>Ga0315274_10016775_pt1 | contig 10344 bp, 8 predicted proteins | sample YL17G02_20_MG_FD_203700 | JGI IMG/M metagenome (GOLD analysis project Ga0315274, IMG submission 203700) | Sediment microbial communities from Yellowstone Lake, YNP, Wyoming, USA - YL17G02_20 | ecosystem: Environmental > Aquatic > Freshwater > Lake > Sediment | place: USA: Wyoming | collected... | reverse complement strand
CGCTTGCAGACATGATCCCTCCTTTGTTGTCGGATTCCTCCGGTTCCGATCTTCCGCTCTTTGGGGGGATTGCGGGCCAGATTTCCGTTCACCGCTCAGAGGCCGTTCTCCGTGAGCCACCTCGACGCCATCCTCGACGAACCGGATCGAATCATCCGCAACCACCACCGACACTGGACACCCTCCCGCTCCCACAAACGGCAACATGCTCACCGGCACACACCCCAACAGCCGCGCCAGCCACTCAAACCGATCCGGCGACCAGAACGCTTTGCGCACCTGACACCCGCACCCGTCCTCGGACACCCGCATTGCCCTACGCCCGCACTGGGACGCCATCGACCAGGGCGTACACGGCGTCACCGAACCGGCGCCAGCGGGCCATCGAGCGGGATTGTTACCACCGTCAAGCGGCGCACAGATTGGTACGCAAGTACTGGAAAGAGGGCGAATGTAGAAACCCGCCTATGCCGTGAGAGGCGACGGGTCTGATGGGGGGATCAGCCCCCCAGGGGGTGTTTGTGCTGGTCAGGTGTTTCCCGCCTCGATAAGCGGAAGCAGCCACTGACCCAGGTTGCCGGCTGCACCAGCACCGCTTTTCGGGGCTTGATGGTCACGACCGTAGCCCGCGGGGCGGGCTTCTAGTCGCGCTCCTTCCCGCCCCGAGCTACTGCCGAAGACGGAACCTGTCAACCTGAATGAGGCAACCGTTGCGCGGTACTTACTGAGTGGCCTCCTCTGCCCCTCGGGCTGGAGTGGAACTCGGCGTGTCGCCTGCCATGAGCATGGGACCGTTTTGACCTGATTTTTGCCAGGGTAATGGGACCACCTGGATTGCCAGTTATGGGACCACCGGCGCGCCGACGTCGGTGGTCCTTTCGTTTGCCCGTTCGATCGCCGTGATGGTTCGAGTCACGGAGGCGGCGGGCATGGCTTTTCGGGAGGTCAGCGTGAATGAGATCAGGGAAGTGCGGCGGTTATGGCTGGGGGTGGCCGGGTTGCCGGGCGAACCCGATGTGCGGCGGCACACGAATATCCCGGCTGTGGCGACCGCCGGCGTGCCCGATGCGCTGCATCGGGAACCGGGGACCGCGATGATCTCCGCGCTCGGATTCACCGCGGATCATTACGCGGCGGCGCGGCGGACCTCCGGTGAACGGGCCTGGGCCAGCCTCTACCTCGGTGTGCCCAGCTCACCGGAAGGTGGCCTGGTCAAGCGCGTGTGGCTCGACCAGTGGAGGATGGCCTGCGCCCCGACCGCGCCCGTGCATACCGTGATCGGCGTGGACCCGGCAGACAGCGGGCAGGGTGGTGACTGCGGCATCGTCGCGGCCTCCCTGACCCGCGACGGGGTGGTGGCCGTGATCGCCGACAAGTCCGCCCGGATGACCTCGGATGCCTGGGCCAGGGCTGCCGTCGAGCGCCAAGGGCGCCGAACGCGAGAGAGACGGTACTCGAAAGCATGTTCGAATTCTATGAGGACACGCCGACGTGTCCGGCCCGCACGGAGTCACGCTGTGGATGAATTCCCGGCTGTGGAAATGCGGGATGGTGACCGGCGTGCCCGCCGGGGGCTCGCGGCAATTCAGGAGGGGACCGGTGCCGGGACCGACTCCAGGCGGGCCGGCACGTGTTTGTGCCAGGGCGTGCCCGCGTAGGGGTCCCGCCAGTCGGTCGATGTCAATGTATTGGGCGCCACCCCGGTGACCTGCCGCCGTCCGGCCGCGTCGACGAAGTCGAGGCCGTAGCCGTTGGGCAGCGAGGCATGCCCGGGCCGCATCGCCGGGTTCACCTCGACACGGGCCTCCGCACTGCCCGCCGCCGTGGTGATCCGGGCACGGCCCCCGTCGGCCAGGCCGAGCGCCTGGGCGTCCGCCGCGCTGACCCGCAGCGCGCCGTCGGCGTCCCGCTTGCGCCAGGACGGATCGCGGAAAATGTCGTTGGCGGTGAAGGCCCGGCGCTCCCCGGCCGACAGTACGATCGGGAACTCCGCGGTGGTCAGACCCGGATTGGCGTCCTGCAGTGCGCGGATATCGTCAAGCAACTCAGGTATCCGCAACGCGATCTTGCCATCGGCACCGTTGGCGATCAACGCGAAGTCGTCGCCGTACTCATGGGCGGTGAACGTCACCCCGGACGGGCTTGCCAGGATCGCGTCGAACAGCGCATTGCCGTCGGCGTGCCCGGCACGGCGCACCGCCTCGGGGTAGGTGAGCGCCGTCTTCTGGGCCAGCCCCCACAGCGCCGCGGCACCGGCGAGGCCCTCGGGCAGGGTCGGGCCCAGCGTCTCGTAGAGCACATAGGGCAGCACTTTTCCCAGCGCCGGGTTGGTGGCCAACTCCGCGAAGAACGCCTGGGTGTAGGCATCCCGGCTCTCGCGCGCGGCCTCCCGAAGCGGACGAAGGTCATCGTCGCTGACGAAGCCGATCTCGCGGACCAGTCGGGCCCAGATCTCGGGTTCGGGAAGGGTTCCGGGCAGCGGATCGAACAGCGGGTGGCGAAGGTGGAAGTCGTTGTGCGGGAACTCCAGATTGAAGAAGGTGGCTTCAGGCTTCTCGAACTGGCTGGCCGCCGGCAGTACGTAGTGGGCCAGCCGGGCGGTCTCGGTCATCGCGACGTCGATCACCACCAAGAGTTCCAGGGATTCGAACGCCTCGCGACAGGCTGCCGAGTCGGCGATCGAGTGCGCCGGGTTGCTGCTCTCGACGATCATCGCCCGGAACCGGTCGGGATGCTCGGTCAGGATCTCCTGCGGCACAACGTTGGACGGGACGAGCCCGGAGATCACCGGTGCCCCCGTCACCGGGGTGCGCCCTACCCCGCTCAGGTTGAACAGCGGCGCGAAGGACGAATGCAGATGCTGGCCGCCACGCTTGCCGAAGTTTCCGGTGAGGATCCAGAGCATCTTGTTCAGGTAGGACACCAGCGTGCTGTTGGGTGCCTGCTGGACGCCGAGATCCTCGAAGACCGCCACGCTCGCCGCGCCCGCGATACGCCGCACCGCCGCGCGCAGCAACTGCTCATCAACGCCACTGCGCTGCGCGTAGTCAGTCACCGGGACCGTGCGCAACACCTCGCGCACCTCATCGACGCCGTCGGCGTGCTCGACGAGAAACGTTTCGTCGCAAAGGTTTTCCTGGACCAGCACGGCTGCCATCGCGGCCAGGCACCAGGCGTCGGAGCCGGGCTTGACCTGCAGGTGGAAGTCGGCCATCTCGGCGGTGTCGGTGGCCACCGGGTCGATGACGATCATCGACCGCGCCGGATCCTTGGCGATCTCGTTGAGCACCACCCGGGTGCGCGGGAAACTCTGCGACATCCACGGGTTCTTGCCGATGAACACCGACACCTCGGCGTGCTCGAACTCGCCGCGGGTGTGTCCGCCGTAGAGCTGGGAGTCGACCCAGAACTCGCCGGTCTTCTCCTGCGCCAACGCATTCGACCGGTAGCGCGACCCGAGCGGCTTGAGGAAGGCGCCGCTGTAGGCGCCGCCGAGGTGATTGCCCTGCCCGCCGCCGCCGTAGTAGAAGATCTTGTCGCCGCCGTGCGTCTCGGCAATCCTTTTGAAGCCCGCCGCCACCTCGCCGATGGCGGTGTCCCAGTCGATCTCCTCGTAGCTGCCGTCGGCCCGGCGGCGCATCGGGGAGGTCAGGCGGTTGGGGTTGCTCTGGTAGTGATCGAGCCGCAGTGCCTTGTTGCAGGTGTATCCCTGCGAGGCGGGGTGGTCCTTGTCCCCGCGGATCTTGGATAGGTGGCGGCCGTCGGTCTGCACGACGATGCCGCAGTTGCACTCGCAGAGGATGCAGGCGGTGGGTTTCCAGTCGGTCGGCATCTCAGTGCTCCTTGTCGGTTTCGTACTGCAGCAACCGGCCGAGTTGCCGGTGAACCGCGTCCAAAGGGGTGACGTCTCGGCCCGCGCGGGCGAGAACCAGGGCCCCCTCCAACGCGGAAATGACCAGGGCTGCAAGGTCGGCGGCCCTTCTGCGGGGGATCCCGTCGGCGATCAGCCGTGCTGCGATCAGCCCCCGCCAGCGGTCGAAGGCTGCGGCGGCATGGGTGACCACCTCGGCCCCGATATCCGGGTCGCCGGCTTCGACCGCGACGGCCATCACCGGGCAGCCGGCGCGGTAGTCGGTCTCCAACAGGCCCTGACGGTAGAACCGCACCGCGGTGTCGAGCATCTGCTGGCCGGACGCGGCGTCACCGAAAGCTCCGGCGACGTAGTCGGCGGCATAGTCGACGGCCTCGCAGAGCAGTTGGCTGCGGCCGCCGGGAAAGTAGTGGTACGCCGAGCCGCGCGGGGCACCGCTGTGCTCGAGCACGTCGGCGATGGCGGTAGGGCGGGCACCGCGCTCGCGGATGAGAAGCGCGGCGGAGGTGACCATGCGTTGACGGGGACCGCTCATCTATGTATGGAACCATACATAACTCGACCGCACCAGACGCGCCGGCGGCCGTATGGTGTGCCCATGGCCGATGAGAGCACCGAGCACTTCCATGAGGTGGCGATCATCGGCGCCGGACCGGGCGGTATCACCGCAGCGCACCTGCTGCAGCGCAACGCGATCGACGATTTCGTCATTCTCGAGCGTGCCGGCGACGTCGGCGGGACATGGCGCGACAACCATTACCCAGGCCTGGCCGTCGACATCCCGTCGCTGTGGTACCAGTTCCCGTTCGCCCGCGATACCAACTGGTCACGGCTTTTCGCCCCAGGCCCGGAAATCCAACGCTACCTGCGCGATGTCGCCGAGCAGGAGGGGGTCTATCCGCACCTGTGCACCGGCACCGAGGTCGTGCGTCAGGTGTGGGACGACGACGTAGCGGTGTGGCGGCTCGACACCGCCGGCGGTCAGCGGGTCAGCGCGCGGTTTCTCATCTCCGCGGTCGGGGGGTATGTGAACGCGAAGCCGCAGGTGCCGATCCAGGGCATCGCCGACTTCAACGGTCGGGTGCTGCGCCCCAACGACTGGGACGACAGCTATGACGTGCGCGGTAAACGGGTCGCGATCATCGGCACCGGATCCAGCGGCGTACAGATCGCCGGAGCACTCGCCGGTGTCGCCGGCCACCTCGACGTCTACCAGCGCACCCCGGCCTGGGTGCTGCCGAAGATCGACTTCGACATCACGTCCCGGCTGCGCACGCTGTTGCGACTGCCAGGCGTACTACCGGCTATTGATTGGGCCGGCCGATGGCTGGTGGATCTGCTCCTGGTCGGTCCGCTGTGCCATCTGTGGTCGCGACTGCCCGAGCCGGTCCTGGTGAGACTGATGCCGCTCTATGACGCCTACTGCCGCACGCTCTACCGGGGTTATCTGCGGGGGGCAGTGCGCGACAAAGGTATCCGGGCCAAGCTGCTGCCCCGTTACGGCATCCTGGCCAAGCGCCCGGTGATCTCGAGTTCGTTTCTGCCGATCTTCAACCGGGACGACACCGCTCTGGTCACCGCCGCGATCGAGCGGATCACCGAAACCGGGGTGCGGACCGCCGACGGGGTCGAACGGCCCGCGGACCTGATCGTCGCGGCAACCGGCTATGAGTTGTGGACGGATCCGGAGACCTATCGGCCGGGATCCATCGTTGGCCGCGACGGATTCGACTTGGCGCTGCAGTACCGCAACCACGGTCTGCAGAGCTACGCAGGCAGCGCCCATCCCGGCCTGCCGAACCGCTGGGAGCTGGTGGGACCGCAGGGCTTCGTCGGATTCGCCTGGTTCGACTACCTGGAGACGGTGGCCGCGCACGCGGTGCGGATCATCGCCGAGGCCCGGCGCCGCGGGGCAGCGGTCGCCGAAGTGACACCGGCGGCATTCGACGCGCGCAACGAGAAGCTGGCGCGCCAGGGCCGAGCGATACGGCTCTACCTCACCGACTGCAATCCCGGGCTGAACACCTACTTCGTCAATTCACTGGGGCAGACCGTCTATTACCGGCCCGAGACCATCGCCGCCGCAAGGAGATTCAGTCGCTCCTCGCCGCTCGCGGACTATGCATTCTCGACGACCACGGCCCACCGCACGAACGCGATATCGGCATGAGCGGCTCAGCGGAACGGCCACCGCGCCGGGCGGCGCTCACGTGGCGGCCGACAAGGGTTACCTCACGATCTATTTGCTCCCAGGGGTTTCCGCCGCCAGCGCCTTGGCCCACCGGTAGTCGGCCTTACCGGCCGGCGAGCGAACCACCTTGTCGGTGCGCACGAATGCCTTGGGGAATTTGTAGTGCGCGATGTGCGGGCGGCAGGCCTCGATCAACTCCTCATCGGTGGCCGTCCTGCCCTGGGCCAGTTGAACGATCGCGACGACCTCGTTCCCCCAGCGTTCCGACGGCCGGCCGGCCACCACGACGTCGTAGACCGCGGGATGGCTCGCGACGGCCCGCTCGACCTCCTCGGCGAAGATCTTCTCCCCGCCGGAGTTGATGGTCACCGAGTCCCGGCCCAGAAGTTCGATTCGGCCGTCGGCGAGAAGGCTCGCCTTGTCGCCGGGGATCGACCACCGCACGCCCTCGATGGTGGGGAAGGTGCGGGCGGTCTTCTCGGCGTCGCCCAGATAGCCCAGCGGGACGAACTCGCGCCGTGCCAGCCAGCCCTCGCCCTCGCCCGGGCTCAACGCCCGGCTGAAATCGGCTGCCACGACGGTGGTGTCGGTCAGCGGGGTGAACGTCGCGGCCTTGCCCTCGGCGCCCTTGGTGGCGACGGTGGTCATCTGCGCGCCGGACTCCGAGGCGCCGACGGCATCCATGATGATCAGGTTCGGCAGAGCCGCCAGCAGGCGGTCGCGGACCGTCGGCGACAGCGGCGCGCCACCGTTGGTGAGGACCATCAATCCGGACAGGTCGTAGTCGCCCTTCTCGATCTGGTCCACCAGCGGCCGGGCCATGGAATCGCCCACCACCGGGATGCCGAGAACCCGTTCGCGGGCGGCCAGTCGCAGGATCTCGTCGGCGTTGAAACGCGCTACGTCGTCGGGGATGGCGATCCAGCCCCCGCTGCTGATGGTGTTGAAGACGCCCCACTGGGCGGCGCCGTGCATCAGCGGCGGGATCAGCAACAGTGAGCGCACGCCTGCCTGGGCGCGCACCTGGTCCGCCAGATCCTGATAGGTGTTCAGCGCCGCGCCGCCGGCCATGAACGGCCGGCCGCCCATCGCCGACATGAAGATGTCGTGCTGGCGCCACAGCACGCCCTTGGGCATACCGGTGGTACCGCCGGTGTAGAGGATGTACAGGTCGTCGCCGGTGGGAGCCGGCATGCCGCCGGCCGGCGCGGGTGTGTCGATGACGGATTCGTAGTCGACCGCGTCGGGCAGCAACTCGTTGCCGGAATCGTCGGCGACCTGGATGAGGACCTCCAGATTCGGCAGCCGGCCGCGGATGGACTGCACCTGCGGGGCGAACTCCGCCGCGTACACCAGTGCGCGGGCCCCCGCGTCACCGAGCAGATAGAGCAGTTCCTCTTCGACGTAGCGGTAGTTGACATTGAACGGCGCCACCCGCGCGCGGTAGCCGGCCACCATCGCCTCGAGGTACTCGTTGCCGTTGCGCAGGTACAGCCCGATGTGGTCCTGGCCGGACTGGTGGCCCTCGAGTTCGTCGCGCTCGGTGTGGCAACCCAGGCCCCGGCTGACGAGGTAGTGCGCCACCCCGTCGATACGGGCGTCCATCTCGGCGTAGGTGAACCGGCGATCGCGCCAGACGAAGATCTTCTGATCCGGCAGGGTCGCGGCGACGGTGCGGAACACGGTGGAGAGGTCGAAGCTCACGGGGCCACTCTATGCGCCGCCGACCCCGCCGGAAGCGTTGCTCCGGTCGATCGCCATGCTGACAGCTGACAGGTGACGACCCGACCCCTCAAGGAGCGCCCCGTGGCTGACCGCGCCCGCATCGACTTCCCGTCCCGCATCGGCGTGTGGTGGGCCAGCGACACCTGGCCCATGCAGGCCGCTCAGGAGGTGGCCCGGGAAATCGAGGCGCTCGGATACGGCTCGCTGTTCATCCCCGAGGTGGGCCTGAAGGACGCCATGGTGCAGTCGGCGGAGTTCCTTTCCGCCACCGAACGTCTCGTCGTCGGCACCGGCATCGCCAACATCCACGCCCGGGTCGCCGGGACCATGGAGGGCGGCGGCCGCACCCTGACCGCCCGGTATCCCGGCAGGTTCGTACTCGGCCTCGGGGTCAGCCACGGGCCGCTGGTGAAGAACATGCTCGGCGGCACCTACGACAAACCGCTGGCTACCATGCGGGCCTACCTGGACCGGATGGCCGCCCTGCCGGAGATGGTCGAGCCGGGTTCGGGCCGGCCTACCCGGCTGCTCGCGGCGCTGGGCCCCAAGATGATTGAGCTCTCGGGCAGCCACGCCGACGGCGCGCACCCGTATCTCGTCAACCCCGATCAGACCGCCGTCACCCGCGAAATCCTCGGGCCGGACAAGTGGATCGTCTCCGAGCAGGCCGTGGTGGTCGGCGGAGACGACGAGGAGCAGTTGACCCGCGCGCACCTGCACCTGCAGATCTACTCGGGCCTGCCGAACTACCGGAATTCGTGGGTGCGCCAGGGATTCGACGACACCGATTTCGTTCCCGGCGGCTCCGACCGGCTGGCCCGCGGCATCGTGGGCATGGGATCGGTGGAACAGGCTGCCGAGACCGTCACCGCACACCTCGACGCGGGCGCGGACCACGTGGTGGTCCAGGTGCTCGGCGACGGCAACCCGGCCTGGGATCCGCGCCCGGCACTGCGCGAACTGGCTGCTGTGCTGGAGTTGGCCCCTACCGCCTGAACCAGGCGCGCAGCGTGTTGACGTCGCGGGTGTAGGACTCGTACATCTCGTCATGGAACAACGCCGCGCCGCTGAGCTTGTCGTCGCCCTGCCACGTCGCCCGGATGCGGACGGTGCCGCGGTTGTAGATGTCGGCTCGGCCCTCGCCGCCGACCCGCCGCTGCCAATCCCGCTCGTCGGCCAGCTGGGACACGGTCCGCCGCTCGTCAGTCGCAGTCATCATGATCTCTCCCTTGATTGAGCGGACGCCGGTTCGAGGGTACTAGGTTGGCTCCCATGACCGCTGCCCGTGTGGAGGTGCGCATTCCCTCGCACGGCGAGCAACTCGCCGGCTACCTGTACCGCCCGGAACCCGCCGGCGCGCCGGTGCCGTGCGTGGTGATGGCGCATGGTTTCTCGGCCACCCGGGACGACGGACTGCCCGGCTACGCCGAGGCGTTCCGCGACGCTGGGTTCGCGGTGCTGTTGTTCGACTACCGCCACTTCGGGGCCTCCACCGGCCGGCCCCGCCAATTGCTCGACATCGCCCGCCAGCAGGACGACTACCGGGCGGCGGTGGCGTGGGCCCGCCACGCAGAAGGCATCGACCCCGACCGGATCGTGCTGTGGGGGTCGTCATTCAGCGGCGGGCATGTGGTGTCGGTGGCCGCGGGCGATCCGCGGATCGCGGCGGTGATCGCGCAGGCCCCCTACACCGACAGCCTGCCGGTCATCCGCCGGATGCCGCTACGCAATCTGTTGCGCGCATCGGTGGCGGCGCTGCGGGACGGCGCCGGTGCCATTCTGGGACGCCCGCCCATACTGATCCCGGCCGTCGGCGCGCCCGGCACCTTCGCCGCCATGACGGAGCCGGACGCATTGTCTGGTTTTACGGCGATTGTGGGGCCGGATTCCCAGTGGCGCAACGAAATCGCGGCACGGTTGATGCTGACGATGCCCGGTTACCGGCCGGTCCGCGCGGCGGAACGGCTCACCATGCCGGTACTATTCTGCGTCTGCGATGCCGATACCACGACACCGCCGTCATCGACCATCACCGCCGCCGAGAGTGCCCCGCGCGGAGAACTGCGGCACTACCCCTACGGGCACTTCGCGATCTACACCGACCCGCAGGTCAAAATTGACCAGGTCGAGTTCCTCAACCGCGTGCTCGGCGGACCAAACCGGCTGCCGCCGAACGCAACTCGTCGACCGAATTGAGCGCACCGCCGAAGCCGACCCGGGTGTAGGCCGCACCCCGCGGGGTGCTCACCTTGAGCTCCAGGCCGTAGCGGTCGATGCCGGTGCACACCGCGGATTCCGCGTCCGGGAACCCGCCCAGCGCCCGCGCCATCTCGGCCAGGCCGGCGGCGTGGTCGGCATTGAGGTGTTCGACGGCGGCGGTCGCGTGCGGGCTGATCGGGTCGGGAACAGCGGCGGCGTAGGCGGCCGCAACGGCCGAGTCCATCCGGCCGTACCCGCCGACCCAGCGCACCCGCTGTACGCGCAGCACCCACACCGCGAAGTCGCTGTAGTCGATGTAGTACTTCGCCGCCGGGACCGCAGCCACATGGGCGGCGCG
>Ga0315274_10016774_pt1 | contig 10345 bp, 5 predicted proteins | sample YL17G02_20_MG_FD_203700 | JGI IMG/M metagenome (GOLD analysis project Ga0315274, IMG submission 203700) | Sediment microbial communities from Yellowstone Lake, YNP, Wyoming, USA - YL17G02_20 | ecosystem: Environmental > Aquatic > Freshwater > Lake > Sediment | place: USA: Wyoming | collected... | reverse complement strand
ACGACAGCCGACACGCCGGATAAATGTTCGGCGGAAAGCTTGGGGCAGGTTGGGAGGTTGCTAATTGAGTATATTTATAGTGAGTAATGAAAAATGAATAATGAAAAAAGAAAGATGAGAGGAAAATTAGTTTTTTGTGCTTCTTGGAGGGCGGACTTTCAGTCCGCTCTTGGTAGGGTTTAGGCACGAATTGGAGCGGACTGAAGTCCGCCCTCCAAGAATACTGAAAACACCCTCCAAGAATATCGCTACGTGATTAACACTTTGCTTTAGAAGAGGCAATATGAAACCGTTGATTTTGATCGCTCTTGCCGGGCTGATGCTCATCGCTGTTCCGCCTGGTTTCGCCCAGACCGCCGAGCCTGAACCCGGCAAGATTGAGAAGTTTGAGAAGGCGCTCCAGGACACCACCAAGCGCGAGACCAAGCGCGAGACCAAACACGAAAGCCGGGATGAATATATGCACTGCGACGACGATGAAGCGGAATCTTTCGCTGCGGTCGTCAGTGAATACGTCGCGATAGGTGTCTTCGGGCTGGTGGGCTATCTCCCCGGCGAAGAGGAGCCGTTCTATGAAAACCGCCGGACGCTCTTCCCGCGCTATCCTTACGTCGTCAAGGACGCCGGAATCTACTGCCTGGAAGACAGCGTGACAAACGGGAAACTGTCCGCCGTCATCGTCTCCGCCGATTACTTTCAGCAAGGCTTGCGCTTGAAAGGCGAGGAGGCGACGGTCCGAGTCTTCCCCTATCCGATCTTTGATTTCACGTTCAACTACACCGAACTGGTTGAAGACGTCAGTTACGGCAAAGACCGGATTGTTCTCAACAGCTATCTGGTGAACTACCGCCGGTTGCGGCTGCCCGGGTTCAACTTCTATTGGGGGATGGGAGTGAAGACGATTCGCGGCGACCGTTACTATCGCGGGTTTGCGATGGACGCCGGGCTGGAGCTGTTCCCGGCGAAACCGCTGAGCCTGTCCTACAACTACACTGCCAGCGACATTCGGAACGCTTTGGTATCGGAACATCTTGCAAGGGTGCGGGGGCATTACAAGAAGTTGGCGTGTTACATCGGCTACCGGACGCTGCAGACCGGCCGGCAGGGGATAGACGGGATGATAGTCGGGTGGGAAGCTTACTTTTAATTACGAATTAGGAATTACGAATTACGAATTGGGAGTCGTGAGTTTTGAGTTGTGGGTCATGAGTTTGGAACTCAAAACCCAAAACTCAAAACTCAAAACTCGGAGGATTTGCCTAACGGTAAGGCGGCGGTCTTGAAAACCGCTGGGTCAAAAGCCCGTGGGGGTTCGAGTCCCTCATCCTCCGCAAAGAACCCACCTCCTCCCGCGCCCGGGCTTGTGGGTTTTTTATTGCCAACGCGTTCAAGTTTCATTACTCTAAGATGATGAGGGCGGCTCGCGATCGGTTCGCCCCAAAAACATCTTTCACCCCGTGAATGATTTTGACACTTCGCGTGTTCCAATTAGGCGGGCTCGCGGACACGAAACAATCCCCCCGCCTGCCGGTATAAATAAGAACGGTCGCCGCGCATCGTTGCGGGAAGCTTGTGTCTTCCCCAGCGACTATGCTCGGCGCCCAAATTCCCAATTCGTAATTCCCAATTAAATGAAGCACCCTTCCCGCATCATCGGCATCGCACTCCTTGCCGCGCTCGCCGCCGCCACATGGTGGAAGCTGTCCAGCAGCCGGCAGACAACGGACACGCGGCGGCCGAGCGTCGTCCAAATCAAAGCCGCCGTTCCCACACGCGAAGCGGTCGTCTATACTTTGAGCTTCACCGGCGACGTCCTCGCCGCGCAGAAGGCGGAGATCTATGCCCGGGTCGGCGGCAACCTTCAGGAAGTCTTCGTCAACACCGGCGATTGGGTCAGAAGAGGCGCGGTTTTAGCCCAGATTGACACCACCGAACTCGTCCAGCAACTCCTGCAGTCGTCCGCCACGCTCCAGAACGCCAAATCATCCTATAACCGCGCCAGAGAACTTGCGGGCAAGCAGTTCGCCGCCCAGCAGGAGCTTGACAACGCCCAGACCGCGCTGCAAATCGCCCAGTCGGCTTACGAATCCACCAGGCTGCGGGTCGGCTATGCGACCATCACGGCGCCGTTCAGCGGCTTCATCACCCGCCGCCTGCTTGACCCCGGCGCGCTGGTCGGCTCCGGCAATTCCGGGCTGTTCACCCTGATGGATATGGATGTCGTGAAGGTGACGGTTGAGGTTCTCGAGAAGGACGTCCCGCGCGTCCGCAAGGGAATGGCGGCTTCGGTCGCCGTGGACGCCTATCCCGGCAAAGTGTTTCAGGGCCGAATCGCCCGGCTAAGCGAGTCGGTTGACCTGAACACCCGCACGATGGCGGTTGAGGTGGAGGTTCCTAACCCCGACCATTTGCTCAAACCGGGGATGTTCGGCGCAGTGACCGTCACCCTGGACACTCATTCGGACGCGCTCACCGTGCCGGCATCGGCGGTGCAAAAGGATGACGACGGCTACTACCTGTGGACGGTGCGGAACGGGCAAGCCGGGAAGCAGAGGGTTGCGGTCGGAGAGCAAGCAGGATTTTTTGAGCGCACCGAGATAGTTTCCGGGCTTGCGCCGGGCGACAGCGTTGTGACAGTTGGCATTCAACTCCTCCGCGACGGCGGCAGGGTTATAATAAGCAAGTGATTGACATCAACAGAGATTATTCATCCGCAGAATCTTGGAGGGCGGACTTTCAGTCCGCTCTGCTATAGTAGTCATCCGCTGTGCGGGGGAAAGAAGAGCGGACTGAAAGTCCGCCCTCCAGTGAAGCTGGATTCTTAAATGACAAATAAATGTGGCTAACCCGCCTCGCGCTTAAGTATCCCATCTCCACGCTTCTCTTCGCGCTGACGCTGGTGGTGTTGGGATTCGTTGCCTTCCGCCAGCTTCAGGTGGATATGCTGCCCGACATATCCATCCCGGTGGTCAGCGTCTCGGCGAACTATTCCGGCGCGGGACCCTTGGATATGGAGCAGTCGGTTACCCTGCCGATAGAACGGGCGGTCAGCTCGGTCAACGACGTGGATTATGTCCAGTCCACCACGCGCGAGGGGTCGTCGCGGGTGCGCATAAACTTCAATTGGGGGGCGAATGTGGACGTGGCGATGATAGACGTGGTGCAGCGCGTCAACCGCATCGCCAGCCAACTACCGGAGGGGGTGAGCACCCCAACGGTGTCGCGTTTTGACATCACCTCGCGCCCGATCTGCATGATTACCGTTTCCGCCGATATGGACGAGCGCGACCTCTACGACCTCGCCTACAACACCATCGCCCCGCAAATTGAACACCAGACCGGCGTGGCGTCGGCGAGCGTGAGCGGCGGGCGGCTGCGCGAGATCCACGTTATTCTTGATCGAAACCGCCTACTGGCGCTGAAGATGCCGGTGCAGAGCGTTCTGACGGCGATTGCCAATTCCAATCTGCTCATTCCATCAGGCGATATGAAGTCGGGAGGGCTGGACTTTTCGCTTCAGACCGAGAGCCGCTTCAACCTGACCCGGCCGATTGAGAACATCGTCATCCGAAACATCGGAGGGGCGCCGATTCGGATTCGCGACATCGGGCGGGTTGAGGACAGCCACCAGGAAGAAACCCAGATAATCCGCATCAACGGCGCGACCGGACTATCCATTCAGGTGCTGAAACTCGCCAGCGCCAACACGATTCAGGTGGTGGACAACATCACCGCTGCGCTCCCCAAGCTGGTCGGCGTGCCGGACAACGTCAAGCTGGACCTCGCTTTTGACCAGTCGGTCTATATCCGCAAGACGATAAACGGGTTGCTTCACGAGGCGCTCATCGGGGCGGTTCTCGCCATCATTATAATTTTGGTTTTTCTCCGCAACCTGCGCGGGACGACGATTATTATGGTGGCGATTCCGCTCTCGTTTATGTTCACGTTTATATGGTTCCGCTTTACCGGCTTGACGTTGAACATTATGACTTTCGGCGGGCTGGCGCTGGCTGTGGGGAGGCTGGTGGACGACTCCATCGTGGAACTGGAAGCGATTTCCCGCCACTACAACTACCGGAAGCCGGACCAGAGCAAGCTGCAGGCGACTTTGGAAGCTGCGCAGGAAGTCGCCGCGCCTATTTTCATATCCACGCTCGCCACCGTAATCGTCTTTCTGCCGGTGGTGTTCATGACCGGCATCACCAAACAGATGTTTATTCCTTTGACGGTGACGATTGCCATCGCGTTGTTCGGGTCATTCTTTGTGTCGCGGACAGTGACTCCGCTGATGTGTTTGAATTTCCTTCCGCCGGAGAAGCGCCTTGACCGCGAGTCTCGCCGTCGGCCCGACAAACTCCAGGCGCTTTTCCACGATATGATTGAGGGGCTTGACCGATGGTATGAAGAGAAGCTCAACTGGGCGCTGCGCCATCGCCGGGTGGTCATCGGAGGAATAGCGGTGGTGGCGGTTCTTTCGGCGGGGTTGTTCAAGTTCATCGGCAGTGAGTTCTTCCCCGACCAGGACGAAGGGATGTTCAACGTCAACCTCAAAATGCCCGTCGGCACGCCCGTGGAAGAGACTGACCGCTATGTCCGACAGGTGGAAGCGGTCATAAAAGAGAACGTCCCCGAAATCCGTTCTATGATGGCAGACGCCGGAGCGCCGTCGTCCAGCGGCAATACGTTCGGGCGCAACGCCGGGGGTCACCAAGCCTCCATCAACGTCGGGCTGGTTCCGGTGGACGAGCGGAAGCGGTCGGTGTTTGACATCGTCCGGGAACTCAGACCCAAGCTCGGGAAGGTGGTGGGGCCTACGATTACAGTCCATCAATCGGGCTTTATGCGCTTCCTGATGAACTTCGGCGGTTCGGCGCCCATAAGCATTGAAGTGCGCGGCTTTGACCTGGAAACCGGTATGCAGATGGCGAACAAGGTCGCGGACATTGTCCGCTCCACACCCGGCGCTACCGACGTGCAAATATCGCGCGATGACAACCTCCCCGAGCTACGCGTCCGAATTGACCGGCAGAAGGCGGGGGTGCTGGGCTTAAGCGTCGGTCAAATAGCCAACACCATCAACACCTGTATCAACGGCACGGTCGCGTCGCTCTACTCCGACCCGGTGACCGGCAATCAATACAACATCCTCGTCCGGCTGGATGAGAGCTACCGTTCGCATATTGAGGATATTTCAAAGGTTGTCCTGACCGCCGCAAATGGCGAGCAGATACTGCTGGGCAATGTGGCGACGGTGGAACGGACAAACGCGCCGGTGCAGATTGAGCGGAAGTATCAACAGCGCTTCATAGAGGTGACCGCCAACGCGCCCGCCCGCCCGCTGGGAGACGTCGCGGCGGACATCCGGGGGCGGCTGGATTCGCTGACCGTCCCGGCGGGATTTGACCTCCACATCGGCGGCAACGTTGAGCAGCAGCAGAAGGCGTTCAAGGACCTGATGCTGGCGTTCGGACTGGCAATAATGCTGGTCTATGTGGTGATGGCGTCGCAGTTTCAGTCGCTGCTTGACCCGTTCATCATAATGTTCACCGTGCCGCTCGGCATCGTGGGGGTGCTCTGGGCGCTGTTCCTGACGGGAGTGACGCTGTCGGTGACTTCGTTCCAGGGGATTATCGTGATGGTCGGGATCGTCGTATCCAACGGGGTGCTGTTGGTTGACTATACCAACCGCTTGCGGCTGAGGGGCATGCCTCTGAGGGAAGCGGTCAGCAAGGCGGGGGTGACGCGGTTGAAGCCGATACTGATGACTTCGCTGGCGACGGTGTTGGGGTTGTTACCGTTGGCGCTGGGTATCGGCGGGGAACGGACTCAGGCTCCGCTGGCAATCGCGGTCATCGGCGGGCTGACCGTCTCCACAATGCTGACGCTGTTCTTCGTGCCGGTGCTCTACACCGTGTTTGAGGAAAGATTAAAGAGAGAATTGACGGAGCGGGAGATTACGAATTGAGGATGGTGCCTTCAAGCAGTAGGCTGGACACTACCGAGTTCTTTGAATTATTCACACTCACGCCCTAAAATCGTCATTCCCACGAAAGTGGGAATCCAGATTGAGATCCGCCCCGATGGGGTGGATTGAAACCTGACAGGGGTAAGAAAAGCCGTCGGGTTCAGAAGCCCGACGGCTTTTTAACAAGACCACTTAATCGAAAATCCCGAAGCCTCAGGACGCCCTACCTTACCAAAGCCACTCGCGCGGTCCTGATATTCCCCGCTGATTGCAGTTTGACCAAATAAATCCCGCTGGAAAGACCCGATGCATCCCACAGGATGCGTTGCCGACCTGCTGTGAGTTTGCCATTATAGATAGCCGCCACTTCTCGCCCGCCAAGGTCGTATGCTGAAAGAGTCACGGATGCGGCTTCCGGCAGGTCGCACGTGATGGTAGTCGCGGCATTAAATGGGTTGGGATGGATGGAGCGCAACGCGAACTCACCCGGCAAAGTTTCACCAGAGCGGCGACCTGAGGAAACGGCTACCGTCCGAATGCTGAATTCGCAAATGCCATCGGATATGTATTTGTAGGTTGCCGCGTCGTAAAGAGAAAACTCCGTTCCCGCCATTATGTCTTTCAAATAAAACTCATAGTCGGGAGTCGTGGCAAGCAAGTTTTCCCATGAGAGTGTCACCTCGCCCGCGCTGTTTGTCTCAACGGTCAAATCCCAAGTCTGGGTTTCCCCGTTTTGCAAAGCTCCCCGGAAATCGGTGTTGAAGCGGTCGTCAAGAAGATCGCTCCAGCCTTGATGCTGGAAGTATGCCGTCACATAATTCCCTCCCGGTGGCGCAGGAGGCTCAGGGCAATCATAAGGCGAATCAAATCCATTGGTGGCGTCAGGTTCAACCCCCAGGCGCGTCAAACGGTCGTCGTATCCATTTGACAAAGCGGCGAATATCTCAAGCTTCCAGTTATCTGAAGAGGCAATGAAGGCTTGGGGTTGGATCGCATCCAATTCAGGCAGGACGCCCTCCGGTGGTGGAATTGACATCGTAACTGTTAAACTTCCCGCTGATATCCAATAGCCCCGCCAGGGGTTGAGGGTATCCCCGTCGGTGTAGCCGCCATCACCCTCGGTGAAACCGTAGAGCAGGTCCTGGATTAAACCGCGCTGCACCGCTACTGCGAATGAATACCAGCGTCCGTAAGAGAGGAATTTCGCGCGGTTGAACGCCACCGGCCGGTCATAAGGACAGCCGATAAGCTGCCAGCCGGGAGTGAGCGCACGACGATATTCTAATGCCGTTCCCCCTTGAACGTCCAGTTCCGCATCGTAATTCATTCCCAACCAATATCCCCGCCCCGCCTGAACCGAGTCGGCGAACATGTAGCCGGCTCTATTGCTGTAGTTGTAAAGGTAATAAATTGATGTAATGTCGTCGCCGATGACTCTTCCGGTGGTCGGATCAAGCGGATTGCGGGGAAAGCTGATGAGATTCCAGCCGTTGCTGATCTCCTGACTGACAGTCAATTCGCCGGTCCCTACAAGGAGTTGGAAGGAGCGAGTTCCTCCATCGGCGGCGCTGCAGTAACGGTAGCGGCTTATCCGGCGGAGGTTCTGGAGTGAATCATTGGAGCGGTCGTGCAGGTAGATATTGGAGGTGGCGCGAACCAGCGAATCGGGGAGAATATCCAGGTTGATCCATCTGCTGCGCTGGTTGGTGTTGACTTCAAAGTCCCAGATCGCATACCCATTCAAATCGCAGTCTACCGGATACACGTCGCTCCGGTAGTTATCCCCCAATTCATTCTCCCAGTCCGGGTGCGGGAAATAGGCGTCAACATATCCGCCGGGCGGAGTGGGGGGAGCGATAAAATCATAAGATGGATCGTAGCCATAGCCTGCAAATTCGGCACCGCCCACGTAGCAATCACCGGAGTTGTAGAATCCGGAACCAGCTTTGATGGAGATAAGCCAAGTTGGAAGTCTGGGTGCAATGACGACATCATTCACCCTTATCGGAACATCGGCGGTGACTTCGTGCGCGCCATCAAAGAGTGCGAAGTGTGCGGTGTAGTTCCCCGAGTCCACGTAGGTCGTCTGCCAACTGAACGTCCCCGATCCGTCGCCGTGATCCTCGAAGGTCGCGGCTTCGGGAGATCGTCAGAGTGGTAGGTGATGGTTAGCGCAGCGTTTTCATCGGAACTTGCGCCGAGGACATTAAACTCCACGCATTCATTTTCGTCCACATTAACCATATCCGGCTTTTCCACCCACTGTATAGACCCCGCATACCAATACGCTCCCATATCGGCCCGCGTGCCATCAGGATCCTCGGGTGAGTTCGGATCGCCCGCATCAATACAGGGGGAGTTCGCTTGAAGGTTGAAATCGCCATTGTCGGGGTCAACGAATTGCGGGTCGGAGTCAATGTTGCCGTCGCCTTCATAACCGCCTTCAATATCGGAATAAGTTGTAGGAATTGAGCCGTAGACCCTGATATTGAATTGAGATGGCGTGTTTCCCCATACTATATCATTGACCATGGTCACAGACCCGCTATAAAGACCCGCATTCAGATCTATCCCACCGCCAAGAGAGGCTTCATTATAACAGATTGTAGAATTTATAATCTGCGTTGTGGTTGTGACACCTATGGCAAGACCGCCTCCGGCGCTTTCTCTCGCACTGTTGTTGGAGATGACCGCGTTTCTGATGTTCAGATATGCTCTGTATTGTGCCTCTCCGCCAAACCAAATTCCACCGCCACCCCCGCCGCCTGAGACCGTATTGCCATAGATAACAACATCGGATAAAGTGTAATCACCTCTCTGCAAAAATAATCCTCCACCAGAACTATTAGCGGTATTGTCTATAATTCTGAGTTTCTCCATTTCGATATCGGAACCAAAGCAATGAATGCCTCCACCCAAGTCACCCGAATTTCCGATAATATTCAAAGACGTTAGTTTAGGGTTTCTTGAGTATGCACAGTATATTCCACTGCCAGAACCGCCGGTAATCGTAAAACCAGTTAATACCGCTCCCTCACTCTCACCACTTCTTAGAGTTACAGCGGCTCCATTCCCACTCCCATCAATCACCACCTCGCTCGGGTTATCGGGACTGCCAATGACGGAGATCGCCTTGCCGATGAAGTCTATGTTTTCGTAGTATGTCCCTGGCGCGACGAGGACGGTATCGCCATCTACTGAGGCGTCTATTGCGGCCTGGATGGTTCCGTATTCGTCTGGGACATTGAGGACGTGGTCGGCTTGTCCCTGGTGAAAATAATAAGCTCCCATATCCGCGCGTGATCCATCGGGATCATTATCGGAATTGGGATCCCCGGTGTCAATGCAAGGAGAGCCAGCTTGGAGGTGGAAATCACCATTATCAGCGTCAACGAAGAGAGGGTTGGAATCTATATTGCCTTCGCCCCACGTGACTTCACCATTATCGTTACTCACAATACCTTCTTGGCCGCCCATGAGGTCAGAATATGATATTGCTAGTCCGTTAGGTCCTGCGTCTGGATAAAATTGAATTTCATTGGGAGAATTATTCCAAAGGATTGAATTTTTTAGTGTAGCGCTGGCACCATTATAAAAAAATATGCTGCCTGTTCCTGTTACCGAATCAGCATTATTATTGCACAAAGTAACATTCACAAGTGAGACATTTGAACCATCCAGACGCAACCCTCCGCCCATCATATCTGAATGATTGTTTATAATTTCAACATTGGTCAAGGTTGGATCAGAAAGAACACAGCCTATCCCTCCTCCTCCATTCACCGCCGAATTTTCGATAATTACAGCGTTCGAAATATCTGGATTATCACCCATACAGAAAATTCCACCTCCCATTCCATGGTAGGAGCCATCTTGATCTACTGCCTCATTGTTGGCAATAATCAGGTTTGAAATTTTTGGGTGCGAGTAGAAAAGCAATAGTCCGCCGCCATAGACATTTCTGCCTCCCTGTATGCTGAATCCGGAGAATGACGTCGTGCTGTCAATGGGGGCGCCATCGAAAGTTACGACGCTGCCGTTACTGTTGCCGTCAATAACCACATTTTCGGGTTCCCTGCGGTCGCCCGTCACGGTAATATTCTTCCCGGCAATGTAGATATTCTCGTAGTAGGTGCCGGGAGCGACGAGGACGGTATCGCCATCTGCTGAAGCGTCTATCGCGCCCTGAATAGTCGCGTAGTCAGATGGAACGTTCAGGATTGTGGCGTGCGCCGATGATGCCAGCGCCAGCGTCAAGGCAAGGGCGAGTAAGGATTTCTTGTTCATTTGATACCCCCTAATAGTTGGATGCGTAAGAGAAGAGACTTGTAATGGTTCAATATAGAGCTATTTTGTTACCAATGCAATATATTGTATGGG
>Ga0315274_10016769_pt1 | contig 10347 bp, 9 predicted proteins | sample YL17G02_20_MG_FD_203700 | JGI IMG/M metagenome (GOLD analysis project Ga0315274, IMG submission 203700) | Sediment microbial communities from Yellowstone Lake, YNP, Wyoming, USA - YL17G02_20 | ecosystem: Environmental > Aquatic > Freshwater > Lake > Sediment | place: USA: Wyoming | collected... | reverse complement strand
GACAGGGACACCACCCGGGAACCCAGGCGCGTTGATGGCCGATATCTACGTTGGGTGGAACGATACGAATGCGCTCAGCATCCCGCTTGCGAAGCTGGGGCTGGTGCTCGGTGACGACGTGGATGCGATCGACATCCGCGATCAAAACTCGCCCAACATGGAGATGCACCAAAATGACGCGTACTGGCACTTTGGCGTCGATACCGCCACCGTGGGCGTATCGGGCGTGGCGCCGGATGTTTTCTCTGAAGCTTCCGCCAGTGAGGCTGCCGGAGACATATTCTGGTCTCAGGGTAACGCCTTTGGGTGGCCGGCAGGCGGCGGCAACAGACGCGAGGTCCAAGAGGACTGGATAGGGCTGCTCAAGAGCCCCGAAGACAACAAGGATGCCTTGGATATCTCCGGTCCGGTGTTTCCGCCGTGGGAGTCCCTCCTGCCGCTGAATGCCGTCTTCTTCTCCCTGAAGGCGGGGTCGCCCTCCCTCGGGGCGGGGCTGTTCTCGCCGGCGGACATTCTGGCCACGAACGGCCTGGGCGGGTTCATGGTCGCGAGGCAGGCGATCCTGATTGGGCTGAACCCGGCGGCCGATGACATTGATGCACTGTTCATGGACAGCACGGGTGTGTTTTACTTTTCGCTGACCCCCGTCTCACCCACTCTCGGAACATTTGTGCTACCCCAAGGCAGCCCCGCGGACATTTTCTACTTCGGGATGGGTGTCCTCAATCGCGCCGTTACGGCGGCCCAACTAGGCCTAAAGATCGACGACAACGTCGACGCCCTGGATGTAACGATGACCCTGATTGAAGGCGCTGAAGGCGAGGGCGAAGGTGAGGGAGAAGGCGAAGGTGAAGGTGAAGGTGAAGGGGAAGGCGAAGGTGAAGGAGAGGGTGAAGGCGAAGGGGAAGGCGAAGGAGAAGGCGAAGGAGAAGGGGAAGGCGAAGGCGAGTTTGAGTTCACCGAGCAGCCGCATTGGCAATGGCTTGAGGTCGGCGACCATCTGCTATTGCACGTTCACGTCAGCGGCCAGGTCGGCACCGTGACGTATCAGTGGATCAAGGACGGCGTCGATAAGCTGAACGAGACGCTCGACACGTATGAAGTTGACTCGGTAACGGAAGATGACGAAGGCTGGTACAGTTGCCGCGTGGAGGACGAGTCAAAGGGCGTCCGCACCACGGAACCCGTATTGATCCGTGTCTTCCCAGAAGGGTCCATGCCCGTGGCCGGCGTGCTTGGGCTGGGGATCCTGTTGACCGCTTGCGGCCTCGGAGCGGTGAAGTTGTTGCGGCGGAAGTAGAGGGGTTGTTTCAGGATTGGTGTTCGAGTCAGGGCCTCCGGACGGAACCGGAGGCCCTTTTCATGTGCTGTCCTGTCCCATGCCGGCATCCGGTGTAGCAACGTGGCCATTCGGTTGGCCTGAGTAGCCCGCTCATCGTTGATCGCTATGAGGGGAGTTTGACGTCTTCTTGTTGTCCCGATACCTGGTTGACGATGACGATTCCGTCGGAATGGTCGCCGTGCAGTTGCTCATTGGCGTTGAGCAATTCGATACCGTAGACCGTGCCGTCGGGCGCGATGTCTACGTTGAGTTCGCTGCTGACCTGGATGGTCTCGACCTGAGCGGGTTTGTCACGAAAGGAGATGTAAGCGACATTGTATTTTGGGTCATACGTCAATTTCATGATCCAAAGTCCTCAGAAATACCTAGTGTAGTGATTCGTCCTGTCGGCAACTTATGGCAAGGGCCTCGATTATGACATATTCCCCCTTTGAAGGGGGTTAGGGGGATGTTCCTTGCCCTGCTGGTGGCTTCCGGCGCCAATTCGACATCCCCCTAACCCCCTTCAAAGGGGGAATAAGGCCCACAGTTCGTGCTCAAGCTTCTCAAGCGCCAAACGGCTGTGATGACGATCCAGTCGGTGCCCTCTCGGTGATGCCGCGTTCGAGCATGCGTTTCAGCGCGTGAGAATGGATCTTTACCATTAGCCGTATCCCTTGTGCGCAGTCTACCATGCCGGGCGAAGCGTGGGCCAGCCGGATCGCGCGGGTGCGGGGTTTCGGGTATGCGGTGTCGGACGCCCGGCGCTATGCCAATTGGGCAATTTGGGCGCGCAGGGTTTGGGTGATGGAGTAGAGAACGTTTCGTGCGGCGGCGCAGTGTTCGAGGAGGGGCAATTGGCGGTCATAGTCCTTGACCTGTCTGCTGAGCTCGTCACGCAGGGCGTTGCGCAGGAAATCGAGCGACAGGTAGTTCAGTTCGGCCACTTGGTGAGCGTAGGGGGGCGCCTGGGGAATTCCCTCGAGGCCTTCGATTACGCCGGTAAGGCGCTCGGCGGCCGCGCGGTCGCTTGCGGCAATCTGCTCAATGGCGCCTCGTAACGGGGCGTCTTCTTCGCGGATATATGAACCGGCTTCGAGGATGTACTCAGCCCACGAATGATGCCGGTCGGCAAAGGCCCTGTTCAGGATGGCGAGTACTTCGTCGTGGGATGCGGGCGCTGATGCGGTGGATTGGTTCATATCGAGGTGTCCAAGCACGGGCAGTTGGGATTTTGGATTTTGGATTTTGGATTTTGGATTGGTCTCAGTTGTGAAGAACATGCGCGCGAAGCGATAGACGGTCGTTCCTCTGGCAAGATCGTGAGTTTGGTCGCCGGTTGTCGCCCTGGGCCTGTGGCAGTCGCGGCAATCCAAAATCCAAAATCCAAAATCCAAAATAACATCCGAATCAAATCCTTACATCACCAGCCAAGCACTTAGCGCGCGGTCAACTCGATCAGTTGCATCACGGGGGCGAAGTACAGCAAGGCCACCGTCGGAATAACAAAGGCTGCGGCATAGAGGCGGTCCATCGCGTTGTCGGTGAGCGGCGAGCCCTCTTCAGGCATCTCGAAGGCCATGGCGCGGATGATGGTCATGTAGTAATAGAGCGAGATGGCGCTGTTGAGGACGCCGATGACCGCAAGGGCGAAGTAAAAGATCGCCATCGGGGTCATGGCGCCCGCCGCGGACATATGGCTCAACCCGGCGCTTACGACGACCTTGAACAGCATGAACTTGGCGACGAATCCGGCCGTGGGCGGAAGGCCGGTGAGCGAGATCAGAAAGATGAACATCGCCACGAAGAGAAACGGCGTCCGGAAAGCCGCACCGCGGAACCGTGCAATCTCGGCGCTGCCAACGCGGTTGATGAGGGCGATGACGACCCAGAATGCGCCGAGGTTCATGAACAGGTAGATGAAGAAGTAGAAAAGCATCGCCTCGATCGAACTGTGTTGGTACACCGTCATGCCCATTAGAAGGTAGCCCGCATGGGCGATCGAGGAATAGGCCAGCAGGCGTTTCACGTCGGTCTGCCGGAGGGCCACCAGGTTGCCGAAGGTCATCGTGACGACGGCAAGGATGCCGAAGTATACCGGAAGCTGGACGACGGCAAGATAGTCCAGGTGGTAGGCGATGGCCACCTTGGCGACGATAAAGAATGGGAGCATCACGCGCAGGAGGGCGCCGAAGCCCGCGGCCTTGGATACGACGGCAAGGAACGCTGTGACCGGCGTAGGCGCGCCCTGGTATACGTCGGGACACCAGAAATGGAACGGGACCATGGCCATCTTGAAGCCGATGCCCGCGAGGACGAACGTCAAGATCATGAAAAGGGCCAAGGGGTTAATCATGTTCTGAGCGCCGAGGAACGCGATGTTCGTGAGCCCTTCCGTGATCGAGAGTGTGCCGGTGATGCCGTAAATGTAACTTATCCCGAACAGCATGATTCCGGAGGCGATTGCGCCGTAGATCATGTATTTGAGGCCGGCTTCCGCTGAAACGCGCTCATGCTTGATGGAACCCGCGAGGACGTAGCAGCAAATTGACAGCGTCTCGAATCCGACGAAGAAAAACACGAAGTTATCCGCGGCCACAAGGAACATGGCGCCGAGCAGCGCGCCGAGCAGCAGCGTGTAGTACTCGCCTTGCCGGTATTCTTCGGTTTCGCGGCTGCGCATCGAGAAGAGAATGGTCGCCGCGGATCCCAGCAAGAACAGGATGCGGAAGAATGCGCTCAGTTGGTCGTGGCGGATCATACCTCCAAATGTAAAGGGACGAAACGCCGACATGCCGATTTGAACGCGAACCAGGATAATGGCGAGTGCGCAGAGCGTGCCGAGGAGGGCAATGAAGCCGCACACCCAGCGGCTGCGCTCGAACGGCGTGAACATGTCGGCGAGGATCACAAGGCATAGCGCCAGCGCCACCACGAGTTCCGGGGCAATTGCGTTGCATTGCGACCAAAGATCCGTCAGCGTCATTAGCGGTTAACCCAGGTTCCTGAAAAGGTTGAGAAAGACTTCGGTTGAAGTCCCGTAGATGTTCAGAATGAACATCGGCAATACGCCGACAACGATGCACAACACGGCCAGGGGGGCAATCGAGATCAGTTCCCAGCGGTTGCAGTCGGGGAAGGCCGCGTATTCCGGTTTGGCGTTGCCCAGGTAGACGCGCTGCATCGTCCAAAGGATATAGCCGGCGGTCAGCAACATGCCGACGCTTGATATGCCCGCGAGCCACGGGCTGTACTGGAACGCGCCGAGGAAGACCATGATCTCGCCGATGAAGCCCACGAGCGAGGGCAATCCGAGCGACGCAAAGAAGCCGACGACGGCAAGCGAGAAGTAAACAGGCATCTGGAGGGCGATGCCTCCAAATCGCGCGAGGTCGCGATGGTGTGCGCGTTCGTAGACGACGCCGACGAGCATAAACATCATCGCGGAAGAGAGGCCGTGGGCGAACATCTGGAATATAGCCCCGTTGACGCCCTCGCTTCTCAGAATGGCGATGCCAAGGAGGACGTAGCCCATGTGACTCACAGACGAGTAGGCGACGAGGCGTTTGAAGTCGCTCTGTCCAATCGCGCAAAGCGCGCCGTAAATGATGTTGACCACGCCGAGCACGGCCAGGAACCACATGACGCCTTGTTGCGCTCCGACTTCAGGGAGAAGCGGATAGTTCAGTCGAAGGATGCCGTACCCGCCCATCTTCAACAATACGCCGGCAAGGATGACGGAGATGGCGGTCGGGGCTTCGACGTGCGCGTCGGGCAGCCACGTGTGGAACGGGAAGATCGGAACCTTGATCGCGAACCCGATAAAAAGCGCCCAGAACATCAGGTGCTGGAAGAGCGTGGGACCTCCTGGAACCGCGAAGGGCCTGCGCGCGACAAGCTCCGGAATGTTGAACGCGTACTGCGCGAGGCCCATCGAGGTCATCTTGAGGTAGTAGGCAAGGATGACCAAGAGGATGAGGACGGAGCCCAGCAGCGTGTATATGAAGAACTTAATGGCGGCGTATTCTTTGTGGGGTCCGCCCCAGATGCCGATGAGGAAGTACATCGGGAGCAGCATGACTTCCCAGAACACGTAGAACAGGAAAAAATCCAGGGCGGCGAAGACGCCCATCATGCCCGTCATCAGCAACATGAAGAGGACGAAAAAGCCCTTGACGTGCTTTTGGATGGTGAACGCGGAGAAACACGCGAGGAAAGATAGCAGCCCGGTCAGGAGGATCAGGACGACGGACAGGCCGTCGACGCCGAGACGGTAGTAAATGTGGTACGAGGCGATCCACGGTATCTCCGTAAAGGTTCGCGCGTCGTAGCCCGCGTAGGCCGCGCCGGCGGTTGCGGACGCGATGGCGCTGGGATCGAATGTGCGCCACAAGTACAGTGTAAGGATGAAAACGACACCGCTTGTGATGACGGCGAGCGCGCGGATTGCATTGGGCCTTCGCGATGGCGTGACGAGCATTAATGCCCCGCCTACGAGGGGTAGAAATGTTATGAGGGTTAAGAGAGCTTTGTCCATCTATCAGAAAGTCCTTTTCTTCGAAGCGTCACAGTCGGCAGTCCCGATTACGATTTCGAGCACGAGCACGAGATACGAGCAATGTCAAGTCTTGTATAGGGCATACGCACAGAGTCCCGCGATTACGAGGATTCCTGTTACCGTAAGTATTACGTATTGGCGGACGAGGCCGGTTTGGGTGCGGCTGAGGCGGTCGCCCATGTATGACGTGGTTCGGGCCGAGCCGTTCACAAACAGGCCGTCGACGATGTAACGGTCGAAGATCTCGACGATATACGACCACGCCCAGCCGAGGAACGCGACGAGGTTGACAATGCCGTCGATGATGGTGCGGTCGAAGAGGGCGGAGGCCCAGCCAATCGCGCGTGTGGTCATCACGAAGCACGCCATGTACAGCTCATCGAGGTAATACTTGTTCCAGAGAAGCTGGTACGCGGGGCGGAGGCGCGTTGCCGCCGCGATCGGGCTGAACACGGTGCCTCCGTCCTTTCGTTGCAGGTACATCAGTGCGCCGAGGAAGATGCCGCTGAGTCCGAGCACGGTCGAGAGCGCCATGGCCATGTAATGTGCCTGATGTCGTGCCTCAGCCTCGGGGCCGTGTCCTTCGCCATGCGCTGCCTCGCGCGTGGTCTCCGAGGCGGCGTGCTCCAATGCCTTGCTCACGAACGGGCTCGAATAGCCGATGGCGTTGAACGAGCGGACCTGCTCTATGCCGGAACGGGAGGGATTCATCCCGCCAAACCATCCGCCGAAACCGCCGCCGACAACGGCCAGCGATCCGAGCACAATCAACGGAACGAGCATCTGCCAAGGCGCCTCATGAGCGTGTTCATAGGCGTGCCGATCGCGCGGTTTTCCGGTAAACGTGAGAAAGAACTGGCGGAACATGTAAAAGGCGGTGAGAAAAACCGTCGCGAATCCGGCCAGCGGGAGAAACCAGTGGCCGTGCAGCATCGAGAACGCGAGTGCGTCCGCGAGGATGGCGTCTTTGCTCCAGAAACCTGAGAAACCTGGGAAGCCCGCGAGCGCGAGCGTGGCGAGGAGATAGAAAACGGTCGTGATGGGCATCTTGTGGCGCAGCCCGCCGTACTTGCTCATGGATTGTTCGTGGTGCATCGCATGGATGACCGCGCCGGCGCCGAGGAACAGGCACGCTTTGAAAAATGCGTGCGTCGTGAGATGGAACAGCCCGGAAACGTAGCCGCCAACGCCCAGCGCGAGGATCATGTAGCCCAATTGGCTCACGGTGGAGTAGGCGAGGACCTTCTTGATGTCGTCCTGGACCAGGGCGATGGTAGCGGCGAAAATCGCGGTGAATCCGCCGATATATGCGATGAATAGGAGCGTGGGCGGATCGAACAGCGGCAGCATGCGGCCCGTTAGGTACACGCCCGCGGCCACCATCGTCGCGGCATGGATCAACGCACTGACGGGCGTCGGGCCTTCCATGGCGTCGGGCAGCCATACGTGCAACGGGAACTGGGCACTCTTGCCCATCGCGCCGAAGAAGATCCCAAGTCCGGCCAAGGTGCGCCAACCGCCGGCCAGCGTTCCGGTCTCGACGGCGGCGAAGAGGTCGGCATATTGCAGCGAGCCGGCCTGGTAGTAGCAGATCATGATGCCGATGAACATGCCGACGTCGCCGAAGCGCGTGGTGATGAACGCTTTGATGGCGGCGTCGGACGCGGACTTCTTCTCGAACCAGTGTCCGATGAGGATGTAGGAAGACAGCCCGACAAGCTCCCAGAAAACGTAAAGGTACAGGAGGTTGTTCGCCAGCACGAGGCCGAGCATCGAGGTCGTGAAAAGCAACAGGCCCGCGTAGTACCGGCCGTAGCGCACGTCCCCTTCCATGTATTTGATCGAGAACAGGTGCACGAGAAAGCTGACGAGGCACACGACAACCAGCATTACCGCGGTGAGGCGATCCACCATCACGCCGCCGGGAAGGTTAAAGGTCGCGGACATGGGCAGCCAGTTGAACGTGAGGTTCACCAGGAGCGGGTCCGGCGATCCCCATGCCTTGAGGAATACATAGAGAGACAGGGCAAGGCACACGCCTACCACGCCCGTGGCGATGAAATCGCCGCGGCGCAATATGCGGCGGTTGAAGAGCCCAAGCAAGACAAACGCTGCGAGCGGGAGAAGGAATATCAGCAGCGCGCTCTCGAGTATGACATCGTCCATCTTTCCCGTCTCAATGCTTCATCTGTTGCATCTTGTCCACTTCCACGGAACCGAAGTTGAAATACAGGTTCAACAAAATGGCTAGCGCGACGGCGGCCTCGCATGCCGCTAACACTATAATGAAGACGCCGAACATCGGGCCGGACATCGTTGGATCGGCGTCGAGGCCCCCGCGGAACCGCCAAAACGCCATGAAGTTCAGTATCGCGGCGTTGAGAATCAACTCGATGCCGATGAGTATCCCGATGGCGTTGCGCCGGAGCATGCAGGCCATGAGGCCAAGAACGAAGAGCATCGCCGCAACGATCAGGTATATGGGCAAAGCCACGGGATGGGTCGCAACGAATCCCATGAGTTGGGGCAGGGATAATTCGTTCATCGTTCGCGCCTCCGCACGAGGTACGCCGCGCCGACCAGGCAAAGCAAAAGCGTAATGCCCGCGAGTTCAAACGGGAGGAGGTATTTTGTGAGGAGCATGTTGCCGATGGGCCGGACGTCGCTGGCCGGGGCGGAGATTGTGGCCGCCTGGTGCCATGGCGCTATCATGATGACGGTTTCGATTGCCGCGAGCAGCAAGAGGCCGGAGAGGCAGACGAGCGTGTAGAGCCACAGCGAGTACGGCAGATCGCGCTGGAGCGGACGGTTGGTGAGCAGAATGCCGAACATCAGCAGAACCAGAATGCCGCCCACGTAAATGATGATCTGGGTAACGGCGAGGAACGCGGAGCCCAGCAACACGTAGTAACCTGCAATGCCGAGCAGGCAGAAAAATAGCGCGAACGCGGCCTGTACGATGCTGCGGCTTAACGCGGCAAAGAACGCGGACACGAGGACGACGATCGTGATGAGCCAGAACGCGATGTTTGCGCCCTGCCATCCCGTCAAAGCTACGTTCGCGGCTTCGCTGTTCATTCCGGCTTCGGCCCCTGTTGCTGTTCCTTTGCCTTGCGCTCGGCTTCTTTCTGGGCCATGCGCGCCTTGCGTTCGGCTTCCTTCTGCGCGAGCAACGCCTTGAAGCTCGCGACTTCATCGTCAGACTTGGGCCGCGCGAGATGCAGTCGGCACCCGTCCCGGGACCCTCCGGCGAGATTGTACTTTTCCGTGAGCCAGACGCACTGCGTCGGGCAGACCTCCGCGCAGATGTTGCAGAACAGGCACTTCGCGTAATCGACCTCGTAGCGCGTCACAAGGGTGTCGCGAGCCCTGCCGAGACCCTCGACAGTGATGCAATTCACCGGGCAGTTGTTCTGGCAAAGATGGCAGAGGGTGCATTTCGACTCGTCGATGGTGTGAAGACCGCGATGTCCCGGCAGTATGACGGGACGGACTTCAGGATAGCGCATTGTGACGGGCTTGCGGAAGAAATAACCAATCGTGAGGCGCATCCCGAGGAAGGTTGTAGCGATGCCGTCCCAGATATCGCCAAAGTAACGGATGATCGGCGGCCGCTGTGGGACCCGCCTGGCTTGCGTTGCCACGTCTTTTGTCGTTCGGATGTTCATGGAAAGACCGCCACCTGTACCACCGCCCAGATCACGCACAAGAGGCCGATCGGCAACAGGACTTTCAAACAGAGGTACATCACTTGATCAATCCGGATGCGCGGGAGCGTCCAACGGACCCAGATCATGATGAAATAGAGTCCGAAAGCCTTGCCCAACAGGTTCACGGCGCCGATGACCTCGTTCGCGATGATGCGCAAGCCGTCAGGCGTCAGAACAGTGCGTATGAGACTGCTGAAGAAGAGGACGAACTTGCCGATGAACGATTGTGCGCCCGGGATGCCCGCGCGGATGGCCTCGCCCCACATCGTTATGAGTGACGCGCCCTCGGGGAGCGCGGGTCTCGGGATGGGTCCGTGCCAGCCGCCGAGGAAGAGCACCGTTGCGAGCGCGCAGATGACGTACATCGCCGCGTACTCCGACATGAAGAAGAAGGAGAACCGCAGGCCGGAGTATTCGGTGTGATATCCGGCCACCAGTTCGCTCTCGGCCTCGGGCAGGTCGAACGGCGCGCGCTTCGTTGCGGCCAGTCCGCCGACGTAGAACATGATAAAGGCCAAGAAGGCAGCGGGAGAACGGAATATGGCCCAGCCGAATATCCAGGGATCGTGCAGGCCGAATGCGTCGTGGGTCTGCCAGCGGACGATGTCGCCGAGGTTGAGCGATCCCGCAAGGAACACGATCACGAGGACGCACAGTCCCAGCGGGATCTCGTAGGAGAGCATCTGGGCGGCCAGACGCATGCCGCCGTACAGCGTCCACTTGCTGCCGGGCCCCCATCCCGCCATTAGGATGCCGAT
>Ga0315274_10016766_pt1 | contig 10347 bp, 9 predicted proteins | sample YL17G02_20_MG_FD_203700 | JGI IMG/M metagenome (GOLD analysis project Ga0315274, IMG submission 203700) | Sediment microbial communities from Yellowstone Lake, YNP, Wyoming, USA - YL17G02_20 | ecosystem: Environmental > Aquatic > Freshwater > Lake > Sediment | place: USA: Wyoming | collected... | reverse complement strand
CAAACCGCGGCAGAAATTTCCGCCGCTTGGCCGGCTGTGGCAGATTCCGCTCATGATAGTGGCGTTGATTACGTTTGCCGTGGCTGCTTACATAGCCAGGCATCCCGTCGTGAGTCCGTCCATTATCGGGGCGGACCTCGAGGCCCTGAAGCAGGCCTACGAAAGCGGCGACGTAGCCAAATCTGTCGCCAGCGCCGAGGAATTCCTCAGAAGACACCCCTCAAGCAGGGACCGGTCCCTGGCGGAGTTCATTCTCACCGAAGGCAGGTGGGCCATTACGAGAGGCAACCCCTCGGCAACGAGAAGCGACCTGACCGAGTGCCTGTCCATGTTCAGGAAAGCCCTACTCTCGGGGCTGCCGCCGGCCTATGAAGCCCAGATGCTGGAGGCACAGGGGGACATCCTGCTGCGGCTGGACTATGCCAACGACGCCGCGGACGCGTACTTGAAGCTGCTGGCCAAGTACCCCTCCCTGCGACGGCCCCTTCTGGGCCTGTCGCTGGCGTACGTGCGAATGAAGCCGGCAAGCCCCCAGAAGGCAGAAGAACTCGTGGAGAAATACCTCTCGCTGGAGAACCTTTCCCCGGAAGAATCGCAGCGCGGGTACCTGGCAAAAGCGAGGGTGGAACTGTCCATGAAGGATTTTGCCGCCGCGGCCGCGTCTGGTCAGCGCGTCCTTGATTCAAAGCCGGCGGCGGAAGTAGCCGCGGAAGCCGCCCTGATCGTCCAGCAGGCTTTAGGGGCCAGCGGGGACTACCAGGCCGCGCTGAAGGCGCTCGACGGGATTGCCCCCGGCGGCTCCGGGCGTTTCGAGGCATCTGTCTGTCTGGCGCGCGCGGTCTGCCTGTGGAAGACGGGTGCCGCGGACGAGGCCCTCAAGGCGTTCGAGGAAACCATATTCCGCTTTCCGGGCACGCCGATAGCGCTGTCGGCGCGTTATGAACTCACGCGTTTCTTCTTCGAGTCAGGACAGATAGACGCCGCGCGGGACGCGCTGCACAACCTGCTCAACGACATGTCCGGGCAACAGGCTGACGAGACGGAGTTTTTCAGCATCGGCGACGTCGCGGACCTGTGGTTCGGGGTGGGCCGCGCAATACTTGAAAAGCAGGGGTACCCTGCCGTCCGCAACATCCACAGCGCCGCCTCGAAACTCATGCCCAAGGGGGAATTCCTTTTCTTTGACGCGACCCTCTACCTCCGGGAGGCCGAGCAGATGGAAGCATCGCTGCCCGGCCTCCCTTCCCAACAGCAGGAAGCCGCGCTGTCGCAGGTAAAGCAGTTGTACCACGAGGCGGGAGTCACCTTCAGCAGGGTCCTTGAGACCGCGTCTGCGCGGTTCTTTTCCCGTGCGCTGTTTGCCGCGGGGCATGCCTTCTACATGTCGGGCGAATACCTGCTCGCGGCGCCGTTCCTGCGGGAGTTCGTATCGCAAAACGCAAGGAACGAGGAAGTGCCGCGCGCGCTTTTCGAAGAGGCCACCGCGCTGGCCGCGCTCGGGAACTACACTTCGGCGATCAGCGTCTGCAGGGTCAACGCCGGCGCGCATCCGTACGCCATCTACGCATACGAGTCCATCCTGCTTCAGGCGAATCTCTACTTCGAACTCGGCGGCGAAAACGTCCGCGAGGCCGCCCTGGAGTACGAACGCATCCTCAGCGACAACCGTTTCCTTGCGACGAGCACCCAGTGGCGGCGGGCGATCTTCGCGCTCGGCAAGGCCCTGTACGTCCTGGGGGATTACAAGGGCGCCGTCCTGAGACTCGACGAAGCGCTGACGCGGTTCGGGGACGATCCACAGGCCACCGAGGCCCAGTACTACCTGGGGTTGGCGTCGCGCCAGGTCGCCTTCGCGGAACCCTCCCTGAGGGAATCCTCGCTGACCCAGGCGGCGTCAATCTTCGCGCGCCTGGCCGCAACACAGAATCCGTACTGTACCGCTGCGGCATTTCTCGAGGCCGACTGCTGCTACGACCTGGGCGATTACCAGAAGGCGCTGTCGCTCTACGACCGCGCGGTGGAGGCGCACGTGGATACTCCCGACGCCACCCGCGCCCTTTTCCAGATGGCCAACTGCTACCACCGCCTGGGCCGCGACCGCGAGGCGGACGCGACGTATAAGAGGGCGCTTTTCAACCTGAACCGCAAGCAGGAGCCGCCGGCTCCCGGCGCCGATTTCTTCAAGTCCGTTGCACAATGGCGTTCACAGGGCGAGGCATGAGCATGACCCAGACAACCCAAAGACGCGATTTCGCCGACTTGGTATCGCTGCTTGCCGCCGAGAGGGACGCCTATGCGCTTACTCTGTCCCTGAGCAGGGGCCAGGAGCGGGTGTTCCTCAAGGGCGGCGCGCGCTCGCTGATGAAAATTATTGCGCGAAAGCAGACGGTCATAGACGGGCTCGCGCTTATCGACAAGGCCCTTTCGGTTTACACGGCGGACTGGAATGCAACCCTTACGGCGCTGCCCGCGCTCGCCCGCAAAGAGGTCGGGGCGCTTGTTGCCGAGATCGGCGAAATCATCGACGCCCTGATGCAGAGCGAGCGAGGCATTGCGAACGTAGTGGCGAACAAACGGGACGAAACGTCCGCAAGGATCCGAAATCTCGGCCAACGGCGAGGCGCCGCCAGCGCCTATGGCAAGGGCGCACTTGCCGCCACGGGGCGTCTGCTGGACAGGGAGGGGTAGGGTGACGGTAGCAACCGAGAAAAGGCTTCAGGATCTCCGCGAGGTAATCGACGCGTACAACGGCCTTGCCGAGAGGCTGCAGGGCAGTCACCTGGCGTTGCAGCGCGAGGTCGCGCGCCTGCGCGAGGAACTGGCGGAGAAGAACCGCCAGTTGGCGACCAAGAACCGCCTGGAGATCCTGGGGGAGATGGCCGCGGGACTTGCCCACGAGGTGAGAAATCCGCTCGGCAGCATCGAGCTCTACGCGGGACTCATAGCCCGCGCGGCCGAGTACGACGGGAAGGTGCTGGCCTGGGCGCACAAGATCCAAACGGCCACGAAGGACCTGTCGCGCACGGTCGGCGAGATACTCGACTTCACGAGGCCGCTTCGGGTCCGGATGAAGACAGTCGTCATCGAGAGCGTGATAGACGCGGCCCTTGACCTTGCCTCCTCGGCAATGCAGGGCGGTGGCATCGCCGTCGACCGCGGCCGGGCCGAAGCAACGCCGGCCGTCGCGGGCGACTACAACCTGCTGCAGCGGGCGTTCCTCAACGTGATACTGAATGCCGTGGACGCCATGCCGTCCGGAGGGAGGCTGGCGATTTCGGTCGTCCCGGCCGCCTGTCACGGCCGGAGCGCCCTGAAGGTGTCTTTCGCCGACACCGGCCCGGGCATCGCCGCCGAGGACCTGCCCCGGATATTCGACCCGTTTTTCACGCGCAAGGAGGGCGGTACGGGCCTGGGCCTTGCGATGACGGCAAGGATCGTGGCCGCCCATGGCGGGAAACTGGAAGCGCATAACGGCCCCGCGGGAGGCGCGGTTTTTTCGTTCACGCTGCCGGTGGAGCCGGCACCGAGAGAGGAGAGCCTGTAGTGGCGCTCGTAGCCGCCGTCGACGACCAGCAACTGATGCGCGAGAGCATCGCGGAGACCCTCGAGGCCAGGGGTTACAAGGTGCGGACATTCGCGTCGGGGGCCGACGCGCTGTCAGCGATTGCGGCTGACGATTACGACGTGCTCATGACGGACCTCAGGATGCCGCAGATGACGGGCCTTGAGCTTCTGGCCAAGGCCGCCGAGATGTGTCCGGGGCTGCCGGTGATAGTCATAACCGCGCATGGCACGGTCGAAAGCGCGGTGGACGCGATGAAACGGGGCGCCTTCGACTACATTGTGAAGCCCATCGACCCGGACGAACTTGAGATGGTCGTGAACCGCGCCGTGGCGCACACGATGCTCCTGCGCGAAAACGAACTCCTGCGCCGCAGCGTCTGCGACGAGGACGGCGCCCCCATAATGGTCGGCGCGGACGCCGGCCTTGGGGCGGTGAGTTCGCTTGTGGAGCGCGTCGCGGCGACCGACGCGACCGTGCTCGTGAGCGGCCAGAGCGGCACGGGAAAGGAAGTCGTCGCGCGCAGGATCCATTACCTGAGCAAGCGCCGCGAGAAACCGTTGGTCTGCGTGAACTGCGCGGCGCTCAATGCGGGGCTTCTTGAAAGCGAACTCTTCGGGCACGAAAAGGGCGCGTTCACGGGGGCCGACAGGATGCGCCGCGGGCGCTTTGAACTCGCCGAGGGAGGCGCCATCCTGCTCGACGAAGTCTCCGAAATCGACCACCACCTCCAGGCCAAACTCCTGCGCGTCCTGCAGGAGAAAGAATATGAGCGCGTGGGCTCCAGCGTCGTCCGCAACATGGACGTAAGGGTCATCGTCACGACGAACCGCGACCTTTCGAAAGAAGTCGCGGCGGGGCGCTTCAGGCAGGATCTCTACTACCGCCTGAACGTTTTCCCGATACACGTGCCGCCGCTTTGCGAGCGGCCCGAGGACATCCCCGGCCTTGCCAGGCATTTCCTCAGGCAATTGGCGCGGGAGAGCGGCCGCGAGGCTCCGGAGATCACCGGCGAGGCGATGCATCTTCTGGCCGGCTACAACTGGCCCGGCAACGTCCGGGAACTCAAGAACGTGATGGAGCGCGCGTTCATCATGGGTTTTGGCGACAAAATCGAAGAAGGCCACATCGATGGGTGGCTGGCCGGGGAAAAGGCCGAAACCTCCGGCCCCGTGCTCCGGCCGGGCATGACCATACAGGATGCCGAGGAGATTCTCATTCGGATGACGCTCGAGCGTTACGGCGGACACAGGGAAAAGACAGCGCAGGCGCTGGGGATATCCGTAAGGACGCTGATAAACCGCCTGCGCGAGTGGAAATTGGAGAACAGTGAGGCAAATGTTGCGTAACGGTGAAAATTGTTCGGCGGGCAGCACGCGGGGACACGGACGGTCGTTTGCCGTAAGGCCAAGCCGGGCAATGCGTTACGACTGCGCAGGCATCCTCGCTGCGGCGTGGTATCGTATTTGCTTTCCTGTAAATCGGCATTTTCCGTCTGCGTTGGGAGCGGCGCCATGACAGCAGGCAGCATGTTTCCTGTAACGGTTGACGTGCTTACGAAGACCCTCAGTTTTCTTGAGGCGCGCCACCGGATTATCGCCAATAACATCGCCAACGTGAACACTCCCGATTTCAAGGCGTTCGAAGCACCGATGAGCGAGTTTCAGCGGGCGCTCTCAACGGCAATCGAGGACCACCGCCGCGATCCTTCCCGCCCGTTTGTGCTGCCCGAAACCGGAAATATCCGTGACACGGGCAGCGGCCTCGCGGTGAAACCGGTCCAGGCAAAGGGCGAAAGGGCATCCATCCTTCGCCATGACGGCAACAACGTCAGCATCGAGAAGGAGATGAGCGACCTCGCGGAGAACACGCTCCTGTACCGGACGATGACGGACCTTTTGCGTAAACAGTTCATGATACTTCAAAGTGCGATAAGGGAAAGGGCTGACTGATGTTTTCGATGCTTGACGTAAGCGCATCCGCGCTGGACGCCTACCGCGTCCGGATGGACGTTATCGCGAACAACGTCGCGAACATCAACACGACTCGCGACGCCCAGGGCAGGAGCGTGCCCTTCCGGCGCCGCGTGGCCCTGTTTTCGCAGGGCGCGCCCGGAGCGCCTTCGGGGCAGGGGGTCCGCGTCTCGGCCGTCGTGGAGGATCCGGCTCCGGCCCGCAAGGTCTACGAGCCCGAACACCCGGATGCGGTGAGGACCGGCCCCGACAAGGGGTACGTGTACTACCCCAACGTAAGCAGCGAGATCGAGATGGTGGACATGATAATCGCGACGAGGGCCTATCAGGCCAACATAACCGCGTACGAGGCGGGCAAGAGCATTATTGTCGCAGCGGCAAGGCTGATCCTGTAGGTTCGAGGTGAAAGAGCATGACGCAGCCGATTAATCCGATTGGCGCCGGGCAGATTTTGCCGGCGGGAGGGGCGCAGAGCACACACGGCCAGGGCGGCCCGAGTTTCAAGGACGTTCTCATGAAGTCCATAAGCGAGGTGAACGACCTCCAACTTGACGCGGAGCGGGCCATAAGCGATTTCAGCCTCGGCAAGACCGAGAACATCACCGAGGTCATGGCCGCCGTCGAGAAGGCCGACCTTGCGTTCAAGAACCTGATGGCCATTCGCAACAAGATCGTCGACGCGTACAGGGAGATTCAGCAGTTGCGGATCTAACGTAGCCGGGTGAGGGGAGAGGGGAAACGATGGACCACATCCGCAAGTCGTGGGCGAAAGTCCGGGCGGTACTTGTCTCTATGCCGCCGAGCCAGCGTTACAGCGTCGTTGTGCTGCTCGGCGTGGTGGCGGTGAGCCTCGTCACGCTTGTGACATGGGGCGGGCGCGAGGAGTACGTGCCCGTGATATCGGACCTTACGGGCGCGCAGATGACTTCCGTTCAGAACGCCCTTAAGGACACCGGCATCAAGTACAAGTTCGGCGACGGAATGCTGCTGGTGCAGCCGGCCGACAGGGGCAAGGTCTGGATGGTCCTGAGCGAGAAGGGCGCCTTACCTACCGACGTCTCTAAGAGTTTCGGCTTTGCGGACCTGGTCAAACCGAAGGGAATCAACATGGAAACCGCCGAGGAACAGCAGATGAAGTTCAACATCGCCCTCGGCAACGAACTGGCGCGCTGCATCGAGTCGGCTCCCGAGATAGCAAGGGCGCAGGTGCACGTGGCGTCGGCGCGGGACAGCATCTTCGCCAAGGAAGAGGCGACCGCGGCGGTCTACATCCGGCCCCACACCGCGGAGCCGATCTCCGAGAAGAAGCTGAAGGCCATCTGCCAGCTGGTTGCGGCGGCGGTCGGCCCGAAACTCTCGCCGAAGGCGGTGGTGATTTCGAACCTCGTGACCGGGGACTCTTATTCAATCCAGGACGGCGATTCGCTCTTGACCAAGGCCACCGACCGCGTTGACCTGCAGCGCAACTGCAACAAGTACTACGCGGAGCAGGTGGAGCGATTCCTCGCGCCCTTCCTTGGCCGCGTGCAGGCGCTGGTTGACACGAAGGTGGATGCAAGCACCAGGAGCACAAAGGAAACCGTGTGGGAGAACCCCGCCGAGAAAAGCGTCACGTCGACAACGGTGGGCGAGGCGCCACCCGGCGGCGACACCCTCGTGGGGCCCAACGTTGCGGTCTCCGTCGCCGGCACGGGCACGTCCTCCCAGCCCTCGAAGTCCGAGACGACGACCAAGGAGATGAAGGTAGTCCCGTCCAAGGAGACGGCCACGGAGATTCCGCCCGGCGAGATCATGGACGTAAGCATCGCCGTCATGGCCGACCTTGCCCGCCTCGAGACCGTCATCAGGACCAAGGACAGACTCAAGGACGGCGACGCGATACCCCTGGCGCGGCTGGGCCAGGAGTATGCCTACTGGGAGGATACACTGAGGACGGGCCTGCCCGTCAACCCGAACACGAAGATTACGAAGGTGGTTTTCTCCGCGGCGCCGCTTGCGAGAGCGGAAGTGGCCTCCGCCGCGCCCATGGCCGCCCAGGTCAAATCGGGTTTCACCGGGCTTGCCTGGTCGGTGCTGGCCAACTGGCACCGCATAGCGCTGGGGCTGTTTGCGCTGGTTGCGCTTCTGATGATCCGCAACGTCGCCAAGAAGGCCGAGGTTGAAGCCGTTGTCGAGAAGCCGGCGGCACCCGAGGAGGAAGATATTTCCCTGCCTGAGATCGAGGTTGACATGGCACAGAAACGCGCTGCCAAGATGCGCGAGAGCATAGAGGAGATGATCCGCAGCGACCCGCAGACCGCCGTCAGCCTGATAAGGCGGTGGATTGCAAGGGAGTCGTGACATGCAGACGGCCAGGAAGAACTCCGAACTGCCGGGGGTGACCAAGGTCGCTCTACTGCTGGTCAGCGTGAGCCAGGAAGTCGCGGCAAAAGTGCTGTCCGCCCTCGACAAGGAGTCAATCGAGGCGGTTTCGACGGCCATCGCCACTCTGGGAGACATCGCCCCTGACGAGCGCAACGGCGTCGTCGAGGAATTCTACCAGATGACAAAGGCCCGCAGGTACGTGGATCAGGGCGGCCTTGAATACGCGAGGCAGTTGCTGGAGCAGTCCCTGTCGCCGGAGGAGGCCGACGAAATCCTCAAGGCCGTTGAGCAGTCCATCAGGGCGACGCCATTCTCATTCCTGAAGAAAGCGGAGAGCGCCAACCTGTTGACGTTCATTCAGGACGAGCACCCGCAGACGATCGCGCTGGTGCTTGCGCACCTGGACCCCAAGCAGGCGGCCGAAGTGCTGGCGGGCCTGCCGCCCCAGAAGCAACTCGAGGTCGTGCGGCGCATCGCCGCGATGGAGCATACAAACCCCGACATCGTCAAGGAGGTCGAGAAGGGCCTCGAGAGCCGCCTGGCCGCAATCGTCGTGCAGAAGTACGAGAAAACCGGCGGGATCGAAGCGGTTGCGGAAATGCTCAACCTCGCCGACCGGGCCACTGAGAAGGCCATACTCGAGTCGCTGGAGGAGGAGGACGCGGAACTCGTGGAGAACATCCGGAGGCTGATGTTCGTCTTTGAGGACATCATCCTGGTCAACGACAAGGGGATCCAGCAGGTGCTCAAGGAGATCGACAACGAGGTGCTTGCGCTTGCGCTCAAGACGGCCTCCGACGACCTCAAGGACAAGATGTTCCGCAACATGTCCGAACGCGCCGCGACGCTTATCAGAGAGGACATGGAGTACATGGGGCCCGTGCGCCTTTCGGACGTCGAAGCCGCGCAGCAGAAGATAGTCGACGTGGTCAGGCGCCTGGAAGAGGCGGGCGAAGTCATCATCCAGGGCCGCGGGGGCGGAGGGGAAATAGTTGTCTAACGTCGTCAAGAGAGAACTAGCCGAGGGCTACCGCCGTGCGGTGGTTCTCGAACTCGGCGACATCGAGGCCGAGGCCGTGCGCATCATCTCTGAGGCCGAAGCAAGGGCCGCGGCTATCATCGAAAGCGCCAACAAGGCGGCGGCCGAAATGGGCGCACGCGCCCGGAGCGACGGCCATGCCGCCGGCTTGGCGGCGGGCCGGGACGAGGGGCTCAAGGCGGGACGCGCCGAAGGACACCGGGACGCCTTCGCCCAGGCCCGGGACGAGATCTTGAAAGCCGCCGAATCCCTGGCCGGCGCCTGCACCGAGTTCTCGATCCTCAAGGAGAACCTCTTCAAGCAGGCGGAGAGCGATCTTTTGAAGCTTTCGATAATGATCGCCCGGAAGATCACCGCCAAAGAGATAAGCGGCGACGCGCACATCACCGCCCAGAACGTAAAGCGCTGCCTCGACATGCTCTCACAGCGAAAGGACCTCGTCGTGCGCGTAGCTCCGCAGGCGGTGGCGGTGGTCCAGGAGATGCTTCCGGAACTCTCGAAGCGGCTGGGCGACCTTTCGGGCGTAAAGGTGGTCGCCGATGAAGAGATTGCTCCCGGCGGGTGCCTTGTGACCGGCCAATCGGGAATGCTCGATGCAACCATAGAAAGCCAGTTCGCGGAAGTGGAGCGGATATTGTTCGGTGACGGCGATGCCTAAGGGGCTCTTCACGGAAGAAATGGAACTCCTTGAACCGCACAACACGGTGGTGGTCAAGGGCCGCGTCGAAAGGGTCGTCGGGCTTACGGCCGAACTCGCCGATTTCCCGGCGGCCGTAGGGGCGATGTGCCGCGTTGAGAGCGGTCAGGCCGCCGGCGTCGAAGGGGAAATCATCGGCTTCAAGTCCGAGAAGGCCATTGTGATGCCGTACGGCGACACGTTGGGACTGAAGGCCGGCGACTGGGTCAGATGCACCGGCGCCAGCCAGACGGTGCGCGTGAGCAGTGAACTCCTCGGCCGCGTTATCGACGGCAGGGGCCGGCCCAGGGACGGCATGGGACCGGTCCTGGGCGGCGCGAACGTGCGGCTGTACCGCGGCGCCCCCGACCCGTTGAAGAGGATGCGGATCAGGAACCCCCTCGGCACCGGCGTGCGGGCCATAGACGGGTTTCTGTCCCTGGGGAGGGGACAGAGGATAGGCATTTTCAGCGGCGCCGGGGTCGGGAAGAGCATCCTCCTCGGGATGATGGCGCGTTTCACCGACGCGGACGTGAACGTGATCGCCCTCGTCGGCGAACGCGGCAGGGAAGTGCGCGACTTCATCGAGAAAGACCTCGGACCGGCGGGAGTCAAGCGCAGCGTCGTCGTGGTGGCCACCGGCGACGAGCCCGCGCTCATGCGCGTCAAATGCGCGCTTGTCGCCACAACCGTTGCGGAATACTTCCGCGAGCAGGGCCTAAGCGTGATGCTC
>Ga0315274_10016764_pt1 | contig 10347 bp, 12 predicted proteins | sample YL17G02_20_MG_FD_203700 | JGI IMG/M metagenome (GOLD analysis project Ga0315274, IMG submission 203700) | Sediment microbial communities from Yellowstone Lake, YNP, Wyoming, USA - YL17G02_20 | ecosystem: Environmental > Aquatic > Freshwater > Lake > Sediment | place: USA: Wyoming | collected... | reverse complement strand
TTTCTGGGTCCTGGAGTTGGAGACGGCGACGTAGCGGGATTCGGGGAACTTGGCCGCGGCGAACAGGGCCAGGGAGCCCCATCCGCAGCTGTTGAGAGAGAAGGAGGTAGAGGTTGAGGAAGAGGAAGGGATGGAGGTCGTCAGCAAACGGCGAGCGCAGAGGGCGGATAGAAACGAGGCAGACAGGAGAAGCAAAAGCGAGCGTCGTCCTCACCCAAGCTCCAAGACGTCCTGCCCGTCCCTCAGCTCCGCCCTCTCGCACGCCAGCTCGAGCATCGCGACCTCGGCCTCCTCCAGCGTCGACTTCGCATTCGGGTACACGCAACTCGAGTACTTGAGTTTCGGGCCCAGGACTGCCAGGAAATAGGGAGTTGGAACTTCGTAGTGCTGCTCGTTGGCAGCTGCCGTCTGTACGGCCACGGGCATGGAGCGGAGCTCGTCGACAAAGGCCTGGGTGCGGGCCGCGGCGAGCTCGGCGGAGACGTGGGACTGTTGGCGGGGAGGGAGGAGGGAGGGAAGGGAAGGGAAGGTTGAGAGAGGCGGAAGAAACGTCGAGAGGGGAAGCGAATTGATCGAAACCAACGAGTCGGGAATTTTCCCTCTCCTTGCTTTTTTTTCACTCTCTTTGAATCTTTCATCCTGTACGCATCGACCGTGATGTTTTGTCTTCATCCGCTGAGCATCATAAGTCGGAGCGCAGAGGGCGCGGAGAACAAAGCATTCAAAAACGCACCTCGCCGTCCCGCTGCTTGAGCAGGGCGCGGATGCCGGCGCGGAGCACGGCGTCGGGCATCCACTCGCTGTCCGTCGCGGCCACTGCCGCCGCGGTGGTGTGCACGGCCGCGGAGGAGGCGGCATCCCGCAAGGGCGCCGGGGCCAAAGAGGCGAGCTTGGAGGCCAGCGAAGGCATGACGTGTTGCAGCGAATGATCTAGCCTCAACGAAATTCTGATAGTCGGATTCACTCTTCTTTTTTTTGAAAAGTGTTGCGTTTTTTCGCAGGCGCATTCGCGTCGGGGTTCTCCGAGTTCCCCAGATGCGCGCCGCATGGCTGGCTGCTGCGGGCGCGCATCAGTTGCTGCGGAAGAGTCGACGGAGCAGCGGGACGAGCAGCAGCCCGCGGTGGCCGACGACGGCGACGTATCTCCTCCCATCATCGCTCCAGCACTTCTCGAACTCTTTGGAACCCCCTCCGCCTCCGCCCCCTCCGCCGCAGCGCTGGGACGCCCCCTACGCCGAGCTGCCCCCTTCCCGCGTCCGGAACTTCTGCATCGTCGCGCACATCGACCACGGGAAGAGCACCCTGGCCGACAGGCTCCTGGAGGCGACCGGCAGCCTCGTGTTCGACGATAAGAGGACTCCTGCTCCTGTTCCTCCTCCTCCTCCTTCGGCGGGAACAACAACGCCAACAGCAGCAGCAACAGCAGCGGCAAACGCAGCCCCAGGGCGAGCCCAGTACCTCGACGGGATGGACCTCGAGCGCGAGCGCGGGATCACCATCAAGCTCAACTCGGCGCGGATGCGCTACCGCTCGGCGTCGCGGTTCGAAGGGAACGGCGAAGGCGGAGGTGAAAGCGGAGGAGGCAAGAGCCCGGACAACGGCGAAGAGATCGAGTATGCGCTCAACCTGATCGACACTCCGGGCCACGTCGACTTCAGCTACGAGGTCTCACGCTCGCTCGCGGCCTGCGAGGGCGCCTTGCTGATCGTCGACGCGGCGCAGGGCGTCGAGGCCCAGACGCTGGCGAACGTCTACCTGGCCCTGGACGCGGGGCTCGAGATCATCCCGGTCATCAACAAGATCGACCTGCCCTCGGCGGACCCGGAGAGAGTCCGCCGCGAGATCGAGGAAGTCATCGGCATAGACGCGAGCGGCGCCATCCTGACCTCGGCCAAGCGAGGAACGGGAATCCCAGAGGTCCTCGAGGCCATTGTCTCCCGGCTCCCACCTCCCAGAGACACCCGCGAGTCCCCGCTCCGGGCCCTGATCTTCGACTCGTTCTATGACGACTACAAGGGCGTCGTCGTCTCCTTCCGCGTCGTTGACGGGACGGTCGGCGCCGGCGACGTCATCAAACTGATGGCGAGCGGGAAAGAGTTTGTCGTCGACGACGTCGGCGTTCTCGCGCCGAAAAGGGTCTCCGTCGGAAGGCTGTCGGCCGGGGACGTGGGCTTCCTGTCTGCGTCGATCAAGGCCGTGGCCGACGCGAGGGTCGGAGACACGATCACGCTGCGGAAGAGGCCTGCTGGGGAGGCGCTGCCTGGGTACAAGGAGGCGACGCCGATGGTTTACTGCGGGCTCTTCCCCTCGGACTCCGATTCCGGCGGTCCTTCTTCGGGCTCTTCTTCTTCTTCTCCGGCCGGGTTCGCGGCGTTGAGGGAGGCGCTGGGCAGGCTGCAGCTGAACGACGCTGCGCTGAGGTTCGAGCCCGAGGTGTCACCGGCGATGGGGTTCGGGTTCCGATGCGGGTTTTTGGGGTGGGTAGTTTTTGTTTTTGCAGGTTTCAGTTTTTTTTTTTTCGCGGTCGAGATTCGAGAGAGGTCGAAGGGAAACAGCGAGCGTCATCGGAGAAAAAGACAAGAAGGAAAAAAAACTCACTTTCTTTCTCTCTCTTTCTCTCAAAAAAAAAAAAAGCCTCCTGCACATGGACATCGTCCAAGAGCGCCTCGAGCGGGAGTACGGCCTCAGCCTCATCAGGACGGCCCCCTCCGTGGCCTACCGGGTGAAAATGCGGAGGACCGGGAGCAAGGAGGAGGAGAGGGAGCTGGCGAAGAAGAGGGGGGGCGAGACAGACGGAGGTGGAGGTCAAGGCGGCGATGATGACAACGACCCTCTCCTGATCAGCGTCGACAACCCTGCCTCGATCCCGGTACGCCTTCTTTATTATTCTGAGTAGATTTACAGGGGTGAAAAAGAGACAGAGGTAGAAAGTGAGAAGTAGAAGGAAGAAAGCGAAAAACTCACTCCCCCTCTTCTCGCTCGCTCGCGCTCACGCTCGCGCCCACCGATTCGAAATTTCAAATTTTCAACAACAAAAAACAGGACGTCCGGGACCACATCCAGGAGCCCTACGTCCGCGCCGAGATCATCTGTCCCGCCTGCTCCATCGGTCCACTGATGGAGGCCGCGACGGCGAGGAGGGGCGAGCTCGTGGACATGCGGTTCCTCGGAGGAGGAGGAGGTGGTGGCAGAAACGGTGACGGCAAAAGCGAGGGCGGCCCCGGCGCTTCCTCTTCTCCTCCTCCTCCAGCGAGCAGCAGCCTCGCCGCCCGCGCCTCCCTCTCCTACGACCTCCCGCTAGCGACTGTCATCGGCGACTTTTTCGACGAGGTCAAGTCGAGGTCCAAGGGCTACGCCTCCGTCGAGTACCACGTCACGGGGTGGAGGAGGTCCGACCTCGTCAGGCTCGACGTCCGGATCAACGGCGAGGCGGCCGAGGCGCTGTCGACCGTCGTCCACCGCGACGCCGCCTTCGCGGTCGGAAGGTCGCTGTGCCGCAGGCTGAAGGAGCTGATCCCGCGGCAGCAGTTCAAGGTGCCGATCCAGGCCGCGATCAACGGCTCCCGCGTCATCGCGTCGGAGAGTATCCCGGCCCTAAGAAAAGACGTCTTGGCGAAGTGCTACGGCGGCGACGTCTCTCGGAAAAAGAAGCTGCTGAAGAAGCAGGCAGAGGGCAAGAAGAGGATGAAGAGCATCGGGAGGGTCGAGGTGCCGCAGGCCGCCTTCATGGCGGTGCTGAGCCAAAGGACCAGCGGCGGAAGCGGCGGAAGCGGTGGAGGTGAATGAGAACTCGACAACCAGAACGAAAACGAAAGAAAACACTTTTATAACTAAAACGCGGTTTCACTCCACGTTCGAGCATCGCACTTGTAAAAAACAACAAACGAACGACGACGCCAGTAAAAGCACCAATCAGTGAAGAAAGACGGGGGAAAACATTGGTTTTCTTATACTGACACGCTCAAAAGGGGGACAAACTCCCTCCTTCCTTTCCCTCTCTCTCATCACTTTTTATCTCTCTCATCACTTTCTCTCTCTCTCATCACTTTCTCTCTCTCTCACCCCCACTCTCTCTCTCTTTACTCCTCGGCGCTCTCGTCCTCGCCTGCACTCTCCCCTCCGCTGGCGTCCTCGCCTTCGCTGAATTCCATCGCGGCGACGCCCGAGAGCGCCGTTGTCCTCACGGCGCCGTTCTTCCCGACGGCGGCCAATCCTTTCCAGCGGACTTAGTTTGTTTTAGAGTTTTAGAGAGAGACAGGGAGTGAGTTTTTGTTTTTCCTTTCTCGTTCGAGACGTGCTCTCTCTCCCTCAAAACGAAAAAGAAAAAAGAAAATACTCACCGAGCTGCTCCGTCGGCTCCTCGGGCCTCTCGTTCTTCCGCTGCTTCCTCACGGCCCTCAGCGCCGGCCCCAGCACCAGGTTCCTCTTGACCCACGTCGCGAGCTGCACCTCGACCGTCCTGATCTGCGGCACGAGAGCCCTGACGTTGCGGGCGGGCAGCCAGTCCATGAGCCCTTTGCCCCAGACCAGGGTGTGCTCGTCGACGACGCCGTGGATCCACGCCTCGCGGAGGACGGGCATGGTGCAGGGCCCGCGAGGGACGTTCATGCGGTCGCGGTAGTACCTTTTCGGTCGGGGGAGAGAGGTTGGGGTTTTTTTTGGTGACCGAAAGGCGAAGAGGGTGAGGTGGAGTTTCCGAAACCGGCGACCGGCGACCGGCGACCGGCGGCGGCGGCTAAGGGGCTTGTCCATTCTCTCTCTCTTTCCCTCCCTCTCCTCGCAGTAGTGCTCACCACTCGTTTCGCGCCGTCATGGCCCTGACGTACTGAACCAGCTCGCGGTCGTAGTCGGTCAGCACGACCTTGCGGTCGGCGCCGGCGGCGGCCTTGGCCATCCCGGCGGCGACGGCGGCGTCGTCGGCGCCGATGCCCGGGAAGCCGGCTTGCTCGATTTTCTCCATCGCCGCAAAGGGGGAGTCCTCTCCCCTCACCTCGCGCCAGGCCTGCTCCCCTGCGCCCGGGACGCCAGCATCGTCGTCATCAGAGTCGGAGCGCACTCGTCGCGTGGGACCGTCGTCGTCCTTCTTCCCCTTGCCGCCGCCGAACAAGCCAAAGAGGCCCATTTTTTTACTTTCGTTCCTGAAAGTTTTTCTTCTTCGGCGAAAATGGTCGAGATTTCACACCTCGGCTTTTTTTCCTCTTTCCTTTTTTTGTCAGTCTCTCTCACGCAAAAACCATGGCCTCTCTCGCCCAGCAGTGCGCTTCGCGCCCTCTGGCTTTCGCTTCTTCGACGAGGCGCAGCAGCAGCAGCAGCAGCAGCGTTGCTGGCTCGAGGTCAGCAGCTGCAGCCACGAGGAGGGTCGCGACGGCGACGACGATGACGGCTAGGCTCTCGTCGTCGACGACGCCGAAGAAGAGTTTGTCGATCGGCTCTGTCGTCAGGTGAGGAGCAATTGAAGAAAGCGGGGCGAATGCGTGCACAAGACAAGCTTGGATGATTCATCGATTGGTCCTCACGTGTACTATGCGACGTATATCATGCGTCGGGGGGTCTGCGCGACGGGAAACCCGAGCTCTTCGCAGGCGAACGCGCCGTTTTCGATTCGGCCACGCCACGACGCTCACTCCCGATGAAAATCCAATTAACCAAACAAAACGAAAACACCAGGCGCTCTTCTCCCGTCGCTGCTTCTCGCCGCGCGCCTGTTCGCGCCGCGGCCGTTTCCGCAAGCGGCGAGGAGTACGTCGAGGACACCACATTCCGCATCGAAAAGGTAGGAGAGCGAACGAGAACGCTCTTTGATTTTCTTTTTCTTCAGCTCGCTTCAACGAGCGTCAACGCCCTTCCTGACACTTTTTCTCTCGCTCAACCGCACTCCACCTACCACTAACTCCTCAAAAACCCATCACTCCAAGGTCTCGTTCGGCAAGGTCCTCACCCCCGTCGGCGTCGCCCTCCTCACCTACGGCTTCGGAGCCTTCTTCGGCCTTCTCCCGGGAGCGGACGTCTCCCCCATCATGCTCGTCTACGGCTTTCCGGTCTCGCTCCTCGGCTTCGCGCTCTTCTACGCGCAGCTCGAGCCCGTCCCCTGCAAGTCGACCGCCGCCGCGGCCGCGGCCCGCGAGGCCGGCGCCGCCACGGACATTCAGAAGCAGCTCCGCGACGACGTGACCCGGTACAGGTACGGCGACGAGCAGCACCTCGAGGAGGCGCTCGCCCGCATCTTCCAGTTCGGGAGGCCAAACGGGATCCAGCGCCGGCTCGCGCCGAGGCTCGTCGGCCTGAGGGAGGAGATGGCGAAAGCCTCGCCCGAGGCCTCCGCCGCGGCGTACACCCTGATTCTGGAGTTTGACACCAAGCCCGAGATGACGCTGGAGATGTGGACCGACCGGAAGGACAAGATCGAGGGGTTCTTCGGCCCCGGGATCGTCGCGGGCGTCGCGGAGGCGAAGGGGAGGATCCCGGAGCTCGCCGGAGGGAAGGCGGTCGACGTCGCCCTAACCGTCGACGGGTCCGGGGCCGGGAAGGGCGGTCCCGAGCAGAAGGACGTGCTGCCGCCGCTGGTGCCGGGGGCGCCGGCGAGGAGGCAGTAAGAAGAAGAAAAAAGATGGGGGAGAGAGGAAGAGAGAGGCGAAGGGTCAGAGAGGTCTCTGGCCTTTCTCGTTTCTTCCCATCTCACGGATTGGTGGGACGAACTGATTTTCTGGCCATTCCGTTGAGAGGATGCATCTCTTGTGCTGGGGGAGGAAATGAGTCGTGAGAGATAAAGACGTAGAGAGAGACAGAAGAAGAAGAAGAAGAAGATGTAGCCAATTTTTTTTTTAATTATCCGGAGGGTTTCTTTACGTTCTGGAAGTACAGGCGCCGACAAACGAAGCAAAAGAAAGAAGATCTTTTCGCGTCGAGAGACACGCTGAAACCGAACCAGCTCTCTTCTCGTCCTATTGTTTGCACGGTGAGCTAAGAGAGACAGATGTTATGCAGGTTCCCAGTTGAGCGAAAACGCGAATTGGCGCATGGCTTCGGGGCGCGCAGCGGCAAGCGGATGCGAAGCACGGGGTTCGGAACGTACGGGAAAAAACGGCAGCGGCTTTTCTTTGGCATTGACGATGCCAACCTCGCTTCTGCTCGCTCTGCGGGCCTGTTTATCTCTCATTTTCGTCGGAATGGAAGCAAGCATCTCGACGATAAGAAGCCGTGCTGCGAATTTGAGCGAAATCAAGTTGTGGCCTGTTCGTCGCCGGCGTCGAGGGCATCTGTTTTTTGGGTTCTCCTGGAGCTCGTTGAGCGACGGCTTGGCACACGCCGGACGGCTTGGCACACGCCGGGCGGGCCTTACTATTCCTTCAAAACTTCTCGCTTAACCACCTCCACCAACCTCTCTCCCCCCCCCCCCGCGCTCCCAAGCCCACCCACCACTCGCAAGCAAGATGGCTGCCCACGATCACGCCGGACATGATCACGCCGCGGAGCTTCTCGCGGCCGGAGCTTCTCAAGGCGGCCACGACCACGGCCTCCCCCCGGGCGTCGTCGCGCTCGAGGGCGCCGAGCTCGTCGCCGCCTGCGCGCTTGCCGCCACCGAGGACCCGCGCGGGGCGCTCGACCTGCGCGTGGCGGCCATCTTCATCATCGCCATCGGTTCCGCGCTTGGGGTGTTTCTGCCCCTGCTCCTGCAGCGCTGGCGTGCTTTCGACAAGAACAGGGCGCCGTTCTTCGTGCTCAAGGCCTTTGGGGCCGGCGTCATCCTGGCGACGGGGGTGGTCCACATGTACCCCGCGGCGAGCTCGGCGCTGGCTTCTCCCTGCCTCGGGTGGCCAGAGTTCCCCTGGTGAGTTGTTGGATTTGAGAGCGAGGGGGCGCAAGAAGAAGAGGAAGAAGAAGAAGATTTGACAAACCGAAAACTATTTTCCCCTCTCCGACCTCACGTATATATTTCTATCAAAAAAACGAAAGGGCCGGCGTGATCACTACCTTTGGCATCATCGGCTTCCTGCTCCTCGAGCACGGCGTGACGAACCTGGTCGACGCGAGGCTGCACGCCAAGCTTCGCGCGCTCGCGGCGCGCGGCGTGCCTCCCTCCTCGTCGCCGTCCAAGTTTTTCAGAAACGTCTCTGGCAGTGGCACGAGGGAGAAATCTTCGATGAGCAAGCTGGGCGGCGATGACGTCGAGAGCGGCAAGGAGGCCCTCGCCGCCGCCGACGCGGCCCAGTGCCCGCACACCGACGCCTGTTGCCCGGCCTCCTCGGAGCCGAAGCTCTGCGGCGGCTCCGGAGACCTGTCCATCGTTAACGTCCACGGTCCCGCGCTGGCGCACTCGCACGGGCACCAGCATGGCAGGGGCAGCAACGAGGCCGAGGCCGGAGGTGCCCCCGCCGGCGCCTCCACTTCCGCCCTGGCCACCCTCCCCTCCGCCGGGGGCGAGGACTGCGACGTCGCCTGCCGCCACAACGCGCTCGCGCAGGTCCTCGAGTTCGGCATCGCGATGCACTCGTTTATCATCGGCATCGCATTGGGTGTTTCGCGCGACCCGGCCGAGATCAAGCCGCTGCTGGTCGCGATCACGTTTCACCAGGTAACTGAGGTGTTTTTGGTTTTTTGGTTTTTTTCGTACAAAAAATTGGGCGAATTTCAAAAAAAGACAAAAACTCACTTTTCTTTCAAAAACTCCTGAACACCGCCAGTGCTTCGAGGGGATCGCGCTGGGCTCGTGCCTGATCGAGGCAGAGTACGGCGCCATGACGTACGCCGCGATGGGTGCGTTCTACTCGCTGTCGACGGCGAGCGGCGTCGCCATCGGGATCGGGATCGCTGCGAGCTACAACCCCGGGTCGAGGGCCGCGCTTGGCGTGTCGGGCGTGCTCGACTCGATCTCCGCTGCCATCTTGATCTACGCCGCGCTTGTCGACCTGATCGCCGCCGACTTCCTGACCAAGAGGTTCAGGGCCGACAAAACGCTGCAGGTCGGAGGGTACTGCGCGCTGCTGCTGGGTGCAGGGCTGATGTCCCTGATCGCGATTTGGGCTTGAAGGGTTTTTTTAATAGGGGGAAAAAAGCTGGGGAGAGTTGAGTTGGGGTTGATTTTTTGAAGAAGCTGGTTCTCATCCATTCCGGCAGAGCGCGCGCGCCGGCCCGCTGCGGTCGTCGGGTGAGGCCGCCGAGGAGATGCCGCCGCTGCGAACACAATTGTGTTTTGCTAAGAAGAGAGAAGTAAAAAAACGGTTTTTTTTATTTCATTCGTTCTTAAATTCTCGCTATTTATGACATCCTCTCTCAAAGGGGAGCAGAACGCTCTCTCCGTCGACGCTCGCGAAAGTGTCCTCGACGACGTGAGCCAAAAAACTCGGCACCCACGCCTGTCGGCTCTCTTTTGCTCGCAGCAAAAACGGCTTCGCTGCCTCCTCCGCCGCCTTGCTGACCCGCGCCGCCGCTCCCGCGGGCAGCCGAGCCAGCAGCCTCCCGAGGGTCACGTGCAAGATGGCGGGCTGCCGCTTGCTCGCGCGCGGCATCCGCAGCGCGGCTCCTTGCCGCAGCGCTGCGACGCGGCCGCCGCCCTGCCTCCTGCCTCGTCCCCCTCCTCGGCTCTCTCCTCGCTTTTCTTCCTCTCCTCGCATTTCTTCCTCTCCTCGCTTTCCTTCTTCTCCTCCCCCTCCCGCTTCCTCGGTCAGCGTCAGCAAGAGGGCCCCCGACCGTGCCAGGAAGACCCTGTGCGCGACGAGGCGCGGAGGGGCGCCCACGGCCAGGGCTGCTTCCCTCGCCGCGGCGATCTCGCGCGCGAGCGCTCCCTCCGGAGGCGCGCCCAAGGGAGTGCTCTTGCCGCCGCCGTTGCCGCCGCCGCCGCCGCTGTTGCCTTCTTCTTCCACTTTTTCTTTTTCGCCTTCTCCGTCCTCCTCCGCAAAAGAAGTCGAGTCCGGGACGACGCTCGCAGGGTGAGATGCCTGGAACACCGTCATGTGCCTTCCCGGGGTCGCGTGGAACGCAGAAGCCAGGGAAGGGAAAGGACTGCTGTCGACGTCCTTTCCCTTGCCGCGTTCTTCCTTCTCAGCCTCCTCTTCCTCGCCGTCGAGCGCCTCGAGCTCGGCGAGAGCGGCCCTCACGGCGGCGTCCCCCGCCGCTCTCAGAAGGTCTGCTCCCGGGTCGCAGTCGCTCCCTTCGCCGTCGAGGAAGAAGAGCAGAAGCCTGATCGCCCCGGGGGCCAGCGGAGGGGAGAACTCGCTGTACCGCTTTGCCGAGGGTTCGGTTGTCCTCTTTTGATGCCGCCGTCGTCCCGTCACCACCGCTCCTCCTCCTCCTCCCGCCGCTCGCTCCTCTGTCGTGACGCTGCGATAAAAGCTCCACAGGCAGCGGATG
>Ga0315274_10016763_pt1 | contig 10348 bp, 9 predicted proteins | sample YL17G02_20_MG_FD_203700 | JGI IMG/M metagenome (GOLD analysis project Ga0315274, IMG submission 203700) | Sediment microbial communities from Yellowstone Lake, YNP, Wyoming, USA - YL17G02_20 | ecosystem: Environmental > Aquatic > Freshwater > Lake > Sediment | place: USA: Wyoming | collected... | reverse complement strand
TCGCAACAAGGAAGAGCGTGTCCGCGCTTTACGTGCTGTCAGGCAAGCATTTAATGAGCACCGTCACTGGCCGCTGGACATCATCCTGTCTCACCTGGGGATCGATCCCGAAAAGATAAAATCAGGATAGGGTATTTACCCAGTTGTGATCCGGGATGTGTTTGTATCGATTTCATTAACATTTTTCCATGCCTGCCATCCAACCCGCGCGGATGAAAATCAAGGTTGCCCAGCTGGGCGAGAAGATTCGCCAGCCAGAAGCTTTCGTGCATGCCCTGCATGATCTGCTTGACTTCTACGCTGACCGCACCTACCGCCCGGGACAGTCCGGAGAACCGCCTCCCTTACTGGCAACCTATAAGACCCCCCCGCCCGTCTTCCGCCAAATCAAGCGAGAGATAACCTTTCTTGCTGCCAACGATCCACCCGCTGCGCTGGTTCTAGTCGATGCGTTGTGGGTTGAGCCATATATCGAATTTCGCCTGTTAGCAATTGCACTACTTGGGCAAATCCCCCCGATCCCGCCCGAGCCAGTGCTCGCGCGGGTACAGATGTGGATCGCATCATCCCCGGAGGACCGTTTGCTGGATGCTATCCTGGAGCAGAGTCTTGCCCAGGTGAGGCAGGAATATCCAAAAATTTACTACCAGATGATCGAGGAGTGGCTGAAGGTGAATGAAACATACCCTCGCCAGACAGGGCTGCGTGCCATGATGCCGTTGCTGGTTGATCCCAATTTTGAGAATCTACCAGCTGTTATCCGCCTGCTCGCACCGTTAATCCGGGTGACTCCCCCACCTTTACGTCTCGATCTGATCGCCGTGCTGCGCACACTGGTACGCCGTTTTCCGCAAGAAGCCAGTTATATCCTTCGGCAGAACCTGTCCGCCGATCACCCAGACACCGCCTGGCTGGCCCGCCAGGTGGTGAATGATTTCCCGAGCGAGATCCAAAACAGCTTGCGCGAAGCACTGCGCCCGTTCAGTTCGACATAGTTTTAGATTCCAGTTGCTCTTTCAGCCAGGCAAAAGCCGCGGTCTGCATCTCGAGGTCAAACTTGTGCGGTCCGGGATAGAATTGGCCGGTGTATGCCTCGGGATGACCCACACTCTGGTAGTGAGTGGCGATCCTGGCATCGGCCGCGCGCATGCCTGCGGGGGTAAACAGATCATCTTCCAGGTCATATTGCACCAGCAGGGGTGAGGGCGCGCGGCAGGCCGCCAGATCGGGCCAATCCCCAACCCTTGCCCACTGGAAAGGGAAAAACATCCAGGTATGAGAGAAGACATTGTGGTCGAGCAATCCATCGTATGTGCTCATCAAACCAACGATAACGGCAGCCTGGATGCTGTCATGCGTGGCTTGCAGTAACGCGGCGCGGTTACCCCCACCCGATAATCCGATGCAGCCCACAGCATTAGCGAGCACCTCCGGCCGCGACAGCAAGTAGTTGACGGCAATACGGTCTTCGTGGCTGACCACCCCCGCCATGCTGGTGCCAAGCAAGTTACAATATTTTGAAACCAGGTGCTCATGGACAACAGTCGCCTGGTTGTAAAATCCGATCTCGTCCATCGCGGTTGGATCAGAATTCATGCTTAGGATTGCCTGTGTCTGGTTTCGGATTTCTTGTGGCACATCCTCCAGGGGAAATTTACGGCTGCCCCACAGAAAGGTATCGTGGACCAGGACAACAAAACCCTCTTTTGCCAGAGCATTGGCGAAAGCCCGCCCACCATACCCTCCATTGCGATAATCCACCAGCACTTGCGGGGTATCCGCAGGCCCATCAGCTATCTTTTCTTTACCAAAGAATTTAAAACCGCCGTGATCATGCAGGGCTACGATCCCGGGCAAGGGCGTGGTAGTTCCAGCAGGCTTGAGCAAATAGGCCTCGGTACGCGGCCCGTACCCCACCGCCCAGGTAATCCACTCGCCGGATAAACCATCACGCTCCCAGGTTTGCTCCACGCGCACATCGAGGGGAGTTTCTGGGCCATGACAAAACCCCAGGATATCGCGCACCTTTCGTTGCGTGGCAGTCCCTGGAACCGCGAGTGGGTATAGGGATGCCTGACGGCGGGCATCATCCACCAGATCGCTGAAAATACCGAGGTGTTGGTAAATTGTCATCTTTTTTATCCTTCAGAGGGTTTTCCAGGAATCCCTGGCACATCCTATCATCTCCCCATCCCCCTCGCGGTGAGATGTTAATATTTCTCAAAGTGATTATACACCAGGCTGTTGCCTGCCTGACGGTTAACAAAGAGTGCATTTCAGTTTTGGGGAAAGGGTGTTAAAATGTTGTGGGGGAGACTTCGCCTAATCTTTTTGCCAAGGAGGACAGGCAATGATCAACATTGAAGAAATCATTCGCCAGTTGACCGGTAACGCGGAGGCCATGCGCGCCCTGGTGCAAACCATCTCAGAAGAGCAAGCGCATTGGAAGCCCAGCCCAGAAATCTGGTCTTTGCAGGAGGTAATGGGGCATATCTACAATGAAGAGCGCATAGACTTCCGTCAACACCTGAAAGAAATGCTGAATGACCCACCAAAACCGTGGGGGGAATTCCGCCTCGAAGAGCTTATATTAGTAGAAAACTGCCGTCAGGCATTGGAAGGTTTCATAATCGAGCGGGAGGCCTCGATAACGTGGCTAAAGGCGCTGGAATCGCCAGGTTGGGATATAAAGTCACAAGCCCCGTTTGGCCCTCTCAGCTTGAATATTACAATCAGCGCAGGTGATGTACTCGTCTCGTGGGTAGAGCACGACTTCCTGCACATACGCCAGATGATCGAACTGCTGTATGCCTGGAATGCGAAACAGGCCTCTCCCTACTCGGTAGACTTCGCGGGAGGGTGGTAGACTGTTTATTTTTAGCCCGGGTCACATCTACCCCAGAGCGTCCCCACCCGTTTATCTTGGCTTTCATTCGTAATGCAATCATCCTGGAGTTAACAAAAGCTCATTTGCTGATTCTGAATCTTACTGGTATAATCTCCCCCGCTGTGACTAGACCTGCCGGTGGTAGGATGCTACTTTTTTATAGAAAAAGCTACCGGTATGGAGACCTGCTATTACAGCAACAAATATGGCAGACAGGAGAAGCAGACGTCATGGATAAGGAAACTAAAGGAAAATTGATGACTGAATACGCCCGTCATGAGGGCGACACCGGTTCAGCTGAAGTGCAAGTTGCAATATTGACAAACCGGATTAACGAACTAACCGGTCACCTGCGAAAGAACAAGAAAGATTCTTCTTCACGCCGGGGGTTACTCAAAATGGTCGGCCTACGCCGCCGGTTGCTGGCCTATTTGCGCCAAAATGAGTACCAGCGGTACACGGCTTTGACAGACCGGCTTGGCATCCGCCGCAAATAACCGCCTCACCCGAGTAGATGGCGAGCAGGACTGTCATCTACTATTTTTTATGTGTACTGCCTCCTCACTTCTCGACGCCCCTCCATCATGGAGAGGCAGTTTCAGGAGGAGGGAAGACTTACGATATTACGCCTCCGGTCGGGAATTGAAAGATGACTACGAGGGCGGGAAATACTTTTCCGCGTTCGAAATGACTCTCGCCGCCATCCCTCAGTCCCTGACCGGTTGGGAAAACTAAACAGGAGACAAAATGAAACCCGAAAGTAAAATTATAAAAGCCACTGTCGGTGGTTCTCTCACCGCGGGTGGCAAAACCGTGATCTTTGAAACCGGCAAACTAGCCGGGCAGGCCGGCGGCGCTGTTACCGTCCAACTTGGCGAAACAGTTGTATTCGCAGCGGCCACAATGGCCGGTGTCCGCGAGGGCATCGACTTCTTTCCCCTCAGTGTGGAATATGAAGAACGTATGTACGCCGGAGGCCACATTCCCGGCTCGTTCTTCCGCCGCGAAGGCCGGCCATCGGAAGAAGCCATTCTTACCGACCGTTTGACTGACCGCCCGCTGCGTCCGTTATTCCCGAAGGATTTGCGCAACGAAGTGCAAATCATCATGTATTCGCTCTCGGTCGACAACGAGAACCCGATCGACATTCTGTGTATTAATGCTGCCTCCGCCGCGGTAATGATCTCCGACATCCCTTGGGGTGGACCGGTTGGCGCAGTGCGTATAGGTCGCATTAATGGACAGTTCGTCGTTAACCCGACCTATATAGATCAAGGCCAATCGGATCTGGATCTACGCATCGCCGGAACCCGCGATGCCATCTTAATGGTCGAATGCGGAGCCAAGGAAATCCCCGAGGATGTGATGGTCAAGGTGCTGCAATTCGGGCATGAAGCCATCCAGCCGTTGATCGATGCTCAATTGGAGCTGGTGGCAGCTGTTGGAAAACCGAAGCGGGGTTATACATCCTACACGCTGCCAGAATCTCTGTTGGCAGATGTTTCCGTAAAGGCTACTCCGCGGTTGAATGAGATCCTGGACCAGCAGCCTTCGAAAACCGAGTTGAACGAAGCCGTCGATATCCTGCAAGAGGAGATCGTCACTGCCATCGCAGTCCCCGATGCCAGACGTACAGAACATGCCGAAAGTGTGCTCCCCTACACTGAAGAGCAGGTCAAAGAAGCCTTCCATCATGCCTACCAGGTAGTCGTTCGCCAGCGCATTCTCGAGCGAGGTTTGCGTCCGGATGGGCGCGGCACTACTGACATACGGCCAATCTGGTGTGACGTGAACATATCGCCGCGCGCCCACGGCTCAGGTTTATTCACCCGCGGCGAAACGCAGGTACTCACCCTGGCAACGCTAGGCACCCCCCGCGACGCCCAAGAGCTGGATAACCTCACCCCGAACAAGACAAAACGCTATATGCATCACTACAATTTTCCCCCGTTCTCGACCGGTGAGGTGAAACCTCTGCGCGGCCAGTCACGCCGCGACGTAGGCCATGGTGCGCTGGCCGAACGTGCGCTCCTGCCAGTCATCCCGCCAGTATCGGAATTTCCCTACACCCTGCGGCTGGTATCTGAGGTATTGTCCTCCAACGGATCCACCTCCATGGCCTCCGTGTGCGGCTCCACCCTGGCATTGATGGATTGTGGCGTACCGATTAAAGCTCCGGTAGCGGGCGCCGCCATGGGATTGATCAAAGAAGGCGAGAATTATGCAATCTTGACCGATATCCAGGGACTGGAAGACCATCTGGGCGATATGGATTTCAAAGTCGCTGGCACGAAAGACGGCATCACCGCCCTGCAAATGGATATCAAAATCACGGGGATAACCCCGCAGATTATGTCACAGGCGTTAACCCAAGCCCACCAGGCCCGCCTGTCGATCCTTGATAAAATTACTGAGACTATCTCTGCACCCCGCAGCGAGCTCAAGCAGCATGCCCCGCGCATCATCGTGGTGAAGATCCCGGTTGAAAAGATCGGCGCAGTGATCGGCCCCGGTGGAAAAATAATTCGCAGTATCCAGATCGAAACTGGCGCCACGATCGATATCGAGGATGATGGCTCTGTGTATGTGGCCTCCTCGGATGGCGAGAGTGCCCGCAAGGCAATCGAGCGCATCGAAGAGCTCACCGAGACCCCCATCCCCGGGCGGATCTACACCGGTAAGGTGGTGCGCATCACTGATTTCGGCGCATTCATCGAAATCCTGCCAAATATGGACGGGCTGGTGCACATCTCCCAACTCGACAGCCAACGCGTAGAGAGAGTGGAAGATATTGTCAGCATGGGCGATGAGATCACCGTGATGGTGACGGGCATCGATCCCCAGGGAAAGATTCGCCTCTCCCGGCAAGCCGTGCTAGAAGGCTGGACGCTGGAAGAAGCTGCCGCACGTGACCGGCCCGGTGGTGGCAGCCGGCCTGGTGGTAGCCGTCCCTTCAACCGTGGTGGGGATGATCGGCGCGGCGGCGGGCCAAGGAACAATCATCGAAGATAAGAAACTTATGCACAAAAAACTTTTCCTCATCTGCGTGCTGTTGATGGCCCTGATGATTTCATGCAAATCGATAGGCGGTTCCAAAGTCCCCAAGCCCCCATCGGCAGTAAAAAAAGCGTCTCAACTGCAGGTGACCAATCAAAGCGAGACTTTTATCGAAGAGACCCAGCTGCTCTCGCTCTCGCCTGATGGAAAATGGTTCTTTAGCTTAACGCTGGACTCGATCTGTATTTTTGATGCTGCCTCTTTGGCTGAGAAGGTTTGTTCGAGCTGGAATACTTCCCTCGACCCGAAAAGCATCGCCTGGGCTCCTGACAGCCAACGGATTGCTTTTGCTGAGAATCTAGCGGTACTCACGGAAAGCGATATCTGGGTATTCGACATATCCGCTGGTAAATTGAACAACATCACCAATGATGGGTTGGAGGGTGATCTGACGACTTCCCGCCAAAGGGCGAAGAGCGAAGTAACAGAAATCAACCTCGACAGCCTGCCTGCCTGGTCACCAGATGGAAAAACTTTGGTGTTCGTCCGCTCGACCTATGGAGACACAAAGCAAACTATTTTGTGTACTATACCAGCTGCAGGCGGTGAGGTGACAAAACTCGTCATCGCTGACTCTAAACACTCCTTGGCGGTCTGGCGCGCCATGCGCTGGACACCGGATGGAAGAAATATCCTTTTCACCATCACCATTCTCGAAGAAACTACCGATAAGAACGGCATATGGATCGTAGATAAAAATGGGGATAATTACAAGCAGCTGGTCAAAGAAAAAGAAGGTTGGGGGTATCCTGCCTTGTACGATGTATCGGCAAAAGGAGATAAGGCATTGATCGGTTACCCTCGCGCCATCACTCGAGCGGATTTTAACCCGAACCTATCTTTTTATGAGCTGTTGGATTTAAAAACCGGCAGCTTAACCCCGCTCAAAGAAACATCAACTGAACAAACAAGCAGCCAGCCTAAATTCTACAGCCCCACACAGGTCACCTTTTCGCCGGATGGTTCTAAAATTTTGTATCATTACAAACAAGAAGTGGGAGATCAGCCTACTCCCCAACTGGTCGTGCGGGATGTCGATGGCACCGGTGAGGAAGTACTGGGTAGCTGGCCGATATACATCGGCGATGATGTCGGTACCACCCTCTTCTGGGCTCAGAATGACACGGTTTACTTGATGACTGGTCCAGGGATGGGGTTCCTGTATACACTGGGCAGTAAATAGTTAGCCTCCCAACCAACAAGAAACCGGGTTTCTGGCAAGAAACGTATCAGCCAAAAACCCGGTTTCTTTTCACCCGTTGCCATCTACCGCAAAATCATGCATGTCAACGGGCGCGGCTGGCATACTGCCGAGGCGCTCCCGGCAGTGATCGAAACCCTGCGAGCTCAAGGGTTCAGTCTGGTGACTTTGTCACAGCTCTTGGAGTTGAAAGCGATCCCATAGTGGGCAAATACGGCATCTGCGGCCCGGAAATCCCCAACAGTTTAGACAATGCAGCCCGCATGGCTACCCGATCATCCCAGGGGTACTCGGTATCCCCAAAGCACATCGATTGCTCATGACCTTTACCGCAGGCTATGACCACATCCCCTGGGCGGGCCAGCGAGACAGCAAAACGGATGGCTTCGCCGCGGTCGGGCATACGATAGAAGGTCTTGCCCTCCACACCACCGCGGCTCTCGGCACCGGCTGCCATCTCAGCCAGGATGCCTTCCAGCGACTCGCTGCGAGGATCTTCAGCGGTGAGAATAGAAATATCGGCCAATTCTGCTGAAACCTCAGCCATCATACGGCGTTTGGTCACATCGCGGGCACCAGCCGAGCCGAAGACCGCAAGCACGCGACCTGCCGTCTTTACCCCTGCACCCTCTTGCACCGGGCCGGATCTGGTAGAAATCACTTTACGGACGGTTTCAAGGGCGACGCGCAGCGCATTCGGGGTGTGAGCGAAGTCGACAATGGCTGTGAAATCTTGCCCGAGGTCAATGCGCTCCATGCGGCCGGGCACGCCGCGCAGGGTTGCGATCCCCTGCCGGGCAGCCTCGATCGAGACGCCCAGCGCACATACAGTCACGCCAACTGCAGCCAGGATATTCGAAATGTTGAAATCCCCCACCAGGGGTGATTCCAGCGGGAAGTGTTGTCCCGCGCCGGTAACGATAAAACGCAACCCACCTGGCGTATGAGTTATCGAGAGGGGCCGCAGGTGTGCCTCCGGATGGAATCCATACCCGATCATTGGTCGCTGGCTGCATACAGCTGCCAGGAACTCATACGAGCTATCATCCCGGTTGAGAATAGCACAGCCAGAGGACGGCAGCATTTCAAACAAGCGGGCTTTGGCGGCGCGGTAAGCCTCGTACGAGCCATGGAAATTGAGATGCTCGTGGGTGATGTTGGTAACTGCCGCCACCGCGAAATTACAGGCATCGACACGGTACTGTGCCAGGCCGTGTGAGGTGGTTTCAAGCACAGCATGGGTCAGACCCGCGCTGACCATTTCCGCCAGATAACGCTGCACATCAGGAGCATCCGGCGTAGTGACATGAAAACCCGTGTCGAGCTCGCGTTCCCCAATGACCGCGCTGACTGTAGAAATCATCCCGGCGCGGATACCGGCTGCACGCAGAATATTGAATATCAAGCTGGTAGTGGTGGTTTTTCCATCCGTGCCGGTGACGCCGATGATGGTGAGTTTTCGAGCTGGGAAATCATGCCAGGCCGCAGCCAGGAAAGCCAACGCCTGGCGGCTGTCGGAGACCTGGATATAAGGCACCGCCAACCCATCAACAGGCTGCATGCCAACGATGGCGGCTGCACCTCGGGTAATAGCATCGGGAATGTAATGGTGCCCATCGGCGCTGCCTCCCGACACAGCAATGAATAAATCGCCCGGCTGCACGCGACGAGAATCGAGGACCAGACCGGCAATCGGCACGTCGGGTACAGGGGTGTAAACAGGGAGAGGAAATTCGTGGAATAGAGAGGCTAACCGCATGGAGGAAAAAATACTCTTGTTACCCGATGATAATATCATCCAGGGAACGCTTGGGAACGTGGTGGACAGCTTGCTCATCACGCCAGTATTTAATATCGCCATCTGGACCGAGAGACTCGATCACTACGGTTTCTTTAGACTTACCCAGAGCGATAACCAGCAGGACTTCATAAGTGTCGGGAATGCCAAGGGAATGAGCCAGCTCGAGTTTGCGCACTGAGCCGATCATACATCCTCCCACACCTTTCTCCACCGCTCCCAGCAGGATGCTCTGGGCGGCGATACCGTGATCGCAGCCAAAATTTTGGGTTATGTTTTTATCGCCGAGGATAATAATGTAAGCCGAGGGCCGCTCCCCTTCGATAGGACCGCCCCACTCCTTCAGGTAACCCGCCCAGCCCAGGTAGGGGAAGATGATGGCGTTCTGTTCTGGGGTGCAGGAGAGGAAATATTTCAACGGCTGGCGGTTGGCAGCAGAAGCTGAAAGCCGTGCCAGGTCAACCAGCTCGTGCAGACTGTCGCGGCTGATAGGCACATCCTGATAGAAACGGCGGTAACTACGATTTTGAAGGATCAGAGATTTTAACATACACCTATTGTACTATGTCACATCCCACCTGACCTAACAAATTACACGGAAATCCTATCGTTTGATATAATCTCTTCTTGTCGGTGGCTTCAAAGGTTAACGAGTAACCAGTTTCATTATGCCATCCCATGATCCAAAATGCGAACTCTGTTCGGAGGAAAATATGAATACACCCAAAAAGGAAAAAAGACTCGAGAATCCGTTCTCGCGCCGGAATTTTTTGCGCCTCACTGGCGTAGCCGCGGCGGGATTACTGGTTGAAGGATGTAAACCCAAAGAAACGACGAAATACGAAGAAAAAGCACCAAGCGCTGGGCAGCCTGGTAAATACCAGGTAGCAATCGGCAAGGTGGATAGTTATGACCGCGAAGCAGTCGATCAGGCGGTCATGGAGTTGATCAACCGCCTCGGCGGGTTGAATGACATCGTCAAGCCAGGCTCGCGTGTAGCGATCAAGCCGAACCTGACCGGTGGTGTATCGTCTGGCGAGATACCCGGCTACCCGGCTATTGAGAGTTTCATCACCCATCCGGAAGTCGTGCGTGCTCTGATCCGCATGGTGCAGGTGGCTGGAGCAAAAGACATTACCATCGTCGAGGCTGTTTATGAATGGGAATCGTACACCGCCTGGGGGTATGAGGAAATCGCCAAGGAGATGGAAGTCAAGCTGGTAGATTTGAACGATTTTAAACCCTACGATGATTTCACGGATGCAAAAGTGGAAAACAGTTTCATCTACCCCAGCTTAAAGATCAATAAAATCCTCCAGGACGTGGATGTTTTCATGTCTGTGTCCAAGATGAAGAACCACTACAACGCCGGCGTCACCCACACGATGAAGAACTTATACGGCCT
>Ga0315274_10016761_pt1 | contig 10348 bp, 8 predicted proteins | sample YL17G02_20_MG_FD_203700 | JGI IMG/M metagenome (GOLD analysis project Ga0315274, IMG submission 203700) | Sediment microbial communities from Yellowstone Lake, YNP, Wyoming, USA - YL17G02_20 | ecosystem: Environmental > Aquatic > Freshwater > Lake > Sediment | place: USA: Wyoming | collected... | reverse complement strand
TTGATTTCCACCACGCGCGACGAGGTCGACATTACCCATTTAGCTCAGGTCGCTGAATTCGTTGAGCATCTCAAGCCAGAGGCTATCATTAACGCCGCCGCCTATACAGACGTCGACGGCTGTGAAAATTATCAGGAGAATGCCTTTCTCGTCAACGCAATAGGAGCGCGAAATGTTGCCATCGCGGCCAGGAAGGCCGGGTCCAGTCTTGTCCACATCAGCACCGATTACGTCTTCGATGGCAGCAAGGAAAAACCATACCTTGAATATGACCCGCCACAGCCCTTGAATATTTACGGCTTGTCCAAGCTCGTCGGAGAGGAGATGGTTAAGGCACAGAATCCTAGCAGCTTCGTCCTCCGGGTCGCCTGGCTCTACGGTCCCGTGGGCAGAAACTTCGTCAAGACGATGATAGCTCTGGCTCAGGAGAAAGAGGAGATCCATATGGTATACGATCAACGTGGAACCCCTACTTTCGTCGGGGATGTGGCAAGGCAGATCAAGCTGTTGATCGGGACTGAGAGCTATGGCCTTTACCACTGCACATCTCAGGGAGGCTGCACCTGGTATGAGTTCGCCAGGGAGATATTCCGGCTTCTTGGTATCACGGTCAGGGTTGTGCCCGTGACGAGCGCCGAGTTTCCCCGGCCTGCGAAACGTCCGGCCAACTCTGTCCTGGATAATTTCTTGCTCAGAATCCAGGGTCTCGACGTCATGCCACCGTGGGAGGAGTCGCTTGCAGCCAACATCCGGAATATCAGGGAGGCAGTTGGATGATGAAGGCATTGGTGCTCTCGGGCGGAAAAGGGACCCGGCTCCGGCCCCTAACATATACGATAACAAAGCAGCTTGTACCGATTGCCAACAGGCCGATACTGCATTACGCCATGGACCAGATCCACAGCACGGGGATAAAGCAGGTGGGAGTGATAATCGCACCAGAGACTGGCGAGCAGGTCAAAGAGTCCCTGGCCGCGAACCCATGGGGATTTCAGTTCGAGTTCATCATGCAGGAGACACCCAGCGGCCTTGCTCATGCCGTGAAGGTGGCCAGGCATTTCTTGGGGGACGACCCATTCCTGATGTACCTGGGCGACAACCTGATCGGCGAGAACATCGTGCCTTTTGTGGAGGATTTCAAGCAGAGCGGCGTGGAGGCGATGATCCTCCTCAAGGAGGTCGAGGATCCCAGGATGTTCGGGGTTGCAGCCGTGGATAAGGCAGGAAGGGTGCTCTATCTTGTCGAGAAGCCGAAAGAGCCCCCTTCGAATCTTGCCCTCGTGGGCATCTACATCTTCTCGCCCGCCATCCACGAGGCGATCTCGGAGATCAAGCCCTCATGGAGAGAGGAGCTTGAGATCACCGATGCTATTCAGAAGCTGCTGGACAAGGGCAAGACAGTGAAGAGCTTCGTTCTCAGCCGCTGGTGGCTCGATACAGGGAAGAAGGACGACTTGCTGGAGGCCAACCGGGTAGTGCTGGATGAGCTCGTGAAGGCTGATTTGCAGGGAGAGGTCGATGATAAGAGCAAGGTGGTGGGGCGCGTCTCTATAGCCAAAGGGGCTAGCGTCAGGGCGAGCACAGTCCGTGGTCCTGTCGTTATTGGAGTGGGAACAGTGATCGAGGGTTCCTTCATCGGCCCTTACACGAGCGTCGGGAGTGGCTGTGTGATTAAGGACTCAGCGATAGAGCACTCTGTAATCCTCGATAGGGTCAGGATCGCCAACATAGAGCGGCTAGAGGATAGCATAATTGGCAGGAACACCGTCGTCTCAAGAGAAGAGAGGAACAGCCGGGCGCTGCGCCTCATGATCGGGGATGATGCGGAGGTGCTGTTCTAGTGTCCTCCCAGTTCGAGAGGCTTGAGATTCCTGATGTCGTCATGATCGAGCCCAGGGTCTTCTGCGACGAACGCGGCTTCTTCATGGAGACCTATAAATACTCCGAGTTCGCAGCATTCGGAATAAAGGAGCAGTTTGTCCAAGATAACTATTCGAGATCCTGTAGAGGTGTCCTCAGGGGGCTTCACTACCAGAACCCTCCAAAGTCACAGGGAAAGCTTGTCCGTGTTATAGCTGGCGAGATATTTGATGTAGCCGTGGATATCAGAAGGAGTTCGCCGACATACGGGAGATGGGTCGGGGTTAGGATCTCGGCCGAGGACATGAAGATGCTTTATATACCCGCAGGATTTGCACACGGATTTCTCGCCATGAGCGATGCTACTGAGGTTTTTTACAAGACCACTGATGAGTACTCCCCGGAGCATGAGGCAGGGATAATCTGGAACGATCCGGAGATAGGGATCAAGTGGCCAGCAGAGCAGCCCGTAGTTTCACCCAGAGATTCAAGGTGGCCGCGGCTCGCAGAGGCTGTCAATTGGTTCGTCTATGAAGGAGGAAGGATATGAAGACGCTCCTCGTTACAGGCGGCTGTGGCTTCATCGGGAGCAACTTCGTCCGCCATATCCTGAGGGAGCATGGGGACTGGAGCGTCATAAACCTAGACAAACTCACCTATGCAGGAAACCCGACAAACCTGAAGGATATCGAAGGCCATCGGCGATATATGTTCGTGAGAGGCGACATCGCCAACTCCGAGCTGGTGGAAGGGCTCTTCAGGGAGGACAGGTGTGATTCGGTGGTTAACTTCGCGGCCGAGACCCATGTGGACAGGAGCCTCCTTGATCCCCTGCCGTTCATCGAGACCAACGTCAAGGGAACGCAGGTCCTGCTGGAGGCTGCAAGACGTTATGGCGCAAAGAGGTTCATCCAGATCTCAACCGACGAGGTCTATGGCTCTACAGAGACCGGAAGGTTCACGGAGAGATCTCCTCTGGAGCCGAACAGCCCCTATGCAGCGAGCAAAGCCGCTGCGGATCTCCTGTGCAGAGCTTACCACAACGCCTACGACATTTCTGTGATCGTCACACGCAGCTCCAACAACTACGGCCCGTTTCAGTTCCCAGAGAAGCTGATACCGCTCATGATCAGGAATGCTCTCGCAGAGAGGGAGCTTCCGGTATATGGCGATGGAGCGCAGGTTCGTGACTGGCTCTATGTGGAGGACAACTGCCGGGCGATTGATCTTGTCTTGCAGAAAGGGCGACCAGGCGAGGTCTACAACATAGGCGGAGGCTGTGAAAAGAGGAACATCGAGGTCGTCGAGTCGATCTGCAGGATCCTTGCTGAGAAATTGAAAAAGGATCCCGAAAATTTATTAGGCCTCATCAAGCACATCGTAGACCCACGTGGCCGAGCCCACGACTTCCGCTATGCTCTGGACTGCTCCAGAATCGAAGAGGAGCTGGGATGGGAGCCGCACGCGGATTTCGAGGAGGGACTCAAACGGACGGTGGAGTGGTATCTGGAGAACCAGGAGTGGGTTGAGGGCGTGATCACGGGCGAGTATCAAGAGTACTACCAGAGGCTTTACGGGACAAGGTGAGAGATAACGTCAGAGGAGATGAAGGGATTAAGCGAATTAGGGGATCAGAAGGGAGCCGTGCAGGTCAAGATAAGCGGTAGCCTGCTTGCTCGCAACACGCTTTTGAACCTGATCGGTCAGGCGGTGCCTTTGCTCGTGGCAGTGGTCACAGTCCCCTTCGTCGTTCGGGGGCTGGGAACAGAGCGGTTCGGACTGCTGTCTTTGGCCTGGGTGGTTCTGGGCTACTTCACTATTTTTGACCTGGGACTGGGAAGGGCCACTACGAAATATGTGGCTGAGGCTCTTGGCAAGGGTGAAGAAGGCCAAGTCCCGTCTATCCTCTGGACTGCCGTCACGACTCAGATGCTATTGGGCCTCCTTGGCGCGCTTTTTCTATTCGGGATAACAGATTTTCTAGTGGAGCGGATCCTGAATATCCCTCCACAGCTTCTTAGCGAAGCCAAGGATACCTTCCACTTGCTTGCACTCTCAATTCCGGTGGTCTTGGTTTCCAGTTCCTTCAGCGGCGTGATAGAGGCAACGCAGAGGTTTAATCTTGTGAATGCAGTAAAGATACCTTCTAGCGTCTTGACATCCATTCTTCCAGTCGTTGGACTGCTACTGGGATTAGGCTTACCAGGCATTGTCGCCCTAATTCTGATAACAAGGTTCGGAACATTAGTCGTTTTTGGGGTGATAAACCTTCGTATTATTCCAGCGTTGAGAGAATATTCGGTCTCATATAACCTCTTCTTTCACCTCTTTGCTTATGGAGGATGGATTACAATATCCAATATTGTTGGTCCCGTTCTCGTGTACTTGGACCGATTCCTTATCGGCTCGATTCTTACAATATCTGCGGTAGCATATTACACTGCTCCCTATGATGCGGTAACACGCCTCTGGATTATCTCTGCCAGCCTAACCGCGACATTATTTCCGGCTTTCAGCACTTTGGAAGGAATCAAGGACAGGCAGAAGCTTGGCGACATCTTCGCCCGTTCCATCAAATATGTTCTACTAGCTTCGGGACCGATTGTTATTGTGATAGGCCTTTTTGCTAAGGAGATCCTCCAAATATGGCTGGGAACAGATTTTGCAGCTGAAAGCACAGTGGCAATGCAAGTGATGGTCTTTGGTGTGCTCATCAATTCGCTTGCTTTTACTCCTTTTGCGCTCCTTCAGGGGATTGGACGGCCGGATCTCCCGGCTAAGTTTCACCTGCTTGAGCTTCCCGTTTACGTTGGAGTAGCTTGGATTTTGGTGAGCGAATTTGGCATTGCCGGAGCTGCAGGTGCCTGGACTATGCGTGTAGTGTTGGATGCCCTCTTGCTGTTTTGGGCCGTTTTCAAAGTATATCGGCTCTCTCCCCGCCTTTTGGCAGAAAGCGGCATGGCGTTTGCGATTCTTGAACTCGTGATGCTGGCAGGCATCGCATATGGGCTGAAGGCTTCTGGCCTTGCGCTCCCCTTGACAGTTCAATTCTTGCTAGCTATCGGACTTCTTGCCTCTTTTGCCTTTTTAGCGTGGAATTACGTCCTGGATGATACCGATCGCAGTATAGTCTGCAAAGTAACAAAGCTGAATAAAATATTGGGTCGCGTACGTGAGCTACTGAAAAGCGCTAACAACTGGTGCAATGGATGTTTACTGCCAAAATGAATCCCATGCATTCGATTCTCGTGATGATTTTCAGTAACCTTCACCCACGACCAAATATTGGAAAGCTCGTCATGAACGAGAATGAAGGCGTTAATGTAAGGGATGTCCGATATTGCTTGTTGTGCGGGAGTAGAGGGACGGTTTTATATACAGGTCTTTCCGATCGCCTTTTCGATGTGCCCGGTACATGGATGCTTATGAGATGTCAAAGTTGCCAGCTTATCTGGCTTAATCCGCAACCAACAATTGATGACGTTAAAAAGCTTTATGCTCAATATTTTACACATCAGAAGGTTGAAAACGCTCCGCACAAACGTGGAGTCATTTGGAAGAAGTTGAAAGCAAGTATTTTGCTGTCCGGCTTTGGCTATCAGATGGAGGGTGCGAACAAGATTCTTGGTTCGATATTGTGCCAGATCAGCCCTCTCAAAGAGATCATAGGCAATAGCACTATGTGGCTTAAGGCCAGTGAGAAGGGCCGTCTCCTTGATGTAGGCTGTGGAAATGGACTATTTCTAAATCAGATGGAGCGGCTTGGCTGGAAGGCGGTCGGCGTTGAGCAGGATGGAGAAGCCGTCTCGATTGCCCGTGAGAGGTATGGACTGCAGGTCTTTCGTGGATCATTAGAGGAGGCGAAGTTCCCCGAAGGGCACTTTGATGCGATCACTATGAACCATGTCATTGAGCATGTTCTGGATCCCATTGGATTACTTAAGGAATGTCGCCGTATCCTGAAACCAGATGGCAAGCTGGTAATGGTCACGCCTAACAGCAAGAGTCTAGGTTTGCAGATATTTGATGAGGACTGGCGTGGCCTGGAAGTCCCACGTCACATGTACCTATTCTCGCCGCACGCGATGCGTGCGTGCGCCGGAGCAGCGGGTCTGGCCATCCAGGAGCTGCGGACGACTGCAAAGGGCGCCCGCTGGATGTGGGCTGCCTGCAGCCTCCTAAGGCAGGATGGCGCGAATCCCGGCGGTTCGCCTGAGAAGCTAAGCAATTGGGTCGGACTACAGGGTCTGGCGTTTCAAGCAGTAGAGTACGTACTGTGCGGCTTTGGACAGGGAGGCGAGGAGCTGGTGATAACAGCGACGAGGTAGGGTGAGGGGATCACAGAACCGTATAGGTGAGGAATGCCAAAAGGTGGCGAATCATTGTGTGAAATTGAAATGGGTGGCGAAATACAATTGAGGGAGTCTAAGTAAAAATATGTCCCGCCTATACAGATGGCCAAATAAGTTGGCGATTTTAAGTAGCATCTTGAGGCCTAATGCATCAATCCCATTCTGGTATGTAGTCCCGAAATCTGTTTTAGACAGCTTAGCTTTAGAGCCGGACGCTCCAGAAGGTTATTATATCGATAGATTTCGAAGCTTCCTGGTCTGAAACTGAAAGCAGATTTAGAAAAAAGAAAAAGAAGATTGATTGAGCAAATTCATGGTAAAGATATTTGCAGTGGCCAACGGCAGAGTCCTGGAAAACTGGAGAGAAGATCCCTTTGCGACTACCGCTAGGGTATATAATCTCTTGAATGAATTAAAGAAATTTGGCGTGGAGGTCATTTCGCTGCGGTACAATCAGCCTCCAAAAACTAGAATTATCAATATCATAATTTATAACATAATATATACTTATATAGCTTTACAATCGATAATGATAATTGCGAAAGAAAGACCTTTTGTATATTTCGAATACCCTTTCTTCATGATCGATTTTCAAAATAGATGGATTTTTCGAATCTGCAATCTTCTGGGGATAAGGACGATTTTGGATGTTCATGATACAATAGATCAAGCTGAAGCGATAAGCGATGGCAAATGGGCATTGAACCAACGAATAGAAGAATATTTGTTCACGAATGCCTCATTGATATCTTTTTCTTTAAGCCCATCCATGTGGGATGAGATTAGGACGAGATACAACATATCAGCGGACAAGAAGATTGTATTCGTGCCAAATGCTTTCGAAGAATCCCTCATGGAACTTTTCCAATATCCTTACAAGAGCGTAAGAGGCAGATTTAATATTATGTATGTTGGGGGTTTGAGCAAAAATCGGGGGATTGATCTTCTTGTTCAGGCATGCTCACGGCTTCATGGAAAGTACAATTGCATTAAGCTATATCTCTTCGGAAACTATGGCTTTGGAGTTTCAGACGACATAAAGAATATTATTGAAACTAGCGATTTCATCGAAAAAAAGTTTGTCTTGAGGAAAGATATCCCCCATGAACTAAGAAATGCTGATCTCTTGGTTATGCCCTATAACCCTCATGAAATGTATATGAGTCGTATCACTCCAATGAAATTCTTCGAGTACATCGGAACAGGCATACCGATTCTGTCCACCAAATGTGAATCGCTAAGCGAAATAATGGTGCAAGGAGACATAATTAGCGTGGATTACGACGTAAAAGACTTCGAAAGAAAGATCGAGCAATTGATCAATGATCCCGAGCTCAGGAATAGAATGTCCATAAACCTGATGCGAATTAGGCACCTGCATACATGGGAAGAAAGGGCCAGAAGGCTCAATGAAGCAATAGAGTCCCTGGCGAGGCCCGACTAGAATCGCTCACTCCATATAGCGCCATCAGCTGCTCCTCTGAGGAAAGAAACGATCTTCTTTGCATCTTTTTGCATCGTGAACCACGCGAGCGTTTTCCAGAATTGAAAGGCAAAAAAGTAAATCATAAAATGCAATAGCTGTCCTTTCGTGGCATGAGTCCTCATAAACCATAATCTGTTCCGGGTCATATAGTATAGCTTAACCGAGCTGTCTGCAGATGAAGAGACTTTGTGCCAAATCTTAGATGATGGAACGAAAACTGATCTATAGCCTGCTCTGAGCCCTCTTATGCATAGGTCTGCCTCCTCCCAGTAGGCAAAGTACCTGGGATTTAGCATCCCTACCTTCTCTAGTACTTCTCTCCTTATTAGAATACAGGACCCTTCCAGGTAGTCAACCGTCCTGACGACCTTAAACTGACCCTCATCCACCTCGAGGGCGCCTAATCGGTGATATGTCCCCTTTGTCATGTTGAGTTCTATCCCTGCGACACTGATGATGTCTCTTCTCCCATCCATCTCGTAATAATATATCATGGGCCCTGCAAATCCAATGCCCTCATCATTATCGATAGCATTGATGAGTTCTTCTAAGAAATCACTCTTGACTACCGTATCGTTATTTAGGAGCAATATATAATCCGGGGCCAATATTTTAGAAGCATATCTGATGCCTATATTGCAGCCTTCAGCGAATCCATAATTTTTGTCATTCTTTAGAATAAGCATCTTTCTATTCGGTGGCAACCGTTCGAAATTTTCTCCGAGTTTATCCCCCAGCTCAGATTCAGCTTTGGTCAATTCCCAAACATCAATATTATGCCTATCGACCCTTAAAGGTTCAAGGAGCTTGGATTCCACCTTAATTTGGGCTCTGGCGTACTTCTTTATAGCATCCACAGATTCATCTTTTGAGCCATTGTCCACAATCATGACGTCGTAGTTGGGATACGAAATCCTATTTAGCGACTCCAAGCACTCGATGGTATCCTTCCAACCGTTCCAATTTAGCAATATTATAGAGACTCGTGGATAGCTATCCTTCATGGCAATAACCGCCTTAGATTTGGCAAGGCTGCCGTTTTTCGCTGCTACTATTTATAAGCAAGACCTATCATTAGGTATCATGAATTGGTCACCCGCTGGGGGTTGATTATCAATACAATAGTCTTTTGCAAAACTTAATATAATAGGTCATTTATTATCCTACTATGAAGGGGGAGAGGATCGAATTGGCGAAGCCAAAAGAGATAAGGTCCGCAGGTCGTGCATTTCAAGCGCTGGGTGCCCTTCCCAGTTCTGCCGTACTTGACAATGTTTCCATGATCAGCCAGACCATAGTCGGGACAATCTCTGTTCCAGCAAAACGAATCCGCTAAAGCTAATCGATTTGCCTTCATTGCTTTCCCCGACTACACTATTCATAAAATAGTAGTACATAAACCTAATTCATGTGTCATCGGTTAAGCCCACCATTCCTCCGTAAATCGTCTTCTGTTCACATGAGGGTCGAGTGCCTCACTTAAACTAACATCTAACGAAGTGCTGAAGGAAATATCTAATCCCAGATAACAGAGCACATCAGTCAAATATGGAGCGAACCCCTCCGACTAGACAATAAGTTAAGCAACATCAACTCATGGAGGGAACTGCATGAAGAAGACGAGGCGGCGCTACGACCGGGAATTCAAGATATCAATAGTGGCAGAGCTTGAGGGCGGCAAGCCTCCTGCTCAGATCGCCCGCGAGCATGGCGTCCATCCGAGCTTACCCTCCCGGAGGAGAGATGAGTTGGCCGAGAATCCCGAAAAAGCATTCAGCGGGAATGGGAATAAGTACAAAGACCAGGCGAGGATTGCCGAGCTTGAGAGGTTGCTCGGCCAGGCTCATGCCGAGAACGAGCTTTTAAAAAAAGCCTTCGTCATGACGCAAAAGAAGGTCAGGGAGGAGAGAATAAAACCGACGCTGAGGGACGGTATATGACTATCCAGGATGCCCTTTCAGGCGGCCTTCATATGTCTTCGGTTAAGGATTTTATGATATTATATTAATATCTCATTTTACACTTTGTAATTGTGCCAAAATTCGAAATCAATTGAAATCAGTCCCCTGTGGGCTCGAGCCTTTATTGCAGAATTGGGCATGAAAAATTTCAGAGGTCCAATTCTATGCATGCCGGTCTTAACCGATGACGCATGAGGCGGCCTTCAATTGCCAATATCCCCATCCTGCCAGGTACTCGAAGTGAGTCGCAGCGGCTACTACAAATGGCGGAAGCAGCCGGGAATAGCCCCATTTGTGAATAGCGAATATGTGGCTCTGAAGGACCAGATTCAAGAGATCGCCCTGGAATTTCCTGGCTATGGTTACAGGAGGATCACGGCAGAACTCCAACATCGCGGCTATGCCGTTAACCACACGCGCGTGCTGAGATTGATGCGACAGGATAACCTGCTGTGCCTGAAGAAGAAATTCAAGCCGGTGACAACCGATTCCAGTCATGGACTGCCAGTATATCCAAACCTTCTGAAGATATTCCTGACTTCGGTCAGGAAGAGTTCCGACGAAGTCGGAACAGCACCAAGATCACCGGACCGAATCAGGTTTGGGCTTCGGATATCACATACGTTCAGTTGCTACATGAGCATATCTACTGGCAGTGATCCTGGATCTCTACAGCAGAAAGTGCATCG
>Ga0315274_10016758_pt1 | contig 10349 bp, 14 predicted proteins | sample YL17G02_20_MG_FD_203700 | JGI IMG/M metagenome (GOLD analysis project Ga0315274, IMG submission 203700) | Sediment microbial communities from Yellowstone Lake, YNP, Wyoming, USA - YL17G02_20 | ecosystem: Environmental > Aquatic > Freshwater > Lake > Sediment | place: USA: Wyoming | collected... | reverse complement strand
GTTTCTTTTCTCGTTTTTGGGGGGTCCCCCTTCGCTTCCTCAAAAAAAAACTCACCTCCTTCTTCTCCAGCGCCTGCCTCACGCCCGCGGCCCCGGCGTTGGCGCTCCTTGCGTCCGGGGCGGACGAGTCGATCAGTGAGTTGAGCGCCGACTGCAGCGAGAGCCAGGCGCGGAGGCCGGCAGCGAGGTCTGGGGCCGAAGGGATGGCGTCGGCGCTCCCTTCGGTCCTCTTCGGCGCGGCTGCGGCGGCGACGTCCGCGGAGCTCGACACCACAGCCGCGAGCGCGATGTTGTGCGGGTGCTCGAAAGTGGCGTCGCCCAGCTTCGACGGAGGCCTGAGCCTGTTGGGCGGGACGGCGACCGTCGAGACGAAGAAGGAGCGGTAAGCCTCGCGCCAGCCCCCGGGCGCCGTCGGCGCCGGCGCCGACGCCGACGCAGCGGCCGAGGAGGGCGCGCGTTTCCGTCCCCCCGCTCCTCCGCTGGCGAAGAAGACGCCCCCGGGCGCGTTCTTGGCGTAGAGCTCCCGAAGAAGCGCCTCGTTGGCGAGCCAGAGCCGGCGCGCAACCTCCCGGGCCTCGGCCGGCGTCATCAGTCGGAGGCCCGCCGCGGCGGCGCCGGTCAAGTTTTGCCGTTCGGAGAGGAGCGAGGGAGCCGCGGCGGCGCTCGCGCTCGCGCTCGCGGTCGCGGCCGTCAGGGCCTGCTCCAGCGCCACCGCCTCGTGGGAGACGGCTCCTTCTCCTCCCTCCTTCCCGGGGGCGGGCACGGCGGGGAGCACCGAGACGCCCGCGGCCGCGTTCTGCGCCTCGCGGTGCGGCTGCAGCCTGGCGACGAACAGCTTCGAGACGCCGTCGCGCTTGATCGACGGGTTGTGGCAGCCGCAGTTGGCGCAGACGGAGGCCGGCTGCCGGCGGAAGAGCTCGACCTCCAGCTCGCGGGCGGCCTCGATGCAGAGGGAGGTCGGCGGCGCGGAGAAGGAGGCGCGGGAAGGAGGCGAGGGGGCGGGAGGTGGCGTGCCAGGGGCGCTCCGCTCCTTCTTCGCCTTGGCCTCGGCCTTTTCCGGTCCCTTCTTCTTCCCCCGCGCGGCGTCGCCGCCTCCCTCCGTCTCGCTGCCGCTGGCCTCGGAGTCGCCGCTGCCCAGGGAGATCCCCGCCTCGCCGTCCTCGTCGCCGCCCTTCGTGTTCCTGCCGTTGGCCCTCTCCCGCGGCGGCCCCGCGAGCGACGCCGCCTCGACGGCCCGCCCCTCCCTCAAAAGCGCCAGCCGCCGCGCGAAGGTGTCGGCCTCCGCGGCTTTCATGCGGAACCGGAAGCAGTGGAGGCAGGTGGACTTGAGGAGCTTGTAGAGAGTCCTGCGGTTCGCATAGAGAGAGAGAGAAAGAGAGGAGAGAAAAGTGAGCGGAGAGAGCGAGCGAAGAAGAAGAGACTCGGCGCGGAGGGAAAAACAAGGCAGAAGAAGAAGAAGTAAGCCGTCCCTCACCCGAAGACCAAGGGGTTGTACACCGGAACGGCGAGCTCGATGTGGCCAAAGTGGCCCGCGCAGGCCGCGCCGGGGAGGCCGCACGTGACGCAGCTGGGGTTTTGGGTTTTGAGTTTTGAGGTTGAGGAAGAGGGTGAGAGAGGTGATATCGAAGAGAAGAACGAGGAAGAAAGAGAGCCGCCGCCGCCGCCGACGCTTCAGCGCTCGTCGACGGCCGGCAGCAGCAAAAAAGAAAGAGCGACATGCGGCGCCCTCGCTCACGCCCTCTCTGAGCTTTGAATCCGTGAAATAAATGCACTGGAGCCTTTTTTTGCAATCAAGGCGCATCTCAACGCAGGCAGAGGCAGCAGCATCAGTAGGCCAAGCCCCGCGGCTGCAAAATGCCGAAAACCATGAAAAGCCATCCGTACTAGAAAAGCCATCGATCGACGACTGCCTCAAATGCTCCTCCTCCCTCCCTCTTTCTCCCTCTCTCTGCCTCTCCACTCTCGCGCAACCACCACAAAACGTACCGCTCGTGCATCTCCAGCGGTCCCATGGAAGGGTCATAGAGCCCCCCCGGGACCGGGGCTCCCAGGTTGTCCCTGGCGATGGGGCTGGTGAGCCTGCAGACCGACAGTCGCCGCACCTCCTCGTCGCCGAAGAAAGCGAATGAGACGGCGGCGATGTTGGTCGAGGTGACCTCTGGGGAAGGGGCCGCCATATCGTTCGATGGACAGCAGCGTGCTGATGCTAGTAGAACGACGGGGGGAGAAGCTACTCCAGATGCAGCGCGCGCGTCCACTCGCTTGGCTAGGAGCTAGCCAGCGGACGGCGGAGGGAAAGAAAGAGGTGCAGAGTGGAAGCCCCAAGAGAGGTCGGTGGCGGCCAGCGTCCAAACAAATTCGATTTCTCTGAGACTCGCACACTTTCTTCGGCTCTGACTTCCATCGACGCCTCAAAACGTTTTCCTAGCGTCGCGCGAGGAGCTTCCCTTGTACGAAAACGGGGATGTTCCGCCGCTCGCTCGCGACGCTCTCCATCGCGGCGGGACGCTCGCGGCTGCTTCTTGGCGAAGCGACGGCGAGGCGTCTCGGAGAAGCGAAGCCTTCCATGACTGCCTCTGCGATCCAACCGACGACCACGACGACGACCGTTGACCCCGACAGCCTCCGCCGCCGCTCCTTCGCCTCCTCCTCCTCCTCCTCCCCCGCCGGCGGCGAGGAAAGCCTCGACGCGCGCCTTGACGCCGTCAACCGCCTCTTCTCCACCGCGAGGGAGGACCTCGAGGACGCGCAGGAGGACGAGGGGACTGTCCACTTTGAGGAGAGCTACAACGCCGCGTACGCCGGCGTGCGGGAGACGCTCCGGGCGTTCGACGACGTGCTCTCCTCGCTCGACGAGGAGAAGAGGGGCAGCGTGAGGCGGTCGATGGGCCTGAAGATGGAGCAACTGAAGGCGGAGCTGGCGGCGCTGGAGCCACACTAGGGGAGAGAGCGAGAGGGAGGGGTAGGGAGGGGGGGGGGAGAGGGAGCAAGCTCTCCCTCTTTTGACTTTCTTCTTTCTTTTTCCTCTTTCCGTTTTGTAAACTGACGATTCTTTATTCCAGTTTTTTTTTTTAGCTCGTAGTCAAGGTCGCAGTGTCGCTTTTCAATGCGGCAAGGAAAAGGGAATGGTTTGTTACAGGGAAAGGGGGGGGGGGCAGATGCGTAAAGGCTCAGGAGGGGGCTGCAGAAAGTGTGTTTTTTTTTCTTCGCAAGTCTCCTTCCTTTCTCCCCTTTCTTCCTTCTCTTTCTCTTTCTCTTCCTCTTTTTCTTTCGTCCCTTCTCTCTTCCTCTTTTCTTTCTTCTCTCTCTATCTGTAGCTCGGCCAGTCCCTCCTCGCCGCGACCGCCGCTCCCCCGCCGCCGCCGCCTATCGGGCCCAGGCCCAGGCTCCCGCTCTCAGACCTCAACTGCTGCAGGGCCGCGGACGCGGCCGCGGCCGCGGCGGCGGCGACGGGGGAGGAGGCCGCCGCGGCCGAGGCGGCGGCGGAGAGCGCCGCCGCCGAAGAGGAAGAAGAAGAAGGAGGGTTGGTCTGGTTTCGGAGCAGGCCCAGCAGCCCCGAGGAGGAGGAGGTCGAAGAGCTCCGATGCTCGCTCTCGCCCTGCCTGACCAGGTCGTAGGCGTCGGAGCCGTACCGGTGCAGCCCGCCCACGACGCTGACGCCATTGCCGACGCCGACGCCCCGGTCGCCGTCGGGCGTGTAGGGGGAGCCGCTTCCGCCACCTCCGATCCCGATGCCGCCGTCGCCGTGGGTCGGCGACTCGAGGCTGCTGTAGTGGTGGTGGTGCTGCTGCTGCTGCTGCTGCCGCTGGTGGTAAGCGGCGCCGTCGCCCCCTCCCTGGGCCGGCGCGCCGAGGCCGGCGAGCCCTCCCCTGCTTCCGCCCCTCGCGCCCGAGGAGCCCGGGGGGCTCGTGCCGTACCTGTGGTAGTGCTGCCCCGTCCCTGCCCCGGCGGACCCGGAGGGAGGGCTCCCGAGGTGGCCCCCGGAGCCGGAGCTGAAGAGCGGGGGGGAGCGCGGCGACGCGACGGCGGTCGGGGAGAGGAGACTAGTGAAGGTTTTTTTTGTGGTTGTTGTTCGAAAGAGAGAGGAGAGAGTCGATCGGCTAAGTTTTCTTGCTTTGTATCCTTTGCAGTGACATTATCGACGCGAACTGTGCGCAATCGGCCATCGCAATCGGCCACGCGCGAGGCGGGAAAGAGGGAAGAATGAAGCCCCAAAAAGACAAGTCAATCTGTCGGGCGTCGTCGTCGTCGCAACTATCGAAGAATTTAGTGGGAAAAAAGGGGGAAAACATCCATCCCCTTACCCGTCCCTGTGCTGCACCCAGTGCGCCTCAAAGCACGCAGTGCAGTTGACCGGGGACACGTCCTTCGTCCGCAGGCACTCGACGCACTCGAGCAAGGGAGGGCGGCCGCTGGCCCCGCCGCCACCGGGGGCGCCGCAGGAGGAGCAGCACGAGTTTTGCCGCTCTCTCATCGGAGAAAGGACTAGAGTTTCTCTCTCTCTCCTCTTACGCTCTCCCGCTCTCTGTCGCCGCTCTCTCTCTCGGCTACTAAGGTTCGCTAGTGAAAAGCTGGCAGAGATTTCAAACCTCGCTGCAGACGTGGAAAAAGAGACGTTTGAAAAGGAGGGCGCGCGAGCGACTTGGCAGCGTAAAGTCGTCTCCTTTGTTGCTTTGCTTTTTTTCCTGCAAGCACGAGAGTGAAGTTTTTTTCCTCTCCTCGTTCCGAACGAGAGACCTTCGTTTCGACGGCCCCCCCCACCTCTTTCATCTCACAACTCGCTCTGCAGCCTTTTTTTCGTTCGTCCTCCTCGCTCCCTCGCTTTTTTCACAAAAACCCTCCTTCTCAACCATGTTCGAGGCCCGACTCGAGCAGGGCGCCCTGCTCAAGAAGCTCCTCGACGCCGTCAAGGAGCTCGTCACCGACGCCAACTTCGACTGCTCGGCGACCGGCTTCGGCCTCCAGGCCATGGACTCGTCGCACGTCTCGCTCGTGTCGATGATGGTGAGAGAGAGAGGATATGTTGGGGTTCTTCCGTGTTTTTGGCATTTCTCTTTCGATGAGTGCAGAGAGCGGGTCGCAGAGGGCATGTCGGTGAAACAAAGAGAGCGGGTCGGAGGGTAGCGGGCACGGCGGCGACGCGACGAAAAACCAACGCAGGCGCAAATGCTTTGCCGAACAAATCGAATCGCGCTCGTCGTTTTTTTTCTTCTTTCGACCGACGTCAAACTTTTCAGCGCTCGTTTTCGTGTCTTTGCTTGCTTTTATCGTCCCTGCTCTTTCACGCTCGCTCGCCAGCGCGATCGGATCTCGCAATCGGAGCGAAGGACAGGAGAAAGGGACCGTCACAGGCTGCTGCGCGAAAGGCTCATTCGACGAATCTCTTCCTCTCGCCTCGCGCGCGATTGAAATCATGCTCCTCTTCTTCGTCTTCTTCTTCTCACCCTCGACGTTCCCTTCTTCCCTCTTTCTTGCCGCTTCAAAACAGCTCCGCTCCGACGGGTTCGAGCACTACCGCTGCGACCGAAACCTCTCGATGGGCATCAACCTCAACAACATGGCCAAGATGCTCAAATGCGCTAACAACGACGACACGGTGACGATGAAGGTGAGCCTTTTTTTTTTTGAGAGAGAGGGAATTTCGAAGCGACAGGCGGAAGACAAGCGACGCTTTCGCCCTCCGCTATGAAGACCCGAAGGAGAGGCGCGATTCCCACTTCTGCTCGCTCGAGTCGAGACGCTGTTGTGGTCTCTCTGCTTGCAAACGAAAATGAAATCCGCAAAGCGGTCAGGCGAGCCACCAGATTCGAAGATCGAGTTGCCGTCGGTCGTCGTCGACGGCTCTCTCGCTTGCGCGTCTCTCTCGTTCAAATTTTCCGCTCTCTCTCTCAACCTCAACCGCGACCCCCTCTTTGCATTAAAAAAAAAAAAAAAAAAAAAAAAGGCCGAGGACACCGGCGACGTCGTCACCTTCATGTTCGAGTCCAAGAATGCCGACCGCATCTCGGACTTCGAGCTCAAGCTCATGGACATCGACTCGGAGCAGCTCGGCATCCCTGACTCGGAGTACGGGGCGACGGTAAGAAGAAGTAGATTTTTCGGTTTTTATCGGGTTCAGTTTTTTTTTTTTTTTGCGAGCAAGGGAGGGAAAAAAGTCCCAAAACTCACCCTCACTCTCTCTCTCTCCCTCCCTCATACCCACCTCATTCCAATAGGTCAAGATGCCCTCGGCAGAGTTCGCGCGCATCGTCCGCGACCTGTCCTCGATCGGCGACACTGTCGTCATCTCGGTGACCAAGGACGGCGTCAAGTTCTCGACCTCGGGCGACATGGGCTCCGCCAACGTTACCCTGAAACAGAACGCCTCGGCCGACAAGCCCGAGGAGGCGACGACCATCGACGTGACGGAGCCCGTCACGCTGTCGTTCGCGCTGCGCTACCTCAACTCGTTCGCCAAGGCGACGCCGCTGTCGCCCTCGGTCACGCTCTCGATGAGCAAGGAGCTGCCGATCGTCGTCAACTACGCCATCGAGGACGTGGGGCACATCGCGTTCTACCTGGCGCCGAAGATCGAGGACGACGAGGGGGAGATGGAGGCCGCGGCGTGAAGAGGGTTAGGAAGTAGGAAGGAGAGAGAGAGGAAAGGAGGTGAAAGAAGAGGTCGACGGCGACGGCGGCTTCCTTCTCCTCAACAAACGAGTGAACTCAAAAACACTGACACACAAAACGCACGCTCTCTTCAAGTCACCAAGATATAGCCCCCCCCATCCCCTTGTGTTCGCCCTTTATTCAGTTCTTTCTGTGTTACATGAAAACCAAAATGGAAAATCGCGACGGCAGCGAGCGCTTCCGGGCGCCGCGGCCGTCACGAAACGGAAAATTGACGTCTCTCTCCTCTCTCCCCCTCTCTCCGCGTCCCTCGCTCGGGCGAACGCACTACTTTTGATCGCGCGCGCTCGTGCACCCGAAGAAAGCGAGCCGCCTCGGAGAGGCCAAGAGAGAGCACGCGGAAGACAAGAAGAACGGAAAACGTTTTTCGAGAGAGAGAGAAAGAAAAAACAAACACAATTAAACCTGTTAGTCGTTAACCCTTTTCTGCTTTATTTTTACCTTTTTTATTTTCTTTCTTCTCTTTTCTCACTCACAGCGGGTCCACGTCAAACTCGATCTCCCGCCCCTGCGCGGCTCCGCCGCCGCCGTACCAGTTCCCCTCGGCGTCGCGCGGCAGCGGAGGGTTGAGCCAGAACGAGCCTGAGAGAGTGGGAAAGAAGGGAGAGAGCGAGAGGTGGAAGTTGAACGATTTTTTTTTTTTGAAACGGGCTTGTCAGAGTTTTCTCCGTTTTCTTTTCAGCTACTCCTCCTCGAGCACCGCCGCCCGGCTGCTGCTGTCCCCCAACGGACCTGGCGTCGTCAGATCGTCCAGAGAGAACCGCTCGTCGCCCTTCTCGCCGATGCAGTCGAAGACGGCGTCGGCGCCCTCGAAGCGCTCGTCCTCGGTGTACCGCGACTTTGTGACGACCACGCGCATGCCCGCGGCCCTGCCCGCGGCGAGCCCGATCTCGGAGTCCTCGACGACGACACATCTCGCCGGGTCGACCCCGAGCCTCTCGGCGGCGAGGAGGTAGACGTCGGGGGACGGCTTCTTCCTCGCCACGACGTCGCCGGCGAAGACGGGCATCGCCGCGAAGACCTCCGGCCCGAGCAGGTGCCTCACGATCGCCGTCACGGCGCGCTCGTTCGACGTCGAGCAGACCGCCACCTTGACGCCGCGGCCGATGGCCTCCTCGACCAGCCTCCTGACGCCCGGGCGCAGCGGCATGGCCCCGGACTCCACGCGCTCCATGAAAAGGTCGGTCTTGCGCTTGTGGAGCCTGAGCAGGAGCTCCCTCCTCGCGCCCTCGTCCTTGAGCGTCCTGTACGGGTTTTGGGTCGCCTCGACGCTCCTAAAGTAGGCGTCCATGCGCTCCTTGCCGCCTCCGATCTTGAGCCAGCGGCCGTACTCCTCCTCGGACCACTCGTGCGCGTCGGGCTTCAGCGCTTCCTCCTCTTTGAAAGCGGCGTTGAAGCTCTCTCGATGGCCGACGGCCTCGGACTCGAGGAGCACGCCGTCGCAGTCGAAGAGGAGGGCCTCGGGCGGGTCAATGTTGCGCAGGGCCGCAGGGACGACGGCGGAGCCGCGAGAGGGGGCAGAGGGGAGGCGCTGCCGCCGCCGCCGCTGCTGCTGCTGCTGCGCGCTCCGGGTCGAGGGAGGGCCCGGTGCGCGGCGGGGGAGCGAGGTGGCCGGGGTCGTGACGGGCGTGCGAGGCTTTGGAGATCGGGCCATCATCGTCGGGGCCGATGCCCTGAGCGCCGTCGAGGCCATGCTGTCAACGCTCCCTGTGGACGGGTTCTTACTCTTTGCTGCGTAGTGCTGACCAAAGAATCGGGGCGAAACGAGTCCCAGTTCGGCGCCGAAGTTTGCGCGAGAAAAAGTGTGCGCCGATTCGCTTGGGGAGAAAAAAAACCTCGGGCGAAGAAGAGTAGAGGCGATCGAAGGGCCGCCTCATTTTTTTCGGGGAGTGAGGAAGGAGGGCAAGAGGCATCGACAAGCATTGTGCCTGCTCATCCTCTTTGCTCCGAACGCCAGCTTCCTTCTTTGCCCGAGGCAGAGCTTCGACAGAGCCCTCCTTTTGAGCTCAAGAGACGAGAAACAAGGGCGCACGGCCAGCGAGCGAGCGAGGAAGAGGAAAGAAAAGCTCCAATGCAGCGGCAAAACACCGGCGTAATCGTGCTCCACAGGCCCCACCTGACCCCGTTCTCCGTCGCGCCGCCGTCGGCAGAGGAACTTGCGCACTCGGCAGCCCTCGAGCAGGTGCGAAGAAGAGAGACAGAGGAGAGACAGAGGAGAGAGAGAGAGAAAGAGCTCTTGCCACTCTTTGACGCCAAATCTGCAGACTTGGATCGTCGGCGACCTCAAAACCTTGCTCACCCCCCTCACCCCCGTCCGAAAACAAACAGACCCTCCGCGACGAAAACCTCTACGAGCCCCGCTCCGAGGCCCAGCTCCGCGAGGAGATCCTCGGAAGGCTCGACGCCCTGGCCAATGAGTGGGTGAGGCGCGTTGCCGCGGCCGTCGGCTACAGCGACGCGCTCCCCGGCGGCGGCGGCGGCGGCGGAAGCGATGGCGGGGCCCCGGCCGGCCGCGGCGGCGCCGCCATCTTCACGTTCGGCTCCTACCGCCTCGGCGTCCACGGCCCCGGGGCAGACATAGACACCCTCTGCGTCGGCCCCTGCTTCGCGGAGCGCGCGACGCACTTTTTCGGCGCCGAGCCCTTCTGCTTCGAGCGCATGCTCAGGGACCTCCCCGACTGCTCGGAGCTGCAGCCGGTGCCGGACTCGTTCGTGCCCGTGATCAAGATGCGCCTGGGCGGGATCAGCATCGACCTGCTCTACGCCAGGCTCGCCGTGCCGACGCTGCCGAGGGACCTCGACATCGCGGCGCCGTCGACGCTGCGCGGGGCGGACGAGCAGAGCGTCCGGTCGCTCAACGGCTGCCGCGTCACCGACACGATCCTCGCCGAGGTGCCGCCGCCGCCCGTGGCGTTCAGGGCGGCGCTGCGGTTTATCAAGCTGTGGGCCGAGAGGCGAGGGGTGAGGATGGACCGATGTTTCTACTTTTTTGCCTTTTCTGTTTTCTCTTTTCATTTTTCGGTCCGGAAAAAAAAGAAAGAAGGTAGAAAAAAGCAACCCACAAGTCTCGGAAACCTTTTTTTTGGGGGGGAAAAAAAACATCCCAGGTCTACTCCAACGTTGCCGGGTACCTCGGCGGGGTCAACTGGGCCATCCTCGTGGCGTACGTCTGCAAGCTGTACCCGACGAGCCCGGCGTCGCACGTGGTGTCCCGGTTCTTCAAGGTTAGGCAGAGGAGACAGAGGAGACAGAGGGGAGAGAGAGAGAGAGAGAAAAGAAGAGAGCGACGGGAGGAGAAGCGACGGGAGGAGAAGCGACGGGAGGAGAAAGTGTTCTCCGTTGTCTCTTTTTTCACGAAGAAGGAAAAAAAGAAGAAAAAAATCGACAGCTCTACTCCCGCTGGCCCTGGCCGACGCCCGTCGCGCTCCGCAACATCGAGCGGGACGACAGCGTGGGCCTGCCCGTCTGGGACCCGCGCGCCAACCCGCGCGACCGCGGGCACCTACTGCCGATCATCACGCCGGCCTACCCAGCTGCCAACTCCTCGTGCGTTATTTAGTTTTTCTCTCCTTTTTCGAGAAACTTTTTTCCCGGACGTTTTCGACCCTTTTCCGTCTTTCTTTTCTTTGTCTTTTTCCCCTCACGTTCTCTTTCTTCCTCTTCCTCCCCCCCCCAAAAAA
>Ga0315274_10016757_pt1 | contig 10349 bp, 10 predicted proteins | sample YL17G02_20_MG_FD_203700 | JGI IMG/M metagenome (GOLD analysis project Ga0315274, IMG submission 203700) | Sediment microbial communities from Yellowstone Lake, YNP, Wyoming, USA - YL17G02_20 | ecosystem: Environmental > Aquatic > Freshwater > Lake > Sediment | place: USA: Wyoming | collected... | reverse complement strand
GCCATCAGACGCAATTCGTTATCGGGCATTGCCGCGAGGATGTTCTGCACTTCTTGGCGCGTGAGAATCGTGGGCAGGCGTTTGTCTTTGACGGCGCGCGCAAAATCAAGGTTTCCGATTTCGATCTGGAGTACGTCCTTGTAGAGGTACAGGATGGCTTGCAGGGCTTGGTTCTGGGTTGATCCAGAGATATGTTTTTCGTTTGCCAGGTAGGATAGAAACGCGCTGATTTCCACTTTGCTCATTTCGCGCGGATGTCGTCTGTTGTGGTGAAGGATAAAAAGGATAAAGCGGAGAATCCAGTTGGTGTATGATTCAATCGTGCTTGATGAATAGCGTTTCAGGCGCATCGAATCGCGCACAGCGTCGAGCAATTTTGACACTTGACGCTCCTTCTTGATTCTGCTATATTAATTATAGGATAGATCGCTATCTAAATCAAGTTGCGCCGGCCTTCGCTAGAAGAAAAAATGTTTTGCTCCTCTCAATCAATGGAAGTGTTTTCCCGCTAGCGGAAAGAGGCGGCGCAACTATGGCATGAAGCCGACCCGCTTACGCTCTGACAATTGGGAAACCTTTGGAGGGGACGCGGGCGGCTTATGCCCGAGCCGTTAGGTCTCACTAGTGACAAGTACCTCTTCTCCAATTGCTTGTTCAGAGTGCTTCTCTGATCGGGGTCTCTACCTGGATGCCAGAGAGATTGGTGCCGAAGCGCCTGATCCCTGTCCAAGGTGCGGAAAAACTGAGGGGAAAAAACTCTCAAGAGAAGCGCTTATGGAGCTAGCTTTCAGGTTCTTTGTTTGGGGCTCTCTATGGAAGGTGGACTATGGCGCAGCCCCGCGCATTCAGTTCAACGACAAGCAGCGCACAAGCATCGAGCCTCCGCCCTGGCTTCGCCCGGACGTGGCGGTTTTTGAAGACCTACTTGGTATTGGCTTCTTTCACTATGGCCCGCGACTCTGGATGGTCGGCGAGGTCGAACCCCTCAAAGCTCTTCAGGAGAAGAACACTCAGGCCACGGTCATTGCTCGCATTATGCGGGAGTATCCCGTTCGCACGATAGGGCCCGCTACGCTTCTCTATCGAATTCGTAAGGAACCCAGTGATCCGGCAGCACCATGCGAGTACGATAGCCCACCCGAAGGAGTGGCCGGATCCGGCCGGCTCGACAGTCCTGGGAATCCAGTGCTCTATGCGTCTCCCGACCTCCAGGTATGCGTTCACGAGTGCCGGGTGACAGCCGAGGATCAACTCTATGTAGCTACACTGGTGCCTACGAGAGACCTGCGGCTACTCGATATGTCCGTGCTCCTGAAAGAAGACGTGACTGAGTTCGAGAGCTTGGACATGGCTGTGCACATGCTCTTCCTTGCCGGCACGCACTCATACGCGATCAGCCGAGAGATCACCGTAGCAGGCCGAGAGGAAGGTCTCGATGGTATCGTTTACCCCTCCTATTTCAGCATGTTACGCAACGGCGTGATGCCCTTCCAGACTGTCTACGGCATTTCTAATCGACGTATTCCCCAGTTCCAGCCGTACGAGGAGGCCTGCGCTGTTCCGAACCTGGCGATTTTCGGACACCCGGTTCAAGACGGAAGGATCGAGGTCAAGTGCATCAACAAGCTCGTACTGAGCCGGGTATCGTATGAGTTCCGTTTTGGACCGGTCGCTTTCTGATGTGAGACCTAACAAGTCGCTCAAGCGGACGCGCTGCGCGCGCCGCTTAGCTCCGATCCGTTAGCCGCACTCGGTGAGCAGCGATGGCGAAAATCGTCAAAGCATTGCGCGTTTCAATCAAGGAGGTAATAAGATTAAAAAACTCAAATTCTCAATTAAACACAAAGATAAGTCAATTGTAGAGCTTGTGAGCAAAACTGACCATAAAACATTAGCCGTCTGGGCAATTGATTGTGTCGAGCGGGTTCTGACATACTTTGAGGAAAAATATCCAGAAGACCATCGCCCTCGACAAGCTATAGAAGCACTCCAGACCTGGATAAATACAGGAGTGTTTAAAATGGCAGTTATCCGTAACGCTGCGCTCACATCTCACGCGGCTGCCCGTGAAGTGGGAGAAGACAATGCAGCCCGCTCTGCTGCCCGTGCCGCAGGTCAAGCGGTGGCAACTGCACATGTTCCCACTCATTCTATTGGTGCCGCAAACTATGCCTTACAGGCTATCCATAGAGCCACCAGCTCCTCTAATGCCGATGCTGCCGTAGCCAAAGAACGACATTGGCAATACCAACACTTGCTTGAACTGGGAGAAGCCTAGCATCCAGCCCGCGGTCGTGGTCATCGATCCGCCCAACAACTCAATGGAGCCGACCCGGCCAGCCGGACGTCTGGCTTTAGCGCGATGCTAGCCTTGGGCTGGCCGGGCGGCTCATCTCGAGGCCGTTAGCCATCAATGGAACTTCTATGCACAGATTACTTGCCATTCCGCCTTTCCCATTACTTTCTTTGACAGCCATCGCCACAGGAAATAGTAGTGCTGCGCCCATCAACGAACCAAATGCAAAACAAATCATCGGCGACCTCGGAAAAATTGTTAATCCGAATGGAATACAGGAAACGTACAAAACCAAGATAGGCGGTATAGATCAATGGGTTTACGCACGCGGGCAGGACCGCAAGAATCCCGTCATCCTATTCATTCACGGCGGGCCAGCTTCACCAATATCGCCATCGTATGTGGATGTACCAGCGTCCAATAGAAGAATATTTTACGGTGGTCAATTGGGATCAACGCGGCTCGGGAAGGACTTATCTAGAAGTAGACCCTGAATCTTTAAGTGACACTATAAGAATTGATCAATATGTCAGCGACACAATTGAACTCGCAGAGTTTGTTAAGCACCGATATAGCACGAAAGAAGTTATTCTGATCGGCCATAGCTGGGGCACAATCATTGGTATGAAGGCCGCTTTAAGGCGGCCCGATCTCTTTAATGCGTACGTTGGAATCGGTCAAGTAATAAACACAAGAGACAATGAGCGTGTTAGCTTTGACTATGCGTTATCGGAAGCCAAGAAGCAAAACAATACAACAGCGCTTTCTGAGTTAAAGTCTATTGCCCCCTACCCTGGGCAAACGCCAATAACACGCGAACGTATCATCATTGCTAGGAAATGGGCCCAGTATTATGGGGGATTGAGCGCATTCAGAAATGAGTCAAAGTACTATTTTTATGCGCCTCTTCTTTCGCCCGAGTATGATGACAGCGCAGTATCCGCCATAGATCAAGGCAACCTCTTTACTTTAGGGCGTGTCTTGCCAGAATTTCTCAACGTTGACTACAAGAATATTACTATATTCCCGATCCCTATATTTATGTTTATGGGGCGCCATGACTACACAACCCCATCAGAGCCGACTGAATCTTGGCTCATGAAAGTAAATGCGCCCTTTAAGAAAGGAATTTGGTTCGAGAATTCGGCTCATCTCATCCCATTTGAAGAGCCCGGTAAAACTCTATTGAGCCTGATTCAGTACGTGCGACCGAATGCCACAAATGAGAAGCGCAAACCTAATCAGGTTGATGGCTAACCACTCGTTCCAGCCGACCGCCTACGGCGGCGGCTGAACTCGAACGTTGGGCGCCTAATTCCTGGCCTTAGGAAAAGCATGCAATGTCATATGCACGGGCAATTGCTCTGACGTCGCTGGCCATGATTGCATTTGCGGGCAATTCAATTCTCTGCAGGCTCGCTCTCAAAGACACCAGCATCGATGCGGGCAGCTTTACTACGATCCGATTGCTTTCCGGAGCGGTGATGCTATGGCTGGTCGCGCGGATGAGTCGCGGCACACTTACCGGTAGGGGTAATTGGCTGTCGGCATTTGCGTTGTTTGTTTATGCCGCGGGCTTTTCATTTGCATATGTGAGCCTGCCTGCGGCAACTGGTGCACTATTGCTGTTTGGTGCGGTCCAGGCAACGATGATTGGCCGTGGCATTTGGGCGGGAGAACGTCTGCGGCAACTGCAGTTCGTCGGACTTATGCTTGCTCTCGCAGGACTAGTTGGTCTGTTATTGCCAGGTCTCACGGCACCACCACTGTATGGTTCCATATTGATGTTGGGAGCCGGGGTCGCGTGGGGCGTCTATTCTTTGCGCGGGAAGGGTGCGGGTGACCCCGTTAGGGTAACGGGGGCGAATTTCCTACGTGCTGTTCCTATCGCGGCAGCATTGAGCGTAATAACGTATCAAGGCGCCTCTCTGGATAGCGCGGGAGTTTTGTATGCGGTTTCGTCGGGCGCACTGGCTTCCGGAATAGGGTACGCCATTTGGTACACAGCATTACCCGCGTTGAAAGCCACCAATGCCGCGACAGTGCAACTCAGTGTTCCAGTCATTGCGGCGTTGGGCGGAATCATTTTCCTCGGTGAGACCGTAACCCTGCGCTTGGTGTTGGCGTCCATAGCCATACTCGGTGGAATCGCGCTGGTAATTCTGGAGAAACAACGTGCGAACGGCGCCCAACAAATCGCTGCAGCCGACGCCGCTTCACGGCGCGGCTGAGCTCGACCGTTAGGCGCTGATACATGAAAGACGCTCTCTAGCAAGAGGCAACATTTCATTGGGAGGAAAATATGCTGACAACTGAGAAGCTCAAAGAGATACGTAAAAGAGCACAGGAAGCCGTGGCTGATATGAAGGATGGCGAACTGAAGACCAAGTCTCTTGAAGTGTTCTTACAGCATCTAATAGCCGCTGAGTCGCCTAGCCAACCGACCGCAAGTATTTCCCCAAGTCGGACGCCGTCCCATATATCCAAATCCTCCAAAAAGCCGGGCTCGACCAAAAGCCGAATCCTCTTGTTAAAGGACGAAGGCTTCTTTGCGGTGCCGAGGTCAATTTCGGAAGTAAGATACGAGCTACAAACTCATGGCTGGATTCAACCGATGACTGCATTGAGCGGCCCTTTACAGGGATTAGTGCGGGAACGTGAGCTCCGGCGAATAAAAGATCAGGGAACGAAGAAGAAGGTCTGGAAGTACGTTAATCCATAGCCAGACGAGGTGAACAGACATGGGGCCTCGCGAACTCGCCGAAATGGATGAACTGTTGGAGGAATTGGGCAAGATTCTTGACTCTGCCAATCCCACCTCCGTCAACCTGGGGTATGACGATCCAAAGACCAAGGATTTTCGTGCGCATCTTGCCGAACTGAGAAGACGTTCCGCGGAGTTGGTAAAGAACTTTCCCAGCGATTCATTTCCGTTGATTGCCCGGTCGGTACGGAAACTATCGAATCATGTCGGTGCGCTTGTGGCAGATTTTCCAGGGAATATCAATGAGCACAAACAAACACTTGAGGAGTTGAAAACCGTTTGGTCCCTCCAAGTTCGACCCGAAATCTATCGCGTCGAAATTGCATTAGCCGTGACGGCCGGTGTTATCTTGCCAGAAGATTACATGATGTTCAGGGGCAAGGATAACTACCTGCGCGAGATCACTTACGAAATCAATCGTTGCTTTCGCAATGGGGCTTATAATGGCTGTAGTGTACTTATGCGGCGCCTTCTCGAAACGTTGATTATCCAGGCCCACGAGAAAGAGCGAACTGTGGCCATTGCCCAGAACCCCTCGACAGGGCGATTTTACAAGCTAGGACTCCACCGAAAATACTCCAAAAGGGCAAAACGGATTGGGACAGCGCCCCACTTCGCGTCACAAAACAATGCTGAAACGGGAACTCGGCACGAGAATCGGAGATTTCTTCGAGCATGTGTCCCACCGTTATGCGCTTAAGAGCCTTTTTTCGGAGGAGTCAAGCTAGATAAACTCATTGATGATTTGGTCTCAACAAATCCATTTGGGTTGTCACGCAATGCGCTTGAGGCACTACCAAAGCTCAAGCGCATCGGCGATTGGGGGGCACATAATCGGAACGTTCTCATCCGCGAATCAGACATCGAAGGTATCAAGGTGGATGCTCGGCTTTGTTTTGAAGAGCTTCTCAGACTTGCTTGAGCCTAAAGGCCAAGTGCCTACTGGTGGACAGTATTTCTGACAAATACAACGCGCCTAACCTCGGCGTGCAGCCGACGCGCTACGCGCGACCTCACGAGTGGCGCTTGGCCTGTTTGTCGTTCCGGTTAACGTAGCGCCGTCGGTCTGGCCCACGCGCGGCTGAGCTCGACCGTTAGGCACAGGCGCGGATAGAATTCATAAGAGCATCGCCCCAGTATCGTTGGTTGATACCGGGGCGATTGATTTTCCGTCGTTCACGCGCGTCCGCGCGTCTTGACCGCGCGTTCGATCTCGCGCGCCGCATCGCGCTTGCTGATCGCTTCGCGCTTGTCGTACTGCCGCTTGCCGCGTGCGAGACCGATTTCCAATTTGGCGCGATTCTTTTTGAGGTACATCCGCAGCGGGACAAGCGTAAATCCTTTTTCCTGCACGCGTCCGAAGAGCCGCAGAATCTCTTTGCGATGCATCAGCAATTTGCGGTCGCGGTACGGATCAACGTTCTGCCGACTGGCCGGTTCGTACGGCGCGATGTGCACGTTCATCAGCCATAACTCGCCGTTTTTGACCTGGGCGTACGCGTCGCGCAGATTGACGCTGCCCGCGCGCACCGATTTGATCTCGGTGCCGGTTAGCGCGATGCCAGTCTCGTACGTTTCCTCGATGTGGTAGTCGTGGTACGCTTTGCGATTGGTCGCGAGAACCTTGGTGTTGTCAGCCATTTGGGGTTACACAAGACCGCCGACCACCGACGACAGACCGCCGCTCGTGTCATTGCAGGGAGCGTAGTTTGCGACGAAGCCATCTCCAAATTGCGATATGGGGATTGCTTCGCAAACACGCTCGCGATGACAGCGGCAGTCGGCCGTCGGCGGTCATTTCCCGGTTTGCAAGAACCTCACCGCCGCGTCGAGTTGTGGGTCGCGTTTGTTCGCGGCGTCGTCTTCCGTCAGTTTGACTTCGATATCCGGCGCCACGCTCACACTGTTGATCTCGTTGCCCTTGGGACTGAAAAAGTGTGCGATGGTGACGCGCAGTTCCGATTTGTCGCTCAAGGTGTGGACGTTTTGCACCGATCCTTTGCCGTATGTTTTCACGCCGATCAACGTCGCGCGCCGATAATCTTTCAGCGCTGCCGCGACGATTTCGGACGCGCTCGCCGAACCGCTGTCAATCAACAGCACCATCGGAATATTCGTCGCGAGTCCACCGTTTTTCGTTTTCAATTCCTGTGCGACCCCATTGTTATCTTTTTCGATCAGGACGACCTGAGCGCCTTTCAGAAATTGACTCGCCACATCCACCGCGACGCTGAGAAAACCGCCGGGATCGCGCCGCAGATCGAAAATCAAGCCGGTTGGATTTTGCGCGAGCAATTCTTGGAGCGCGGCGCGCATTTCATCTGGTGCCGTCGCGCCAAACTGATTCAGGCGCAGGTACGCAATCTTCGTTCCCTCGATCATTCGCGATTCGACGAACGGCGTCCGGATCACATCGCGCACAATCGTCACCTGGAAGGGTGCTTGCGCGCCGCGCTGAATCGTCAAGATGACGGAGGTGCCTTTCGGTCCGCGCGTCAGCATGATCGCTTGCGTCACGTCCATATTCTGGATCGGCGTATCGTTCACTTGCACGATGACGTCGTTCGGCAGTAGACCGGCTTTTTCGGCGGGCGAGCCCTTGATCGGCGCGACAATCGTGAAACGTCCTTCGCGCATTTCGACGGTCGCGCCGATGCCCTCAAACGATCCCTCCAAATCGGTGCGCGTGATCGCCGCGCGCTTGGCATCGGTGAACGCGGTGTGCGGATCGCCCAACGCGTGCACCATTCCGGCGACTGAACCATTTGCCAGCGTGTCGGGATCGACCGGTGCCTTGTAATAATCTCGCTGGACGTAGTTCCACGCTTCCCAGAGAACCGGCATGTAGGGTTTCCAGTCTGCGGGCGCGCCGCCGTCCGGTGGTAGGGCAGGGGGGAACAGCACGCGGCTGATGGCAAAGCCACCGCCATACGCACTGGTTACGAGCAGTGCTGCGAGCAGCATCGTTAGCGCGATACGAATTATTCCACGAACCATCTCATCCTCAATTCTTGATTTTCGATTGGCGAAGCGCACATCGAAAATCGGCCATCGAAAACCCCTCTGCTATTTGCCTTTCTGTAAGAACTTGATCGCCGCGTCGAGCTGCGGATCGCGCTTGTTCGCGATATCGTCGTCTGTCACTTTGACCTCGATGTCCGGCGCGATGCCGACGTCGTTGATTTCATTGCCGTTAGGGCTGAAGAAATGTGCGATCGTCACATTCAACTCCGCTTGGTCGCTCAAGGTGTGGACGCTTTGCACTGACCCTTTGCCGAAAGTCTTGGTGCCGATCAACGTCGCGCGCTTGTGATCCTTCAACGCAGCTGACACGATTTCGGACGCGCTGGCGGAACCGGCGTCGACCAACACGACCAAAGGAATCTCCGTCGCGAGACCGCCGCTCCTAGCGCGATAGACATCCGCATTCCCATTTTTGTCTTTGACGATCAGCACGGGTTGATTGGCTTTGAGAAACTGGCTCGCGACGTCAATCGAGACGGGCAGGTATCCACCGGGATTACTGCGCAGATCGAAAATCAACCCGGTCGGATTTTGCGCGAGCAATTCCTTGAGCGCGGCAGGCATTTCGTTCGGCGCGGTCGCGCCAAATTCGTTCAAGCGCAGGTACGCGATTTTCGTTCCTTCGATCATTTTCGATTCGACGAACGGCGTGCGAATCGTGTCGCGCGTGATTTCGACGGTGAAGGGATCCTGCTTGGCGCGCTGGATCAACAACTTGACCTGAGTGCCTTTGGGTCCGCGAATCAAGGTGACCGCTTCCGTCACGTCCATGTTCTGAATCACTTTGTCGCCCACTTGCAGAACGATGTCTTCGGCGCGCAAGCCCGCGCGCTCCGCCGGCGAGTCCTTGATGATCGAGACGATGGTCAGGCGTCCTTCGCGCATCGTGATGGTTGCGCCGATGCCTTCAAACGATCCTTGCATCTCTGTGCGGACGAGTGCCGCGCGCTGGGCGTCAATGAACGTCGTATGCGGATCGCCTAGCGCGTTTACCATTCCGCCAACCGAGCCATTGACCAGTGCGGTGTTATCGAGCGGCGGCTTGTAAAAATCCTGGTGAACAAAGTTCCACGCTTCCCAGAAAACCGGGATGTAGGGCTGCCAGTCTGCCGGTGCGCCGCCGTCCGCCGGAAGGGGCGGGGGAAGGAGCATGCGACTTGCTGCGAACCCGCCGCCAAACGCGCCCGTGATCAAGACTGCCACGACAACGGTAGTCAGGACAGCACGAATTATTCCACGAAGCATATCTTCCTCGATTTAGGATTTACGATTTGTGATTTTCTGGAGCAGACATCCTAGATCGAAAATCACAAATCAGAAATGAACTTACGCGCCTTTTTGCAAATATTGAATTGCACGATTCAGTTGCGTGTCCACATTCTTTTTGATGGATTCATCGGTCAGCGGAATGGCAATATCCGGCTCCAAGCCCTTGCCGTCGAGCGGTGTACGCTTGGGCGTCCACCACGTCGCGACGGTGATGTGGAGCGCGGCGCCATCCCTCAACTGCCGAATCACTTGCACCGATCCTTTACCGTACGTCGGCTCGCCGATCAGTACGCCGCGTTTGTAATCCTTGAGGGCGCCCGCGATGATCTCCGCCGCGCTGGCCGTGCCGCTGTTGACGAGAACCGCCAACGGCAGATCGGTCGCGCCGCGCCGGTTGCCCGCGCGAAAATCTTTTTCCGTGCCGTCGCGATATTTTTCGTACAGCACCACGTCGTTGTTTTTCAGAAACTGCCCGGTGATGTCAAGTACCGGGTCGGGAAAGAGACCGCCGGGGTTGTTGCGGAGATCGAGCACCAAGCCGGTCATCTTTTGCGCTTTCAAGGAGTCGAGCGCTCTCGCAAATTCGTTCCCCGTCTCCGCCGTCTCGAGGGTGATTTTGATGTAACCGAACGTTGTGCCGGGCAGCATCTTCGCTTCGACCGTGGGCAAAGGATATTTTTCGCGCGCTAACTCAACGTCGAACGGTTTTGGCTCGCCAATGCGTCGGACGCTGAGCATCACTGTACTACCGATCGGTCCGCGCAGTTGGTTTTGCGCGTCCTGGACGGTGATGTCGAAGGGCACGAGTTTATCGCTGATTTTCACAATCAGATCACCCGCGCGCAGTCCGGCTTTATCGGCGGGCGACGCAGGAATCGGCGAAACGATGGTGAGGACGTGATTGCGAATATCGAGATTCAAACCGACATCGCCGGTTTCGCCCTTGAGATTCGACTGTTCAACTTGCGCTGGCGCGGGTTCGACCAATACGGTGTG
>Ga0315274_10016754_pt1 | contig 10350 bp, 10 predicted proteins | sample YL17G02_20_MG_FD_203700 | JGI IMG/M metagenome (GOLD analysis project Ga0315274, IMG submission 203700) | Sediment microbial communities from Yellowstone Lake, YNP, Wyoming, USA - YL17G02_20 | ecosystem: Environmental > Aquatic > Freshwater > Lake > Sediment | place: USA: Wyoming | collected... | reverse complement strand
ACAACCTGAACCTTGCGGACCGGATCCGCGGGAAGGTCCTCATCTCGGTCGGGCTCTGGGACGTCATCTGCCTTCCCTCGACCATCTACGCCGTCATCAACCGCATGAGGTGCCCCAAGGAGGTCGTCGTCCATCCCTGCACGGGGCACGAGGAAACGGACGATTGGAGGGAACGATCGTTCGCCTTCCTCGTCCAAGGACTGGGGGCAAAGGGATGAACGGCGGCCGTCGGTCGCGGCCGGGCGCCGCGCGGCGGGTTGAACCGGGGACCGCGCGCGGGTAAGATGCGACCACGGTCTTCGCGGCGGGGGAGGTAACCGGCACCATGGCGGAGGGGATGCGAGGGGCCGCGAGTCTCGCGGCAGCGCTGCTGGCGCTGGCGGTGCTTGGCCCGCCCGACGCGGCCGCGCCGGCCTCTCCAGGGTGGCCGACCCACAAGGACGGCGACTTCACCGTCATCGAGACGCCGCACTACCTCCTGCGCACGGAGCACAGCGCCGAGTTCGGCCAGAAGATCGCCTCGCAGCAGGAGGCCCTCTACAGCGAACTCTACCGCCGCATGAAGGACATCAAGCCCGTCATGGGGGAGACGCGCCTGGATCTGGTTATCTACCGCACCCAGGAGGCGTACATGAGGGCTCTGGGCGGCAGCGTAACGGGCTCGCAAGGCGTGTTCATGCCCGGCAAGCGCCTGCTGGCGGCCTGGGGCGCCGAGGACCAACTCGACCGGATCCTGGACGTCCTTCGCCACGAGGGGACCCACCAGTTCATCGAGCGGTTCATCGGGCCGTCGTGTCCCATCTGGCTCAACGAGGGGATGGCCGTGTTCTACGAGAACGGGCGCATGGTCGACGGGAAACTCGAGATCGGCGGCGTCCCCGCCGGGGAGTTGAGGGTCATCAAGAAGGCCCTCGCCGACGGCCGCGCGATGCCCATCGACCGGATGCTCAACCTGACGAACCGCGAGTGGGTCCTGAACGTCAACACGGGCAACGCCGACGGCCACCTCCAGTATTGCCAGGCGTGGTCGATGGTGCACTTCCTGGCCTACGGCGACAAGAGCAAGTATCGCGCCGCGTTCCAGCAGTACATGTATTACGTTTCGCGCGGCCAGGCGTCGTGGGACGCCTGGACGCAGGCGTTCGGCGGCGACACGGCTGCGTTCGAGAAGCGGTGGCGGGAGTACGTCCTGCAACTCAAGCCCGAGGGCGGCACGAAGGGCGCCGACGGCGCCGCGCCGCCGGCCGAGGCCGCGCCGAAAGCGCCGGCGGGGGGATGAGCGTTCCGCGAGGGGCGGGCCCGGCGGCCGCCGGCGCCCGGACACAGTCAGGAGCCACACGATGATCGACGGCGTCAAAGTGACCCCCCTGAAGCCCGTGGCCGACGAGCGCGGCCGGCTGATGGAGATGTTCCGCTCGGACGATCCCGACTTCGAGAAGTTCGGCCAGGTCTACCTGACCACCGCGTACCCGGGCGTCGTCAAGGCGTGGCACTACCACAAGAAGCAGACCGACAACTTCGTGTGCATCCACGGGATGATGAAGGTCGTCCTGTACGATCCGCGCGAGGGGTCGCCGACGCGCGGCGAGATCAACGAGTTCTTCCTGGGCGTCTGGAACCCGGTGCGTCTGCGCATCCCGAAGAACGTGTACCACGGGTTCAAGTGCATCTCGACGTCGGAGGCGATGATCGTGAACACGCCCACGGAGCCGTACAACCGGAAGGAACCGGACGAGTTCCGCCTGCCGGCCCACACGGACGAGATCCCGTACGACTGGTCGCGCCAGGACAAGTGACCCGCGGCCCCCGCGCGCCACGGGCGCTGCCGTGCAGGCGGCCCCCGCGCGGTCGCGGTCCGCGAAGGAGATCCCATGAGCCGCTCGCGCCTTCTCGCCGCCGTCGCAGGCTTCCTTGCCGCAGGCCAGGTCGTGGCGGGCCTCTTCGCGGCCGCGCCGGCCGCCGAGGCGCCGACCGTCGTCCTCGACATGGACACCGTCCGCCACCGCCCGGGCGAGATGAAGGACAAAGACGGTCAGGCGGTCCCCGTGGGGACCATCGAGGCGGTCGAGGGCAAGGTGGGCAAGGCGTGCCGCTTCACCTTCCGCGAGGGGGCGCAGGGCGGCTTCATGACCCTCTGGGTGAACGCCACGCCCGACTGGGACCAGGCCGAGGGCCTGAGTTTCTGGGTCAAGGGCGACGGCTCCAGCAGTTGGGGCGGCCTCGAACTGATCGACGGCGACGACTACGCCCTGCGCTACGGCTACTGCTTCCCGATCGACTCGACCGAGTGGACGAAAGTCGTCATGCCATGGCGAGACCTCATTCCGGAACTCGCCGGGCCGGTCGTTGGTCCGAAGGGCGGGTACGCCCCGAGCAAGTTCCGCAACATCTGGTTCGGCAAGTGGTTCTACTGGCGCGAGTACCCGGCCCACGCCTATGCCATCGACCAGGTCGCCCTGGAGAAGGGGATCGACCTCGACCGGGCCGACTACACGCCCGAGCGCCCGGGCGCGGCGCGCACGCTGGCGCGCCTCAAGGCCAAGCAGCCCGTCACGATTGTCACGATGGGCGATTCGCTGAGCGACAAGCGCCACTGGGCCAACCGCCAGGTCCTGTGGTCCGAACTCCTCGTCAAGCGCCTGAAGGAGACCTACGGCGGCGAGGTGACGCTCGTCAACCCGGCCATGGGCGGCACGACGCTGACGCAGAACCTCATCGTCATGCCGCGCTGGCTCAAGGACACGCCGCGGCCCGACCTGGTCACCGTCTGGCTCGGCTTCAACGACTGGGACTCCGGGGTGCGCGGCGAGCGGTTCAAGGAGTACCTGCGGCTGGCGGTTGACCGGATCCGCCGCATGACCAAGGGGGCGGCCGACGTGCTCCTCGTGACTACCTGCCCCGCGCACGACCGCTGGGACACGGGGAAGGACCTCGAGGAGGCGGCCCGCGCGGTGGCCGCCGAGAAGAAGACCGCCCTGGCCGACGTCGCCGCCGCCTTCCACCAGGTCGCGACCCCGGCCGAGGCGCTCCAGCAGGGCTACTGGGTCGATGACAAGGTGCACCTGGGAAAGAAGGGCCACGAGGTCGCGGCGGACGTGGTGATGAAGGCCATCGCGTCCGGGCAGTAGGGCGGGCTAGCGGAGGGCCTCGAGGACGACGCGGCGCATCACGTCGACCGGGGCCGCACGGTGAGTCCAGAGTTCGAACTGCTCGGCCGCCTGGCGGACGAAGTGGTCGATCCCGGGGACGGTCCGGCACCCGGCCGCGCGGGCCTCTCGCACCAGGCGCGTCTCCAGCGGATTGTAGACCGCGTCGTAGACGACCATCCCCTCGCGCAGGACGGCGCGCGGCACGGGCGAGGCGTCCGTCTTCGGGTGCATCCCGATGGGCGTGCAGTTGAGGAGGAGGTCGCACGTCTGGGCGGCAAGGTCGGCGAGGGCGCACCGGGCGGCCCCGACCTCGCGGGCGAGGGCCTCGGCCCGGGCCTCGTCGGCGTCGCACAGGGTCACGGCCGCGCCGCGCTCGCGCAGGCCGAAGGCCATCGCCCGGCCGACGCCGCCCGCGCCGATCATGAGGGCCCGCTTGCCGCGGAGCCAGCCGGGGCCGACGACCGCCCCAATCGACGCCATGCCGGCCGTCCAGTCGGTGTTCGTGCCGAAGAGGGTCCCGTCCGGCCCGCGCTGGACGGTGTTGACCGCGCCGATCCGCCGCGCCACGGGCTCGATCTCATCGAGGGCCGCCATCACCGCCTGCTTGTGCGGGATCGTCACGCTGTAACCGTCCAGGGCGAACTCGCGCATGGCCGCGACGAACCGCGCGGGGTCGCCTTCGACCCACAGGGGCAGGTACACGGCGTCGCAGCCGGTCGCCTCGAACGCCGCGTTGTGAATCCGAGGGCTCAGGCTGTGGCCGACCGGGTCGGCGATGACGCCGTACACCTGCGTCGCGGGGCCGATGCGGTGGGCGCGGTAGAGGCCGCGCATCTCGGCTAGGGCCGGCTGACCGGGCCCGGCCTCGCGGTCGCCCTCGGCGGGGGCCGCGTAGGTCAGGAATCCGCCGAACTTGCCGGCCAGGACGCGCGTCAGGACGCCGCGCGGGCCCATCGCGAGGGCGATCGTGGGCACCCGCGCGTCGCGCAGCACGCGCAGGACGGGCCCGCAGTCGAGGATGTGGTTGGCCATGACGGCCACCTTGACGACGTCGGCCCCCATCCGTGCGAGGCGGGCGTGGATGGCGGCCAGGTCGGCCGGCGTCTCGCGGAAGTTGTGGTACGAGACGATCCGCTTGGCGGCGACCGGGCCCAGGGCCTCCAGGGCGTCGTGTTCGACGTCGACGTAGGCGGCGCCCAGGCGCGCGGCCTCGCGGAGGACCCCCAGCCGCGCCGCCTCGGGCCCGTCATACAGGCCGCCCTCGCGCCGGGGGCGGCAGGTGGCGATGACGGGGCAGGGGGGCGAGGCGAGCAGGCACCCGAGGTCCGGCGCGGGCATGGCATCGAGGCGGAGTTCCGCCACGCACCCCGCGCGCGCCGCCTCGGCCAGGCCGCCGAGGGCCTCCTCGGTTGACCGGGGCATCAGGCTGACGGCGAGCAGGGCCACGGGCGTCTCCCGGGGCGCTCCGGACGGTCCGCGCTGGGCGGGGCCTGGCGCCAAAAAAAGACCGGCGGACCGCCCGAGCGGCCGGTCCGCCGGAAGGCCTGCGGTTCTGCTACGGGGTCGGCCCGGCCTTCTCGAGCGCGTTCAGGCACGTCTGCATGCGGCCGATGGTCCGGGCGGCCTGGCCCCGATGCACGGGGCCGTTCACGGCGGCGCGTTGAAGCAGTTTCTGGCAGGTGCGCAGTCCCGCTTGTGCGGCCTCCAGATTCTTCGCTTCGACGGCCTTGGCGAACGCCCGGCGTGCGGTGCGAATGCGGCTCTTGATGATGCGGTTCCGCACCTGTCGCGTGGCATTCTGGCGGACGCGCTTCTTGGCGGACAACGAATGCGCCATACCCACCCATCTCCTTGCTGCGGCCGTTCGGTCAGGCCTGGCTATCCTTGCCGGACGCCTTGCGCCGAAGGGTTTCGAGCCGCTTGGCGGCGTCGCGGTACTGGTAATCCTGCTGGACGATGACGCTGTACCACTCGATGGCCTCGGCGGCCTTGCCCTCGGCCTCGAACGTCTTGGCGAGGTTGTAGCGCAACTCCTTGGCCAGGGGATCGCTCGTGAGGTCATACTGCTGGATGGCGGCCTCGAACTGGCTCTGGGCCTCCTGGTAGAGTTCCTTGGCGAAGAAGCAGCGGCCGAGCATGTTGAGGGCGAGGATGCGGCGTTTGGGATCGCGCGTCGAGGTCTGGAGCGAAACGATGGCGGCGTCCTGCTGGCCGGAGCGGTACTGGCGGACGCCGAGTTCGTACCGGACGGCCATGTCGGTCGGGTACTGCTTCTGCCGTTCCGCGTAGACCTCCAGTTCGAAGACGTCGCGCTTGGCGAGGAGCTCCTTGTGTTGGGCCTTGAGGTCGGCGCGTTCCGGCTCGGCCTCGAGTTTGGCCTCGAGGTCGCGGAGTTCCTGGCGGTAGTCCGCCATCCGGAAGTCGTCCATGCGGGCCTTGTAGCGGTACTCGCCGGAGAGGGCGAGGGCCTTCTTGAGGAGCGACAGGGCCTCGTCGGCGAATCCGCGGCGGGTCTGGCACTCGGCCAGGGCCTGCATCTTCGCGGGGTTCTCGGGGTCGGCGTCGAGGGCGGCCTTGAGTTCCTCGTACTGGGCGTCGAGTTGCTCGCGGGTGCGGACGACCTGCTGGGTGGCGCTGGCGGAGGCCGAGCGCTTGTCGCGGATCATGTCGTGGAAGTCGCCGACGGACTCCAGTTTCCCTTCCTCGATGCTGGCGTGGGCCGAAAGGTCGCGGGCCTGCTTGTCGAGGTCGCGGTCGGCCGGGTCGATCCGGATCGCCTGGCTGAGGGCGTTCACGGCGTCCTGGTACCGCCGCTGGTCCTCGTACAGTTTGGCGAGGGTCGTGAAGACCTGCTTCTGCGGCTTCTTGGACCGCAGGGTCTCCTCGGCCGCCAGTTCGCCGAACCAGATGGCCACGTCGTCGTACTCCAGCCGCCGCGCCAGTTGCATGATCTGCGACAGGAGCATCACGTTCTGCGGGTCGTAGGCGAAGGCCGCCTCCAGCGCGATCATGGCGTCCTTCGGGCGGCCGATCATCTGGTACAGGGCCCCTTTGGCCTGGTTGATGAGCGGTCCGAGGCCGCCGCGCTTCCCCTGGTTGCGGCGGCGAATCGCCGCGTCCCGCAGCCCCTGGTGGCCGCGCTTCGCGTCCGACGGGGTGTACCGGAGCCCATCCAGGTACAACCGGATGGCGTAATCGAGGTTCCCCCGGACGACGGCCTGGTCGGCCCGGTCGAAGCACCCGGCCGCCATCGCCAGGACCTCCGGGGCGACGGCCATCACCGTCTCAGCCGGCGGCTCGCCGCTGCCGGACGGCTGCCCTTCGGCCCCCGGTTCCTTGCCTTTGCGCGGTTTGGGTGCCTCACCCTTGCTCGCAGGTTCCGCCACCGTACCGTGCCTCCGTGATCTTGCCCCGGGCGCGCCAACACCCCTTCGCCCCGCGGATAAAGTCCCTACTGTAGCCGCCCGGGAGGCCGTGTCAACCCAAAAAGAGGTGCTTGTAGTATACCGCGCGGGGACGTATAATCGCACGTGTCGGGCCACGGAGGCACTTCGCCGCGAGGGGCGGGCGTGTGCGTCCGCGCGGGAGGGGCGCTTGGAGATCCGCATACATCCCGATCCGGTCCTGCGCCAGGTGGCCCTGCCCGTCGAGGTCTTCGACGAGTCCCTGGCGGCACTGGTCCGCGGGATGACCGCCGCCATGCTCGAGAGCCGCGGCCTCGGCCTGGCCGGGCCCCAGGTCGCCGTCGCGAAGCGGATCGTGGTCGTCTCGCCCGACGGCGAGCCGGGCCACGAGGCTGTCTTCGTCAACCCCGAGTACGCCCGCACCGAGGGCTGGGAGGAGGGCGAGGAGGGCTGCCTCAGTTTCCCCGGCATCTACGTCAAGATCGGCCGATTCGCCGAGGTGGTCGTCCGGTACCGCGACCTGGCGGGCCAAGTCCGGCAGTTCCAGGCCCAGGGCCTGCTGGCCCGGGCCCTCCAGCACGAGATCGATCACCTGGATGGCCGGCTCCTCGTGGACCGGATGTCCCCCGTTCAGCGCATAGCCCAGCGGCGGAACCTCCGCGAACTCGAACGACGCTACAACGAACGGTTGACCCGGGTGGAGGCCGATGCCGCCGACGTCGGGTAAGGACATGCGAATTGCCTTCGCCGGTTCCGGGCCGTTCGGGCTGCCGTCGCTCGGGGCCCTGCTCGAGGGCGGCCAGGACGTGGTCCTGGTCGTCACGCAGCCCGACCGCCCGGCAGGTCGGGGGCGCCTGCTCCAGGTCGGGCCGGTGGCCCGGTTCGCGCGGCATCGCAACCTGCCGCTCCTCCAGCCCGAGGACGTCAACGTCTCCGACGTCGTCCAGCAGATTCGCGACCTCGTGCCGGACCTGCTGGTCGTCATCGCCTTCGGCCAGAAGGTGGGCAACGACCTCCTGGCCCTGCCGCGGCACGGGGCGATCAACCTGCACGCCTCGCTGTTGCCCAAGTTCCGCGGCGCGGCCCCGATCAACTGGGCCCTCATCATGGGCGAGATCGAGACGGGCCTCAGCGTCATCCGCATGACCGACCGCATCGACGCCGGCGACATCCTGGGCCAGCGCGCCACCGGCATCGAGCCCAACGAGACCGCCAGCGAACTCGCCGAGCGCCTCTCGGGACTCGGCGCGCGGCTCGTCACCGAGGTCGTGCGCGAGATTCCCCTCGAAGAGGTCGAGTCCCGCCGCCAGAACGAGTCGCAGGCGACGCTGGCGCCGCGCCTCAAGAAGTCCGACGGCGCGATCGACTGGGGCCGCTCGGCCCGCGAGATCCACAACCGCGTCCGCGGCGTCACGCCCTGGCCCGGAGCGTCCAGCGTTCTGGCCGCCAAGGGCGGACGCAAGGCCGTCCGCCTCGTGATCAGCCGCACCGCCCTGACCGAGCGGCCCGCACGCGGCGAAAGCGGCACCGTCCTCGACGCGGGACCCGAGGGCATCGACGTCGCCACCGCCCGGGGCGTCGTCCGCATCCTCGAAGTCACCCCCGCCGGCAAACGCACCATGAGCGCCGCCGACTTCGTCAACGGATACCGCGTCGGGCCGGGCGCGGCCTTCGTGTCGGCCGGCCAGAACGTGGACGCCGACTCGTGATCGACCGCACGATCATCCGCCTGAACAACCTGGCCGTCCGCCTGCGCCGCACCCGGTGCCGGCCCGACCGACTGCTGGTGCTCCTCTCGCGGTGCCTTCAGCGGTCGGCGTGCGACGCGAAGGTGACGGAGAGCGTGGCGAACTGCCGCCGCTGCGGCCAATGCACCGTCGCCCGGTTCGCCGACCTGGCCGAGCGCACGGGCGTCCAGGTCGTCATGGCGACGGGCGGCCGGCAGGCCTCGGACCGCGCCGCCGAGCCGGCGGTCAAGGCCGTCGTCGCCGTCGCGTGCGAGAAGGAACTGCGGGCCGGCATCTTCGCGTCGCTCCCCAAGGCCGTCCTGGCCCAGACGATCGAGTGGCCCTGCGGCGCGTGCAAGGACACGACGGTCTCCTTCGACCGCGTCGAGGACGCCGTCCGGTGGTTCCTCCGATGAAGCGGCCCCAGCCGTCTGGCCCTCGGAAGCGGCGCTCGCAGCCTTCGCAGCCGAAGCGGCTGCCTCGGCGGGGCAGGCCCCCTGTGCAGCACGAGTCGGCCCGCGGCGTCGCGCTGGAGGCCCTGCGGCGCGCGGACCAGGCGGGCACGTTTCTCCGCGACGAACTCCACCGCCTGTTCGAGCGGACGCACCTTGCGCCGCGCGACCGCGCCCTGGCGACGCAACTGGCGACGGGCGCCGTGCGGCACCGGCGGACGCTGCGCCTCCTCCTGGGGCGCCTCCGGCGCGGCCAGGGCCGCGCGGCCGACATCCAGCCGGCGCTCCTCGCGGTCCTCGAACTCGGGGCGTTCCAACTCCTCTTCCTCGACCGCGTCCCCGACTATGCGGCAGTGAGCGAGGCCGCCGACGCCGCGCGGGGCTGCGTCGGACCCCGCCGAGCCGACAAGGCCGCCGGCTTCGTCAACGCGGTCCTCCGCGCCCTCGGCCGGCTGATCGCCGGGCGCGATCGCGACGGCCGCCCCGCCCCCGACGCGATCCCGCACCCCGAGGGCGGCGTCGTCCGCCTCCGCGAGGCGGTCCTCGCCGACCCGGCCAACCGCGCCGCTTTCCTCGGCGCCGCCTACTCCTATCCCGACTGGCTTCTGGCCCGCTGGATCGCCCACTTCGGCGACGTCCAGGCCGAGGCCCTCTGCCGCTGGGGCAACCGCCGGCCGCACCTCGTGGCGCGGGTCAACCCCGCGCGGCCGGGCGCCGCGGACCTCCTGCGGGCCCTCCAGGCCGAAACGCCCGACGTCTGCCCCGGGCCGCGCCCCGGCACGCTCGACCTCTCCGCCCTCGACGCCGCGCGGCTCGACGCCCTGCTGGCCGAGGCCGCCGTCACCGTCCAGGACGCCTCGGCCATGGCCGCCGTCGAGGCCCTCGCGCCGGCCGCGGGCGAGGCGATCCTCGACCTCTGTGCGTCGCCCGGGACGAAGACGACGCAGATGCTCGAGGCGATGGGCCCCGCCGCCCGGATCGTCGCCTGCGACCGGACGGAGGGGAAACTGGAGCCCGTGCGCCGTGTCCTCGCCCTCCGCGGCGCGACGGGCGCGGCGGTCTGCCTCGTTGACGACCTCGCGGCCCCGCCCGGCGGCTTTGATGCCGCCCTCGTCGACGCCCCGTGCTCGAACACGGGGGTCCTCGCGCGGCGGGTCGAGGTCCGCTGGCGCCTCCGGCCGGCCGACCTCGACGAGTTGCCGCGCATCCAGACCGTGCTCCTCGCGCGGGCGGCGGCCCTCGTGCGACCGGGCGGCCGGCTCGTCTACTCGACGTGCAGCCTCGAGCCCGAGGAGAACGACCGCGTCGTCCAGGCGTTCCTCCGGGGGCGGAAGGGCTGGCACCTGCGCCGCCGCGACCTTATACTCCCCGCCGCCGATCACGACGGGGCGTTCTGGGCCCTGCTCGAACGGGAACCGGGAGGTCCGCGATGACGCGATTCGCCGCTCTTGCCGCCGGGGTGGGCGTCCTCTCCATCGCCTGCGTTTCAGCCGCGGCCGCCGACGTTTCGAGCGACGTTCGCGCCTGGGCGGCCGCCGCCTTCCTCGGCGACGCGCCCGCCGCCGCCTCGACCGCCCCCGGCCTCGAGGTCCGCCGTCAGGACTTCGGCATCCTGCGC
>Ga0315274_10016749_pt1 | contig 10350 bp, 10 predicted proteins | sample YL17G02_20_MG_FD_203700 | JGI IMG/M metagenome (GOLD analysis project Ga0315274, IMG submission 203700) | Sediment microbial communities from Yellowstone Lake, YNP, Wyoming, USA - YL17G02_20 | ecosystem: Environmental > Aquatic > Freshwater > Lake > Sediment | place: USA: Wyoming | collected... | reverse complement strand
CATCCCGAGGAACGGCGTCGGCTCTCCCCTAACACGGGGCTGCTCCTACTCGCAACCGGCAACGACGAAACGGGGAACTCGACGCGGAGATGTTAGCACCACTTCCTCGCGTGAAAATCGAGGCTAGTCACGACCCCTCGTGGATGCCAGCAAAAAATGAGTTGACTTGCCATTTGGATTCAAATAATGATAGCGCTGTCATGATAACGCTGCCAAAAAGGAGGCTCCGCCCGAAACGCCCTGGAGCGGTGACCCTTTCCTCCGTCGCGCAACGCGCCGGCGTCTCTCCAATCACCGCATCCCGGGCCCTCCACCACAGCGATCTGGTCGCCAAAGCCACAAGAGATCGGGTACTGGCTGCCGCGACCGAACTGGCTTATGCACCGAACCTCCTGGCCCGCGGCCTGGTCCACAACCGGACGGCCACTGTCGGGGTGGTGGTCCTGGAGTTGGCCAATCCGTTCTTTGCCCCAATGCTCAGCGCCATTCAGGCCATCGCTGCCAAGCGGGGGTTCCTGGTGGTGGTGGGGGAATCCGGTCGGGACGAGGACGAAGAGCGGCGATACGTCGAGCACCTCCAACAGCTCCGCATTGGCGGGATCATCGTCAGCCCGGTCACGAGCAGGCTGGACCATTTGGCAGGGGCGCGCGCCCGCGGAACGCCGGTGGTAGTGATGGCGCGCCGCTGGGAGGACGGGGATTACGCCGCTGCCGACGATGTCAAGGGCGGCCAACTGGTCGCACAGCATCTCCTTGAGCGCAGCCACCGGCGGATCGGGCTCGTCCGCCTCGGGGATCCCGACCACACCCCTGTCCAAGCCCGCGTCCTCGGCTTCCAGCAGGTCCTGGCAGCCGCCGGCGTCGAGGTCCGCGAGGCATGGGATCTCCAGGTGCCCGGGGCCTTGATCAGGCACGGCGAGGAGGCGGTCGACCAGCTCCTGGCACTGTCGGAGCGCCCGTCGGCGCTGTTCGTGACATCGGACCGCAAGGCGATCGGTGTCGTGCATCGGCTGTTGGAGAGGGGGATTCGGGTGCCCGAGGATATCGCGGTTGTGGGCTATGACGACATTCCGTACGCAGCGTGCGCACAGGTGCCACTCACCACGGTGGCGATCCCCACGCGGCGGCTGGGTGAGATGTCGGCGGAACTCTTGTTCTGCCGTCTCGACGGAACCGGTCCATCTGATCATCGGCAGACCCTCCTGACCCCTGAGCTGGTGGTTCGGGCTTCGTGTCCGTAATTGCACGGCACGCATCTCGTTTGTCGGAGGAGTATGCCGATAAGCGTAGCAACGCAACTGCTTCAAGAGAGGAGGAGAGGAGGTGATGCACTGATTGGCACGTGGTCGGATGGCAATGGCACAAGGACGCAGGCAATTGGACGCACGCTGTAAAGACGGAAGGAGCTGAACGATGAAAACGGTTAGTGCTGTGACCCGGCGTTGGTGCGCCGTCGGCGCCTTCGCCATGGTCTTGGGGATCGGGACCACTTACTCGGTGGCGGGTGAGATCACGCTCACCATGTGGAGTCACGAGGCCTCTGAGCCGGCGAAGGTGGCCTGGCGGGAGGGTGCTGCCAGGAACTTTGAAGCAAAGAATCCCGGGGTCAAGGTCAAGATCACCTGGTACGAAAAGGAAGCACTCTACGCTGCCCTGAAAACCGCTCTCCGTGCAGGTCAAGCGCCGGACCTTTTCTACATGGAGCCGGACCAGACGGAGTACATTGAGAACGGGTTCCTCCTCCCGCTCAATGACCTCGTCAACTGGGGGAACATCTACGACTGGGCGCGAGCGGTCTGGACATACGGCGGCAAGACCTATGGCCTGCCGCAGGAGGTCTACACGGTCGAGCTGTACTACAACAAGGACCTGATGAAGAAGCTCGGCGTGAACCTTCCGCCTAATGGTCAGGTCGGCCAGGCGCAGTTCCTCGAGATCGTCAAGAAGTCCGCAGCAGCGAACATCACCCCAATCGCCCAGGGCGTCGGCGACAGGCCATATCCTGGCGCATACGTCATCGGCGAGTCGCTGTTGAAGAAGCTGGGCCGGAACGACTACGGGAAGCTCATGCAGGGAAAACTCTCCTACAAAGACCCCCGGATCGCCGAGGCCTTCAAATATGTCAAGGAGCTGGTTGACGCTGGTGCATATCCGAAGAGCTTCGCCACCTTGAAGCTGGGTGAGTCCCACTACTATTTCCACACCAAGCCCGGCGCCCTGATGTTCCCGATGGGGAGCTGGTACACCGGGCGCGCCTTCGTCCCGCCAGACAAGGGCGGCCAGCCGGAAGACTTCCCGCTCGGCATCATGAGCATTCCCGCCATGGATCGCGGTGCCTGCAATCAGTGCAAGACGCTGAGTGTCGGCGCGAGCTTCGGGATCAACGCGACCACGAAGTATCCGAAGCTTGCCGCGGGGATGCTCAACGAGATGGCGACGCCTGAGATGGGTGCGTCCTGGCTCAGTACGATTCTCCTTCAGACTGCGATCAAGGCCGACGCCAGCAAGGTTACAGGGAAATACGCGTCCTACTTCAAGGAGTTGGCGGAGCGGAACAAGGACGCCGAGTTCTTCATCGGCACCCCGCGTGACCACCTCAAAGGACAGTGCCTTGACACCTTCACCCAGGTGATGAACACCGCCTTCCCGGGCGGCCTGCTCAGCGTCGAAAAGACCGTTGAGATGATGGATCAGGGCTGCTACAAACCCTGATCGCTGTGCCGCTCGATTCCTACAGCTCGCCGAGGGGAACGAGGTCGCCAAAGGGCACCCGTTCCCCTCGCTGTGTTCATCCTTTTAGGAACCGGGCTGCGGCCGGACGCAAAGCGAGGACACCGATGTCGCTGATTTCCGCACCCCATGAGAAAGCCTCTCTTGTAGCCCGCCTCAGGGATCGCCTCCGGGGGGGCTCTGTGCAGTCCCCCTGGGGGGCGATCATGGTGTTCCTGTCCCCGGCGCTGTTGGTATACGCCGCCTTCACCGTCTACCCCGTCATTCGCACCTTCTATAATAGCTTTCATACGATCAAGCCGCGGGGGGTCGAGGAGTTCGTCGGCCTGGCGAACTTCGTGGCATTGTTCACTCGGGACTTTGTCTTTTGGAAGGCGGTAACCAACACCATGATCTGGGCCACCATCGCGCCAATCGTGGATGTGGTGACGGGCCTGCTCCTCGCCTTGTGCCTGTTCGCCAGCGTGCCGTTTGCCCGGTTCTTTCGGATCGCGTGGTTCACTCCAGTGCTGATCACCTACGTGGTCGTCGGCATTCTCTGGATGTGGATGTATAACTATGATTGGGGCATCGTGAACGCGCTCCTGCGCTGGGTCGGCCTCGGGGCCTGGGCCCATTCTTGGATCGGCGACCCAGCGACTGCCCTGTGGGCCCTGATGTTTGCGCATGCCTGGAAGTGGGCCGGCTTCAACATGGTCGTCTGCGTTGCCGCGCTCTATGCCCTGCCAACCGAGGTGCTGGAGGCGGCAGAGATCGATAACTGTGGCTGGTTCCGGAAGCTGATCTTCATCATTATCCCGATGGTGCGACCGACTTTGCTGAACCTGCTGGTCCTCGCCTTTGTCGGAAAGATGAAGGTGTTCGACCTCGTCTGGATCATGACCAAGGGCGGACCCCTGTGGTCGACGGAAACCGTGTCCACCTATGTCTACAAGCGCGCCTTCGAGTGGAGCACCTTTGACCTTGGGTACCCCTCCGCAGTTGCCGCCGTGTGGTTCATAGTGGTTCTGGTGTTCGTCCTAGGGCTCACCTGGCTGTTTCACCAGCGTGAGCGCCTGGAGTACTGAGCCATGCGAATCCCACGAGCGTGGAAGCAGGGCCTGCTGCTGATTGTTCTCTCCCTGTACACGGTGTACTCCGCTGGACCGTTTGCCTGGGTCGCCATGATGTCCCTGCGGACGACTTCGGAGATCAGCGCGGATCCCTATGCCCTCCCGGAACGCCTTCACTGGGAAAAGTACGCTACGGCGTGGACGACGTCGCACTACGGGACCTATTTTTGGAACAGCACGGCCGTCGTCGTGGCAGCCGTGGCGCTTCTGACGATCATCGGATCCATGGCGGCCCATTGCCTCGCCCGATACCGCTTCCGCGGCAATCGGTTGATCTACTTCGTGATCTTCAGCGCCATCATTTTCCCGCCGCAGGTAATCATCATCTCTCTGTTCCAGGTTCTCGTCGAGTACGGCCTGTTCAATACCCGAACGGGCCTGACCCTGGTCTACGTCTCGATCCAGCTCCCGCTGACGATGTACATCCTCGAGGGATTCTTCGCGCAACTCCCGCAGGATCTCTTTGACGCAGCGAAGATCGACGGCTGCTCCGATTTGAACATCTTCTGGCGGCTGACACTCCCGGTCGGTGTGCCGGCGATCGCGACGACGGTCATCCTGAACTTCATCAACCTCTGGAATGAGTTTCTCTTTGCCGTGGTACTGATCACCGACGAGGAGAAGCGGACCCTGCCGCTCGGCATCATGAAGTTTATGGGCGATCAAATGCAGGACATCGGAATGATCTCAACCGGCCTGATGATCGCGATCATCCCGGTCATCGTGATTTACGTATTGTTCTCCGAGAAGCTGATCCGAGGCATGACCGCGGGCGCAGTAAAGTAGAGGAGGCAGGCCACAAGAGGAAGGACACATGAATACCGGCTGTCGGATCGACTGCCACGCGCACGTCATCGCACCCAGCAGATTCCCCTATGCCGATGGGCCGGGATACAAACCCCGCCCGGATGAGACGGGGGACTGTGCTGCGTTCCAGGGTGTCCTCACCTCCCACGGGATCAGCCATGCCCTCCTGGTGCAGCCGAGTTGCTACGGGTACGACAACGCCTGCATGCTCGATGCAATGGCTCGAAGCAACGGGCGATTCAAAGGCATTGCGGTCCTCGCGCCGGAGGCGACCGACGAGGAGATGCTCTCCCTCAAGCGGAAGGGCGTCGTTGGCGTCCGCCTCCATCTGATGCGGTCGGATCCGACTGCCCTGTCTCGGCCCGATGCCGGACGCTTTTTGGCCCAAGTTAAGGCTCTTGGTTGGTTCGTGGAAGTATATGCCACCGGCGATGTCTGGTGCGGGATCGAGCGGATCCTCCGTCAGAGCGGTGTGACGGTCCTCATTGCACACCTTGGTGAGCCGGATCTGTCGCGCGGGCTCGGCCAGCCCGGATTCCAAGCTGTGCTCGGACTCGGACGCGAAACCGACGCCGTCATGAAGTTGTCGGCACCTTTCCGCACTTCGGCGCAGGCCTTTCCATATGAGGATGTCGATCCATTCGTTGCGGCGGTCATCGACGCTTTTGGTCTGGACCGCTGCGTGTGGGGCTCCGACTGGCCCTTCATCAACACCTCACAGCAAGTCGAGTATGGCAGGCTTCTGGAGATTCTGACTCGTTGGCTGCCCGATCCGGGCCATCGCAATCGTGTGCTATGGCATACCCCAGCGCGACTCTTCGGCTTCTCATGCGATGCTTGATTGGGCAAGCCGGCAAGGCAATCTGTTGATTGAATCAAAGATGCAAGGAGTCTCCCTATGAGCACGCAAACCAACATGATCGGCCGCCCCGTCGGGGATCTGGACACCCCTGTCTTGCTGGTGGATCTGGACAAGCTGGAACGGAATATTGCGAAGTTGCGGCAGGTGATCATCGCAGAGGCGGGGATTGGGTGGCGTCCCCACACGAAAGCGATCAAGACGCCGGCCATTGCCCACAAGCTGCTCCAGGCCGGGGCCCACGGCGTCACCTGCGCCAAGCTGAGTGAGGCCGAGGTGATGGCGGCGGCCGGGATCCGGGACATCCTGATTTCAAATCAGGTGGTGGGAAACGCCAAGATCACACGCCTAGTCCATCTCCTGCGGCACGCCGACATCATCGTGGCCGTGGACTGCGATGCTCACGTGAAGGCCCTCGATGCCGCCGCCCAGGCGGCGAAGATGCGGCTCCGAGTGGTGGTCGAGGTGAACATAGCGATGAACCGCGCCGGCGTGGAGCCGGGGGAACCGGCCGTCGCTCTGGCCAAACAGGTGGCGTCCTGTCGGAGCCTGCGTTTTGCAGGACTCATGGCATGGGAAGGGGGTCGGCTCGCAGAAATCCCCGAGCCCGATGAGAAGCGAAAGAAGATCGAGGCGGCCGTCGGTCTCATCACGGCCGGCGCCGAGCGCTGCCGGGCAGCGGGCCTCCCCGTCGAGATCGTGAGCTGCGGGGGGACCGGGACCTACTGGATCACGGCCAGGCTCCCGGGCGTCACCGAGGTCCAGGCTGGTGGAGGCATCTTCTGCGACGTGCACTACCGGAGGGATTACGGCGTACAGCACGAATACGCCCTCACTATCCTGACCACCGTGATCAGCCGTCCGACGCCGACCCGTATCATCTGCGATGGCGGCTGGAAGACGATGGCGCAGCAGCCGGCCCTCCCGGAGCCTCTCGACCTGGGGGAGATAAAGAGCCTGAAGCTCTCAGCCGAACACGCGACGATTGAATTAGCGTCTTCCCGATCCACGCCTCAAGTCGGCGATCGGGTGGAGTTTGTGGTCGGATACTCTGACGCCACTGTGTTTCTCCACGACCATCTTTATGAGGCTCGTGGTGGGTGCCTCGAAGTGATCTGGCCTATCCTGGGCCGCGGGATGACGGAATAGATTTCCGCAACTTTCTGCCTCAGCAAGGTCGAATTTAAATCAACCCAAAAAAGGGGGAGGTCATGTCGAGGCTCAGCGGGAAAGTGGCCATGGTGACCGGGTGCAGCGGGGAGCGAGGCATCGGCCGGGCAGTCGCGCGTCGCTTGGCTGCGGACGGCGCGGACCTGGTTCTCACCTCGAGCGGCGTACGGTTAGCCATCAACAAGCCGACGAGCGGATGGGGCGGACTGGAGGCGGTCGCCAAGGAAGTGCGGGACACCGGCCAACGAGCGCTCACGGTTTCCCTGGATGTCCGGTCTGTCTCCCAGATCGCCGCCGCCATTGACCAAACCCTCCAGCAGTTCGGAAGGCTCGACATCCTGGTCAACAACGCGGCCGCGCCGGCGGGTGCCGATCGGGTGCCCGTCGTGCAGCTGTCGGAGGAGGCCTGGGACATCGTCCTGGACGTCAATCTGAAAGGGGCTTTTCTCTGCGCCAAGGCCGCAGCCAACGTCATGCTTCGTCAACACATTCGGGGCCGAATCATCAACATCGGATCGGACAACAGCAAGGTCGGGCAGCCGAGACTCGCGGCCTACTGTGCATCGAAATTTGGACTGGTGGGGTTCACGCAGGCCCTGGCGATGGAACTCGCGCCTGCCGGGATCACCGTGAACACCGTCTGCCCGGGTCCGGTCGACACCGAACGGGTGGATCACTTCGGGCGGCGTGAGGATGGAACGTACGACGAGGGGCGCCGGGCTGCGCGCATCACGCAATTGTCTGCGGCCACCCCACTCGGCCGCCTCGCGACTCCGAAGGACGTAGCCGACCTCACCGCATTCCTTGCCTCGGATGAGGCCGAGTACATCACCGGGCAGGCCATCAATCTCGTCGGTGGCCTGATCATGCATTGAGAAGATGCGGCTGGTCGCGGCGGAATGAGAGGAGTCGGGGACTAACCACGCATTCCTCCGCGAAGAGGGGAACCGACTTGGCGAAGAAGCGCATTACTCTCATACATGCCGTGCCGACTGCAATCCCGCCCATGCTGCACGAGTTCCGGGAGCAGTGGCCCGAGGCCGAGGTCCGAAACCTGCTCGATGACGACCTCGTGCCCGCCTACACCCGAGAAGGGGGGCTCACGCCCCATATCGTCGAGCGCATCTGCGAGCTTGCACTCTACGCTGCTCGCACGGGCAGCGATGGAATTCTCTTCACCTGCTCGGTCTTTCCCGAGGCGGAGGACATGGCGAAGCGTCTGGTGCGCGTTCCACTGTTGAAACCGGACGAGGCCATGATCGCGGCCGCCCTCGATGTCGGCAAGCGGATCGGGGTGATGGCCACGAATCCCCCCGCCGCTCCGGCGGCCGTCGCCCAGCTCAATGCCGGCGCGGCCGCCCGGGGCACGGACATCGAGGTCATGACGGCCGTGGCGGAGGGCGCGTTTGCCGCCGGCAACGCCGGCGATTCGGCCACCCACGACCGCCTCGTCATCGAGGCAGTGGAACGGACAGCGGGCATGGTCGATGTGATCTGCCTTGCCCAGGTCTCCATGGCCATGGTCCGGGCCCGGGCGCAGGCCAAATCGTCCGTTCCCGTCCTGACCAGCCCCGCCACGGCGGTGGCCCGGTCACGCACACTCGTTAGCGGCGGGACTGCTGCATAAAGTCTGCTCTGGAGGAAGAGAGATGAAGCTGAGTTATGCCGTAGCCTTGCCGGACTGCCAGGCTAAGAAGATGCAGTGCTTCCGTGGTGATCTCGACACGATTTGCGGTCAGCTGCGAGAGCTGGGGTACGACGGCGTCGAGCTCTTCGCCCGGAATCCGAAAGGATTGGATCAGCGGGCCATTGTCCAGACGATCCAGCGGCATGAGCTCGCGGTGCCTGAATTGAGCACCGGCCCGTCCAGCGAGGACGGGCTGACGCTGACTGATCCGGATCCCACGATCCGAAAGGCCGCCCGAGAACGCCTTCGGGATTACATCCCAATCCGAAATTACTAACCTCAATCCGAAATTACTAACTGCCAAGGACACCCAGCGCTAGCGCTGGGTACCCGGAACGCCAAGGCCGAAATGGCTCGATTGGGGGAAACGAACGAAAGTTCTGAAGGCCCCATGAGCGTGCTTTCGCGTCCTCCGGTGGAGAGATCGGAACATCGTCTCCTTGGCGACCTTGGCGTCATGGCGGTTCAATCGTTTTTCGGATCAGGGCTAACCGCCAAGGCGCCAAGAACGCCAAGCTGAAATGGCTCATTCGGAAAAACGGACGACACTTCTGAAGGCCCCATAAGCACGTTCTCGCGTTTTTCGGTGGTGAGATCGGAACGTCGCATCCTTGGCGGCCTTGGCGTCATGGCGGTTCAAAGTTTTTCTCGGAACAGGGTACATTGACATGGCCTCCCATTGGGACGCGCAGATCCATCTCGGACGGATCCGCGGGAGCGTCCCCGAGGGACCGGGGGCCGCGGACGCCTGGAACCTGATGAAGGAGGGATTCCTGGAGGCTGCTGAGTACGGTCAGTCGCGGGGCGTGCGGGTTCTCCTGGAGCCTCAGTGCCGGTTCCAGGGCAATACCTTGCTTTCCGTCCTCGATGGAATCGCCTTCGTGCGGGAGTTGAATCATCCCAACCTGGGTATCGTCGCCGACACGTTTCATATGAACATCGAAGACCCGTCCCTCCCGGCGAGCCTGATGGCGGCCAGGCCCTACCTGACGCATGTTCACTTTGCCGACAGCAATCGTTGGTACCCTGGCCCGGTCACATCAATTTCCGCGAGGTGCTGGAGGCCTTGCGGTTGACCGGCTACGACCGCTTCATCACGATGGAGATGGAACAGCAGGCCGACTCACCGACGGCGGCCCGCCGGGCCATGCAGACGATGCGGGCGTTCTTGGACGCGCTGTGATGATGGCGGAACGGTCCCATGCGGTGGCCCCGATCCCGGGCGACGGGAAGCGGCCCGAAGATCAGCTATCTGACCGTCTCGGTCCTCGAGGGGACCAGCCACAAGAGTTTGGAACTGAAGGCATGGGATGCCTGGTATCCTGTCTCTGAGATTCGGTGAATACCAACCAGCGCATCGGCGCCCCTAGCGCTCTGAATTGGCGGCCAAGCCACACATTTCCGCTGTACCACAGAGGCAGCGCGCACACAATGGAAACCCGAATACGTCGGATGGGTCCCCTGAGAAGAGCCGCTCGCCGCACAGTTGGGCGGCTGGCTGGTGCGCCGTTGGCAAGGAGCATGCAATGATGCGCTTGATCGCCGTCATCCGGGGACGCCGGATCGTCCTTGCTCTGGCGGTCACTCTTCTTGTCGCCTCTCCGGCGCTGATTGGCCGAAGCTGGGCGGATGACACCCCGGAGGAGCGTGCCACGCTCAAGGGAATCAAGGCGGTGAAGGTGGTGGTGAGGGACCTGCACCCGGATGCCGAAGCGGACGGGCTGACGGCGGGTCAACTCCGGACCGACGTGGAGCTGTGGCTGCGGAAGGCTGGCATCACGGTGTCTGCGTCGGCCAAAGCCTCGATCAACGTCACCGTCAACACCTCGGGGCGCGAGAGCGGCTGGTACTTCTTCGTGATGGAGGTCAGCCTCACCCAACCGGTCGCGCTCGTCCGCGATCGGAAACGCATCATCCTGGCCGCGACCTGGCGCGTGGGGAACTTCGGAGACGTGGCCGCGCAGGATCTGGCGCGTTTCGTGCGC
>Ga0315274_10016748_pt1 | contig 10351 bp, 8 predicted proteins | sample YL17G02_20_MG_FD_203700 | JGI IMG/M metagenome (GOLD analysis project Ga0315274, IMG submission 203700) | Sediment microbial communities from Yellowstone Lake, YNP, Wyoming, USA - YL17G02_20 | ecosystem: Environmental > Aquatic > Freshwater > Lake > Sediment | place: USA: Wyoming | collected... | reverse complement strand
AGCGCATCCACATGCAGCCGCCGCAAGAGCAAAAGATGGCCGCGGCGGATGTCGTCATCCAGAACACCAGCTCTTTCGAGGATACCTGGAAGCAAGTCGTGGCCGCCTGGAAGGTGATCTCGCCGGTCAGCGATACCAGCCCGGTCATCGTAAAAGAGGCCGCAGCCGGTGAACTGGCCGTCCAGCGCGGCCGACCGCGCGATTCAGGGATCATCGCCGAGCTGATCACCCGCCTCAGCGCGGGTACGCGCCCGACGACCCCGAACGATGTCATGGCTGCTTTCGGAGAAAAGGCCTACCTGCTGCTCAAGTCCGGCGAGCAGTACGTCGGTCTGATCGGCTGGCAGGTGGAGAACCTGGTGGCGCGCACGACTGAAATCTACATTGACCCATCCATCCCGATCAAACAGGCCGTGAAAACCTTGGCGACCGAGGTCGAACATGCTTCGAAGGACCTGCAATGCGAGGCCTCGTTGCTCTTCCTGCCTCCGCAAATGGCTTCGCAGGAATCTGTCTGGCGCGAATTGGGTTACGAAGGCTGCACGCCGCATTCGTTGGCTGTGCAGGCCTGGCAGGATGCTGCCATCGAATCCATGCCGCCGAATACCATCATGCTCTTCAAACAACTTCGCCAGGATCGCGTCCTGCGGCCAATATAAGTCAGGGTTTCAGGTACTGGAGAATGAGGGTTCAGGCATCCTAGGTTACCTGATTCCTGGTTTCGAATGGTTTCTAATACCGTGTCCGAATTATTGAGTGATCTCTTTTTCCTTTTCCAGCGCCTCGACTGGCTCGGGTTGGTTGACATCCTGCTGGTCACCCTGATCTTCTTTGGGATACTCTACCTCGTCCGGGATACCCAGGCCATGGTCTTGTTGCGCGGCGTCATCTTGCTTCTGGTGCTGACGGCGCTATTCACCAGCCTGGTCAACCTGCCGGCTTTCTCGTGGCTGCTGCGCACCGCGCTGCCTGCGCTTGTTTTTGCCATCCCGGTCATCTTCGCCCCGGAAATCCGCCGCGCCCTGGAACGCATCGGGCGCGCCGGCACCTTCTTGCCGACCACGAAGAAAGGGCCTAACCCGGAAATACAACGCGCCATCCAGGCAGTGGTCGGCGCAACGGCCCGGCTGGCAGCCCGCCAGCACGGCGCCTTGATCATCCTGCAACGATTGGACAGCCTGGACGAATACGTCCGCAGCGGTGTGTTGATGCAGGCACGCGTCACGCCCGAACTGCTCCTGCAAGTTTTCTACCCCAACACACCGCTCCACGACGGCGCGGTGATTGTCGAAAAGGATACCCTGGTCGCCGCGGCCTGCGTCATGCCGCTCTCGTCCAGCGGCATTCTGGCCCATTCCCCCGATCACCAGATGGGATTGCGTCACCGCGCCGCGCTGGGCACCTCGGAAGCCACCGACGCGATATCCGTGGTCGTCTCCGAGGAGACGGGCGCAATATCCATTGCCCACGCTGGGCGCATGATCCGCCGCCTGGACGCAGAACGGCTCGAAAACATCCTGATCGCCTTCTACGACCCGTCGCGTACTTCCCTGAAAGCCGGCTTCTTCGAGCGGCATTTCCCCTACCTGTTTCCCCGAAAGGATGAGTGAAGGCAGTATGTTACGCTGGCTCGCCACCAATGTACGCACGTTCATCCTCGCCTTCGCCCTGGCGCTGGCCGTCTGGGTCTCGGCAGTGACAGCCGCCGATCCGGATGAGACGCGCACCTTCCCGAACTCGATCCCCATCGAGTTCGTCGGCCAGGATCCGGGCTTGATCATCAAGGGACAGGTGCCGCGCCAGATCCAACTGACGCTGCGCGCGCCCAGCTCGGTATGGGAAAAGTTGACCTCCGAAAAAGACGCCGTCCATGCGCTGGTAGACCTGTCCGGAGTCGGGGCCGGGACGTACAGCCTGGATGTCCAGGTGCAGATCCAGGTCCGGCCCGTGCGGGTCATATCCTTCTCTCCCGAGCAGATTGACCTGATTCTCGAGGCGCTCGTCACCCATTCGCTGCCAGTCCAGCTCTCGCTGACCGGTACACCGGCAATCGGCTACCAGGCCGGGGATGCGGCCCTGGATCCGGCTAAAGTGATCGTTTCCGGCCCGGAATCGCTGGTGGAGCAGGTAGCCAGCGTCGGCGTCACATTAGATCTCACGGATTTGCGCCAAAACGTGGACGCCACGCTTGCACTCCAGGCGCTGGATGGCCAGGGTGCGCCGGTCAGCGGTCTGACCTTGAACCCGGATAGCGTCCAGGTCAGCCTGCCTATCACGCAGCAAGGCGGCTACCGCGACCTGGCCGTCAAGGTTGTAACCATCGGAAGGCCTGCCAGCGGTTACCGCCTGACCAACATCGCGCCCATCCCGCCTGTTGTCACCGTGTTCTCATCCAATTTCGAACAAATCACCGCCTTGCCCGGCTACGTCGAGACCGACCCGCTCGACCTGAACGGCGCCAGCGCCGACATCGAAACGCGCCTGACCCTGAACTTGCCCCTGGGCGTGACGCTGGTCGGCGAGCAGAATGTGCTGGTGCAGGTCGGCATCGCGGCCATCCAGAGCAGCCTGACCCTGACCAACCGGCCGGTGGAGATCAGCAATCTCTCGAATGGCTTGGATGCGCGGCTTTCTCCCGATAAAGTGAATGTAATCCTCTCCGGCCCGTTACCGGTATTGGATACGCTGGTTCCCGACGATATTCACATCATCATTGACGTAAAAAACCTGACCCCTGGAACGTATCACCTCACGCCGACCGTCCAAATGGTCATTGGAGACGTGACGGTCGAGTCCATCCTGCCTGGGACGGTCGAGGTGGTCATCAGCACGAAGACCACGCCGTAACTCGATCGGGTAGGGCGGGTATTCTACCCGCCATAGCTACGGCAAGTTGGAAACCTACTCTACTCCGCCTGCGACGACTGGAGTCGTCGCACTCCGTTTTCATCCTTCTTGGTGAATGTCATTCATGAGTACTAAACCCATTGTCGCTTTAGTCGGACGCCCCAACGTGGGCAAGAGCACCCTCTTCAACCGCCTGGCCGGAGAACGGCTGGCGATCGTTGACGATACGCCCGGCACCACCCGTGACCGCATTTTCGCCGAAGCGGAGTGGAACGGCATCCCCTTCGATATCGTGGATACGGGCGGCATTGACCCGACCTACGGCGGCAAAACCCCGCTCTCGGTCGGCTCGGCAGATTTCATCGAGCAGATCCGCGAGCAGGCTCTGGTGGCGGTGAGCGACGCGGAGGCGGTGTTGTTCCTCACCGACGGCGCGGAGGGCGTCACGCCGGCCGACCGCGAGGTGGCCGAAATCCTGCGCCGCTACCAGAAGAACGTAGACGACCCTTCGACGCCGCTCAGGGCAGGCAAACGCTGGCCGCCCATCTTTTTGGTGGTCAATAAGTGCGAAAGCGCCACCCGCCGCGAGCAGGCGATCCAGTTCTACGAACTCGGCCTGGGCGACCCGTACCCCATCTCCGGGCTGCACGGCATGGGGACCGGCGACCTGCTCGACGATCTCGTGGCCGCGTTCCCAGCCTCGACCGAGACGGAGGAAGACGAATCGGTCAAGATCGCCATCGTCGGCAAGCCCAACGCCGGGAAGTCCAGCCTGCTGAACAAGCTGGTGGGCGCGGAGCGGGCGATTGTCAGCCCGATACCCGGCACGACGCGGGACGCCATAGACACCCAAATCGAATTCAATGGCCTGCCCATCACGCTGATTGATACGGCCGGCATCCGCCGGCGCGGCAAGATCGAGCCGGGCGTGGAAAAGTATAGCGTGCTGCGCTCGTTCAAGGCCATCGAGCGCGCCGACGTGGTCCTGCTGCTGATAGATGCCACTACCGGCATTACCGCCCAGGACGCCCACATCGCCGGTTTTATCATAGAAGCCTGGAAAAGCACCGTCGTGCTGGTCAACAAATGGGACGCCATACAAAAAGATACTTACACGATGGACGAGTACACCCGTCTGGTGCGGCGTGAACTCAACTTCATGGATTACTTCCCCCTCTTGTTCATCTCGGCCAAGACTGGCCAGCGCGTCGAACAGGTGCTGCCAATGGCATTACGCGTCCAGGAGGAACGCCTGGCGCGCATCATCACCTCCAGGCTTAACCAGGTGCTGCGCGATGCGCAGGATGCCCATCCTGCCCCCTCCCACGCCGGGCGGCAGTTGAAAATCTACTATGGCGCGCAGGTGCGCACCGACCCGCCGACCTTCGTGATCTACGTCAACGAGCCGAAGCTGATGCACTTCTCGTACCTGCGCTTTTTAGAGAACCGGATACGGGATCAATACGAGTTCCTGGGCACGCCGATCAAGATCGTGACCAAGGGGCATAAAGAGGATTAATTGTGGAGACCCCCGGTGTCTCGTAGACACCGGGGGTCTGATTTTTGTTATGGCTAGCGGACGATGCGCGGCGCGATCCACAGGGCGCGGTCGCCGGTCGGGGAGCCGTTGGCCAGGACGGTCAGGATGAACTTGACGCTTTGCCCCGCCAGTGAACTCAGGCTAACGTCCACGCGGTAATACATACCTTCGTAATTCTCGTAGTACGTTTTGAAAACCTGGATCGGCCCGCTGCCGATCTGATAGTTCAAGCGGAAGATGACGTTGCACGAGACCGCGTTGTGCTCGCAGTTGATCAGCGTCTGGAAGCGGTCGCCGCTTTGGACGGTGAAGGCCGGGTAAATGCCCTGGATGTAACCATTGGTCACGTTCTGGGGGAAGGTCAGCAGACCGGGCGCACCGGTGGCACCATCCTCCATCACCGGCGCAGCGAGCGTCAGGACAAAGCCATGCGCGTCCGCATCCGTGCCGGGGCAAGGCAGGGTGCCCCAACCGCTCGACCAGGTGGCCGAGCAGGCATTCGTGTAGAAGTCGTATGCCGTGGTATACGCGCTGGACACGTTGATATCCACCCAAAAGGCTGTCGTTCCGCTGGGGCCAATGCCGAATTGAACACCGGAGGCGTTGCGCAGCTTCCATAAACCACGGTAGTGGCCGGTGGTGTTCGGGGCGGTCATCCCGACCGAGAGGTTGACATACTGCCCCGGCGCGACGGAGGCGGATAGGTAGTTCACGGATATCGCACTCATGGCATCGCCGCTGACGAAGACGAGCGCGTAAGAGGTGGTCCAGGTGCAAGTACCGTCGTTCCGAAAACGCCAGGTCTTGGTGAAGGGCGTACCGCCCGTGAAGGTCGTTCCGTCCGGTATGCTGATGTCGGAGATGAACGTGGCGCGGTCACATGCAACCGGGCCTGTTGTGGGTGTCAGCGTGGGTGTGGGCGGTGTGCCGGTTGAGGTCGGCGTGGGGGGTGGCGGCACCGCGCCGCCGCGTACGATGCGCGGCGCGCCCCATAGCGCCCGATCGCCGGTGGGAGAGCCAGTCGCCCGGATGGTCAGGATGAATTTGACGCTCTGGCCGGCCAGCGAGTTGAGGTCACGATCCGCACGGTAATACGACCCCTCGTACTTTTCTTTGAACGACCAGAAGTTGTAGACCGGGCCTGAGCCAATCTGGTAATCCAGCCGGAAGGTGACGTAACAGCTCGTCGCGCCATATTGGCAGTTGACGATGCTTTGGAAATGGTCGCCCGCCTGGACAGTGAAGGCCGGGTAAACGCCTTGGATGAAGCCGTCAGTCACATTCTGGGGGACAGTCAGCAGGCCGGGCGAGGAATCGATCACGCCGTTTTCCAGCGTGGGGGTATTGAGCTTCAAGACGAAGCCATTGATGTTGCCGTCCGTGCCGGGACAGGGCAGCACACCCGCGCCGCTCGTCCAGGTGGCCGAGCAGTAATTGGCAACGAAATCGTAGGCAACCGCATAGCTCACAGAGACGTTGATGTCCACCCAGAACGAGCTGTTGGCGTAGGTGCCGATGCCGAACAGGACGCCAGAGGCGTTGCGCAACTGCCAGTATCCGCGGTAGTGCCCGTTGACAGTCGGCGCGGTCATGTTGACTGAGATGTCTATCGTCCCGTTAGGGGCAACGCTGGAGGTCAGGTTGACCACGCTGGGCGCGCCCATCTGGCTCCCGCTGACGAAGACCAGGGCATACGAGGTCGTCCAGGTGCAGGTACCGATGTTCCTCAAACGCCAGGTCTTGGTGAACGCCGTGCCGGGCGCGTAGCTGGTGCCATCCGGCACGGTGACATCGGCGACGAACTGCGCCCAGTCACAGCGCGTCACCGCGGCCGCCGGCCGGGAGCCAACCACGGCCACTGGCATGAATTGGGCCAGGACGGTCAAGATCAGGATGGCCGGGATGTAAATGCGTCGTGCAATCATAGGTTCCTCCTCCGCAGGTCAGTGAACAAAACGCAGGGTCGAGTTGTCGCAGCGCGTGGGAACAACCCCTGCATACCACTCGAAAGACGATTTTTCACAAGAAATGTTCCCACTCTCCGTTCCTTGCAGCTATGATAGCGCATTTTTCATAAAATGGATATACCATTTTTGACCCATAGGTCAATGAACCTTTTGCCCCTGCCCCCTTTCATCTCCCCATTTTCGCTGAACTCCCCGAAAATGGGGGGGACAGAGGGAGGCCGCGAGTATAATTTCACGACACTAAACACGATACGGAGAGAACATGGCTGAAGAACAGGCACCTACCCTTAACCAATCTAAACGCGGCACAAAGGCCTCCATCGAGACCAAGTGGCTGGTGCTGGCCGCCATCGGCATCGGCACGTTCATGTCCGCGCTGGATGGCAGCGTGGTGAACACCATCCTGCCGGTCATCAAAGCCGCCTTCAAGAGCGACGTGGCAACCGTAGAATGGGTCGTGACCACCTACCTGTTGGTGGTCAGTGCACTTTTGCTCAGCTTTGGCCGCCTGGGTGACCTGCGCGGTAACAAGACGGTCTATGTCATCGGCTTCTTGATCTTCGTGGTCGGGTCGGCGGCCTGCGGACTCTCTCCCACCCCGGCTTTCCTGGTGGCAGCGCGCGCATTTCAAGCCCTGGGCGCGGCCATGCTCTTCGCCAACTCGCCTGCCATCCTGACCAAGACGTTCCCGGCCGGGCAGCGCGGCCAGGCGCTCGGCATCCAGGGCGCGATGACTTACCTCGGCCTGACCAGCGGGCCGTTCCTGGGCGGCTGGCTGACCGATACCTTTGGCTGGCACTCGGTCTTCTTCATCAACGTACCGGTCGGGCTGTTCGCCACCTGGATGGCTTTCCGCGTCATTCCGAAGGATATGCCCTCCGAGCGCAGCGAGCGCAGCGAACGCTTCGACCTGCCCGGCGCTGTGACTTTCACAGCCGGCTTGATCGCCCTGCTGTTCGGCCTGAACCAGGGTCACAACTGGGGCTGGTTCTCTGCGCCCATCCTGGGTCTCTTGGCGGGGGCCATCCTGCTTTTCGGTGCTTTTATCTGGCTCGAACTGCGCCTCCCCGCGCCGATGCTCGACTTGAGCCTGTTTAGAGGTTCCATTTTCCGCTCCTCCGCCATCAGCCCAATTTTGAACTACATCAGCATCTACTGCGTGCTCTTCCTGATGCCGTTCTATCTGATCCAGGGACGCGGCCTGACCCCCTCCCAGGCTGGCCTGATCCTGACCGCCCAGCCGCTGGTCATGGCCCTGACCGCCCCATTCAGCGGCACGATCTCCGACCGGGCCGGTACGCGCCTGCCCACCACGGTGGGGATGCTCATCCTGGCCGCGGGCTTGTACCTGCTCAGCCGCTTGACGCCGCTATCCCCTTACTACTACGTGGTTATTGGCCTGGGCGTCACCGGGCTGGGGACAGGGATGTTCGTCGCCCCGAACGGCAGCGCGCTGATGGGCGACGCGCCCAAGAGCCGCCAGGGGATTGCCTCCGGCGTTCTAGCGCTGGCGCGCAACGTGGGCATGGTGCTTGGCATCGGCCTGGCTGGAGCGATCTTCACCACCATCCTGGCAGGTGGAGGGGCCGATAACCTGCCTGAGACGACCGTCCGCGCGGTGGATGCAGGTTTTCTTTTCGCCAGCGGCGTGGCCGTGCTGGCCGCTTTGGTCTGCCTGGCGCGCGGCGACGACCGGCCAGGCGCGCTATAATTTCTCTGATGTCCCGCAAGATCATTCATCTCGACCTGGATGCCTTCTTCTGCGCAGTGGAAGAGCTGCACGACCCAACCCTGCGCGGCAAGCCTTTTGCCGTGGGCGGACGGCCGGAGGCGCGCGGCGTGGTCTCGTCCTGCTCGTACGCGGCGCGCAGGCTCGGAGTCCACTCGGCGATGCCGATGAGCCGGGCGCTGCGCCTCTGCGCGGGGCTGCTCGTCGTCCCGCCGCGCCATCACGTTTACGGCGAAGTCTCAGCCCAGGTGATGGATCGCTTGAGCCAGATCACGCCCTTGCTCGAGCAGGTCTCGATTGACGAAGCCTTCCTGGACGTGAGCGACCTACCCGAGCCGGGCGAAAACCTGGCGCGCCACTTGCAAGAGCAGATCCGCAAGGAACTCGACCTGCCCTGTTCGCTGGGCGTGGCGACGAACAAACTGGTCGCCAAGATCGCCACCGATGTTGGGAAGAAAGCCACCCGCGGGGATACGCCGCCGTGCGCCATCACCGTCGTCCCGGCTGGACAGGAAGCAGCCTTCCTGGACCCTTTGCCTGCGGACATGCTGTGGGGCGTGGGGCCGAAAACCGCCGCCAAACTGGCCGAGCTTGGAATTCACACCATCGGTGACATCGCCCGCTGGCCCGCAGATGACCTGATCCAGCGCTTCGGCGAGAATGGGCGCGAGCTTTCCCGCCACGCGCGCGGACTCGATGACCGGCCGGTGGTCACCGAACACGCCGTCAAATCCATCAGCCAGGAGGTGACCTTCGCCCGTGACGTGCGCGACGACAAGGTTCTCGAAAGCACGCTGCGCGAGCTATCCGCCCAGGTGGGACGCCACCTGAGACGGGCCGACCTGGCCGGGGCGACTGTCAAGATCAAGATCCGCTGGCCGGATTTCACCACCCTGACCCGGCAAGTGACCCTGCCCCAGCCCAGCGACCAGGATGAGGAGATCGCCGTCACCGCGCTCGACCTGCTGGCGAAGGTGCGGCCAAAGGGTAAGGCGGTGCGACTGATCGGCGTCGGTGTGACTGGGTTGGGCGCGCCGCTGCGACAGTTGGAATTGTGGGGTCAGGAGGCCGAGAAGGGCAGGAAGTTGCAGAGGGCGATTGACGAGTTGCAGGAGAGGTTTGGCAATGAAGCCATCCAGCGAGGCGGTAAATCCCGCCGCAAATATGATTGATTCTGCCTGCTGGTATAATAACAATATGTCGCTGACAACTGCGTTCATCCGCTCTGAAATAGAGAGACAGAATTATCAAATTTCTCTCCATGCCGATGATGAACGCCTCGCTGACGGCTTGACCATAGCCGAGCTGGAATCCGCTTTGATAAACTGCGAGATCCTTGAACAATACCCGGAAGACCCGCGCGGCGAGAGTTGTCTGGCACTTGGCTTTGTAGGTGAGAAACCCGTTCACTGTGTTTGTGGAAGAAATCGCGCCGGGCATTTGGTTTTGATTACTGTTTATATCCCAACCATGCCCAAATGGAAAGACCCTTACATGCGTAATCGGTAGAAATTGGAGGCAGATATGAAACATCAATATGATGATTGTTTTTTCTGCGGTGGAGTTGTCGAAGAACGCCAGTCGCCGCGTGAAATCCGTTGGCAGGGGAAATTACTGGTTTTTGAAGGTGTGCCGATGGGCGTTTGCACGCAATGCGGAGAAAAATTCTTACGCCCCGAAGTCGCCAAGAAGATTGACGCTATGCTTCGATCCATGAAACAGCCGAGCCGTACTTTGCAGGTGCCTGTGTACCAGTATCAGATGGATGTGGCATAGAACATAACCCCCATACAACCTTCTCCACCTGTCCGCCGGCGCGGACAGGTTTTTATTCCCAAAGGCCATTCCCGTCCCTGACCCTGACCATTCCAAAGATGAAATCCGTTCTCCCATTGTCTGCAAAATGGATTGGATCTGTGTGTTGCTCATGTTCTCAGGCATTTCGGTTCTCCAATCCCCTGAGCCATACCTGCGCAGCGTGCCGGTAGGTTCCCAGCCAGTTGACCTTTTCGCCGCTTAATACCTGATGGCGTTCCGCCAGCATTTGCAGGTTGGGTTCAGGGTCGTTTAATGTTTGTTGCAAACCCAACTCGCGCGAGAAGCGATCGGGCAGGGATGGTTTTGAACCGAGGATGGATTCCAGCCGCGCTTGATATTCTTGTTGCAACCAGACCGCCGCGCAGTAATAACATTGAAGCGTAAGCCGCGCGGATGCGTTGAGGTTTGCTGCAACAGGGCGGACGTATGCGGCAAATTCAGGGTGTTCCA
>Ga0315274_10016744_pt1 | contig 10351 bp, 10 predicted proteins | sample YL17G02_20_MG_FD_203700 | JGI IMG/M metagenome (GOLD analysis project Ga0315274, IMG submission 203700) | Sediment microbial communities from Yellowstone Lake, YNP, Wyoming, USA - YL17G02_20 | ecosystem: Environmental > Aquatic > Freshwater > Lake > Sediment | place: USA: Wyoming | collected... | reverse complement strand
TTTGAACGTTCAAGTCAGGACCAACCTAACGGTTCTCCTCCAGCAAGGTATGGAGAATATGATTGACTTCTACAAGGACTCAGGCGTCAAGCTGGTGGCTTCGCTGCCCTGCTACCTTAAGACAGAGATTGAAAACGTGAGAGGTGAAGGAGTTTTCGAGAAGAGTCTGGAGGCCTTGAGGCGCTTGAACGCCGCCGGCTTTGGAAATGACCCACGTCATGTTCTCGATCTCGTCTTCAACCCTGAGAAGAGCTTTCTACCTCCTCTCCAAGCTGAGCTTGAGGCGGATTATCATGAAGAGCTTGGGAAACACTTTGGGATAGTCTTCGATCACCTGATGACAATCACCAATATGCCCGTTGGAAGATTCCTAGAGTATTTGGAGAAGAATAACGCGACCTCAAGGTACAACAACCTCCTAAGGGAAACCTTCAACAAGGATACATTAGCAAAGCTGATGTGCCTACACCAGATTGATGTTGGATGGGATGGAACAATCTACGACTGTGACTTCAACCTTGGTTTTGGCCTTCCCGTAGGGTTTGGCATCCCGAACCACATCAACAGTTTCGATTTCACGAAGCACTCAAAGAGAAGGATCAACACTGGTAATCATTGCTTTGGGTGTACGGCTGGCCACGGATCATCTTGTGGAGGAGCACTAGAAAAATAACTCTGATGCATTGCTCCAAAGCAGATCGTTTCGAGAATCAGAGCAGATCTGAAACGCAATGCAGATGATTCTACCAAACGGAGTTTCCAGAGATTCTTCAAAGAAAAAGTCAGATGCCACGGAGTAAGAACTGGCACGGTGAACAAGATTGCTAACAAGTATTGGAAGGAAGTAGAGACTCTCGATAAGAAGACAATATTCCGACTGTGTGAGGAACTGTTCAGTTCGGGGTATTGTGAAGAGGCTTTTGTCGTCTCCTATTGGGTTCCGAAGTTGGCTGACAGATTCGAAACTGGGGATATTCGATTGTTCAGAAGGTGGATTGAGAAATATGTTGACGATTGGGCAAAGTGTGACGGATTCTGTAACCACAGCATAGGCAGTTTTGTAGAGAAGTATCCTGAGAGCGTCCAAGAACTGAAAAACTGGGCGAAATCCAAGAATCGATGGCTGAAAAGAGCTGCCGCAGTATCACTGATAATTCCAGCCAAGCAGGGGAGATTCTTGGCAGATATCTTTGAAATAGCAGATCAGTTGCTGCTGGACAATGACGATATGGTGCAGAAAGGTTATGGATGGCTGCTGAAAGAGGCGAGTCGATTACACCAGAAGGAAGTATATGACTACGTTACAAGGAGCAAGAAGATGATGCCGCGAACAGCTCTAAGATACGCAATCGAGTTAATGCCACAAGAACTTAGATCAAGAGCAATGAAGACAGAATGATTCCCAGCGGCTTCAATATCTGGTAGAGCCTTGGACCGAGGGCATCACGCTCAAATACCCACCATTTGATAGATGTCAATACAACCTTAACTCAGTGATGCTTTATGATAGAAAACGTGGACCCTGAAATCATAGAGGCTATGCTTGATGCCATGCCAGTTGAGATATCATTTGTTGATGAGAACGATGAAGTCAAATACTTCAACAAGAATGGCGACAGAATCTTTCCAAGACCGAGAAGCATAGTAGGTAGGAAAGTTCAGCAATGTCATCCTGCCAAAAGCGTACACATCGTAGAGAAGATACTTCAGGAGTTTAGAAACAAGAGCAGGAAGAGTGCGCCTTTCTGGATAGACCTTAAGGGAAGAAAGATACTGATCAGGTACTTTCCAGTTTGGGACAAGAAAGGAAAGTACAAGGGTTGCCTAGAAGTGTCTGAAGATATCACCGACATGCAGAAGTTGACGGGTGAGAAGAGACTTCTGGATGAAGAAACCTCTCAAGCTTCTAGCAAAACCTGAAGCAGTGCTGAATCTCAGGTTTTGGCTTTGGGTGCGAATCTCATACCAAACTAGAACATATCCTCTATTTGACATGCTTCTTGATTCTATTTGCGCTTTTTACGTTTTCTGATAACCCAGTAAATAGTGAGAACTATTACCACAACCACTAGTAAGTAAACAGAGATCATCCAGTAGTTGCCCCAGAAAACTGCCTTCATTACTGGAAGAACAAAAATGGTCTTCAAGATCTCTAGGGGTCCAAACCGCTCAATCTTACCAGTGGCTAAGGTGTACGCTTCAGAATTGGTGTCACTGTGAACTTCAACCAGATATGTTCCAGCTTCGACGTCGGCTTCATATGTTGGTCCTTGAAGGTACCAATCCCCTCCATAACTTTCATAGAACTTGGTCCAATTCTGATAATCATGCATCATAACTATCTTCTCACCATCTTTCAAAATGTGAAACTCAACATCTGAAGTCTCATCTTGCCCCACATAAGGCACAAGCAAACTCACGTACAAATGAAAAGGCTTGTCAGATCCTATTTTGTACAGGTGAGGAGATCCTTGAAGTCTACCATAGAATGCATAGCTTGTCTCTGGATCTTCCACAACAATAGGTTCTTCTGCATAATCTCTATCCTCGGGAACAATTTCTGGAATATGAGCCAAACAAACAGATACAGTAAGTGAGAAAACCGTAAGTAAAGTCAAGACCATTAGTATCTCTTTCACATAGATTCTTGATTTCACAGCTATTGAACCTCTAACTCATGGAAACAGAGTCACTAATTAGCCAATTGGATTCAGAATAACCTTAATGGATTTTCCACGTATGGTTAGACGTCACAAAACACGAGAACACAAATGCCTCAACTGCTCGATACGGAAGACCTGAGTCAGCAAACTGGCAAGACCAGCAAAGAAAACTGTATGTCTACGTTGATCATAGATGTCGGAATATCACTCTCGGGAAACCCAGAGATAGCCTAATCGAGAAGATCCTGCCTGAATTTGTAGAGATTGCACTTGGCAAGAGAAGATTCCAAGAATACTCCACACAGCTCATAGATCCCCATACCATCCAATATCAATGGATGACTCACGCCTTCCAGAGAAGTTCACGATCGCATTCTTCTAGTTCTTTCCAGTTCTCAACTTCGTACAAGATCCGCTTGCCCTTGCTACGTTTTTTTATCAAGCCTTGTCTGAACAGGAATCTGAGACCACGCCTTAGGGGTCCACTGGACTTCCTGATTCTTTGCTCGATGTGATACTGTGGATCTGTCTCCATGAACTTCTTGATCTTGCCAGCAGTGAAAACCGTTGCATCACAACCCATTATGATGCCCAGTGTCTTGAGGTGTTCTCTTCTTTCGAATCTACTAGGCAGACGTAAGAGAACTATCAGACCTTTCTTTTGTTTGGTATCAATATGTGTCGAGTTTCTCGGCGGGCATCGCCAAGACTGATCCGCTCCCTGATTACATCTACAACGGATGAAGTATTGATGAAGTATACGTCTTTGCAGTCCTGATCGATGTCGTACTCAGTTGAGCAAGTGCTATAGCTCTGCAGCTTCTGACTGGCTTAGTGAGATTCTTGCCGAGATCAGTCTTTTGTAGACAGAGGTTGCTTTCTTGAAATCCTTTCTCCTGAAAGCCTTGAGCAGGTCACCCTCAAGTTCAGCAACGTCGAGACGTTTGTAATAGTCAAGAGTCTCTTTCATGTGCGCAATAACAATCTTGCCTGTGAGAAGAGGATGATTGCTAGTGACGTTCGCGTCTCTGAAAGCAGTTCCGTGCTCAAGTTCTACTTCAAGTCCCTCGCGAAACTGCTCTGGATCTATTTTCATTCCTCTAATCCTAAGCGCCTTCAGTATTGCTTTGCTTTCTCTGAGGGTTACTTCGGGTTCTTTGAGTCTAGACCAGTCTCTAATACCGAGTCTTCTGCAGACTTCTTTCACTTCCTCATCACAAACATACTTTGGCAACTTCATGAAAATCTCCGCTTCCAGTGCACGGACGTCCAGATAATTGTTGCTGTCATATCTTCTGGACCACGTTAGGTTTACATACAATGTTTGACGTTAGAACTCTGGAAGGATGAAGAAAGATGGATCCATTTGGCAAAATGATATACACGCCTGAAACGGCTTCAGGTGAAGCTATCAGTAAAGTTGAGTCACACACGCCGAAGATAACGGCTCCTGACACGGTGACCGCTGGGAAACCATTCGAGGTTCGGATCACCGTGGGTCCCCACCCTAATGCGGTGGAACACTCGATAAGGAGAATTGAGGTGTATCTCCACGAAGAGAGCAGACCATTCAATCCCGTGTTCCTAACGGCAGTAAACCTTGTGCCAGTCTACTGTGAGCCAGACATGAAACTGAACCTGAAGCTCAACAAAGGTGGCACGATCTACGCAGTGGAATACTGCAACCTACATGGCTTATGGGAAGGACGAAAAGCAATCAAAGTGAGCATCTGACGGCAGCATCAATTATTGACTCAAATGCCTCTAGCTAAGCGACACGTTCAGGGTCATCATTACAGCAAAACAGATCATTGCTCCCAGAGTAGCAAGGTGAGTGTTACCGCCTTGCTGTGAGTCAGGCCCAACCTCTTCAACTTTGGGAAAACCTGCTTCTCTTCGCGTCGGTACTATTCTTCAGAAGCGTATGCACGTTCTTGGACAAATTCAAAGTCAGGGGACAGTGAGCTCTGGTTTTCCTGATAGGAGTAGTCATAACGGCGATATGCCTCTACAAACTGGATAAAGTGGCGCTCAACAAATAGGAATGAGGGAATAGTAACAAAATGGTTACGAAGGCGAAAACCGGATTGAGCAAAAGAGGGAATGAAAATGCTCGATGAAACAAGGCGTGTCCTTATGGACCTCCTTGAATCTCAGAGATTTGCAGTGGTGGCTTCTCAGAGCAAAGGTCAGCCATATTGCAGTCTAGTGGCATTTGCAAGCACCAGAGACCTCGGGCGTCTGTTCTTTGCAACTCCTAGGTATACCCGAAAATACTCGAATCTACTGAAGAAGGCACGTTCGGCTATACTTGTTGACAGCAGATCTAACAGAGCAGCTGACATAAGCAAAGCGGTAGCTGTCACTGCCATCGGCAAGGTCAGGGAGTTGAAGGGATCCACCCGAACTCGATATCTTGAGGAATACTTGGCCAAGCATCCACATATGAAGGAGTTTGCGACCTCACCTAGTTGTTCAATGCTTGCGATGGAAGTCGAAAGATACTATGTTGTAAGCAAGTTTCAGAACGTTCTCGAACTGGATGTCAAAAAATGAAACTGGTTCTCTCTCTCAAAGAAATCGGGAAAGAAGATCGACGTCTAGTCGGTGGCAAAGCGTACAGCCTTGCAGTCATGAAACAACAAGGACTAGCGGTACCTGATGCACTATGCGTGACCGTTGAAGCCTACGATGAGTATGTAACTAGTACAGGATTACGCGAGCGCATAATGATGGAACTTAGCCGCAAGAGCTTCGGTGAAATGCGATGGGAGGAGATGTGGGATGCAAGTCTCAGGATTCGCAACATGTTCTTGAAAACCCCTATCGCCAACGAACTCGTGAACGCTATCAAGAGCCATGTTGAACCAGTATTCAATGAAAAAGCAGTGGTTGTGAGATCCTCTGCCCTAGGCGAAGACTCGTCAAGAACATCTTTTGCCGGATTGCATGAATCATACGTCAATGTCAGAGGAATAGCATCCATTCTAGATCACGTGAGATTGGTCTGGGCATCTTTGTGGTCAGATCGTGCTCTTCTCTATCGCCAAGAACTGGGGCTTGACGTTGAGAAGAGCAAAATCGGAGTCGTCATCCAAAAGATTGTGGTTGGAGAAAAGTCAGGAATAGTATTTGGAAAGAGTCCAGACAACAGACCTCTAATGATCGTTGAAGCGGTCTATGGTATGAATCAAGGACTAGTGGACGGGACACTCACACCCGACAGATGGTTGCTTGAAAGAAATAGTGGACGGGTGGTTTCGTACACACCGGCTGAAAAGGACAAGATCGTCGTTCCATCGAACAAAGGAATTCAACTAGTGTATCTTCAGAATCAGAAAGGTGCGCCCCCGGTCTCCGAAGAAGAACTATCCCAATTGTTCGATGTGGCACTCAAGAGCGAAGAAGTATTCGGAGCACCACAAGATATCGAATGGACCTTCGCTGGAAAACAAATGTACGTTCTCCAATCGAGACCAATCACAACGATCAAGAGCGGAGAACCTGAAGACAATCGAATATTCTATCTGGGATTACGCAAGAGCTTCGAGAATCTTAGGTCTCTTCGCAAAAGAATAGAAGAAGAACTTATTCCAGCTATGATTGAAGAAGGGAAATCTCTCAGCACCGTAGACCCTTCCAGACTATCTGACAGTGAACTTGCCAAAGAAATAGAACGAAGATCAAAGATCAACAAAAAATGGGTGGACATATACTGGAAAGACTTCATCCCATTTGCCCACGGCGTGCGGTTATTTGGACAGGTATACAATGACGCAGTCCGTCCAACTGACCCCTATGAATTCACAGATCTCCTCACAGGAACAAAAATGCTCAGCCTGCAACGCAACAAACTCTTAGAAGAAATGTCTCGAATGATACGAGAGGACAGGACGCTATCAAAGAATTTGACAAAACAGCATTACAAGCACATTGACGAACGATTTGAAAAGAAACTGAAAAGCTTCACAGAAAAATTCGGTAGCTACCTATGCAGCGCTGGAGGGTGCAGAGCCGAACGAGAAACCATCATCAAACTACTGTTGGAACTTGCATCAAAAGCTCCGACTCGCAAGAAGGTGAAAGAAACAAGTGCACAGAAGAAAGAGCAACTGTTCCTATCTAGATTCGAAGGAGAACAGAAACAATACACCATAGAACTCCTTGACCTTGCCAGAGCTAGCTACAGACTCAGAGACGACGACAACATTCACCTTGGAAATATCCAAACTCAGTTGGTGGCCGCTGTAAATGAAGCTAGGAGAAGAACGAAGATCGAGCTTGAAGTCGAGGAGATTGACACTGAAGAGATTGCCAGAGTGCTCAGAGACAAAACCTACGTTCCAAAGATAAGCAAGAAACCAAGCGAGTCAAGTCAGGATTTGGAGTTGAGTGCAAGACAGCTTACAGGCCAGCCTGCAAGTCCGGGAATCGCGAATGGAAAGGCTCGGGTCATCTCGAAGTCATCTGATCTTTTCGAGATGCGAAAAGGCGAGGTTCTTGTGTGTGACGCCATCGATCCAAACATGACGTTTGTGGTTCCATTGTCTTCTGGCATCGTAGAACGGAGAGGGGGCATGTTGATACATGGTGCAATAATTGCCAGAGAATATGGAATCCCATGTGTTACAGGAGTATCAGATGCGACGAGATTGATTCATAGGGGGGATCAAGTGGTTGTCGACGGCTATTTGGGTATAGTGACAATTACATCCAAAGCAAGCTGATTTCAAAGAAGAGATGTTTGACACAATTTTGAACCCATTTCAAGTTAGGTTTGGGACTATCTCAATAGCTGGGCAAACTTCTCCTCCTAAACCTCGGTTGTTCTTGCGGACAGGTATGTGTACGTCCAAGATTCAAAAGTATCCTCTTTGATGCCTTAAGACTGCTTGGTCTGCTAAGAAATTGGGGTTGGATACCATATAGAGAAGTATGGTAGCCCGGGGGAGATTCATGCATATGCACGAATTTATACCAAACCCCTTTTTTCACGACATATTGGTACGAGCTGGCCGCACCCAAGCCATACACACACTTCTGATCTGCTGATTGCCATCTCAGATCAGCAAGCATGACCGCAGACGAATCGTCCTAAGTTCGAAAGTACATGTAGTTCTCATCCATTATTCCTAGAAACAATTGTCTGTGACTTATGTCAACAACATTCGAAAGAGAAAAGAAGTGAATGTCAATCTTGCCAATAGTCTTCGGAAAACGCACTTCGTTTTGAACTTCCCATTGAAGTTCCTCATCTAGGTTTTTGAAAGCGGCGAACAATAGAACGTTGTATTCATCGGTGTTCGTGTGAAGTGCCACGGTGACATGAGGATCATTTCTTATGTATTGAACAAATGCGTCTTTGTTTGATTTTATCTCCAATTTGCAGATCGCCAGGATGTACTTTGGAGGAGTGAAGAAACTGGGAAATCTGCATAAAGGATTGGAGATCCATTCTTCATCGATGAGTTTCTGTGTCCTTTTGATAATTGTGCTTCTATGAAGTTTGAGTTCTTTTGACAGCTGGCTTTCGTTTAGTTTGATGCATTTTCCTTCCGTCAGAAGCTTCAGTATCTGAAGGCTCAGTTTGTCAATTTCGTATCCATTCAGGGCGAGCTTTCCTTTGCGTTTGAACTCTTCTTCGATTAGGTGGACTGGCGCGTTTGGATCGTATTTTATCATCAGCTCGTTTGAGTAGAATGAGGTAGAACTTCTAGGTAGAGACCCGTCGACAAGTGGAGTCTTCTTTTCTACAGCCAGTTTTTCTCTCCAGAGTTGATAACTTGTTATGCTCTTGTGATACATAACTAGTAGAGTATTGTATTCTGAATACCTAGACCTGAAAGCGCCGAAAATGTGTGGGTCCTCTCTGAACCATTTGTCAACATCATCGCTGTATGGGAGATCGGCCTCTGTCAGAACCAGAAGCGGATATTCTTTGTTCAATCCGGCAAAAGGGAAGTAAGGATGGGTGAGAATCCTATTCTTGAATATTTCTTCAACTCTTTTCCGTACGGTATTCCTGTGCTTCCTGAGAGCTCTTGAGAGACAATAAATATTTACGCTCACACCATTCCCATATGTCAAACTCTTGATGAGAGCGTGATCAGTCTCCTCCGACGTCATTTCGTTCACGTATAGGTGCTACAATGATGCTCGGACTGATAAGCATCTGGATAAAATCTTTGTATTTAACGACAAGATTTGAACGTTCTTGTTCGTGACTGACGATCATTTTGTATATTGTTTGGACAATTATTGTTAGCAATGCCGTACAATCTAACCGCTAGGATTAGGCATCCCGTTGCGACAAGCGTTCGTGAGCTTAGACTGTTTGGTGAAACGAGCGTTTCAGACTGTAATCGCGGGATATATGCCTCATACTGATATCTCCTGTCTGGATCGGAGGCTGACTAGAACTGAAGAATACTAGCGGTTTAGTGAAGCATTTCGAAAGGGAACCTGGAAAAATATCTACCTTGATAAAACTCGGTAAAATCGTTATCAGAACGGAATGGTCGGAGACCATTTCTGGAGAGTTTCCAATAACTGAATGGCGCAGTTTTCCTCTACAGATCCCTTCAGATGGGTTCAAGAAACATGTTGTGAGTCAATTTGCCAGCGGCTTGAAAACTAGCCACGTCAACAGCGAAAATCTAGAAGTAATCAACCTGCCCGTGTACATTGGCGAAGACATCTGTGACGCCAAGACATTCGAAGCGGCGGATCCACATACAACGGAATCCATAACTAAGATACCAATAGTCACTGTTGCAACCAAAGTGTGCGGTCAGTGTTCACACACTGGGATGGAGACGCAGTTCCTTTCTGTTCTTCCAGTTTGGGAAGACGACAGTTCTCTCGTCTTGGATCTAGAGTGGTATGAAGGCAGTCCAATGGAGGGGGATATCAATCCCGAATGGCATGTGCAAGCCTCACCTAGGCTATCGGTGAGAGAGGGACTCCAGAAGCTTAAGGAGTCCTCAAGGTCACTTCCAATTGCCAAAAATACATCTTACTGTATTTACGTGAATCCAGCGTCACTGGGAACTCACCTATTTGGTCAATGTCAAGAAACGGCTTGTCGATCACCGAAAAAAATCTGGAATCATGCGTGGAAGTTCGACAGCCACGAAAAAATGTCGGGTGCCATAGATCTCCTATCAGAAACACTTTGCCAAGCATTCAAGTGAGTAAAATTGAGGAGTTCAAAACGTCATATTTCTTCGCTCGACTAAGGCCTCGGTCTTGCTAGTTCATCAGATTAGAGGCGAACCCAGATCAAATGCCCAAATTGTCATGGACGTCTGAGCAATTGACGAACAACAAAGATGGAGAAATCTATGTTCGAAACGCGTCGGAACTCAAGAACATCGTCGTAGGCGTCAGGGGGAACTCGCGTATTGTCGTGGGAAGCGATGTCGGCGATCTCATCGGCGCTCTCAATGACGGTGCCATAATCGAAGTTGAGGGCAACGCAGGGAAGTACGCAGCTGACGGAATGACCATAGGAGAAGTAATAGTAAATGGTGATGCTGACGAAGGAGCTGGTTCGGCAATGTGTGGCGGTACACTGGTGATCAAGGGAAATGCAAAGAACCGCTTGGGGCAATTGCTGAAGGGTGGCACCATAGTTGTAGGTGGAAATGTAGGAAATCACGTCGCTTCATTCATGATATCTGGCACAA
>Ga0315274_10016743_pt1 | contig 10351 bp, 7 predicted proteins | sample YL17G02_20_MG_FD_203700 | JGI IMG/M metagenome (GOLD analysis project Ga0315274, IMG submission 203700) | Sediment microbial communities from Yellowstone Lake, YNP, Wyoming, USA - YL17G02_20 | ecosystem: Environmental > Aquatic > Freshwater > Lake > Sediment | place: USA: Wyoming | collected... | reverse complement strand
CGCCGAATTTGCCTTTGGCTTTGAGATGGTGCTCGTTCGTCTGGACCTGAGGGTCACACATTATCCTTATGCGGGTCTTCTCGAAGCCTATCCCAGCAAGCGATATGGTCGCAGCGACATTGATGTTCTGGGGGAAGTGCTTGACCGCCTCCCTCGCGGTCCCGTAGAACAGTTCGGTCCGCTCCCGCAGTTCCGACGCCACGATCCCCTTCGATTCGAGGTAGGGGTTTGGTCCGAACGCTGATGGCGGTTTGGTCGTTGTCAACGTCACTTCGTCGACCTGTTCGAGACTTGCAGCTCCGAGAGCGTCTATTCCGCCGATCGCTCCGCTCGGCATGTAGATCTTGGCGCTCTTGCGCTTTGCAAGTTTGAACGCATCCTTCTGGAACTCCTCGTCCTGGAAGATCCCGACACTCATGATCAGAACATCCACTCCGGCAGAAAGTGCAAGCGGCACGTAGTACCTCGCAGCATCCTGGCTCGCGGCCTCAACGACCAATTTTATGTCGTTGAGTATGGGGACGATGTCAGGCACGTACCGCACTTTTGTCATCTTCTCCTGGAGCCTGGTCGCGCACTCCTTCGAGCGGTCTGTCAGATAGACGATGTTGATCTCTGGCATCGGCTCGACAGCACGCGCGATTGTCGTCCCAATCGTCCCGCAACCTATGACGCAGATGTTCACGGCGAAAACAGAGGGCAGGGAGATATAAAAGCTTTCACTGCCAACTTCCTTTACCCCTGGCCAGCATCCTCGTCTTCCTCTGCGCATACTATTTGTGCGCGTCTCACGTTATGCGAAGAGAAATCGAATGGCACGGTCTCATGGCACCGCTTCCCTGAAGCGAAAAGCAGCGGATATCGACAGAATACTCACAAAGGTCTATGGCAGGAAGGATGCTGAACTCGAAGACGATCCATTGGATACGCTTATCGAGACAATCCTGTCTCAGAACACAACTGACAAGAATTCCCACAGGGCTTTTCAAGCGCTGAAGAGAACCTATCCGAGCTGGGGCAGTCTTATGGGCGAGGATGCGGACAAGGTCGCGAAGGTGATTCGCTCCGGAGGCCTCGCTGGGATCAAGGCTTCTAGGATACTGGGTGCCCTGGAATTCATCAATAGGGAGAGGGGCGTACTAGACCTGGATTTTCTAAGGGACATGAGTCCGCAGGATGCTGAGGCTTGGCTGGCCCAGATGAAGGGTGTCGGTCCGAAGACGAGATCCATCGTCTTGTTGTTCTCCCTGGGAATGCCAGCTTTCCCGGTCGATACACACATCCACAGAGTGACAAAACGGATCGGGCTCATCGGTCCAAGGGTCTCGCGTGAGCAGGCCCAGACAGACCTGGCCGCCCTTGTCCCTCGAAGTGAATTCTTCAATTACCACATCAACCTGATTGAGCATGGACGAACGGTCTGTCAGGCGCGGAAGCCTAGATGCCCAATGTGCCAGATATCCAGGTATTGCGATTACTTCGTTCGCACAGCCAAGGCAGAGAGTTGATATATCGACTACAGTCTTTTTGGCACGATGAGGTACAAGCTTCTCGAGCACACGGCCGATGCGATGGTCGAGGCGTACGGTGAGACGCTTGGCGAGAGATTCGCTAACGCCGCCTATGCCATGTTCGATCAGATCACCGACATAACGAAGATCGAGCCTCTCGGCGAGTTGAAGATAGTGCTCAAGGCAGAGAATAGGGAACAGCTTCTGGTCGATTTCCTCCAGGAACTGCTGTTCGTCCACGACACGGAAGATCTAGTGTTTGGCGAATTCGAAGTGAAAACGGACGGAAAGACGCTCGAAGCGCTGGTGAAAGGAGAGGAGTTCGATGAGAAGAAGCACCCGAAGAGGTCAGTTGTCAAAGGAATAACGTACCATCGTCTTGAGTTTGACGACGAAGAAGGGAATGTTACCGTATTGTTCGATGTCTGAGGTGACTCGGTGAAAGGCTCCGCTATCGCTCATCCAATCGAGGGATTGATCAAGTACCACGGATTGAAGGACGAGACACTGAGGATACCTTTTCATGACTCGATATCCGTCGCCACATCTCCAACCGCTTCGCACACAACCGTGGAGTTCGGCAGGTTCAAGAAGGACACCGCCAGCGTTGACGGGAAGCAACTGGTGGATCGAGAGCTCGAACGGGTTGTGTTCGTCGTTGACGAGGTGCGACGCAGGAGCGGTTTGGATCTCAAGTTCAGGATGGTCTCCAAGAACAACTTCATGTCCAACGTTGGGCTCGGCGCGTCCGCATCAGGTTTCGCGGCGCTGGCGGTCGCCGCGTCGAAGGCCGCTGGGCTGAAGCTGTCTCTCGAGAAGATGTCAGTGATAGCAAGGCGAGGTGCGGGTTCGGCGACCCGGTCAGTCACGGGCGGATTTTCCCGTTGGAAGGCGGGATTCGAGGACGAGGAGTCATATTCGTACCAGATTGCCTCTGAAGATCTCCAGATGGGAATAGTCGTCGCGTTGATCCCGGCGTTCAAGTTCACCGAGAATGCGCACAAGGCTGTGCTGACATCACCATTCTTCCATTCCAGGTTGGCTTTCGTTCACGGCGCACTTGCCGAGATGGAGAACGCGATCCGGAAACGCAACATCGAGAAGATCGGCATCCTTGCCGAGCGAGATTCCCTGATACTACATGGCATAACGATGACCAGCATCGACGAGATGATGCTATGGCGGCCGGAGACGGTGAAGGTCATCCTCGAAGTCAAGAAGATGCGCTCCGAGGGGCTTCCTGCATTCTTCTCCATCGACACGGGCGCCACAGTCTACGTCAACACAAAACCCAAGCATGTCCAAGAGATCGAAGGCAGAATCAAGGACTTGGGGATAGAGACAATCAGATGCGGCGTCGGTGGCTGTGCGAAGTCTACTCAGAAACACTTGTTCTAGTCAGGCCCAGCTGAGCCGTGCTTTTGTCGCTCTATGGCATCTCTCAGGGAGAGTTCTCCCATGGCAACCCTCCTGGCTAGCTCTTTGGAGACTGTCAGACTGCCAGAGCTCTCCAGCCTGCTTATGCGCTGGATGTTCCTGATCTCACCAGGACGCGGATTGGTCTCCTGCCTTTTCCCAGGCTTGTAGCCTGGTGTCATCGCGATCTCCACTGCGGCGTCCTCATCTGGCGTCTGGGACCTTTTCGTCGTGTTCCTCTCGTCGACGATCTCGAGCATGTGTCCCTCATCCCAGAGGGTATTGAAGATCCTGTTCCTGTTGGTCCGGTCGCCGTGGCCGATCCTTACTACAACATTCGCCTCGGGGTACTCTTGTACGACCTCGTCCACTACTTCCCCGACAGCCTCTGGAGACTCGGCCAGAGACCTTATCAGTACGACGCCGTCCCCGAGGACGGCCACTCCAGGCCTGACGCCAGGGTCGATCCCGATCGTCAGTTCCTTGACCCTGCTGTAAGCAGACATCATCATCTTGGCTCGTGCGATTGCGACATCGGGGTCGGAATCGGTCACGATCTTATCGAACGGGATCCTGCGCTTCTCCTCTTCAGTTGTTATGATGGCGCCGACATCCGCAGGCACAGGCTCTCCGAAATCCAGAGACACCACCTTCAAGTTCGCTCCGCGCAGGGTCTCCAGCATTTCGAAGTATACTCTGGGGTTCTCTGTCAACAGTCCGATCGCCCGCATCTGGGATGATATCTGCGCCTCTTCAGATAAATAGGTTTTGGTTGGCGAAATCGTCGGTATGAATTTCGGCCAGTCATCGAAACGCTCGTTTATTATCACCTGTTCCCCAAACCCTTTTCAAAACCACTCTGATCGAGCAAGAGATTATAGGGACGGAACGAGAGGGGTTTAGGCGCCGACCTCAATTCCCGTTGATTGAGAATCAGCCAGATAGTCTGGAAATGGACCCTGTGGGATTCGAACCCATGCTTAGCCAGACGTTCTTTTTCTGAAATCAATCAGAACGAAGAGTGCAAGAACCTTGGGTGATACTACTCAGCCCGCCAGCGCCGTTCCTGCGTGATTCTACGGGGGTCCTAGGGCTTGATGCGCGAGGGGGGGGCACGGACACACACGTGTAGGCGCATACTCTCGCCGACGGCGTGGGACAGCGCGCTGACAACGGGTTAGGAGCGGGCATGTCGGTGGCCGATATGGTCCAGGCCCCAAACACCCCCGAGAAGCCAGCAAGTCGCAAATCGGAATCGATCAGCAGGGATTGGACTCGGAGCCAAACCCCTCTCCAGGCTTCTTCCTCGCCCTGCCGACTATCAACAAGATCAGCATCAGCCCGACTATCGGGACGACGAGGTCCGAGAACTCGGGGATATACGGGGGTATCGATGGCGTCGTAAGGGGATAGTAGTCCTTCGCTCCTGCGCTTCCACCAATGACATAATCAAATGGGTCGTCTACTATGCCGTCACCGTTAACATCTGGCATCGTCAGATCGCTCCAGTAGTTGCCGTATCCGTGAGGAGAGCCTGAGGTATTCCACCAGTTGTTCGTCCCATCGTCGGAAGCTTGGATATGGGTCGGGTCATAAACGGTCCCCGCGCCGTTGTTGCCTACGAAAGTGTTGTTCCAGATCATGTTCCTGTCGGCTCCGGCTGTGACCAACATCCCAAAGCCGGAATTGTTACATATCTGATTCCAGGCAGCGGTGTTGTCGCTCGACGACGAGAGGTATATGCCAAACTGATTGTTCGAGCATGTGTTGTTGCTGAGAGTATTGCTGTTGCTCGATGATTTGAGATATATGCCACGACTATTGTCCGAGCAGGTGTTGTTGCTCAGCGTGTTGCTGCTCGATCCGCTGAGGGAAATGCCACGCTCATTGTTCGAGCTGCAGGTGTTATTGCTCAGCGTGTTGTCGCTCGATAAGTCGAGGTATACGCCATACCAATTGCCCGAGCAGGTGTTGTTGCTGAGGGTGTTGCTGCCCGATGCCCGGAGGGATATACCCTCCCAGGCATTGCCCGAGCAGTTATTGTTGTTCAGCGTGTTGCTGCTCGATGAGTCGAGGTATATGCCCTCCCAGGCATTGTCCGAGCAGGTGTTGTTGCTCAAGGTGTTGTCGCTCGACGAGGTGAGAGTAATGCCATAAGAATTGTTCGAGCAGGTGTTGTCGCTGAGAGTGTTGCTGTCGCTCGATCCGCCGAGGGATATGCCACGATCATTGTTCGAGCAGGTGTTGTTGCTCAAGGTGTTGTCGCTCGAATCGTGGAGATATGTGCCATTTTTATTGTTCGAGCAGTTGTTATTGCTGATGGTGTTGTTGCTCGATGAGTCGAGGGCTATGCCAGCCCAATTGTTCGAGCAGGTGTTGTTGCTGATGGTGTTGTTGCTCGATGAGTCGAGAGATATGCCGCGATCATTGTTCAAGCAGGTGTTGTTAGTTAGCGTATTGTTGTTGCTCGATGACCAGAGAACTATGCCGTAATTATTGTTCGAGCAGGTGTTGTTGATCAGAGTGCCGTTCGCAGAGTTGTTCAAATAGGTGCCATTATAGCTTGATCCACCATTGTGGATGTCGCAGTCTCTGAGAATGAAATGCGCATCCGTATTCCATATCCGAATCCCGTTCTCGGCAGATGCATCAATGTACCAGCGCTCGAGTATGTATGGATCGGCGATCGTCCCACTCCCCGAGACGACGCCGTTCGCAAGGGTGAACTGCGAGTTGCCGTTGATGAATATCGGGGCGTGCGGAGTGTAGAGCCACGTCAGAGGATAGAAGTCCTTCGCCCCGGCGCTTCCCGTGAGGTTGTAAGAATAATCCACTATCCCATCGAAGTTGGCATCGGGCGTCGTCAGATCGCCCCAGTAGTTGCCGTAGCCGTGAGGAGTGCCTGAGGTGTTCCAGCGATTGTTCGTGCCGGCATCATATGCCTGGAGATACGAGGGATTGCGGACGCTACCCGCGCCGTTATTGCCTATGAAAGTGTTATCCCAGAACCTGTTGTTCGTCCCGGATCCAGAATCGATGCAGACTCCGTAACCGGTGTTATTGCACACCTGATTCCCGAATATTTTGTTGTTGTCGCTGGAATAGCTTGCGCCTCCGTAGAGATATACGCCAATGAACAGATTGTTCGAGCAATTATTGTTGCTCAGGGTGTTATCGCTCGACTTGTAGAGACCTATGCCATAATTATTGTTCGAGCAAGTGTTGTTGTTGAGGGTATTGTTGGTCGATAAGGCGCTCGTGAAGGCGAGAGCTATGCCAAACCCATTGTTCGAGTTGCAGTTGTTGTCTATGAGGGTGTTGTTGCTCGATGAGCCGATACTTATGCCACCCGAATTGCCCGAGCATGTGTTGTTGCTGATTGTGTTGCCGTTCGACATGTAGAGATTTATGCCCCAGCAATTGTTCGAGCATATGTTGTCGCGGATTGTTTTGCAGTTCAGGCAATTGGCCAGATTGATTCCATTGTTGCTCGATCCGCCGTCACGCACGAAGCAACCCCTGACAATGAAATACGCAGTTGTGCTTGCTATGTAAATCCCTGCCCCTGTCGGAGAGGAGGAGGCATCTATCTCCCATCCGCTGATGATGTAGGGATTGGAAACGGTCCCATTTCCTCCGGTAACCCCGTTCGGGGCTGTGAACGCGGCATCGCCGACAATGTAAATCGAAGCATGCGTAGTATATGAGACCCCCGCAGGGATTGGGGTGGGCGGGATCTCAGATGATGGATTTGATAGGAGCGACAGGGATGAGGCGAATAGGACGGCGACGATCGATGTCACCATCACGACTTTCAGAAGCTTCGGTTCTTTACGTCCTCTCGACTCCCATGTCCCACGGTCTATCTCCGCCATGATATTTTCCCAGTGTCCGTATCGCACTTCCTTCCATATGGACTTTCTCGAGGACCGTGGTGGACCCTGTGGGATTTGAACCCACCAAAATGACTGGCTCGACTCGAAAGGACACAAGACCTCTCGTTTATCACGCCTTTGGAGGGGAGCGGAGAATCCCGTCTAGACCCATTCTCCAATTTTCCTATTTGGGAGAGCGGGCCGCTGAACGAACTGTCAAATCCTGAAATCAGAGCGGAGCAACTGTCAAGGTCAGGCTCAAGCGCTACCCAGCAGGATGGTATGCAGAACTAATTGTTCCCCTTCCGGTCGCTCGTTTTTAGATACCCCACTACCAACTCGATGCCACCAGCCATCAACAACCGCATCATGTTCGGCTGCTTTCTAATCCCTCGGTTCGAGGCGAGCATCTTTCCCAAGATACGGATACGGTCAACGACGTTCAGACCATGGTCTCCGCCGAACTCGAAATAATTCAGGTCCACATCCAGGTTGATAGTGTTCAGGTCAGATCTTCCTGGGATGACTCGGACATACTCTACCTCGTCCCGTGTGGTCTTTAGGATCCAGCTTGTAACAGCCGTTCCATTGCTCATCACTGTGAGCTGCACCGTCTGATCGCCAAGGAGTCTTAGGAACAAGGACATATCGATGAGGTCGTGTACCCCCACCTCCCTCGTGTAATCTTCCACACGGGGGTCAGCTGACGCCTCTATTACCGCCAGCACGTGTTTCCCCAGGTTCTTGTTCTGAAGTTGCGCGCCCATCTCAACCGAGAAACTCAGCTCATGAGCCCTTTCGGCGATGAATTTGGAGAGTGGCCTCTTGGACGCATGCCTTATCACATGCATCCGTTCCTTTTCGAGGAACGTGTCTACAGTCCAGAATCGAGCCATGCAGATGGAGGCCAGCTCTTCGATCCGTTCACTGGAGATGTGTTTGGACTTGAATATCGAGTGCATCTCATCATAACGATTCCAGTCGGTTTCAAAGATCCGCCCTTGGGCATTCAAGTCCTCATAGAATCGAGTGCCGGGAAAAGGCGTTGCGATGCCGTAGGCTGTGCTCGTAAGCCCTATCCTCTTGGCATAAGTGGGGAATTCCAGTATCTGGTCTTCGGTCTGATTGGGGAGGCCGATGACAAATGTCCCGCCTGCACTCCCACCCCATCTTTTTATGTTGTTGACCGCTTGGATGTGCACGTCTGTATTCAGGCCCTTGGATACGGACTCGATGTCCTCCATGTTCGGACTCTCTATGCCCATCTCGAAACCCTCTATCCCCACTGCAATCATTTTCCGCACGATGTCAGGGTGCTTCGCCACCGAGTCGGCCCGCACCTTGACGCCGAAGCGTATGTCGAGCTCATGCGGAGCCAAGAGGTCGCACAGCCGCTCCGCCAGCGCGGGTCTCCCCAGGAAATGAGGGTCGGTGATGTCTACGCTAAGGGGCTTGTGGTTGTGGAAGGAGTCCATTTCCAAGATCTCCTCCATCACATTCTCTGGAGAGCGGAAGCGTTGATGGCCTTTGCTCATGGTCGGTTCGCAACAGAAAGTGCATCTGCCATAACACCCCCTGGATGTCGTCAGGACGTCGTACTCTCGGTCATGCGACGTCCTTGTACCATAGGCATATCTCCTAAGGTGCCGAGCGGGAAAAGGTAGGCTGTCCAGGTTCTCAATGAACTCTCGATCAGGGTTATGGATTATTTGCTCCTTCTTCCTGTACGAGACGCCCCGCACGCCTTGTGGTCCTCCTTTTTCGACCAGCTCCCGCATGGTGATTTCACCCTCGCCACGGACTACCAGGTCCACCTGGGGCTGCGACAAAAGTTCATCTGGGATGGCTGTGGGATGATATCCACCCAATACGGTCAAGGCCCCATGACTCTTGGCCAACCGAGCGATTTCCAGACCTTCGCTGTGCTCCGTGGCTGACATCGTTATCCCCACAAGGTCAGGGTCCAGGGCCATCAAGGACTCCTTGACAGCTTCTTCGAAAGGCCTATGCTCCATCTCGAGGTCCAAGATGGTCACATTCTCTGCGATATCCTCCGCCGTGGCAGCAATGTATTCAAGCGCAGTAGGAATCAGGTCGAATGCATAGGAGAGGCCGTGTCTGCCAGAGGGCTTGACCAAAAGAAGTCTTTTGAATGACATGGCTGAGCTTCACCTATTACTGCTCGGTAAGAGCTACCATTATTAATAGCAAACGAAAATGACCAGAACCGGGTCGCGCTTTGATGACTCCGATGCCCCGACTCTGCTCCGTCATTGCGTTTTCCCTCATTCTCCCACCCCGCCTCCTTCCATAAGCTCCAAAATGTCAAATCTAGGGAAATAATGATTTACACATGAAATAAACAGTGTTTGTCTATTCGCCCTTCCTGAATCCTCTGAAAATGGACTTCCTAGGGGTCGACTTCTCGTATGCCCCCACGGACTGCGAGAACTGGTTCAGCAGATCCTTCTGCTGACTCGTCAGCTTCGTGGGGGTGGCCACGCTGACCTTCACGAACTCGTCTCCATGGCCTCTGCCTCTCATGTCTGGCAGGCCCTTTCCTTTCAGCCTGAAGACAGTCCCGGTCTGAGTGCCGGCTGGCATGGTCACGAGGGCGGTGCCGTCGAGTGTGGGGACTTCGACATCGGCTCCCAAAGCCGCCTGAGTGAATGAAATCGGGGTTTCGATGTACAGATCGCTTCCTTCCCTCGCGAAGAGTGGATGCTCCTGCATGTGCACCACTATGTAGAGGTCTCCCGACGGCCCACCGTTCGGGCTCGCTTCCCCCGCGCCCCTGACCCTCAGCCTCATCCCTTCATCGGCTCCCTTCGGGATAGAGATCTTGATATTGCTCGTCGTTTGGCTGACTCCGGCTCCGCTGCATGCCGTGCATTCACGGACTATGTGTTTCCCCGTGCCTCCGCAGGTCGGGCAGTCCGTTATCGTGACGAAGTTGGTGTTTCCCCTCCTCTGTCCTCTCTGGACTTGCCCCTGTCCCCTGCATGTCGGACATGTCTTGAAGTCGCCTTCTTTGGCACCCTTGCCAGCGCAGGTCTTGCAAGCTACAGTGTGGGGAATGTGTATATCCTTCTCAACGCCCTTGGCGACATCGTCCAGCGTCACCTCTATGTCATACCTGAGAGAGCGCCCTTCCTGAGGCCCTCTTCTCGCGGATCTTCCGAAAAACTGGTCGAAAATGCCCCCTCCGGCGCCGAATCCACCCAGGTCTCCGAAGATGTCGCTTATGTCCCCGTAGTGTGTGAAGTCGGACCAGTCGAACCCTCCTTGTCTGAAGGTGCTCTCAACGCCCGCATGGCCGTACTGGTCGTACCTCGCCTTCTTCTCATCGTCGACCAGGACCTCGTATGCTTCGGAGATATCCTTGAATTTCTCCTCCGCCACTTTGACGTTGTCCTTGTTCATGTCGGGGTGATGCTTCATCGCGAGCTTTCGGTAGGCCTTCTTGATTTCATCCTTGGAGGCCCCTCTCTGAACGCCGAGCACCTCATAATAATCCCGCTTCTGAGCCATTCTTCAGTCCTTCCTGGT
>Ga0315274_10016742_pt1 | contig 10352 bp, 8 predicted proteins | sample YL17G02_20_MG_FD_203700 | JGI IMG/M metagenome (GOLD analysis project Ga0315274, IMG submission 203700) | Sediment microbial communities from Yellowstone Lake, YNP, Wyoming, USA - YL17G02_20 | ecosystem: Environmental > Aquatic > Freshwater > Lake > Sediment | place: USA: Wyoming | collected... | reverse complement strand
CTTTTTCTGCAGGATGCCGTATTCATAGTCGTTCAAGATGAGCACTGCTGCCCCGGTCAGTCCCTCCAACAGCTCATCTCCACCCACGCGCGCCACCTGCTGGCTGGGATCGTAGATATAGGGGATGCGCAAGCCCTGACATTCGCGGGCATAGCGACGCATGGCGTGCGGATCATTGGGCGAGATGATGACGATGTCCGGCTTGGCCGGGTCATCGGCACCAGACACCAGGTCATTGAAAGACAGTTCGCGCGCACGAGCCATTGCTCCGGTGTAAAAGCTGGCGATCTGGTTCTGGTCCAGATCGGTGCTAACGAAAAAGGAAGCGGTGTAGCAATCCTGGCAGATCCGCAGCAGCGAAGTGTCTACACCGTTGCGCGCTAGCCATTCGCCGTACTCGGCAGCGTCCAGGCCGGCGGTGGCCATGAGCCGCGGTCGCTCGCCAAGCAGGGCCAGCGAGTAGGCGATATTGGGCGCACAGCCGCCGTATACTTTGCGCATATCGTCTACCAGGAAGCTGAGGCTGATGCGGTCCAGCCTGTCGGGCAGGATATGATCCGTGAAGCGGCCGGGGAAGAACATGATGTAGTCAAAGGCAACCGAACCGGTGACCACGATATTCATCTATTGAACTACCCCTCCTATCACGCGGAGGAGTACCCTCCTCCCTTCTATGAACACAGCACCCATCACACGGTGTGAGACAGGCGCTGACGAGCATGGCTCAAACTGGCCTGTCTGCAGCTCGCCTTGTGGCAGTAAACCGGTCGCGCAGCACGACGCGCAAAGCCGCCAGGCCGTCGTGGACGGGGCGAAGCTTTTTCCCCTGCGCGATGGAGCGTGGATGATAGGCCACCGGCACTTCGCCGTAGGTGTAGCCTCCCAACGCCAACTTGGTGCACACCTCAAAGTCCAGGTCAAACCCGCTGCACCGCAGCCCCAGGGCCTGGTAGACCGAGGTGCGGATCATCTTGCACTCCGTGCCCGAGTCGGTATAGCGGCTGCCATAGAGAAGGTTGATCAGCGCATTGAAGAAGAGGATGCCGTAGTAGTTTTGCGCATAGATGTAGACTGCTCTGCCGCCGAGGGTCCGCGAACCGAATACCGCACTCAGGTCTTCGGCCAACGCTTTCTCGATGAGCAGGGGCCACTCCTCGGGGTCATACTCGAGGTCAGCACCCTGGGTGACAGTATAGTCGCCGGTGCAATGCTCTAGGCCGGTCCGGACGGACGTTCCACGGCCCAAGTTGGCAGGGTGGAAGATCACCCGGACCTGGTCGGCGCGAATGCTGCTAAGGATGTCGCGCGTGCCATCGGTCGAGCAATTGTCGACCAGGATTACCTCTTTACGGATGGGCACAGCGAGCACGCGCTCAAGCACGTGCAGGACGGTGTTCCGTTCGTTGTATACGGGCATGATGACCGAGAGCCTGAAGCTGTCCGGGATCAACGTCGTCCTTTCGTTTCGCGGCCACAAGAAGTGGCCTAGATCGTCATGGCCTGGATGGTACGCCGAAGGCCCTCGGCGAGGGGCACACGCGCTGCCCAACCCGGACTACTGTCCGCCCAGGATCGCCTGGGCGCGCCTGTTGTCGCCCACTAGCCGCCGGATCTCTCCGTCGCGGTAGGGCTGAGAACCCCGGTGGATGGCGATGCAATTGCCCATCTGCGCGACAATGGCCTGGGCCAGGTCGTAGAACGTGGTCTCGAGGCCTGAGCACAGGTTGAAGGTGCCACCAACGGCCTGCGGCACTGACATAGCCCGCAGAAAGCCGTCGACGACATCAGAAACGTAGACCCAGTCACGCGTTTGTTCACCGGGCGACATGTGAAAGTCCTGGCCTCGCTGCGCTGCCCGGATACAGAGCGGTATGAAGGCCGTGGCCGGTTGACGCGGACCGTACACGCCAAAGGGGCGCACCGTGACGATGGGCCATCCCTCGGTATGGTGGAAGCGGCAGCAAAAGCGCCACGCCGCCGTCTTGGTGATGGCGTATGGCAGTACGGGGCGCGGGTCCTGGTCCTCGCGGAAGGGAGGGTCGTTGCTCCCATACTCCAGGCATGTGCCGGCATTGACGAACACGCGATATCGCCCCTGCAGCGCTAGCAGCAGATTGAGCGTGCCCACCACGTTCACCTGTACCGCCCACACCGGGTCAACACGGACGTCCTGGACGCCTACGGCCGCCAAGTGTGCGACTGCCTCTGGCCGAGCGGCATCGACGGCCTTCTGGACGGCATGGCTGTCGGTGAGGTCAGCATAGTGAGCACGAACGGACGGCCACACAAGGCTCAGGTACCCTGCCGAACGGGGGGGGGTCCGGACCAGGCAGTGCACCTCGGCGCCTCGCTCAAGGAGGGCTTCTACCAGCAACGAGCCGATAAACCCGCTGCCACCGGTAACGAGAACGCGCTCGCCCACAAAGGTAGCCGTTGCCGCGGCGGTCAGGTGGTCTGATTCGAAAAGAACTCGATGAGCTCGCCGTCAGGCCCCTTGCAGAACGCCAGGCGCACCCGGGTCACAGGGTCGCTGGGGATCTCGACGTCCTTGGGCTCCACTGTGATCTCGGCCCCGGCGGCACGGGCTGCGGCGACTGCCCGATCGGTGTCGGAGGTGCGCAGGGCAAAGTGAAGGAGCTGACCTTCTGGCTTGACCTCGTCCGATCCGCCAGCAAAGATCTCGAGATAGTTACCATCGCCGGTGTCCAGCATGGCTGCTCGCTGGTTTCCCTGTCCCCAGGCAACCTTCTGCTTGAAGCCCAAGCCGATCGTGTAAAACCGGCAGGACGCATCAAAGTCGCGCACACGCATGGCGACGTGGTGGAACCCGCCGCCGCCGATCTGGGTATTGTGTCCTGCCATACTGCCATCCTTTCCCTTGTGCAATCTATCGTTCCGTTTTGTCCCTTGATCCGCAAGCCAGAGCTAAAGAAGGCTGCTGGTCATAGGCCCTCGCCCAAGCTCTCCCCTTGCTAAGCATGAGAGCCTGGCTCTAGCGTCAAGGATAGGGAGCCAAGCCTGTCGCTGCAGGCAGGCAGACGACGAGCGAGAGGATCACCAGACCTTCCAAGGTGCGCGGCCGGTGGCCCAGATTGCGTTCAGCTCCTCGGCTTCCTTGAACGTGTCCATCTTGCGCCAGAAGCCAGAGTGCCGGTACACCATCAATTGTCGCTGGTCGGCGAGCCAGCACAGGAACCCTTCCTCCCAGTCCATGCCTGGCTTGAGACCGTAGAGCGCCGCCCGCTCGACGACCATGAACCCGGCGTTGATCCAGTGTTCCAGGCGCGGGTACTGATGATAGGCGAGGGCTTGGCTGTCGGCATCAGCTTCGAGGATGCCAAAGCCATAGATGGGTTGGTAGCCGGTGACGGTGGCCCAGCGACCATGGCCGATGTGAAAGCGGAGTAGGGCACCGATGTCCACATCTCCCACGCCATCGCCATAGGTGACGAAGAAGCGCTCGCCGGCCAGGTACTGCGCAATGCGCTGGACCCGCTCGCCCTTGTTCGACTCCAGGCCAGTGTCGACGAGTGTGACCTGCCAGTCACTCTCGCCGTGCGCCCCGGCGAAGACGACCTTGTCCGGCTCCCCCAGGCGCAGGTGCAGGTCACGGTTCATACGCTCGTACTCGAGAAAGTAGCGGCGGATCAGATCGCCGCGGTGACCCAGGGGCAACACAAATTGTTTGTAGCCGTGGGTAGCAAAGATCTTCATGATGTGCCACAGGATAGGCCGATCCCCAATCTCGACCAGCTCTTTTTTCTCTGGGCCGCTGCCGCTGATGCGCGTGCCTTTACCACCGCAAAAGATGACCACCTGCATCAGAGGTATCTCGCCTGCATCGCTCGGGATACGCCAGAAGTCAGGACCAGGATGCGGTCGGCAAGCTCCTCGGATACCGGCCCGAGCCCACAGGCCGGCGAAATGAGGGATGCGCCCAATATGTCGTCCAGGCGGAAACCTTTCTGCACCAGGAGGCCCATGGCGGCCAGAAGCCTTTCCACTAGCGAGTCGACCGTCTCGTTCCAGACCGCCGGTGAGTTGGGTGTAATGCCCCAGGCCAGTATGCCACCGCGTGCCAGGAAAGCCTCGATCTCGGCTGGGTACAGGGCCAGGTTCACGGCATAGTCGTAGGCATCGAAACTGAGGATCTGCGTGGACGTCGCCAGCAAGAGTGACCAGTCGGTGTTGCCACAGCAGTGGACCATCTTGAGCCCAGCCAGGCCACTGAGTACCTCTTCGAGGAGGGCGATGGCCATCTCGCGGCTGAGCGAGACATAGGCCGAGCCAAAGGACGACATGAATGGCTCATCGATCGACATGATGACGGTATCACACAGACGGCGTAGGAAGGCCTCTTGCCAGCGTGCTTTGAGACGCAGGTGCTTGGCCACGGCATCAGAGAGGATGTCGTCATAGAGGATCGGCCGGCGGTTCTGGTCGACGACGGTCAGACCCCAGCTAACGGGCCCGGTGACCTGCCCCTTGACGATGGCCGGCTTTTGGGCTTGCTCAGACACCCGCTGCGCAAAGGTGTGCAGCCCCAGGGCATACCCGGCGCTCGTCTCACCGTAGGAGAGGTCATCGTCCAGGTAAGCTGCGTAGAGGCGAGTCAGTTCGGGATCGAGATCCCGGCTGCGATCGCACCAGACGCGGTCCTGCTCCATGACGATGCCTGGGAACCGTTCGCTGAACTGAGCGTACATGTTCTCCTGGAATACGCGCCGCGGCAACTGGGGCCAGGAGGGGATATCGGCGAAATGCTCGAACACGAGGGCACAGGCCCGGTCGGGGTCGAGATAGGGCAAGCTGCCGATCTGAAGTGCTTGGAGCTGGGCCCGAAAGGCGCTCATCGAGTCTCCGGACTGGCAGTCCTGGAAGCAGCGACACCCAGGAGCTGAGCGATGCTGAGGTCAAACGGCGGGTAGGCGATGCCCCGCTCGGTGATGATCCCGGTGAGATAGCGGTGAGGAGTGACATCAAAGGCAATGTTGGCGACGGGCACGCCTTCCGGCGCGATGCGCTGGCCGTCAATGACGGTCACCTCTTCTGGACTGCGCTCCTCGATAGGGATCTGGTCCCCATTGGTCAGCGAAGGATCGATGGTGGACGTCGGAGACACGCAGAAGCAAGGGATGCCGTTCTCACGGGCCACAACGGCCAGCTTGTAAGAGCCCACCTTGTTCGCTACGTCGCCGTTGGCAGCTACACGGTCGGCCCCGAACAAGACGAGGTCTACCTGACCGGTGCGCATAAGGTGGCCGGCGGCATTGTCGACAACCAGGGTGCAGGGGATATGGTCGCGCATGAGCTCCCAGGCCGTGAGACGCGCCCCTTGGAGACGTGGACGGGTCTCGTCGACCCAGACGTGGACCCGTTTCCCGTGCTCCACTGCGGAACGGACGACGCCGAGAACGGTGCCATAGTCGACAGTGGCCAGTGCACCGGCGTTACAGTGGGTGAGAATGTTGCTCACTTGGCGGACAACCTTCTGGCCAATCTCACCCATGGTGTGGTTGACGGCCACGTCTTCATCGGCTATGGCCTGGGCCTCGGACACCAGAGCGGCTTGGACCTGGGCAGTGGTGCTCAGCTCGGGGCCGCGAGCGCGGTTGAGCATGCGGTCGATGGCCCAAAAGAGGTTGACGGCGGTGGGCCGGGTGGCACGCAACTGGGCAGCAGCAGAGTCCAGGTCGGCGTGAAGCGCTCGCACGTCGGGCGCTAGACTGGCCTGCGCAGCCAGAGCCATGCCAAAGGCGGCCGTGGCCCCGATGGCCGGCGCTCCACGGACGTACATCTCGCGGATCGCCGTAGCCACGCCCTGGACGTCTGCGAACCTGACGATCCTGAGCTGGGCTGGCAGCAGGCGCTGGTCAATCAGCTTGACCGTGCCGTTGTCCCACTCTACCGTGCGCATTCCGTTCCCCAGGACAAAAAAGCCTCTCGCGCGGAGAGGTTTGCCAAACAGAGCCTCTCATCTTCCAGGGGGCGAGAACGAGCTCCCTGCCGGAATTGGCACCGGGGCCAAGAGCACCACTAGAGCCGGACGTCCGGAAAAACGCACTTCCACACCATCCGCGAGCCCAGCGTGACGACTCGTCTGTCTCTCAGCCTGGTTGCCGGGGGGTCATCGGGCCGGTCCCTCACCCCCTCTGGATGGGAGTTCCAGAGGATCACTTGTGGGAAATGGTAGCACAAGAGGGTGCATTTGTCAAATGGCGGGATGGTGGAATCAGAGCACACTTGACGTTCCACTGTATGTCGGGTATAATAGGGGGCGTGCGGGAGTAGCGCAATGGTAGCGCATCGGCCTTCCAAGCCGTTTGTTGCGGGTTCAAATCCCGTCTCCCGCTCTCTGGCCCCGTCATCGGGGCTTTTGTGTACCCCGTCACCGAGCTCGCGAGACATCCTGGGCGTTTTCGAACGAAATCTTGTAGCTGCGAGGTGTGGCAAGTGGACACAAAGAGACATGCGCTCTTGAGCTCAGCGCTGTATGGCATCTTGTTCTTGTTCTTTTTCCAGTTGATCGCCGATTTCATCGAGGCTGTGTATGCCTTTGGGCTATTGGGCACAAGGATTCCGGTCGAGGTGGTGAGCGTGATCCTGCTGTTCTCACCTGCACTGTTGCTCTTGGTACGCCGGGGCCTGCCGGATCGGGCGTTGTTCCTGCTCGGGCAGGGGATCTTGGTCAGCCGCGTGGCGGAGGCGATGCTGGATACGCGAGGGCGGATGATCGTTTCGGGCCTGGGAGTGGCGTGCTTTCTAATCTTTCTGCCTGCCTGGCTCGGCAAGCTGGGGGAACAGCAGGAAGCGCACAGCGGATCGCTGTTGAGCGCCGGGCTGGCCGTAGGGATCTTGCTCGCCGTGCTGCTGAAAGGGCCAGGCGCGGGTTTCGATCTGTCTACCGATCATGAGTTACAGGGCATTGGCTGGTTGTTGGGGGCAGTGGCCAGCGTGCTGCTGTTCCTGGTATGCCAGCCAGAACGAATGGTCAGGGCGGTGGAGCCTGGCGCGCTCGACGAGGGAGCCAGCACCAGCAGGACTCTCGGACTGGCTCTGGGGCTGACGAGCGGGCTGTTGATGTGCTATCTGGCATTTGCTGCGCCGAATGTCATCGCCCGGTGGACAGGGGAAAGCTCTGTGGTGGTCGTCGGCGTCATGGTGGCGGCGCTCAGCGTGTTTGCGCTGTTGACGACGCTGGTTCCTCGATTGGCCACCTGGATGACATGCAGAGCCCTGGTGACCTGGAACGCGCTGTTCGTACTGGCCTTGGTGTCTACTATCTTGGCGCACCAGATCCGCTTTCCGCCAGATCCGAACGCGTACCCGCTTCCCGAGCCGCCAGCGACAGTCTGGCAGCACCTCCTGCTGGTGCTGACACTGGCTCTGTTCCCGGTGATCGTCGTTGACTTGCGGTTGTACGCCCGCGATCTGGTGAGGGCTAGGCCGTCCCTGCGCAAGCTGGGCCTGGCGTTTGCGGTGTGTTCGCTGTTCTTGTTTCTGGTCGTGCTAGCCCAGATCCTGACAACGGTGTACGACTATGTGCCGGTCGTCGGGCCACTGTTGCGGAATCGGTTCTGGCTGGTCTATCTCGTGGTCGGTGCCGCGCTGACATTGCCCATGCTGCTGGTTCAGCCAAGGGGGAACTCGGCCAGGCTAGCGCACGCAGAGAGGTGGATGTTCCCAGCGGCAGTTGCAGCGCTGAGCCTGGCAGCATCCCTGGGATGGGTGATGACTGCTGCCCGGCCGGCGGCGCAACCGGAGGGGCGGGACACGGTGCGCATCTGCACGTACAATATCCAGCAGGGATACGACGAGTGGGGCCAGAAGAACTATGATGGCCAACTCGAGCTGCTGCGGCACGCGGACGCGGACATCATCGGCCTGCAAGAATCGGATACCAACCGCATCGCGGGAGGCAACGCAGATATTGTGGGCTATCTCGCGAGCAAGCTCAACCTGTACTCCTACTATGGCCCGAAGACGGTGCCCGGCACGTTTGGCATCGCGCTGCTGTCGCGCTACCCCATTGACGACCCGAGAACGCTCTACCTGTATAGCGAGGGAGAGCAGACGGCGATGATCGAAGCAAAGATCCGGGTGGGCACCACGATCCTTCATGTTGTCGTGACGCACCTGGGAAACGATGGGCCGATGGCGCAGCAGCAGGCCGTGCTCAAAGCTGTGGCGGGCCAAAAGAACGTTGTGCTGATGGGCGATTTCAACTTTGAGCCGGATACTGCGCAGTACCGCCTGACGACCGAGGCGCTGGTCGATGCCTGGCTGCAGCAATGGCCCTGGGGAGTAGATGGCCAGGGAAAGCGGTTCGACCAGCGCATCGACCATATCTTTGCCACCCCAGGCACGGCCATCAACGACGCGGAGTACATCACTGCACCAGAGTCAGACCACCCGGCGCTCGTAGCGGAGATGGAGTTGAGGTGAGCGCGCAGTGATCAGCGTGACCGTCCAGTGTCTCCCAGAAGAAGCTGAGGGCCAGATGCGAGAATGCCAAGACTGGAGCTCACACTCTCAGCATCCTCTCAGTGCTTTCTTGGCCATTTCTAAGGTTCGCCACGTATACTAGACGTGGCTGCCAGACGGCTCAGGCTGAGGGGAAGCCTTTGCACCCTCGCGGACCTCACAGTCCCCCCACCTCGATCTGACACCACAAGCACAACCGATCGCGTGTTCTGAGACCCTGTTCTGCGATCTCGCAGGATTACGCCGCGGCCCAGCCGTCAGGCTGGTATGACTTGCCCATGTGCTGGCTGGGGCCTGCATACTGGGCGGTCAGGACGGATGGCCTGTAGGGTCTCTTGTGCTCCCCATGGAGAGATGCCGTCATGCGTGGTCGCCTGCTGCACAGAAGAGATGCCTCGGGTTGTCCTCCACTCGCCATACGTCTTCCGGATCGAGGCGGGGCGATGAACGCAAGGATGGAGAGACAAGGGAGACGACTGGCCCGGCTGCCCCGGTGGATCTCCTGGCTGGTCTACGGGCTGCTGGCTGTGCTGATGACCTGGCCCCTGGCCCTGCACCTGAGCACGCGCCTCGGGGGAAGCGACCCAGATCTCTTTAACGTCTATTGGGGCAACTGGTGGGTGCACCGGGCGCTGACGACCGGCCAGAATCCCTACATGACGCGGTATCTCATCTATCCGCAGGGATTCGACCTGACCACCTTTGCATTCAGTCCGCTACTGGCGCTGCTGTCGATCCCACTGAATTGGATAGTGTCCCCCGTTGTTAGCTACAACCTGCTGGTATGGGTGACCATCGTCTTGTGCTGCGCGGCGATGGATGAACTGGTACGGTACCTGACGGGCAACGCCTGGGCCGCACTGGTGGCTGGACTCACCTTTGGGTTTGCACCCTGCCTGACCGCAGAGAGAGCGGCTCATCTCAACATGGCCCTGGTGGCCTGGATCCCATTGTCGGCGCTCTTTCTGACGCGGCTGCTGCGGAAGGCCAGGATCCGGGATGCCATCCTCCTCGCAGGGACGATTGGCCTGGCATTCTTGACCCGGCTGCAGGTGGGTGTGCTCGTACTCGCCTTTGACGCGATATACGTAGTTGGGCTGACGCTGGTGGAAGGGAAGGAGTGGCACAAGAGGGCCGCGCGACGTGCCCTGCTGGCCGGCCTGCTCTGTAGCCTGTTCCTGGTGCCCTTGGCGTTTCATGTGTGGCAGGTGCTGCGACAGCCGGGCGGATCGGATGTGCTTCGCTCTGGGGCCGACAGAAGCCAGACCGACCTGCTGGCGTATGTGGTGCCGACACCCCAGCATCCGCTCTTTGGGCGGTGGACAGCGGCGATCTATGGGCGATTTGCGGAGAACGCTTTCTACTGGGCATTCCTGGGTTTCGTGCCTCTGGGCCTGGTCATCTACGCCGGTTTATCGCAGACGAGGAAGGCTCTTCCCTGGTTGCTGTGTGGCACTTGCTTTCTTCTGCTGGCTCTTGGGCCTCGTCTGCGCCTCAACGGCAAGGTCTATGACCGGATCGAGCTGCCATACGGGCTGGCGCCAGGCTTGTTCTCGACCATGGGGTTCGACGTACCCAATCGGCTCAACCTGGCCCTAGTTCCAGCAGTGGGTGTGTTGGCGGGGCTGGCGTGTGCGCGGATATCCGAGCGGCTGGGCAAGGGGTGGGTTGCTCTGGCGCCTGCCACCCTAATCCTGTTCGAGTACCTGGCGGTGCCCATGAAGCTGCAGGAGCTTCCTCCGCACTCGTCCTTCTACGAGCAGATGGCTGCTGACCCGGCAGAGTATGCGATAGTAGACCTGCCACTGACTCGTGAGGCGGGGGAGGTGCATCGCTACTATCAGACGATCCACCACAAACCGATCGTC
>Ga0315274_10016740_pt1 | contig 10352 bp, 8 predicted proteins | sample YL17G02_20_MG_FD_203700 | JGI IMG/M metagenome (GOLD analysis project Ga0315274, IMG submission 203700) | Sediment microbial communities from Yellowstone Lake, YNP, Wyoming, USA - YL17G02_20 | ecosystem: Environmental > Aquatic > Freshwater > Lake > Sediment | place: USA: Wyoming | collected... | reverse complement strand
TGCAGCGGTTGGCCGCGGTAGAGGATGTGAATCGAGTCGCCGGACAATATCTTCGCGCTGTCCCACAAATCACTCCGGTTTTTCGCCAGCGCTTCCGCCGACGAAGCGACCAGGATCCGGTAAGCTGCCTGACACTGGCCACGCTGGCTCGACCGGAGCGTCCAACCCAGGCGGGGATGCTGGGTCTCAACCCCCAACGGATCCTGGCGGTACTCACAGCGCAGGACCTCAGCGGTCAGCGATCCCTGGTTGGCCGCCGACGCGGAGCCTGCGACTGTCAGCATCAGCAAGGTGGTGAGCGTTCGAGTCAGGCGATGAGCTTTCATTCCATGATGATGGTCAGCCGCTGCGGTGCAGCAGAGCCGGAGTGGCAGGTGAACTCCAGGCGACCCGAGGCGTCGGCAGGCACCGAAGCGATCTGCTTGCCGTTTTGGATGACCTGATAATTCGCGCGCGGCTGCAAGCCGGCGATGGCGTGCCGATGGGTGGCGTCAGGCTCCTGGCAGGTCTCCGTCCACCGGCGCGGCTCGGCCGAACTCGCCGGCCAGCTATCGATGTGCAGTTCCACGGGCGCGCGGACGGAGCGGGTAATCGTCATCGCCCAATCGTTCCGGTTACCGGGGAAGTACTCAGCGGTGTCACCCTTAGCGTTCAGGGCAAATGGCCTGGTGTCTCGAACGGCGAAGTCGTCCACGGCCATGCGACACGCCTCCGTGCTCAGGTCAATCAGGTACAACTGCCCCCGCAGCCAATACCTGAGCCGCGTGCCGTTGAGCTCCGGCGCCAGGTGCGGCTCCAGATAAAGCCGGTTAAACCGCGGTTGGACGCCGTAGATGTTGCGATACAGGCCCACGACCATGCTGCAGTTGTTCGCGAGGATGTCGTGGCCCGCACCGGTCTGCGTTTTGCGGAGGTAACGCTGGCAGGCCAGGCCGTCTTTGGCGTACTGGGCCAGCACGTTCTTCACATACCTGAGAGCCAAGGCTGGATCGTGAGCCGCATACGCTCGCGTGCCCAATTCGCCCCACGCCAGGAACAGGTCGCCGTTCTCGTAAGTGGGAAATGGGTATTGCGACGGATGCGCCTCCCCGGGCGCATAAGGGTAGAAGCACAGCGGCCAGAAAAACAGGTGCTCCTCCTGCATGAGGGTCTCGATCCGGTTGAGAATGGCAGCGCAGCGCACGGGGTCGTGGCAGAGGCCATAACCAATGGCCGAGAAGTTAACCGGGATGACGAGGTTGGTGCCGTGGATCGATTGGTCCCGGTCGCGCCAGTAGGCATAGCACTGGTTTTGCGCATCCCAGAAGCCGCCCGCAGTGGTGGTCTGGTTGAACCGAAGTTTCAGCTTGTTGGCCGCAGTCCGGTAGCGGTCGGCGCGCTGGGGATCGCCGAGCAATTCCTCGAGTGCGCTCCAGAGCGTCATGGCCCAATACATTTGCGCGTTCACCAGCGCGTTTTCATGGGCGGCCCACACCACGTCGATCCAGTCACTGCCTTTGGCTTCCTTGTGGGAGTCAGTGAGCATCTCCACCAGTCCGTCGCCATCGGCATCGCGGCGGAGCAGGAAGTCGAGCGCCCGTTCGCAGGCGGACTTCTGACGCGCGAGCCAGGTGCGATCGCCAGTCAAGTCGAACAATTCGGCCACGTTGATGACCCAGCTTGGCTGGGAATCCAGCAGGCAGCCCCATTGGGCTTCATAGTAGCCAAACTGGTCATAGGTGCCCGGCAAGGCATCCCCCGCGCCACCTGACCAGCGGGGTTTAACCCGTCCGTCAGGGTCGATGGCGTGTTCGCGCTGGAAGTCCAGAGTGTCCGCATAGGCCCGCGCATAGGCGGGATCATCGATCAGCAGCCCTAACTGGGCCAGCCACGGTTCGTGCAAGACCGCGAAGTCACTGTAATAGCCGTTGCTGCCGTGGATCCGTTCGTCCACCGCGCCGATGCGCGCGATCGTGTGGCGTATCTCGCGGATCGCGGCGCCGTCGAGGGCTTTGATCGTGCCCAGGTCGTAAGCCTGGTCGTAGTCCAGTGCGGTTAGTGTGAATTGGACGCTGACCTTGCCCGCCGCAACCTGGAACGGCGTCCAGAGATCCTGCCGGTCGCGGAGGAACCTTGAGAGGCCGCGCTTCGTCACCCGTTCGTGATCGCTCACGGAATAGTTGCAGGAGAATGCACCGCTCGGTTGGCGGCTGAAGCGGACCGCCACCTGTGCACCGGCGGGTGTCTGCGGAACGATGTGCAAACAAGAGCGCCGGTCTCTGTTCCAGAATGTGACCGTGCCATTGTGAACCCCGTAGGTGGCGGACGGCGCATCGAACAGCCTGCACCACGCAACCCCGCCGTGGCCCAGCAACGCGCCCGTCCACGTGGACAGGCCACTGAAATCCCAGCCCGGAAAGCAGGTGTCGTCCAGGGTGCCGCCCGAAAAGCAGGTGCGGTCGATCCGCCAGAGGATGCGATCCGATTCCGCAGTGAAACTCCACGTCTCCTCCACCTCCACGCCACCGCCACCGAACTGGATGCCGCTGACCGTGACCCGGTTGCCAGCGACTTCCACGCGGGGCGACGGGATGCCGCCACGTGTGGTGTACCACCGGTTCGATATCTGGATTGCGCTGCAAACGCCGGTCTCCGGATTAACGACTTGTCGCGCGTGCACCACGACTCGATCCAGCAGGCACCGCCGGCTGTAACTGAGCCGCAAGACGAGGTTGCTCCGGGCATCGGCCACCGTCACCAGCTTCTTCTCAATGTCCTGCAAAACCGTGCCCTCCGCGGCCACGCCCGAGGCCAACGTCTGCGCGACGAAGGCTGTCGCCACCCAGCAGCAGATTGAGGTTTGCGTTTTCAGCGTTGATCCGGGGCTACGGTCCCAGCAGAATTCGGTAGAATCGCTGGGGGCAAGCACCGGCCTCAAAATCCACGAAGCTTGTGGTCGCCTCAGCGGTGCTCAAGTTTGTCAGCGAGACCCACGCCAGAAGGTTCGTTGAGGCCTGGATGACGCCGGCTGGGGCCGGCCAAGTGCACGGGCCTTCCAGCACATTGTCTGCGATGTAGAAGTCACTCGCCGGCAGAAGCGTGCAGTGAATCGGTTCATCCATCCCCATGGTACGGCAGCGCCGGATGACGATGCCGGAAGCTTGGTGGCAACGAATTGCCTCGTGGCCATTCTGGAACGTTAGATTCTCGATATACACGCAGGCTGAGCTTGATACGTCCAGAGCCGTCTGCCCGCAGCCTGTGTCGATGATGACCTCGTCCCGTGAGGCGCCCCGCAGAACGATGGGCCTGTCAGCGGTGGCCTTCTGCCGAACCTGGAACGTCCCACGGTGAGTGCCTATCTCCAATACCAGCAGATCGCCCGCTCGAGCCGTGCTCAAGGCCGCCGCCAGGCGGCCGGGCGCCACGCGCACTTCGTTCATGCCCGCGGGCACCTTGGGGACCGGTCGAGTCCGAGACCGCAGTGTCTTGGTGATCGAGCCGCCGTCCGGGTCGCTCAAGGCCAACTCGATCTCGTAATCGGTATCCGGGCGGAGATTGAAAATCGACCCGGCCAACGCGCGCGAGATGTTGGTCGGGCCATATCCGTCTTGGGGCACATTCTGCGGACGAATGCGGAACAACGACAGCGCCTGCATCCAGTCCGCCTCGCTGCCGCCCGCGACGCGGAAGCAAACCTGAACCGCTGCATTCTCATTGTCGTCGCCCGCATAGGGCCAGTGAACTCCCAGACACACCAAGGTGCGGGGATCGGCGGCGGGTAGTGCCGGCACGATTTCATTCCCGGCGCAAGCGGGTGAGGTCCAAGCCAGCAGGGCGGCACATACCAGCGCGCACTGTCTGATCGCTGAACCGCCTGATCGGCGCGTTTGGGCCCGGTTGTGACTTTGGGAAGTGCCGCCCTGAGGGCCAGGCCGGCGGCACGTTACCGCGTGTTTCTGAGGCCCAAGCACAGTATCGGTCAGACACCGCATGACGATTTGACGCAGACACGTGGCGGCGATTCAGACAACACCCATTTCATGGAGCGAGTCGCCCACGGGCCATACGCGCACGGCCACCAGTCTGCATGCGCTGGCTCCGCGCCGGTCGTGTCGACCATGGGCGCGGTAACTGCCTTGGGTTTCCCCGAAGCAACGCGAAACCGGTGGTTCATCCCGTACAACCTTTTGTCGCATATGTGACAAAAGGTTGTACGGTTCATGAAAGCCACGCGCGGGCGCACCCGACTGGACAGGCTCTCCCTGAACCGGAAGGCTCGGACTCTGTTTGGTCTCCGACCGCCGCAGGAGCGGAGTTCCCAGTGCTGCGAACCGGAGGCGAGGTCTGTTTCTGCTTCGACTGCGCCCTGGCGGGGACGGCTAGGCAAACCCGGAGGTTCGGGATACAAACGCCTTGCTGGCGTACGATGTCAAAGCGGGGTCGCGCTTCGCTTGCCGCCCCACTCCACAAAGGCCCACGGCGCAACCCCACTCGTCGTCGGTCCCGCGACCCAACCCATAACCAGCCAACCCGGGCTTCACAGTTGCTTGATCCCACGCGGCGAAGGGCTATAACCAGCCACATGAATGTCCACTTTGATCTGCCTCGGCCATGGGCACTGGATCCGCGGGCTCGCGACCACAGGCGAAGACGTCTGACGATGACGCTGAGCGGTGTGGAGGTTTTGCTGGCGTTGGCCGTGGTGCGACTGGGCGCGGAACCGATCAAGCTTCATCCCGACAATCCGCATTACTACCTGTTCAAGGGGCGGCCGACCATTCTCGTCACCTCGGCCGAGCATTACGGGGCGGTGGTCAACAAAGACTTCGATTACGTGGCCTATCTCGACGCGCTGAAATCCTACGGGCTCAACTACACGCGTATCTATCCGGGGTTCCTGTTCGAGCCGGTGGACAAGTTTATCAAGCACAACACGCTCGGGCCAAAACCGGAGGGCCTCATCTTGCCGTGGGCGCGGAGCCAGCAGCCGGGCTATGTCCTCGGCGGTAACCGGTTCGATCTCGACCGCTGGGATCCGGCTTACTTCAGGCGGCTGAAGGACTTCATCAAGCAGGCCGCTAGGAGAGGCGTGGTGGTGGAGATTTGTTTCTTCAATGCGCAGTACAACGACACCTGGCCGATTTCGCCTCTGTTTCACCCGAACAATGCCCAGGGCGTGGGCCAGTGCGATTTCAAAGACGCCCAGACCCTGAACCATCCGGACCTGGTGCGGCGCGAAGACGATTACGTGCGCGAGATCACCCGGGAAGTGAACAGCTTCGACAATGTCATCCTGGAGATCTGTGACGAGCCGTTTCTGACCGGCACACCCATCTCGCTGGCGGGTCCGTGGCTCAACCACCTCGTGGAGGTCGTCAAACAGACCGAGCGCGCCCTGCCCAACAAGCACCTGATCGCGCAGCAAGTGGAAGGACCCCTGGGCGGCCCCTGCGATTTGTCGGCGCATCCGGATGTGTCGATCATCGTGGCCCAATACGTTTGGGAAGCCTCCGCTGAGCAAATGGGAGGTATGAAGGCGCTCGATTTCGAGTACGGTCACAACAAGCCCATCGAATTTAACGAGACCTATTACTACCCGATCTGGTACAAAGGCGATGCCGTGGGGGCGTCGCGGGTGGAGGCCTGGGAATTCATCGGCGGCGGCGGCGCCAGCTTCAATCACTTGAATGGGCAATACACCGTCGAGAATCCCCGTGGTGACACCCCGGACAATGCGCAGGTCCTTCGCGCGCTGAAGAACCTGATGGATTTCATGCGCCATCTCGACTTCATCAAGATGCGTCCCGATCGGAGCTTCATCGTCAGCGGCGTGCCGACGGGGGCGTGGTGTCGGGGTCTTAGCCAGCCGGGAAAGCAATATGCTCTATATCTCCATCATAGCGTCCGAGGCAAAGACGGTCCCGCTTCAGAACCGGCCGTATATGTGGTGTCGCCGGGAAGTTATACCGAGAATCTCGTGCTCGACCTGCTCGCAGGCACTTACCAGGCAGATTGGGTCGATCCCGCTTCCGGTTCGGTGGTGCGAACCGAGAAAGTCACTCACGGCGGCGGTCATCGCACGTTCACCACTCCGAACCATCCGATTGACATTGCGCTTCGGATCAAGCGTCTGTGACCCGGGTAATACGAGTAATCGACTGGACGACCGGGATCGTGTGTCCGTAGATAGACCGGTCTACTATCTATGCAAAGAAACATCCGTTTTTCGGTTTGGCTCGGTCTCCTCGGCGGGCTACTCAATGCGGCGTGCGGACAGGAGACGGTGTGTCCTGGTTCGTACGCAAAGTGGGCGCAGCAATTCCCCCAGGACGCCGGATTTTTCCCCATCGCCGTCTGGCTGCAAAGCCCGGCCAAGGCCCAGCAGTACCGGGACGCGGGGTTCAACACATACGTCGCTTTGTGGCGGGGCCCCACCGAAGAGCAACTGGCGACTCTCAAGGCGGCCGGCATGAAACTCATCTGCCACCAGAACACGGTGGCGCTCAAACACCGGGACGACCCAACGATCATCGGCTGGATGCACGGCGACGAACCGGACAATGCCCAGTCGCTCGGAGAAGGCAAGGGGTACGGACCGCCTATTGCGCCGGCCAGGATCGTGAAGGATTACGAAGCCATCCGGGCGGCGGATCCGTCGCGACCGGTGATGCTGAACCTGGGCCAGGGTGTGGCCTGGGACCGCTGGCACGGCCGGGGTGTGCGCAGCAATCATCCGGAAGATTACCCGGAGTATCTCAAAGGCTGCGATATCGCCTCCTTTGATATCTATCCCGTGGCGCATTCGCACCCGGATGTCAGCGGCAGACTTTGGTACGTCGCCCAAGGGGTGGAACGGCTCGTGAAATGGGCCGGTGGAAAACAAGTGGTCTGGAACTGCATCGAATGCACGCGGATCCAGAATCCCAACGCCAAAGCCACGCCTCACCAGGTCAAGTGCGAAGTCTGGATGTCGCTGATCCACGGTTCCCAGGGCCTCATCTACTTCGTCCACGAATGGGAGCCCAGATTCAACGAATCGGCCTTGCTCAGCGACCCGCCGATGCTGGCGGCCGTGACCGCCATCAACCGGCAGATCCTCCGCCTGGCGCCCGTGCTAAGCAGCCCGACGGTTCCGGATGCGGTCCGGGTGTCCTCGGACAAGCCGGACGCGCCGGTGGCCATTATGGCTAAGGGACACGGCGGTGCGCTCTATGTCTTTGCCGTCGGGATGCGGGATGCGGAAACGACGGCGAGTTTCACACTGACTGGTCTCACGGGTGCCGGGAATGCGGAGGTCCTTGACGAAGACCGGAAGTTGGCGGTGCAGGATGCCCGTTTCCAGGATCGCTTTCGGCCGTGGGACACCCACCTTTATCGCATCGCGATTCCGGAGGCGCCTGCCCGGTAGGCCATTCCCGCCCCCGGCCCCGGGGCGCTGATTGGACCACATGAACGCGCGCCTGAGTATGTTCCGCTCGCGGCCCGGGGCGCTCATGATTCTGCTGCTAAGCAGTCACGGTCCGGCCGCCGCCCCCATCGAGCCTGCCGCCGCCGCCGGAAAGACCCCAGCCCCGCTCTAGGATGCCGCGCTCCAATTTGTCGCCTCGCGGATGAAAGGGGAAGGTTTGTTGCAGGTGACTGTCTTTAACCCCGTGTCGTGGCGGCGGCGGCAATGGATCGAAGTCGATCTGTCGTCCGGCAAGCGTCATGTCGAAGGCAACTACTGGACGGCACTGGCGAATGCCCGATCGGGCGTCGCCTTTTTCAACCGCGGCACGATGGGGGCGGTGCGCGAAGCCGACGGCGGGTTCGCGCTGCCCTTGGCTTACGCGATGTATTACATCTGGGGCACGCGGATGCTGACCGGCGATTTCCGTTACGAATTCGCGCTTTATCCCTTCGCAGGCGCCTGGCGGCAAGCGGACGTCCACCGACGCGCACTCGAATACAACTTCCCGGCCGTGTCGGTGGTTGGCAGGCCCGGCGACGCCCGCCTCGGTGCCGAAGTCTGTTTGTTGGATGTCGGTTCGGAAAACGTGATTCTGTCCGCGCTCTATCGTGAGAACGACCGATTACAGACGCGCCTGTACGAGAGCACCAGACTGGCGGGGACAGCGAACGTTGCCTGGCTGACGGACAAGGCGCGCCTGATCGAAGTGGACCTGCTGGGGCGAGGCGATGCTTCGGTCGATAGTGCGCTGGCGTTTCGCCCCTGGCAGTTCCGGACCCTGCGGATCGAACCGAGCGCGGCGAGTTCGGGAAAGGCCAAGCAGCCCTGACCGATCCGCGCGCTGGCACGGCATCAATGCCATCTCTGGCCAGCAACTCCCTGAAATCGATGTACGTGGCGCAGTCGGTGTTGCCGCATTTCCGATTGACCAAGTCGCGCGCGTTGTTCCGGTTCCGGGCGTTGACATCGCTGCGGATCGGCCCGGATTGTGGGCAGCCCTGACGCCAAAATTGGCGCGTATTGGGACCATGAACCTTCGCGGCTTTCGGTAGGGCGAGACTCCGTCGAGCCCTGGAATCACGTGCGGCCAAGGAAGTCAGGGCTCGACGGAGTCTCGCCCTGCCGGTGGAGCAGGTTCATGGGAAGCCTAAGCCCCCCGCACTCACCTTCCTGATCAGCTCCAGGCACCGGGTGTTGAGTCGAGTGGCACGCTCCGGAGAAGCCGCCTCGTTGTAGCAGCGGAATTCCGGGGCGTTGCCCGAAGGCCGCAGATGGACGATCTCGCCACTGGCAAACGTGATTCGAATCCCATCAGTCCGGTCGATGGTGGCGACCTGGCCAGACTCCGCGCCAAAGACCGCTTCGATCGCTCGTCGATCGGAGGCTTGATTCCCGGTAGTGAAACGGTTCAGGACCGCCCGGCTCTGTTGCTGGGGAAAGTCCCTGAGGCGATCGCTGGCGGTATAGCGCGCCGGCAACTCGGCGAGCAGTTGGGAAAGGGTTTTGCGCTCTCTGGCCGCCAGGAGGAGAATGCTCACAATGGGCAAGACCGCGTCGCGGGTCGGCAGGGCTCGCAGGATTCGCCGGCCCAGTTGAAGATCCGAATTGGTGAGGAAACCCCCGTTGGCCTCATAGCCGACAACTCGGCGGGCGCCTCGGTCTGAGGCTTCCAGCATGGACGCCACCACATACGGAGAACCGATGCGCGTGCGCCTTACTTCGGCAAAGCAGCCGCATTTCTCCACCGCTGTGTTGGAGCTCACGGGCGTGCTGACCGAGTCGGCTTCAAGAAACCGGGCGCAGAGAATGCCGGCAACGTCTCCGCGCAGCCAAGCGCCTGTTTCATCACTGATCAGCGGCCTGTCGCTGTCGCCATCGGTCGAGGCAATTGCATCCAACCGGTAGCGCCGGGTCCACTCCGCGGCCAGACGCGCGTCTTCTGGACGAATCGCCTCGGTATCGACCGGGACAAACTCATCTGAGAAGCCCAGCTTGATCGTTTCCGCCCCCAGTCCGCCCAGGATTCGGACGAGGAGCTCGCGACCAACCGCAGAATGCTGGTAAACGCCAATGCGCTTGCCGCTGAGCGCTGTGGCCGGGAAAACATCGTGATACCTGGCGACATAGGCCTCTTGGGCCTCCGCACGCACTGGCCAATGCGGCCTGGCTTTGCCTGCAAAGAAACCGGCGGCGTCAAACTGACCTTCTGCCACCTCAACCTCCTGACGTCGTATGCCTTCTTCATCCGCCTTGAGGATTTCGCCGGAGCACTTGTTGAACTTGATCCCGTTTCGGTCCGCTGGAATATGGCTGCCGGTGACCATGACGGCGGGGATGCTCCTGGCGAGACCGTAAAGGGCGACCGCGGGCGAAGGGATCCGGCCACAATTCACCGGAGCATAATGCATATCCTGAACCGCGCGGCGAACGGCGGCCATGATCCGCTCAGTGCTGGGTCGGAGATCCCCTGCCACGGCGACCTCGCGGCCCGGACTGCGCAGGTCGCCAATGGCCTCCAGGTGCTGAATGAAACCCTTGGTGTAGAGATAGCAGACGCGATCTGTCATCTGGACCGCGAGCCCGCGAGCGCCGCTGGTTCCGAACTTGACACCACAGGCGTCCATCAACTCCTGCACTTTGATTTTCATAACTCGATACCGATCGGCGTCAAACCAGGTGGCATCGCCGCAGTCGCGCGCTTACAGCGGCTACACATCCGAGTTTATGGTTTGGCGTAACCGGAAACCATGGTGCGCGCGAGAGGACTTGAACCTCCACCCCTTTCGGGACCAGATCCTAAGTCTGGAGCGTCTGCCATTCCGCCACGCGCGCCACCTTAATTACGAATAATTTGCGAATAGAAAGTGATCCGGATATTAACTTTGCGCCACTAGTTGTGCCACTTTTACTGCATGCAAGC
>Ga0315274_10016738_pt1 | contig 10353 bp, 8 predicted proteins | sample YL17G02_20_MG_FD_203700 | JGI IMG/M metagenome (GOLD analysis project Ga0315274, IMG submission 203700) | Sediment microbial communities from Yellowstone Lake, YNP, Wyoming, USA - YL17G02_20 | ecosystem: Environmental > Aquatic > Freshwater > Lake > Sediment | place: USA: Wyoming | collected... | reverse complement strand
GTCGCCGTTGTGGGATACCGTCTCGGAAATGGCGATAGCCGCAGCATTTCACGATCCGCGGTTTCCGCCGCTCAGAGAGGCTGAGTTGAGCGAGGTGGACATCGAGATATCCGTTCTATCTCCTCCGTCTGAGGTAACTGATCCTCAGGAGATAGAGATAGGTCGTCACGGGCTGATAATCGAAAAGGGTGGGTTCTCGGGTCTTTTGTTGCCGCAGGTGGCGTCGTCGCGTGCCTGGGATACGCTGACGTTTCTTCGAGAGACATGTCGCAAGGCTGGACTCATGCCTGACGACTGGAAAAGCGGCGCTACGATATGGAAATTTCAGGCGGAAGTTTTCGGCGAACGCTCTGAATGATTGCCGCGGTCACTGTGTGTCGGGAAGAGTATAGCATCATCCGTGTGAAAGGGTATGCTGTTGTCTGCTTCCATTACCGATCTGATACAGATCGTGGAGAACATAGCCCCGCCCGGATTGGCACTACCCGACGACAGGATCGGGTTGCAGGTGGGAGACCGGCGCGCAGTGCTCACAGGAGTCGTTGTCGCTCTCGACCCGTGTGCTGCTGTTGTTGACCGGGCGCTGTCCATTGAGGCAAACGCGGTGGTCACGCATCATGCGCTCATCCGGACGCCGTTGGGTCGCGTTGTCCCGGACGATCCAGCCGGGAGATTGGTGCTGAGAGTACTACGATCGGGGCTTGCCTGGTACGTTGCTCATACGAATCTGGATCGAGCGCCGCGCGGAGTTAGCGCCGTGCTCGCGGAGGTCTTGGGGCTGCAGAACGCAGAACCGCTATGGCTCAACGAGCCGTGCGCTCAGTTTAAGCTGGTTGTGTTTGTACCGAAAGGATACGAGGACAAGGTCCGCGAAGCAGCCTGTTCGGCAGGTGCCGGGGTCATAGGCGGCTACACGTTCTGTGCGTTTCAGACTGAAGGGGTTGGGACATTTCTGCCGTCAGGAGAGGCACGTCCCTTTTCAGGTGAAGTGGGGAAACTGAGTCGAGCAGATGAGCTGAGGCTGGAGATGCTCGTGAGCGCACCGGTTGTGTCGCGCGTGATCGAAGCGGTGAAACGCGCTCACCCGTACGAGGAGGTCGCGTATGACCTGCTCGTTACCGCGCAGGATGACAGGAGGTTTTCGTCAGGGCGAATCGGTGAGCTTCAGACCGGTCTCAGTCTGGAAGAGTTCGCGGTGAACGTCAAGAAGGCGTTGCGCCTCGATAGCGTCCGCGTTGTGGGTGACGGACAGAAACAGGTTCGACGCGTCGCAACGGTCGCCGGTGGAGGTGCAAAGTTCGTGTCCGCGGCAGCAGATGCTGGCGCAGACGTGTTTGTTACAGGGGACGTCGGGCACCATCACGCGCTTGACGCGATGGCTCGAGGAGTGTGTTTGATAGATGCAGGTCATGCGGGAACTGAGCAGGTGATACTTGAACCGCTTGCCAGAACGTTGCGTGCGGAACTCACGAAACTCGATCCCGAAACCAACGTGGAAGCCGTGCTCAGACCGACGATGTTCTCGCACGTCTAGGTGACCCGGCACCGTTCATGACCATCTTGAAGTAGTATGTAACGAAAGATCATCTAGCCGAAGGATGGGAGGATACGTGGCATGGATAGACTGAGAGTCCTGGTCGCATGTTCCGAGGTGGTTCCGTTTGCGAAAACCGGTGGATTGGCTGACGTAGGAGGTGCTCTCCCGAAGGCCCTTCACGTGCTCGACCACGATGCGCGAGTCATCATGCCGTACTACCCGCGGTTTATGCCGAGGCACGTGGAAGAAGTCCCTTCAGAAGGTCCGGTCTTGAAACGTGTGCGGTCAATGCGACGCAAAGCCGCTCGACGCATGGCGGTTCACACCTCAGTCGTGATTCCCGATCTGAAGGTGCGTCTGGGAGATAAAGAGTATGCTGCCCGCTTACTTGAAGGGCGGTTTCCGGGCACCCGGATACCGGTTTACTTCGTTGAGAACCCCCCGTTTTTCGATCGGGACGAGATCTACCAGGAGAAAGGCGTGGAGTACGAAGACAACGTGGACCGGTTCGCCTTTTTCTCTAAAGCTGCGCTCGAGAGTCTGAAGATACTCGGGTGGTGTCCTGACGTGATCCACTGTAACGACTGGCAGACGTCGCTCATACCGGCGTACCTTCGCACTATCTACGATGGGGATGAGTTTTTCCGTAGCGTTGCGACTCTGTTAACCATCCACAACATAGGGTACCAGGGCATGTTCCCGGCAGATAAGTTCCCCTCAACAGGGCTTCCGGCAAGCCTGTTCAGCATGGAGGGTCTCGAATTCTTCGGGAAGGTCAACCTGCTCAAAGCCGGTATCGTGTTCAGTGATATCATCAACACGGTGAGTCGCACGTACAAGGAGGAGATCCAGACGCGGGAATATGGGGCAGGATTGCACGGACTGCTTCAAAAACGGGATGCTGACCTGTATGGGGTGCTGAACGGGATAGATTATGCGGTCTGGAACCCAGCGTTGGATCCGCATATCGCAGCTAATTACGACCTCACTGATATGTCCGGGAAAGCAGAGTGTAAACGGTTCCTTCAGAAAAAGTTCGATCTGCCGCGAATTGACTGTCCTGTGTTCGGGGTCGTAAGCAGGTTAGATAAGCAGAAAGGGTTAGATCTCATTGGGGATATCATAGAGCGGTTTCTCGAGATGGATGTCCAGTTTGTGCTTCTAGGGAAAGGCGATCCGAAGTACCACACCTTGTTCGAAGAGATACGGCGGAAGTATCCTCAGAAGACCGGCATAACGCTCGGGTTCGATGACCCGCTAGCGCACCAGATAGAAGCGGGGGCGGACCTCTTCTTGATGCCATCGCGGTACGAGCCGTGCGGTCTCAACCAGTTGTACAGCCTGAAGTACGGTACGGTACCGGTTGTGAGGCGGACGGGCGGGCTTGCCGACAGCATTCAGGATGTTACACCAACCACGATTGCGACCGGTGAAGGAACCGGGTTCGTGTTCGTCGAGCCGACCGCGGAAGCCCTGTTTGAAGCGATCGAGCGCGCCGTGCAGACGTATCAGGATTTCGAGACGTGGCAAAAGATCCAGACCAACGGGATGAAAAAAGATTTCTCCTGGCATGCTGCCACGAAAGAGTACATCAAAATCTACGAAAAGGCTATCCGAAAACGCGCCAGATAGGATGAACGTGTGGTAACTGCCCAATCGAAGGGCGAGACCGTCGTGGTTGTCACCCGATCACCCGAAGAGACCATCGAGCTCGGACAAAGGATAAGTAAACTGCTCGTTCCGGGCGACGTCATCGCCCTCACCGGGGAGTTGGGAACCGGCAAGACCTGCCTGACAAAGGGAATAGCGCAAGGGCTTGGTGTTCCCGCAGAGCAGTTTGTTAGAAGCGCCAGTTTCGTGCTCGTCAACAAGTATGACGGTACGGTCCCGATTTGGCACATTGACGCGTACAGGCTCGATTCGCCGCTCGGGTTCGTCGCGCTCGGTTATGAAGAGTACCTCGATTCAGAAGGTATCGCGGTGATAGAGTGGGCTGAGCGAGCCGCAGACCTGTTACCGCCTCGCACTATACAAATTGCCCTGGAACATCTTGCACCCACAGAACGTCGCATCCAGATTGATTTCAGTGGGATCTCGTCCGAGAGACAACCGGACTGGAGACGCTCGCTAACCTCCCTTCATGGTCGGATGCCTGCATGAGCGCGGTCAATTCGTCTTTCGGAGCAAGCTACGCAACGTCTGGAGGTTCATTTCATCCCAGAGACGACCTTTAGTCTCTCCCTTCGGCGTTTCGAGGATCTTTGGCGCATCCTTAAACCGCGCATCGGTCAGTATGAACCGGAACGCGTCAAGTCCGAGAAACCCCTTCCCTATGTGTTGATGCCTGTCAACGCGGCTGCCGATGTCGTTTTTCGCGTCGTTGATGTGGAACACTTTGAGTCTATCAAGGCCGATGGTGCGGTCGAAATCTTGTAGCGTCTTCTCATACGCCTTCTTGGTCCGGATATCGTATCCTGCGACGAACGTATGGCACGTGTCGTAACAAACGCCGAGCCGTTCCGGTTCGGATACCATCTCGATGATTCTCGCGAGCTGTTCGAACGTGTACCCGAGATTGCTCCCCTGTCCGGCGGTAGTCTCCAGGAGCACTCGAAGGCTGATGCCCTTCGTCGCTTTGAAAATGGTGTTGAACGAAGCTGCGATCCGTTTCAATCCCCACGGCTCGCCTTTGTCCATATGGGCGCCGGGATGTATGATCAGGTATGGCAGACCGAGCGCTTCCGAACGAAGCACCTCGACGATGAACGAGTCAACCGATTTCTTATAGGTCTCTCTATCCGGGCTGGCGAGATTGATCAGGTACGTGTCGTGTCCCACCACGGGATTGATGCCGGTCTCGGCTTGCGTTCTCTTGAAAAGGGCTATCTCTTTTTGAGTCAGGTCGCGCGCCTTCCACTGCATATTGCTTTTCGTGAATATCTGTATCGTGTCGCACGAGACCTCGTTACCCCGAACGAGAGATTCATGCAGACCGCCTGATATGGACATGTGAGCACCGAGACCCATCGTGCCCTCTCCTTCTTCCCGTCACGCGTCTGACGCTTTGTCGCAGAACCAGATCACAGCCACTTGTTCACAACGTCCTGTAACTGCCGTTCTGAGACCACGCCCACGACTCTATCCACGAGCTTGCCTGCCTGAAAAATGAGCAGCGTTGGTATCGAGTTTATCCCGTACTGTGCGGCGATCTCGCGGTTGAGGTCGGTATTGAGTTTTGCCACCTTGAACCTGCCTTTATACTCCGAGGCGATGGCATCGAGGATCGGTCCCATCGTGGCGCAGGGAGCGCACCAAGGCGCCCAGCAGTCCACGATCACGAGAAGCCGCGAATGCAGCACCTCTTGGTCAAAGCTCTCGTCCGATACGTCAACAGGAACGTCATACGAATATCTGCGAACGTCCAGAGCGCGAGAGCACCTACCGCAGACGGGTTTCTTCTCCAGACGCTCTTTGTACACGCGGTTGACCGTGCCACAGTTCGAACACTTAATAAATACTTCCTCTTTCATTTGTCTCCCGAAGTCGTACCCCCTCTCGCACATGATTGTTCCTCCCGAGGAGCGTGTTGAGTGTCGGGGGACAACCGATTTTTCCTCTAACGACGCGTCTATGATTCAGTATAATCCTCCATGATGTTGCACGTCAACGCGGGAGAGGGATTGAGAGAATCCGCCAGGGCGCAGCGGTCAGTTTTGGACCTTGCCACTGCGCCGCTCGTGACGGGGGCAGCAACGAACGCCCCCACACGTGACAACGCACGATTATAGTGTGGAATTTGGTGCCAAATTTGTTATAACATAATCCTTGAACATTGAACCTTGAATGCGTAACGGAGGGGTTTGGCAGATCGCGTTCTGTTTCATCAGCGATATCTCATGTCCGATGGTCGGGAGACGACTTTCGTGAACCGCAAGATCGGCATCACAACAACGATTCCGGTTGAAGCGGTGTTCGCTGCCGGTGACACTCCGATAGACCTGAACAACGTGTTCGTCACAGCGGCGGACGCTCGCTCTCTTGTGGAACGCGCGGAGATCGCGGGCTATCCGGCAAACATCTGTGCCTGGATCAAGGGCATATACACGGTTGCCATCGAGGTGCGACCGGTAGATGCGGTCATAGCGGTCACTCAGGGGGACTGCAGCAACACGCACGCACTGATGGAAACGCTGGAACTTCGCGGTATCCCCGTAATCCCATTCGGTTTCCCGTACGATGCCGACCGGGATCTCCTCAGGCTCCAGATCGAGAAGCTCGTGGAAGCGCTGGGGACATCCTGGGAGAGAACGGTGCAGGTCAAACGCGAGCTCGACCCCGTCCGAAAGAAGTTGCGTCAGCTCGATGAGCTTACGTGGAGTTCCAACCAAATCACTGGCAGCGAGAATCTGCTTTTCCTTGTCAACTCGAGCGATTTTGAAGGCGACTGGAAAACCTACGAGCAGAAGGTTGACCGGTTTCTTGCTGAAGTGTCGGAGGGAAAGCCTATCGAGGAAGGCGTCCGTATCGGGTTCGTTGGTGTACCGCCGATCTTCTCCGATCTTCATGCTGTTGTGGAAAGCTTCGGCGCCCGTATCGTATTCAACGAGATACCGAGACAGTTCTCAATGCCATACAGGATCGATGATCTCGTCGAACAGTACGTTGCATACACGTACCCCTATGGCATATTCAGACGGATTGAAGACATCACGGAAGCCGTCGAGGAACGGAACATCCATGCGCTCATCCATTACGCGCAGAGCTTCTGCTTTCGTCAGATAGAGGACCTTATACTCCGGGAAAAGATACGTGTACCGATTCTCATGGTCGAAGGTGACAAACCGGGTCCGGTTGATGCTCGCACCAAGGTCAGGATACAGGCGTTCGTTGAAATGCTGGAAGGACGGTAGACTGGGAACAGAGGGAAGCGAGATGAACCCGAAATCGGTGCTCGGGCGCTGTTCTTGTGGCTCGTCTCGTCGTGCGTGATGGTTGGCATACTGAAAATGAGTTTTCCCGGGCGGAGCAGGACAAGCCTGTGGGTGCGTAACGGGTTTCTGATCATAGCGGTCGTCCTGACGGCGTCGAGCATATTTGGGCTTGCAGGAAGCAGCGGCTGGCAGGCGAGAAAACCGCGTCTCGGTATCGCAGCGGTTGGACATGTCGTTGCATTCATCTTAGTGGCGCTATTCCTCGCGTCCACAAGCATCGTAACCCATCTGGGTCAATGGCGCGACGATGCTAGCCCTCGGTCTGGTACTCAGGCGGATCTGGTTGAGGATTGATGGGAGGATGTTCATGGCACGTGGCGAAACCTGTTCATTACGGTTCCGTGCTGTCATCGGGCGCGTGTTTAGGATGAGCTCCCTCACCTTAACCCTCTCCCACTGGGAGAGGGTAGGGGTGAGGGAACGTGCGCAATACTGTTGCGGCATAGCGGTTCTCGTCGCATTCTCGTATTTTCAGGTGGGACTGATGGCTGAGGAATACGGTTTTCCGGGGCTGCCACCCGCGACGGAGTGGCGCGGGTGGGCTGAACCGGAATCGGAAATACAGTGCGTCTGGGACGAACGTGCCGGGCGAACGGACCTTGGTTCTCTTAAGATAGAGGTTGGAAAGAACGTCACTAAGATCGGCTGGCCGAATTGGCTGCATACGGTTACCGGCGTGCAGCCAATGGAAACCTGGCAGGTCACGGCGTTTGTCAAGACAGACCGGGTTCGTGATGGTCACGGGGCGTACATCGGACTGGTTTGCCCGATTCCGGGCACGACCGGCAGCAACGAATCAGACCGGCTTGCTCAAGCGGATAGTTCGCCTATCACCGGCACAAAGGACTGGACGCGAATCATCGAAAACATAGTCGTGCCTCAGGGAGCGACACAGATCAACCTGCTCTTGCTCCTGCACGGGCGCGGGACGGCGTGGTTTGACGATGTAACGGTCAAACGCGTATCAGAGCCGCCCGGTCCCGTCCCTCGAGAGATCACTGCATCGCTGAAGACCGATGAGATCATCACTCGCAACCTGTGGGGATTCGGGTTTGAGGATGATCCGTTCTTCTACAATGATGAGAACCGACAGAAAGGTGTTGACGAGGAAGCTATCAAGCTTCATGAAGAACGAATCAAAGCCTTGCGACCGGGCTGGGTGAGATCGTTTGTATGGTGGGACGTCGTGAACCCGTCGCGCGACCTCGAAACGGTTGATTTATCGAGCGACAACGGTCAGTCGCTGTTACGAACGCTCAAGACGTATCAAGAACTCAGCGTTCCGGTTGTCCTGACAGGCGTGGAATGGATGTGGCAGCCGAAAGAGTTCCCTTTCTTTCCGTCGAATGCGGTTCGCGGTGCCCGGTTCTTTGCGAAGCTCGTGAAACAACTCCGTGAACGGCACGGGCTGACGTGCATCAAGTATGTGATGATCACAAACGAGCCGGACTTGTTCTGGGAGCAGAACGTTGGTCCGTTGGAGACGTACGTGAATGCGCATAAGTGTCTTGCCGAAGCGTTACGCGAGGAACGTCTTTCGGGCGACGTGAAGATCGTGGGTGCAGACGTCACGTTGCGCCAGGAGTTCTTCGACGGATCGGTCGCGAAAACGGATCCGTACTGTGCTGCATGGTCGAGACACAAGTATCTGACAGAGAGGCAAGCAATATCGTTTCGGGACGTGGTCAGGTACACGGTTGCTTCGGCGCGCGATAACGATCGCGACGGACACGTTCAACCGGTGGTGTTCGGTGAGTTCGGGTTCCATTGGCAAGGAACGACTGACCAGAACCATACGGGTGTGAGGAAGTACGAGTACGGGCTGCTGACAGCGATGGCGTGTTGTGACATGCTTGACGGCGGTGCAGCAGGCGGTTCTATCTGGTGTCTGTGCCGCCAGATGTATCCCCACTTCAACTTGATGGATTACGGGCTGTGGGGGTACGCCGACGAGAAGTGGAATGTTCGACCCGTGGCTTTAGCGTACAGCCTGTTCACAAGGTTTGTCCGACCCGGCGATGACGCCGTGAGGCTTGTGCTTGACCCGAAACATGTTACTTTGAGAGGTGCCGCTGTCACGAGACGCGGCACGCCTGTCGCGCTCTTTCTCGTAAACCTGTCCGACGTGCCGGTCCGTGCCGCACTGAAAGGGATTCCCGCAGAGTCCCCGTGGAACCAGTTCGAGTATCGGAATGATGCTCCGATGAAGAGCGAAGATGTTCTCTTACTGCCTTCCGAAATCGTGCAAGCACCGGCGCAGCTTGAGGTGCCGCCAGGATCGTTGATCGCCCTCATCCGCGCCGATAGCTAGCAATGCTGCCAGTTCATTGTTGCTGCGATTGAGGTGTCGCAACCCGCGTCGATGGGGGAATAAGCAGGACGTTCTTTCTACGATAGTAAGGCACTTTGTCTCGGACCACTTCGTACCGTTCGAGCAGGAGCGGATGGTTCCAAATCGCTTTCCAGACGGGCAAGATGATCCAGCGACCTTCAGGCGATAGAGGGATGTAAATCACATCCGGATTTCGCTCGAAGACGTAATCGGCATCGTATTTCTCATGCCCGGGAAGACCTTTGCCCATAGGGACCTTCGCGTGCCCGATATGACGGTCAACCGTTCCGAGCACATCGAGGATGGGCATTTTCGTGATATAGCCGATGATTCCTATAGCGTCCGTCGCGATTAGGCTGTCCGGAGGGAACTTCTCAAGGAAATACTGAGCGGCGTCCATCTTGCGCAGGTTAAACTCGCGCGTCATCGTGCGCCACGCTCGCGCTGGTCGCACCTGAGTCGCAAGAACTGTAAGGATCAAGGCGACCGAAACCAGCCGCAGCACATGACGCACTTGTAGAACGCGGATCTTTTCAGTCAGCACGACGACAGATTCCGTTGTTAACACCAACAGTGCGGGCAATATCGGTATGAAGAAGCGAGCGCCTACCATGAAATCGCCGCCGACGCGGATAACGTAAAGGACATGGACGAGCACGACGCCAAGGATGAACGCAAAGCGGCTCCGGTTCTTGTGAAACAGCCCAGCTGCGACTATCGCCACAACGGGAACGTACCGCAACAGCCTGGTCAACTCGACGGCAGACACGAACCATGGGACTTTGCCGATCGTTGCGTCCACCGGTCCGTCCCACCAGAACCTGATGAAGCTGTCAGTGTACCACAATCCGCGCACGAGCATGTCCATCGAGGAGCCAAGCCGCGAATAATATGTGTTGGGAAAGAGGTCGCCGTAATAGATGAGACGGAAGATGATCTGTCCACCGAACAGCAGCACGACCGGCAACGTCCTGAGCAGCCCTTTCTTCCATTTCCTTACACCCAGGTCGTATACGAACGCTACTCCGGCGTAGAGCACGGTGTCAGGTCGTGCGAGTGACGCGAGTCCGAAGAGTACGGGTGCGCAGAAAGAGTCTCGTTCGTAGAGAACGAATCCGAGGGCTGCCGTAACGAGGAAGGTGGCTAACGTCGTTTCGATTCCTGTGCCTGCACTGAATGCGAAGAGAGGACATAGTGCCAGCAAGACAGAAGGCAACCATCGTCGCCACCGGGCGGTGTCACCTGAAAGCTGGTATGCGAGCCAGCTTGTTGCAAGTATGGTGAGCCACCCGAATCCTATCCCGAGTGCCACGGACATTCTCGCCACGTTCAGCCCGAGCTTAATGACACCCGCCAGGATAAGTATCCACAGGATGCAGGTGTACCCTTCGACTCGTTCGCCGATGTTGTAAACCGGACCGTATCCGTTTGCGATGTTCTCGGCATACCGGTATGCGATGTACGCGTCGTCGTACCGAGCGTTCACGTAAACG
>Ga0315274_10016735_pt1 | contig 10354 bp, 8 predicted proteins | sample YL17G02_20_MG_FD_203700 | JGI IMG/M metagenome (GOLD analysis project Ga0315274, IMG submission 203700) | Sediment microbial communities from Yellowstone Lake, YNP, Wyoming, USA - YL17G02_20 | ecosystem: Environmental > Aquatic > Freshwater > Lake > Sediment | place: USA: Wyoming | collected... | reverse complement strand
GCTCGCCGATCAGCGCCGGGTCATCATAGAGGGCGTAGGAGATGGCCTCGTAGCCCATCAGCAGCCAGAGGGTGGTCACCGGTCCCTGTACGCCACCGAGGAGGGCGATGTCGTCGTTGTCCATGTCGCCCGCAGCGTCGATCTCGGCGGCGCGCCCGGGCAATGTGGGGTCGGGCGGGCGGTAGCCTCTCAGATCGGCACGCGTCTTGAGCGGATAGTCAATGGGGGCGTCGATGGGCCAGGAGGAAGCCGTTTTCTGATAGACGGTACCCCACTCGTCCCGGTAGACGTTTTCCGCCAGGTAGTGGGGATGGTAGCCGCTAAAGCCACCAAAGGGCAGCCAGACGCCGTCGTGGTCCAGGGCCAGAGCACAGCGGACGGCGTCTCGGCCGTTGTAGCTGTCCGGTCGGTGGCCGATCAGCGCAGCATAGAGCGGCTGCTGGAAGAGAAAGTCGAACAGGGGGACGCGGTCCGGGATCTGTCGCCGGAGGGCGGCCAGGAAACGGTCCTTGCGCTTCATGCGTGTGCTCTTTCTGGTACCCGGCATGTCGTGCAGTCTGGAAATCCTTGCGAAGGTGGGGCCAGCGTCGCTGGCTCAACCTTCGCAAGGGTTTGCCTACCCGCACTCACGCGATCAGGGCCAACGCAGCGGCGATGTCCTCGGCGATCATGCGGCGCTTGCTCTTTTCGATGAAAAAGCTGGGCCCGGCCTGAAGGTAGGAAGGAAAGGCCCTGATTCCCCGGAACGTGTACGCGGGGCCGCGGATCTTGTAGGTAGAGCCTGCCGGGATCACCCTGCCTTCGCCGGCGCGCCTGGCGATGGCGTTGAGGGCCTTGATGGCCACATCGCCCATCAGCATCAAGACCCTGGCCTTGGGGAACAGGGCCAGCTCTTGTTCCAGGATGAGCGAGCACTCGTGGACGGTGCTGGTGGCGATGCCATAGCCCGTCTTGCCGCACTTGACGGCGGTGGTCAGGTAGACGCCGAGGCCGAGGATATTCTGGATAGAGGAGACGTTCGCGCCGGCGTCGTGGAAGGCCTGAACGGTGGTCTGCTGGAACAAGGATTCGCCCGGGGCATAGTAATAGTCGCGCCGGTCGGCGGGGGCGGCTTCCGAGATCATGACGATGGAGACATCGTCCGGGTTGACCGCCACATCGGGCACGATGTAGCAGTCATGCTTGACATCGGTGCACGGGAACCGGGTGCAGCCCACGCATTCGCTCGTTCGCATGTTCTCACCTCCTGGGATGACCACAGTGGTTGAGGGTACGTTTCGGCCGGGCGCGTCTGCGGAGAAGCAGCATTGCTCCGCTACAGGCGATTATACTACCCGGGAAGAGGGGTTGTCAAAACCCACGCAGGCTGGTAGAATGGATGTCCGTCGGAGTTGATCCTTTGTCGCTTGCCACGCCCGGTCGTGGGGTGGCCATGCATGCGAAGGGGGTTCGACGCTGTTTACGCTGGCCAGCCAGGATGGCAAGCCGCTGGCCGAGTTATGGCGCGTGCGGGTCTACCACGGGTTCGGTGACTCGCAGTTGGCATGGCGAGGTGGCGTGGTGGATGTGCGGCGGGAGGCGATCGTCTGATTGGCGTGGGCGATTTGCGCCTGCCGTACATCCTGGCTATAGTAGTGTCCATGGGCAGTATGAAAGTGGCCGGGAAACCGGCCGCCTCGCCCAATTGTGCATCGCGTTGTCGGTGTCGAGTGAACAGTGTGACAGGAGGGTGATATGACGGAAGTACCGATGTATGACATCACCAAGGACGATCTAGCTGCGTTCCAGGGTCGCGGGCCGGCGTTTGTCACCTTTGGCGAGGTGATGGTGCGCGATACGCCGGCGGACATGGAGCGACCGGAGCGGACGCGCCTGGTGCACCTGTCGATGGCGGGGAGCGAGTACACGCTGGCAATGGGGCTCAGCCGCATGGGCATCCCTTCGTCCTACATTACCCGCGTCCCCGACAACGCCTATGGGCGCGCTGTACGCAACCTTGCCCGTGAGCAGGGAGTGGATACCGAGCATTTCGTGTGGGCTCCCAAGGCCGAGCCGATCGGCCGGTTTATCTATGAGATCGGGCGGACGCCACGACAGGACGTGGGCACCTATCAGCGCATGTACTCGGCAGCCTCCAAGCTGGACGCGGGGATGGTCGATTGGCAGGCGGCCTTGAAGGACTGCCGGCTGTTCCATACCTCCGGCATCACCTTTGGCCTGGCTGCGCACAGCAAGTATGAGCGAAACTATGCCTATGCTGCTTTCCAGGAAGCGATGGCCCACAAGCCCGAGGGCTGCCTGGTGGGCCTGGATTTCAACTATCGGGGCACACTCTGGACGGTGTCCCAGGCCAGGGAAGTGATGACGCCGCTGTTGAGCGAACACGTGGATGTGTTGGTCACCACGATCGAGGACATGGCCAAGCTGTATGGGATGGGCTGCGGGCGGTATTCGGCCAAGCAGATCGACGATGGGGACATCGGTCCCATCGCAGATGAGGACATTCAGGCCTTTGCCAGGCAGGTGATGGAACAGTTCCGGGTGCGGATCGTGGCGATCACCATTCGCTATCCCGACAGCTTTGAACAGCATCGGTGGGAATCGGCGGCCATGGATGCCGAGGGTCACTTGTTCCGGTCGCCGGCGGTCCGATCGGTGACGCTCCTCGACCGCCTGGGAGGCGGAGACACGTGGAACGCCGGCTTGTACTATGGTCTGCTCACCGGCGGGTTCGGGTCAGCCGGCCTGACCAAGGGGGTACTGGTCGGGGATGCGGCGACGCGGCTCAAGCAGACGCTGATGTTTGACCTGCCGATCGTGGACAAGAGCGAGATACAGGCGCTGATGAAAGCGGATGTGCTGGGCGGGGGCAAGCGCACCGTGCGATAGAGGAGTGCTGGGATAGAGAAGGGCGGCGGAGACGGATAAATCCGTTACTACGAACGTGGAACCGATGCCCCTGGGAGGAATCCCGCTGGCACTCGGGCTCCTATGACCGCCAACCGCGCGGCTGCTTGCGCACGTCCAGGGCAGCGTTGCGCACGTAGCCCGCGGCGTCGGAAAGGAAAAAGAGAGCGGCCTGGGCCACCTCATCAGGGGTGAGCAGCAGGCTCTGGTCTTCGTCGGGAAAGTTGCTGCGGCGCATGGGCGTGGCGGTGGGACCAGGGCACAAGGCGTTCACACGGATGCCCAGCGGAAAGCCTTCCAGCGACAGGGATTCGGTCAGCCCCATCACGGCCCACTTGGAGGCGCAATAAGCGGACCAGTCGGCGTGGGCCTGTTTCCCTGCTCCGGAAGAGATGTTGAGGATGCAGCCGCTGTGCTGACGAGCCATGGGGGTCCATGCCGCACGGCAGCAGAGAAAGGTGCCGGTGACATTGGTCGCCATGGTGAGCTCCCACATGGCCAGCGAGGTGTCCGTGATCGAAGCCAGCGGTGAGACGCCAGCGCTGTTGACCAACCCATCAACCCGGCCGTAGTGTTCGAGCGTCCGTTCGACGAGCTGGTCGACCTGCGCCTCGTCGGTGACATCGGTCGGTACGGCGAGCGCCTCTCCTCCCCGGGACCGTATCTCGGTTGCCACGGCCTCTGTTTGGGGCTTGGACCGGGCGACGACAACCACGGGAGCCCCTTCACCGGCGCAGGCCAGGGCGATGCTGCGCCCAATGCCCTGACTGGCGCCGGTGACGATGATCACCTGATCGCGTAGCATAGCATCTCTACTCCTTGGCGACCACATTCATGTCCGCCAGCAGGATATATGGCAGGTTGCAGTTGCCATAGACCCACTGCGTTTCACGGCTAACGGCGGCAACGTCTTGGAGCAGGTCGTAGACGTTCCCGGCGATGGATACGCCCTTGGCCCGGCCCACGATCTCGCCCTTTTCGATCTTGAATGCCAGGCTCAATGGGTTGGAGAAGGCTCCCGAGATGATGTTGCCCTGTCCCAGCCCCAGCGCCTCCTCGACGAGCAGCCCTTCCCGAATGTCGCCAATGATTTCGGCCAAGGGGGTGTGACCTGCCTCGAAGATCAAGTTGGTCGGCGCGGGACTGGGCGGGCTGAGCAGGCCGCGCGACCCGTTGCCTGTGGACTCGACTCCTGATTGGGCGGCGGTCTTGAGGTCGTACAGAAAGCCCTTCAACACCCCGTGGTCCACCAGCACGGTGCGGCGGTGTGCCACTCCCTCGTCGTCATAGGGTGCGCTGCCGAGCTTGCCGTCGATGGTCGCATCGTCTGCGATGGTGATCATGTCATCGAACAGCTTTTCCCCAATCCTGCCCTTCATCGGGGAGACGCCCCTGAACACGTTCTGACCGTCAAAGCCGACCGCTAACGGCAGGGCCAGCGTGAGCATGCCTTTGGGAGAAAAGAGAACCGGCATGCGTCTGGTCCTGATGGTGGCGTTCACTCTGGCCAGCTCGAACCTGCTGCCCATGTCGCGGGCAAAGGCCAGATAGTCGTCCTCCCAAAGGGTGGCGCCCATAATGTCGAGCATCTCCACGATGTCGTCCCCTCTGACGCGTGTGACGTCGAAAGAGATGGACAGCGGAGAACGCTTGAACGAGACGTCGGTCCCTGTCTGGTTGCGCAGGCGGACGTGCTGCACGCCGCGTTCCAGGCTGACGTTGACGCACGCGGCCGGTTCCATTTGCAGTATGACGCCGATCATCTCTTGGCCGATCTCGACCAGACGCGGGATCGGCAGGCTGGCGATGGTTGGGTCAAAGGCCGCTACCCGAGGTGCAGGTTGTGTGGCAGGAAAGGCGATAGGGATCTGGTCTCCATAGGTGGCGGATTCGAGGGCATTGACCACCAGCTTTTCCAGGGCCGATTCATCGCTGGAGGCCGCAAACCCCAGCCGCCCACCCTTGACCACGCGCAGCGCAACGCCCCTGGTCTCCTGCACTTGACTGCTCTTGAGCTTGTTCCCCTCAAAGCCGACCATAGCAGACTCGGTCTGTACCTCTACCACCTCGGCCTGGTCGACCTGGGACGCAAGTCTGGTCAGTATATCCATCTACTTGCCTCCGATGACAACGTTCTGGATGCGGATGTGTGGCGCACCAGTACTAACCGGCAGGCCGTCCTGCCCTCCCTTGCCGCATCCACCGCGCGATTGGGACCACTCGAAATCATTGCCAACGGCATCAAGGTTCATCAGCGTGGTAAACAGGTTGCCGGCCAAGACAACATCCTTGATCATCTCGGCGATCTGGCCACTGCGGATCATGTAGGCGTAACGTGAGCCGAAGGCAAAGCTCTCCATCTGTGTCTCCCCACCAAACGTGTCGCAGGCGTACACACCTAGCTTGACGTCCTGGATCATCTCGCCAAAGGAGGTGTGCCCACCCTCGATGGCGGTGTTGGTCATGCGGACGATGGGCGGGTAGCGATAGCTGAGCGCCCTGGCATTGCCGGTTGGGGCTTCGCCCATCGCGGCTGCCGTCTCGCGGGAGTGGAGGCGGCCGACCAGGATGCCGTTCCGGATCAGGTCGGTGCGGCCGGTGGGCGTGCCTTCGTCATCGTACTTGTGCGTGCCGCGCAGGCCGGGAAGCGATCCATCCTCAAAGACGGTGAGCAGATCCGGGCCAAATCGTCTCCCGAGGACCATCATCTCCCTGGCCTGGGGGTTTTCATAGAGAAAGTCGGACTCGGAGAGGTGGCCAAATGCCTCGTGGATAAAGACCCCTGCCAATCGTGGGTTGAGCACGACCGGGTATTGGCCTCCTGTCACCGTCTCTGCGTGCAACAGATCCACGGCACGCCTGGCGGCTGCATGTGCCAGCTGCTCAAGGCCTTGGGCAAAGTCGAATCCGTTCTGCACGGAACGGCTTTCGATCCCCGTCTGCACATTGTTCCCCTCACGGGCGATAGCCAGGGCAGACACCGTGACCAGTGGACGCTCCTCTTCCATGAACGTCCCTTCCGAGTTGGCGAACAAGACACGGCTGAAGGTGTCCCTGTAGCCGCATTCAGTGTCCACAATGAGGTCACTGTACCCGAGCAGGATGTCGTTGTATATCCTGGCCAGGGCTACCTTGTCCGCCATCGACACACCGCGAAAATCGCGTTCCAACCTGACAGTTAGCCGGTCCTGAGAGACCGGAATGGGGGCCAGTGCGATGGGCTCCTGGCTTTGGGCTAGCCTGGCGCATTGGTATGCCTGCTCTACCCAGGCTGCCAGGTCGTGGAGGTCATTGAAGGTGGCAATGCCCCAGCCGCCGTTCCGACACAAGCAGCGCACGATGCCGCCCGCGTCGGTGACCGCGTCGGCGGTTTCCAGGTCCCTGCCCCGGTAGGCCACGGTCGTGGATTCCCGCTTCTCGATGCGGATCTCGGTGTAATCCGCTTTGCTGCCCCGGATGGCAGCCTGGATCTGGTCTTGCATGCATTTCTCTCCTTGGCAGCGCGGGGGCGCGGTGCACCGTGCCCCCGCCGAAGGTTCTACCACTGGTTGGTGTGGACGCGGGCCGGATCGTACTGGGTGCGTGCCTCCTTTTCCTCGCCGGGGTGGCCAATGGAAAGCAGGCTCAGCACCCCAATCCCCTTGGGTATGCCCAGCACGTCACGGACGGCCTGCTCGCGTTCGTCGCGCCCATGACAACCGAGCCAGACGGCGCCCAGGCCCAACGCAGCTACGGCGATCAGGATGTTCTCTGTCGCGGCGGTGCAATCCTGAACCCACCAGTCCGAGGTGCAGGGATCGCCGCACACGGCGATAGCCAGGGGAGCCTCGGCCAGCATCTTGCCGTAGGGATGGGTGTCTGCCAGCGCCTGGAGGGCCTTTCGGTCGGTCACCACGCAAAAGTGCCATGGCCTTTTGTTCGCTGCCGATGGTGCGGCCATCGCTGCCTGCAGCAGGCTGGTGATGTCTGCCTCGCTAACCGGGGCGCCGGTGTACTTGCGGATGCTGCGCCGGGCAAAGATGAAGCGCAACCGTTGGTCCATGCTAGACTCCTTTCTCTCAACTCGTTCCAGTCTGAGATGCTGCCACTGGCATGCGGCTGACGGCCCAAACGCGCCAAGCGAGCGCACAAGGGTCAAGGGCCAGCCAGCAGGCCCTTGATCTGTTCCGCAGCGCGGTTCAGCGCGTCCTGTACTGGCGTAAGGCCAGGCACCGCTTCCTCTAGAGCCTGTCCCCATGGCTGCCACACATAACCCAACTCGGGCATGTTGGGCAAAGGTACACTGCGAGCGATCTGATCGCGCCAGACCCTGGCGTCGGGAGTGTCGGCAAACTGGGTTGAGCGCAACGCCTCCTGGCGTACCGGGATCTTGCCCCAGACCTGGTATAGGATTAGCGCGCTCTCGGGGCTGGCGATGTGATTCGCGAGGTCTATGGCCTCGCCTGGGTGGGACGTTCGGGAGCTGACTATAATGGCCTGGACCGTGCTCAAGGGACGAGGAGGATTGGTCGTGTCAGGCAGGGCTGGGATTGGGGCAATACCATAGTTGACACCACTGGCGCGGACTGGAGAGAGCACCCAGGACCCCTCGATCAGCATAGCCGCCCGCCCAGCGGTGAACAGCGCAAGGGCCCGCTCGTGCATCGTGGCCCGATCGGCCAGTGGCTCTGCGAGCAGCTTGTCTTTGGTGTAGAGCCTGGTCAAGAGCTGTGTGCCCTTGACCGCACCCTCGTTGTTCAGCCCCATGTCGCCGACCTGGCACGGCCCGGCGTCACATCGGAAAATGTAGCCACCATACCCGTCGATGAATGGGTAGATGTGGTAGGGGCTGAGCAGAGGCATAGCCAGTCCCCACCGATCCTCCTTGGGATGGGTCAGGCCTTTGGCCATGGTAACCATCTCGTCGAAGGTCGTTGGGGGGCTGGAAATCAGTGCCTTGTTGTAAAAGAGGGCCACCGTGTCCATCAGGACAGGCAGAGCCACTTGCTTCTGGTCGAACTGGCAGGCCTGAAGTGCGACGTCCAGGTATTGGTTGAACTGCTGGATCTGGGCAGGTTCCCAAGCCAGCGCCTGCTGGTCCCTGGCAAAAGCGCTTGTCCAGTTGTGGGGCACAGGGCCCCACACGTCGGGTCCCTTGCCTGACTGCTGAGCGAGCGCCAACTTGGTGGGCGCCGTGCCCCGCGGAGCGATGTCGTCCCATGGTACCGAGACCAACTCGACAGCCTGGCCTGTCTTCTTGGTATAGGCTTCAGCGATCGACTGGAATGCGGGATACTCGGTGCTGTCCGGGGCGAAGGTGATCCACCACCGCAGCTTGATGGGCTCCTGGGTCTTGCGGCTCAGGCAGCCGGTGAGGGCCAGGGCTATCACTGAGGTCCAGACAGCACAGTAGCACAGCCTGGTCATCCGCTGTGGGGCGGGTTTCGGGTGGCGAGCTGGCTGCCTGCCGGCCGCATCACCAGCCATGCCCCGATGCGAGGGATGCATGAGGCGTGGGAAAACGATGCGCGTGCTCGTTGCAGAGAGACAGTGGGTTCTGGAGGGCACGGGATCTACATTCCCTTGGTGCGCACGATGGACCACAGCAGCCATGCTCCGGTCAACCCTGCGAGGATAAAGCTGACCTGCGCTACCGGGATTGTGGCCCCCAGCCAGGGGATCTGGAACAAGGCCTGCACCTTGTCGCCCCCCATCAGGATCAAGGCCGAGCCAACGATCAGCGCGGCGACGATGAAGGCAAAGGCAATTCGGTTGGCAATGCGGTCCATGCGCTGGATGACCATCCACAGATCGCGGACCGATACACCGACGGTCAGATTGCCGTCGTCCAACTGGTCCCACAGGTCATCCAGGCGGTTGGGGAACCGCTGCAACATGGTATTCACCGCCTCAAAGGAGCGCAGGGCATTGGCTCCGATGCGCTTGACGCTGAGCTTGTCTTGAACCAGCTTACGGACAAAGGGTTCCAGGTTCCGCACGAGCTGGTAGTTGGGGTCGAGCTGCTTGCCCACGCCATTGAGGATGATCATTGTGCGAATCAGCATGGCAAAGTCGGAGGGCAGGCGCACGTGGTGCATGAACGAGATGGTAAAGATCTCGCTCATGATGCTGGCCACATCCATCTGTTGCAGAGGCAAACCCAGGTAGCGGACCAACATACGGCGCAGGTCGCGCTCCAACTCGCGTAGGTCCGTCGCTGAGGTGAGAAGCCCCATGCGCACCAGGACGGTGATCAGTTGGTCTGTGTTCTGGGTGATGACGCCGACCAGCATATCTCCTATGTCCTGGCGCAGGCGAGGAGACAGAAAGGCGACCATGCCAAAGTCGAGAAGGGCGATCTGTTTGTCAGCGATCATGATGTTGGCCGGATGCGGATCGGCGTGAAAGAAGCCGTCCTCAAAGATCTGCTTGAGGTAAAAGTCGGTGCCGATCTCGGCAATGGCGGGGAGGTCGTATCCTTCTCGTCTTAGCCGATCTAACTCGGTCAGCTTGATGCCCTGGATCTCTTCCATGACAATGACGCGTCTGGTCGTGTAATCCCAGTACACCTTGGGGATGCGGATGTTGGCGTGTCCGGCATAGGTCTGGTAAAAGCGCTCGATGTTCTGCGCCTCGGCAGTGTAGTTGAGCTCGTTCTTCAGGCCATAACCCATTTCCTCGAGGATCTCGGTGGGGTTGTAGCGTCGGGCGGCCTCGGAGCGCCTTTCCAGGAACTGGGCCTGGCGCATCAGAAGATCGAGATCGGCCTGGACGATCTGCTGGATCTTGGGTCGCTGCACCTTGACCACCACCCGATCCCCGTTGGGCAGCACGGCCCGATGGACCTGTCCGATCGAAGCGGCGGCAACGGGTACCGGGTCGATGGAAGCAAAGATCTCGTCGGAAGGGCGGCCCAGCTCTTCCTCGATCTGCCTGGCCACCTCCTGGTAAGGAAAGCCTGGTGCCGCGTCCAGCAGCTTGGTTAGCTCGTCGGCAAAGCCTGGCGGCAACAGGTCTCCGCGGCCGCTCATCAGTTGCCCGAGTTTAATGTAGGTTGGCCCCAAGTCCTCAAGGGTATGCCGCACGCGCTCAGCAATGGACATGCGTTCCAGCTTGGCATCGACCTGCTCGGCACGCCGGCGCCAGCCGCGTGGCAGAAAGCGGCCGAATTCGGTCTGTTCGAGCAGCATGCCCAGGCCATTTCGGGCCAGGATCTCGGCGATGTTGCGAAAGCGATTTAGCTCGCGGAGCTGCTGGCCGAGCCGCAGATTCCAGATGTTCATGTTTCCTCCTGGCAATGTCAGGCGCATTGCGGGCTTGAGCATATTATACTACAAGTCCCGTGGGTTGTCAGATTGAGCCGATGTGCGGGATAGCGCAGCAATTGTGTGTCCGGTTATTGGCTTGTCGGAAGACAAGAGGTCAGGATAGCACAAGAGAGACAAGGGATGCGGGTCAGGTTCGTTTT
>Ga0315274_10016734_pt1 | contig 10354 bp, 6 predicted proteins | sample YL17G02_20_MG_FD_203700 | JGI IMG/M metagenome (GOLD analysis project Ga0315274, IMG submission 203700) | Sediment microbial communities from Yellowstone Lake, YNP, Wyoming, USA - YL17G02_20 | ecosystem: Environmental > Aquatic > Freshwater > Lake > Sediment | place: USA: Wyoming | collected... | reverse complement strand
GAACTCGTAGACTTTCGTGGCGCTGGGGAAGAATAGCTCCTGGCTATTGAGCGCCTCCAGCACCTGTTGGGCGTCCCGCAAGTCATAGGGCTTGCGACCTGGGAAAGGAGCGCGGCGCACGGGTGCGCCTCCGTCTACGGCTAACTCAGCCATGCCTCACCTCCGAGACTCTCGAGATCAGTAGTGTCCATGCCGGTCGGCCGTCTCGGCCATCACCTTCAGATTGTCCAGCCGCGCATCCGCCGGCACTTCGTCGGCGGTAACCAAAACGTAGCCGCCGCCGTCCATACCTTCTTGCAGGCAGCGCAGCGTCTCCTGGCGCGCTTCTTCGCGGCTGCCGCGCGCCAGCACCAGGCAGTCGAAGTTGCCCATCAGGCACGTGCGCTTGCCGTACAGCCTCTTTGCCTCCGCAAGAGTGATGTCGCCCTCGTTGGGCTCAAACGTCTCGATGAAGTCGACGCCCGTGTCCACCATAACCGGCAACAGCTCGCGGATTCGGCCGAGCGTGTAGAAGCCGACGTATTTGCCCGGCCGCCGGTGCACGAGCTCGACCGCCCGGCGGATCTCCGGTCCGACCCACTTCTCGAATAGCTTCGGCCCCATACGGGCGCCCGTGGCCCAGCAGATGTCGTAGAAGCAGACCTCGGATGGCGAGTCCAAGAAGGCCTGGAGCACTCTCTCCTGATACTGCCAGGTGGTGTCGTAGACCGACGCGATCAGCGACGGGTGGTCGTAGAGGTCGAGCAGCAGCTCCGCCATGCCCCGTTGGTTGCCCAGCCGCCCAAACACAGACCCTACACCGACGCTGGGCACACCTTCCTCGCCCATGACGCGATGAGCCTGACGCACTCCCTCCAGGTCGGGACGCACCGCCAGCTCCGTCAGTTTCTCCGTCAGGCGCTGGTACACCGTCCACTGCTCCGGCTCCTTCACCGGGTAGACGACGTACTTGCCGACTAAGGGATCGCCCGGGATGAGGTTGTTCACGTAGGTGGAGCTCAGATCGCCGAATGGCGTGCGCACCGTGTGCTGCCGGATGACTCGGCCATCCTCCCCCAGCTCCAGACTGTCGTCATCACCCCAGCCCTCGGGCCACTCGAAGTCGAAGCCGACCCCGAGCGGTCCCCGGAAGTGCACCGTGCCAATGAGGCGGTGCACGCGGTAGACGTCCCGCCAGCCGTAGGCGCTAATCAGCCTGTGGGCAAAGCGAGCGTGGATCAGCGGCGAAACCGCCACCGCATCGGGCGTGCCGCCAGCTACGGCGGTGAGGAACCTCTGCTTAGGCGTCACAACGTCCTCCTTTGGAGCACCAACGCCCGGTGCCATGCACTCTCAACTTCAGCGCCCAAACGTCTGCCACCACACTGCCCGGCGGTAGCGATCAGTAGTAGGCATAGTGGCTTGGGTAGGGCAGGCGCCGTCCACGCAGGCGTACCGTCGCCAGCCCGAAGGCCGGCAGCGCGACGGTCAGGCCGTGCAAGTCATGGTTGAGCGCGGCTCGGTCCTGCTCCACCAAGTCGGTCGCGAAAGCCTGGCCGATTTCGTAGTGTGGCAGCTCCAGCCTGGCGACGCCGGCCTCGCCCTCGCTTTCGTAGAGCCGCACGATCAGCCCATCCCCGTCTTCTGCCGCCTTCACCGTTAGCACAAGCACGTTAGGCCGATCGACGCGGCAGAAAGACGCGCTCGCCGGCAGGCTCCCCCCTTGCGGCCCCTGCACGTACACCGGCGTGAGCGGGTTGCCGGCGCCCCAGCCGAAGCGCACGGCACCCACATTGCGCCCGTCACTACCTGGCGAGACTTGCCTCACAGGGCCAGCCAGGTCGTGTTTCGCCACCCGGTGGCTGGTGAAGGAATAGCGGAAGAGGCAATCCGAAGGCTGCACAGGGCTGAAGTTGGTGCGGAAGTTGCTGGCCAAAGCGTAGGAGTAGATGCGGCCGTGCTCCAATTGCGCCGCGTCGCGCAGGAACTCGTGCCCGTAGCCCGGTGGGGTAGTGGAGTGGTGCGCCTGCGAGACGTAGCCCGGCCAGAGCTCGCTCAGCACGACCACCGGCGCGTCCACGCTGCTCCAGGTGATGCCTACCTCCTCATTCCAGGCGCTCACCCAGTGCTGGGCGCAGTAGCAGTCAGTGTTGGAGCCAGGCAACTGATCCACGATCGGCGCCACCACCGAGTTCGGCGCCTCAAAGCGGAATTGCGGCTTCGGCAGGTCGAAGGGGAAGGCGAAGTAGACCTCGCGCAGCGGTGTAGCGTCCCGCAACACGCGGTTGGAGACGTCCACCCGCTTGATGCCGGCGTACAGGGCGATCTCCTGGGTCACCCGCGGGCAGGCGTCCACCTCGCCCCGCACGATGAGGCTCGCGTAGAGGGGGCCAGCCGCGCCCCTCTCCACGGTCTTTGGGTGGAACTGGCGCACCTGGCCGTCTTTGGGCGAGCGCACCACGGGCAGGTTGAACCCGTGCGGCGCCGTCTGGTCAACCAGCTCGCGTCGCTGCTCTTTGTCGTAGATGCTCGCGATCTCCCCCGTCCGCCTGTCCACACGGATGCGATAGAAGGCGTTCTCCAGCTCATCGTCGCCGACGCTGAGGTCCGTAGGCTGTTGCTGCCCCGTCCCTCCGTGGACAATCCGGTAAGTCTTGTAGCCGCAGGCAGGGACATCCTCGGCCCGGAACATGAGCTCGTAGAGAAAGCTCTCGTCGCGGTCAGCCAACCCGGCCCGGTGGGAGGCGAAGGGCAGGGGCCTGCCGTGGTCACTGAGCTCGATCACCTGACATGGCACGGCCCGCCCCGTCTCCACGTCCACGACCTCGAAGGGCTGCCGCGCCAGTGAAGCGGGTAGGTGAACCAGGGGCCGGCCCTCGGCCCAGCCGCAGACGAGCATGGCCGGCTCGCCCGACTTCTCGGGCTGTCGCCAGTACATCGGGTGCCCGCAGGGCTCCTGCTGCTGGAAAAGCCCGCGCACCACGTCGCTGCGAGCCCAAGAGAGTGGGTTGAAGACGACGATATGATAGCCCTCATCCGGTAGCCGCACGGCATCTGCCAGCCGGTTGGCGGCCTTGCTGAGCACATCCTGGGCCAGCGCCGCCGCGCGGTAAGCCGTCTGCCCCTTCTGACTGAAACAGGCTTCCTGCGCCGGGCCGTAGGGCTGCATCATCCCCCAGGTGTGCTCGTCATAGAGCATTGCCTGGTCGTAGGCCTCTGCGATGGTGTCCGCCGGGTAGTTGTGGCCGGTGACGGTGGCCGCGAAGGCCGCCAGCTTCTCGCCGGCAGCCAGCGTCTCGTGCGCGCCGCGATTGACGGCCGTCTCTTTGGCCGTGCTCGTCGCCCCGACGGTGTAGTCAGTGTTGGGCAGGTCGCCGCGCAGCACGCGCAGGCTCGCCCCGGCCAGCTCCTCGAAGCGGTGGAAGAAGGCGGAGTTCGTGCTCACGATGAGGCGCGGGTAGGCCCAGCGCTGGTTCCACTCGCGCGCGACCAGGCTCAGCCGTACGTCGGGGGGCGAGTTGTCGCGGTGGCCGCCCTGGAACTTGTAGCGGATGACGTCGTAGGGATAGGCCGCCTCGACACGCGCGAGGCTGCGCTGAACCTCGTCCAGCGCCGATTGATAGTCCCACAGGCTGAGCCCGCCCCCGTACCAGAAAAGGACGCGGCTGCCATCTGGCCCCTGCCACCAGAAAGCGCCGGGCATGTCTCGCGGCACCACTGCCTGCTCGTCCCAGAAAGTGTGCACGGCCTTCTCCCCCCAGCGGAAGTAGTCGGGGATGCCGGGCGCGAAGAAGCGGATGCCGGCGCCGGCCAGGACGCTCACCAGCCCCCAGGAGAGCCCAGGCACGTCGTTGAGCTCGGCCGTCTCGATGGGGATGCCGAAGCGCCGCCGCAGCCGGAAGGCGGGGTAGAGCAGCCGCACCTGCTCCTCGTGGCTGCACAGCTCGCTCGTCTCGTTGCCGAAGAGAGCCGTTACCTCGATGCGCCCCTCGCGCATGAGCCGCGCCGCCTCGGCCGCGACCTCCGCTGGGCGGTTCTCGAGGAAGTGCAGCACGCTCCACGCCTGCTCGACCGAATAGCGATAGCGGCTCACTTCCGGGAAGTCCTCGGTCTCCCGGCAATTGCAGATAACCTGGTCGAGGAAGCAGTCGTGCTCGCGCAGCAGGTTGCTGGGCAAGTCGGTGTATCCCAGATCGTGGTGCGATCCGTGGACGACGTGCAGCTCCCAGTGGCGTCCTGGCTGCCAGGTCAGCTCACGCGCGTCCTGCATCGCTTCTCCCGCCCACAGTTCGAGCCGCACGGGCATCGCTTGGCGAATGTCGGGCAGGCAGATGTCGCACGGGCAGTCTCCTTCACTCAGGCTGCCTAGGGGAAAGCGCTCCTGCTGGCCGGCCCAGCGCACGATCAGGAAAGCGTCGCTCGCGCCCGCGCACTCCCGGATGTCCAGTCGCACCATCTGGCGCAGACCGTTCTCGCCACGGACGAAGAAGACGGTAGGCCTGACGTCACTAATGCGCATTGACCTCACCTCTGCCCTTCCGGACTGAATCGTGCGCGGATCGCGCCGTCCCCACTATCTCTGAGGGTCGCGACCGGCGCGCTGACAACGAACCACACGGCTCCACCACCGAGGATGGTCGGCACCGTGGCCAGCCGCATCTCTTGAAGAGTGTGTCCCGCGCGAAGGCCTTCTCCAGGTCGGCCATCAGCCCTTGACTCCGGTGAAGACGATTCCCTGGATGAACAGGCGCTGGGCGAACCCATAGAGGAGCACGCACGGGACTATGTTCACCACCGTCGCCGCCATTAGCAGATGCCAGGGCGAGGCACCACGCCGCACCTGGAAGAACTGCAGCCCTAGAGCGGCAGTGAACTTCTCGTTGCTGTTGAGGTAGATCAGTGGCCCGAAGAAGTCGTTGTAGTTGGCCATGAACGAGAAGATGGCCACCGTCGCCAACGCCGGCTTGGAGAGTGGCATGATGATGCGCCAGAGCGTGGAGAAGTAGCCACAGCCGTCGATGCGTGCCGAATCGTCCAGCTCGGTGGAGATGGTGCGGAAGAACTGACGCAGCAGGAAGATGAAGAAGGCGTTACCGAAGAGCGCCGGCACGATCAGCGGCCGGTAGCTGTTGATCCACCCCAGCTTAGAGAAGAGGATGTACACGGGGATCATCGTCACCTGGCCGGGCAGCATCATAGTGCTGAGCACGATCAGGAAGAGAACATCCTTTCCCGGCCCGCGAAGCCTGGCGAAACCATAGGCGATGAGGGCGTTGGCCAGCACGTCGGCGAGTAGGACCGGGACGACGATGGTCAGCGTGTTCAGGTAATAGCGGCCGAAGGGCAAGTCTGTCAGGGCGGTGAGGTAGTTGCGCCACTGCGGCACCGCCGGCAGCCGCCAAGGCGGCATCAAGTAGGTCTCGTGCTGCTCCTTCAAAGAGGTCACGATCATCCACAGCAGCGGCAGCATGATGAACAGGGCGCCAGCCGCCACCAGCAGCAGTAGGATGGCCCGCACCAGCACGCGTGCCGACTGCGCGCGTCGTCTTGTAGGCACCCCCGAGGTCGCGGCCACCGTGGTCACATCCCCTTGCCCCCGGTCTCGTAGTACACCCAGAACGAAGATGATCGCAGCAGCACGAACGTGACGATGAGAATGAGCGTGAACAACACCCAGGCCATGGCCGCGGCATAGCCCATCTTGAAGTAGCGGAAAGCGTTGCGATAGAGATAGAGGCCATAGAAGAGCGAAGCGTTCTGCGGCCCACCGTTGGTCATGACGTAGGCCGAGGTGAAGGTCTGGAAAGTGGCGATGACGGCGGTAACCACGTTGAAAAGCACCGTGGGCGAGATCATGGGCAGCGTGATGCTGGCGAACCGTCGCCAGGAGCCGGCTCCGTCGATCTGCCCCGCCTCGTAGAGGTCCGTCGGCACGCCCTGCAACGCCGCCAGGTAGAGCACCATCGGCCCGCCCCCCCCCCCCAGGCTCATGACCACGAAAGAGGGCAACACCCACTGTTTGGAGCTGATCCAGCCAGGCCCGGTGATGTGGAGAGCCTTGTATAGCAGCCAGTTGAGCAACCCGAACTGCTTGTTGAAGATGATGGTCCAGAGGAGAGCCACCGCAACGCCGGAGACGACGTTGGGCAAGTAGTACATCACGCGCCAGAGGCTGAGGCCGGGCAGCTTCTGATTCAACATGACGGCGACCGTCAGCGAGAGCACCAGCCCCAGAGGGACAGCGCCAAAGGTGTAGATCATGGTTACCTTCAGCGAATGCCAGAACAGCGGGTCGCCCGCGAACATCAGCCTGTAGTTGGCTAGGCCCGCGAACACCGGCGGCGAGGTGATCGAGTACTCGGCGAAGCTCAGGATGAGCGAAGCCAGAATCGGCCCGGCGCTGAAGACTATGAAGCCGACTATCCAGGGCGAGATGCAGGTGTAGAAGGCGACCGCCTCGCGCCGCTTCATGGCTGAATAGCGCACTGTCAAGCCATACCCTCCAGTTGGCCGCGCGTTCCTGGGGCCAAGCCCGGGCCATGGCGGGCGCTAGCCCGCCATGGACCCCCAGGCGCGGTCCTACCAAGGCACGCCCGAGAACTTGAGCTCCGCCAGGGCGGCGTCCTCGGCCGTCTTGAGCTGCGGCAGCAGCTCCGCCGCCGGTGTCTCGCACTTCCAGACGGGGTCGAGCCCCGAGATCACTACATCCCATGTCTTCTGGGAATAGCCGGCGATGTCGTTCATCGGCGCGTACTGGCCATATTCCCAACTGCCCAGGATGCACTCCTTGGCTTCATCCGCGGTGTTGACGCTGCCTTTCTCGATCACCTTGCCGGCCCAAAGGTCCAGGTGCGACTGCCGCGGCGAGGGCCAGAGGGAGCCGGAGCTCAGTTCCTTGAGCGCCTGGTCTCCGGTTATCACCAGCATTGCCTTGAAGGCGGCCTGTGGGTGCTCGGTCGTGCGGGCGATCATGATCGGATCGGCGTAGATGCCCACCTTCAGGCTCTTACCCTTGGGCACGGCAGCGACGCCCCACTTGAAGCTCTCTACCGCCACTGCCTGGTTGAAGCCCCAAACGCCGATGGGCACCATGGCAGCGCGACCGCCGGCGAGGCCGCCGATGCCGGCCTGCTCCAGCGCCCCCGCCGCCTCTGGATCGGGCGCCACCTTGTGCTTGCAGACGAGATCAGCCCACCACTGGATCGCCTCAATGTTCTCGGGCGCATCGAGAAGTATCTCGGTGGCAATGCCGCGGTAGGCCTCCTTGGGCCAAACCTCGCCGCCGAAGCCCCAGCACATGTCCTCGAGCTCGAGGTGGCCCTGGTCGCCGTAGATGCCCTTCTCGAAGTTGCCATAGTCCTTGGTGAGCGCCGTGGCGTTGGCGAGGAAATCGTCCAACGTCCAGCCGTCACTGCTCCACTTCGTGGGTGGATGAGCGATGCCGGCCGCGTCCAACAGGTCCGCATTGTAGAACACGTAGGAGCCGCCGGCGTACACCGGCAGCCCAACCAGCTTGCCGTTGATCTTGTTTTCCTCGATCCAGCGCGGGAAGAAGTCGCTCAGGTCCACATTCTCGGCGTCAATCAGGTCGCCTACCGGCAGCGTCATCCCTTTGTAGGTGTAGTCCACGAAGTTGTTGGTGCCCCACTGGCACCAGAGGTCAACGGGCGTGCCGGCGGCGAGCATGGCGTTGATCTTGGTCTCGTACTCGGTCCAGGTAACCTCGATCAACTCCAGGGTGATGCCGGGGTTCTGCTGCGGCACCGTATCCGTACAGTACTTGTACCAGGCCCGACGTGGATCCTCCGGCAACACGATCCAAGTCACGTTGGTGGGTCCCTCCGTCGCCGGAGAGGCGGCCGCGACGGTCGGCTCGGCACCAGCGGCCGTGGCCGCCGTCGTAGGTACTTGGGTCGCCGGCTGCGCCGCCGGAGTTGCTCCACAAGCCGCCAGGGCGGCAGCTCCGGCGCCAAGCACACCTGCCTGCAGAAATCCGCGTCTCGAAACCGTGCGGTTCATCTTGTCCTCCCTCCGCCGTGAACGGCGTTGATCGCTGATCATGCGGACGATCCAGGGACGGCAGTCGCGGCTGCCGCCGCTCTACTCCTTGCGCACCACGAGGACACGGATGTCCAGGGGCGGTACGCTGAGCAGTACCTCGTCGCCTTCGCGCGGCAGCGGCTCATCGAGCAGCCCCTCCACGCTGCCCCAGCCGGCGACGCTGACGCGCTCCTCGATCTCGGAATCGCTGGTATTGGTGAAGATCCAGGCTTCCTTCCCTGGGATGGCCCTCCGACGCAGCAGCAGACGCCCCTCATGTTCGGGGTGCACGTCACACCGCTCGAGAAGGGCCCTTACGGCGGCAAGCGTATCCTGGTCTCTGTAGGCAGCGCCGTTGTGACCCACGAAGGTGCCCAGCAGGTAGGCGCGTCCCCGGCCCACTTGCCGCACAACTCCCGCCACCGCCTGGTCGTGCTTGAGACACGGCTCGCTGCCGAGGCAGGTGAATGTCTCCAGGTAGAGGTTCGCCCGCAGGCTGTGCCCCGCAAGCGGCCCGCAGCCTTCGAGCATCGTCGCCGGCAGGAACTCGCCCCACGTCCGCTGCCTGGGCAGCCAGCGCCTGCCGTTCCCCGGCTCGCGCACCATGGTCAAGCTCTCCTGCTCGACCCCGAAGAGCACCCGCATCGCCGCTGACAGCTCGCCGCGGTTGCAGTAGGCGTTCTCATCCAGGCGGCCGGGGCAGGCTTCACTGATCAGGTTGCCGCCGGCCGCCACGTAGTCGCTCAGCTTGCCCGCCGCCTCCTCAGAGAGCAAGAGGGGGAAGGGGAGTATCAGCGCCTTGTAGCGGCCCATCGTGGCTTCATCCCAGTGGGACAGCTCCGCGAAGTCCACGGGGATGCCCAGCCGCCACAGCAGCCAGTGCCAGCCGCGCACGTCGTAGGGCAGGTGCTCGGAGCCGTAGCCCAGGAGGTTGCACGCCTGGTAGTTGCGCTCATCCACCACGATAGCCACCGGCGCCCCGCCCCAGCTCGGCTGCCCGAACAGGTCGGCGTGGCGGTTGAGCGCCTGACCGATGCGGCCCGCCTCCTCATAGCGCGGCGTGCTCTCACCCACGGAATCGAGCAGGCTGAAGCCGTTCATCTCCTCGGCCATGATCTCGGCGCGCGTCACCCAGAAGGAGAGGGCGCTCACACCGCAGGAGACGGCCGTGAGCATCCAGCGCCGCATGTCCTCGCCCGATGGGACACGCCCCTTGTGCAGGCTCGTGCTCACCGGGCCACCCTGGAACTCGGCCGCCCACACCGGGCTGCCCGCCCGGTTGCAGGAGCGAACGTAGTCGTAGACGAGGCAGACGCCGTTGTGCATCTCCGCCGCGAGCGCCTGCCGCCGCTCCAACTCCAGGTTGCCCGGGCCCGCCTCGACGGCGAAGTCGTCCCAGGGGGAGATGGCGAACCAGGCCGGGTAGCAGGAGGAACCCATGAAGTCCTGGCAGCGGGCGTAGTTCCAGTCCATGCCCGCGCCGATCGTCGGCTGCGCCTTGTGGCAGAACACGGTTCGCCCCATGCGATCGGCGGCACGGATGGCGTCGGCGCGGCTGAGCAGTACCCCGGCGACCTGCACGTTGTCCATGAAATAGCGCCAGTCTAGCTCCTGCGTCACGATCGCCCTGCCGTGGGCGTTACGCTCCGGGATAACGTAGCACCAGTCGAGATAGCGCGTATTCCAGGCGCGGTTGAGGCCATCCAGGTCGCCGTACTTCTCGCTCAACCAGCGGCGGAAGTGCTCGAGCGTGTGATCGCAGTAGCAGACGTGCTGGCCGACCAGCCCCTCCGCCCAGTACGCCACTTCCTGCCAGGTGTTCCAGCAGACCACGTTCTCGAAGCGGCCAAGGGTTGCCACCAGTTGCTTGATGAAACGCGCCTGGTCGGCCCTGGCGCCGGGGTGGTCGTAGCAGGGGCCGGGCTTGCCGTCGCCTGGGAGCGTGGACTGCGCCTGGTAGGCGATGGGGAGGCCGTTCCTGCCCACCATGCGGCAGTCGGGGTGCTTGCTCCACAGCCAGTTGGGCGCCTGCTCGCAGGTGAGCCCAAGGTAGATGCCCAGGTCGAGCTTCGCCGCGTGCCCGATCAGCTCCTCGTAGCGGCCAAAGTCGTAGTGGCCTTCCAGCGGCTCATCTACCCCCCAGTGCTCCTGCAGCTTGATCAGGCTGAAGCCATGGCGCTTGAGGTTCTCCATGTCGCGCTTCAGCTCGGCCATCGGCGGCATCGGCTCACGACATAGGTGCGAGCCCAGCGGGAAGAGGCGTCCGAACGACTGCTTGTTCATCGGCTTACCTCCGGCACGACACGATGTAGCATGCGCAACTTCCGCTAGCCGC
>Ga0315274_10016733_pt1 | contig 10355 bp, 11 predicted proteins | sample YL17G02_20_MG_FD_203700 | JGI IMG/M metagenome (GOLD analysis project Ga0315274, IMG submission 203700) | Sediment microbial communities from Yellowstone Lake, YNP, Wyoming, USA - YL17G02_20 | ecosystem: Environmental > Aquatic > Freshwater > Lake > Sediment | place: USA: Wyoming | collected... | reverse complement strand
TGGCACTGCTCGCCCGGGGCGGCAGCAAGCCCCTGATCGAGAAATCGGAGAAGCTCGCGTCCGACTTGATGGACGCCTTCATGGAGGTGTCGGAACTCAAAAGCCTCATGCGCGACATCCCGGATGAAAAGGGCAAAGCGTTCGTGGCGCTCAAAACCGCGCGCCGCGAAATCCAGGACCGAAGGTTTCAGTCCGCCTTCGAGGTGCTGGACGATTTTCTGAACTCCCATCCGAACAACGCTTACGCGCCTCTGATGACGAAGCTGCGCGGCCGGGCGGAGTCTCTCGGCAAGGGCGTGGCCAGGCTGGGCGTGATTCTGCCGCTATCCGGTCCTCTCGGGGAACAGGGCGGCCAGATCCTGGCCGGAATCCAGTACGCCGTCCGCCTCAACAACGAGCGCAAGCAGCTGAAATTCGACCTGATCACGCGGGACTCGGAGGGCAACATGATCAAGGCCATCAGGGCCGCACAGGAGATCTGCCGCGATCAGGACGTGGCGGCCGTGATCGGCGACCTCGAAAGCCTGGTCACCGAAGGCGTGGCGGCCGTGGCACAGGAAAACGAAACGCCCTGCATCGCGCCCGTGGCGATGGAGGACGGCCTGGTCGACATCGGCCCGTGCGTGTTCCAGCTCAACGGATTTATCGGCGAACGAGCCCGGGCGCTGGCCGACTACGCGATCACTTCGCTCGGCCTGAAACGGTTCGCGCTGCTCTATCCGTCAGACCCGTACGGCCGCGTGCTGCGCAAGGCGTTCTCCGAAGCCGTGACGCAGAAAGGCGGCGAGATCCTCGCCGATCGATGGTATTCCGAGGGCACGGCGGATTACAGTTCCCAGATGACCGCCATCCGTGAGGCGGGGTTGAAGCGCATGATCATCGACAGCCTCGCCGCGGTGCACGGCGGTTCGGTGAACGCCGAACTGCAGAAGCCCTACGTCGACCGGATCACCGAGGAGATGCTCGACAAACGGGAGCTTCCCGTCACCTCCATCGACGGATTTCTGCTTCTGGCTTCCAAATCCAACGTCGAGTCCGTGCTTTCTCAGATGTCGTACAACAACATTCAGTCGCAGCTGCTCGGCGGCTCCAACTGGGACGACCTGGCCGTGCTGACGGGGCACCGGGACGCGCTTGAAGGCATCGTGTATTACAGCGATTATTACCCCGATCCCTTCAGCCCGCCGGTCTCCGCGTTCCGCACCGGCTTCAAGAAAACGATGGGCCGGAATCCGGAAAAGATGGAGGCCATCGGATTCGACGCGGCCTCGGCGCTGTTCGAAGCCATGGGTGACAAGGCCATGCTCCGCTCCTCGATACGCGACGCGCTCGCGGCAGTTCGCGGATTCGAGGGGGTGCGCGGGGCCGTTTCCTTCAATAAAAACCGGGTGAATTCCGCGTTCCGCCTGCTGCAGTTCAGGGACGGCAAGGTCAGCGTCGTCCGGTAATCCGCGTGTTTTTCGAGAAAAGAGATAACCTGTTCGTCGGCCGGTTTCCCGTGTGGTTCGATTGGCCCGGACTGGTCCACGGATTCAGCACGCGCAGGGGCGGAGTCAGCGATCCCCCGTACGATTCCCTGAACCTCGGATTGAACACCGCTGACCGCCCCGAGACGATCGAAGAGAACGTCCGACGGTTCTGCGGCGCGATGGGCGTCCGGCGGGAACGAATCGCCTTCACGAAGCAGGTGCACGGGGACCGGGTGCAGGCCGTCCACGCTCCCGGCGTGTATGCGGACACCGACGCGCTGATCACGGATACTCCCGGACTCATCCTTGCCGTCCAGGTCGCGGACTGCGTGCCGGTTTTTCTTTTCGACCCGGTCCAAAAAACGGCGGGCATCGCCCACGCGGGATGGAAGGGATCGGCCCTCGACATCGCCGCCGGGACCGTCCGTTGCATGTCGGAGTCATTCGGCAGCCGTCCAGAGAACCTGCAGGCCTGTATCGGGCCCTCCATCGGTCCCTGCTGCTACGAAGTCGGGGCCGAGGTGGCAGAGCGGTTTCCATCCAAATATTTAAAGGGGAACAAATTAAACCTGTGGCAGTACAACCATGATTTGATGATGCGAACCGGAGTCCAATCCGGCAACGTGACCGTGAGCGGATTGTGTACGCATTGCCAGACGGATTGGTTTTTTTCCCACCGGGCAGGCGGGGCAAAGACGGGACGGATGATGGGAGTCATCGCGGTAAATCCCGGATAAAGACAACGATCATACACGGTCTGAGACCGTGTATGATCGGAACAGATCAGAAAAAACTTGACATTCTGAGCTTAAATTTTAATATTATCCTGTGGGTGTATGAAATCAGTCAATTGATGAAGGAGGTGAATCTGGCGAGTTAAGGTCTAACGGGTTATATACATGTGGATCCAAAATCAAATTCATTTCAAACCATTTCGGAGGAGAAAAAAATGAAGAAGCAAATCGTGGTCATCGCAACGCTGGCCGTGTGCCTGGTTCTGGGCACCGCGGCGTTCGCAAAGAGCAACATCGGGTTCAAGGGCGTCGGAGCGAAAATTGGTCTCGTAGGTCCAGAAGGCGGCATCGGATCGGCCATCGGTTTTGGCGGCGTGGCTGATTTAGGATGGATCACACCGCAGATAGGTCTCGAAGCGGACTTGTTGTATTGGAGTAAAAGCTACAACTCCGGATATTTTTATGAAACTTATAATGTTAGTTATTCGCAATTTTCAATCGATGCGTTGGCAAAGTATTATTTTGAACAGAAAAAAGGTTCGAAATTTCACCCCTATGCGGGTGGTGGACTCGGTTTGGGATTCTGGAAAGTAAGTTATCCTGAGTCAGCTCATTTTGCAGGCGGTGTTAGCGGGACAGATATTGTTATAAGTCTTCTAGCGGGATCAAAAATGGCCCTTTCCCCCAAGATGGACGGGTTTGCCGAGGTCCGGTATTCCTTAGGTGGCTATGATTTCTGGGGTCTGTTCGCTGGTTTCGTTTACAAGCTGAAATAAACCGAATTTAACAGGCTGCTGAAAAATTATTGAATGCCGGTTCTTAACAAATGGCGAAAATCTGTTTAATCCTAAAAAGATAGATTTCTCGCCCGCTTGGCAGGCTCGAAATGACAGAACGACGTATTTTTCAGCAGCCCGTTAATCCGTTGGTTTTGAACCTAAGGGATTTGGGTTAATCGATTGCCTTGATTGTCGTGATTCCCGAATCTAAGTATTCTTTCAGGAAAGCCCCTCGGATTCGCCGGGGGGCTTTCTTGTTAGGAACTAAAAAACCTTCCAGGTTTTCAAAACCTGGAAGGTTTTTAGGTAGCGCTCCCGGCAGGGCGTATTCTGGGGACAGGTTTTGCTTGGAGTTGAAAATCCTCCACACACCCGACAGGGGGAAGTGTAAGATCCGCGCAAGCGCGCGGCAAGGGTGTCCACTGCGAGGAGCCGCAGGCAAAAACGTTGACCCGACGAATTGAAACCGCATATGAGGCAGCCGTGTTGGACGAGAGGGCCTATAGACTCAAAGTCCGATACCTGTACGGAAAGCATGGAAGTAGATGCGGCGGTTATAAACATGAAGGCAGGTGCGCATTACCCGGGGAGATCTGTCCGCCTGACCCCAAAGGACGGGGACTACCGACGCCAAGAGACGCCGGGAAGGGCAGACAGAAGGCAGCGGGAGGCCTATGGTGGCGTGATAGGACGAAGGGCGCAAGCCCTTCTCCTGCTCGATGTGTGCCGGTAGGTCGATTGTCCTGAAATTTCTGCCAAGGATTCTGTATTCGGATGAATTTCGGATGAATTTGCGGTTGCATCTTAACTCTAAAAGATTTATATTATTTAACGAATTTGATCCAAAAGTATTGAAAACGAATAACAGAAGTTCGAATCAAATCATCATCGAGAGGCTGATGCGGCTGGCTGCGAATTCACTGGCTGTGATTTTAAGCGGATTGATCCTGGCGGTCCCTGTCTTTTCGCAGAATGTCCTGCCGAAAAATTGGATTCACGCCGGTTACGTCGCGGCCGAGCCGCTGGCGCCCGACGCCTTCCAGAAAAATTGGCGCACGGGACGCGGCGTGGCCGTTGAATACCAGTCGTTTCTGAGCCGGCATCTGAGTTTTTTCACGGGTCTCGAATACCTGTCCTTCGGCCTCAACGACCCGGTACTCGCGGAAGAGTACAATCCGTCCCAAAACGGGATGTTCGTTTTCTCGTTCTCCAGGGGGCATTTTCGGGCGGGGGTGTTCCAGGCCGGATTGCGGCTTTTCCTTTCCGACGCTTCGTATCCCCTTGTGTTGCTCGTACAGGCGGCGGGTTCGCTCGTTCTTATGGATCAGGAGAAAATGACTATCCACCTGAATGGCGCCGGCAGTACGTCTTCGCAATCCGTCTCCCTCGGTAAAAGCGAAACGGCGCCGGGCGTCCAGGTCGGAGCGGGCATGCGCATCCGGATCGCGAAATCCATTCGGCTCCTGCTGTTGGCGGAGGGGCATGGCGTGTTCTCGCAGGACCGGTCCGAAAACCCGGACGCGATGGTCCGGCAGATTTCACGGGCGCGGGGCCGATCCACCTTCTTCCTCGCGTTCCGAAGCGGTCTGGAATACAGCCTCCGATGATGACCGACTTCAGCGCGGTGTTCCAGGAGATCCGGTCCGGAAAAATCCGGCCCGTCTATTTCTTCTTCGGCGAGGAGACGTTTTTCATCGAGGCCCTGATCAGGGCGCTCCGGGAAAAGATCGTCAAGCCGGAAACGCGCGATTTCAATTACGACGTCATGCAGGCGGAGGATACGGACGGCGACACGGCGGTCAACATCGCCGCGTCGTTCCCCCTGATGGCCGAGCGCCGCCTGCTGGTCCTGAAAAACGTTCAGAAATACTCCACCACCGACAAGAAGCGGATTCTTGCCTACGCCGGGGCGCCGCTTGAATCCACCTGCCTCGCGCTCACCGCCGCCGATGCGGACAAGCGGCAGTCCTTCTACGGCGAGCTCTCCAAACTCGCCGTGTCGGTCGAGTGCAAGCCGCTGTACGAAGACAGGGCGGCGGAATGGACCGAGAGGGCGGTCCAGGCCAGGGGCGCCCGGATTTCAGCCGAGGCGGCCGTCCTTCTCGTGCGGCAGGCAGGCGTTTCGCTGTGGAACCTGAGCAATGAAATCGAGAAACTGCTGACCTTCGCGAGCCCGAAAACGAACCTCGGCACGGCCGAAGTCAAGGCCGTTGCGGGATTTTCAAAAAAATACAACCCCTGGGATTTCGCCGACGCCGCGGGCGGACGCGAGTTGGACCGGACGCTCGTCATCATGCGGCGGCTTCTCCAGAATAAATCGTCCGCCACCGGACTCATCATCGAGCTGAGCAGGCGCGTGGTCCAGCTCATGCGGTTTCGGACGCTCATGGACAGGGGCGGAACGGCGCAATCCATCGGCGCCGCCCTCAAGCTCAAACCGTATTTCGTCAACCTGTACATCCACCAGGCCAGGAACTACAGCCTGCAGGAGCTCCGGGACGCCAACCGGTCCCTGCTCGAGGCCGATTTCCTGATCAAAAGCGGCGGCCTTGATCCGGAGACCGCGTTGACACTCGCGGTGTACGACCTGATCCGGGGCGGGAAGAACAGGCGTTATTTCCGGGAAACCGCGGCCTGACACCCGCGGAAGGTCCCATGCCGGGAACGGAACTTTTCGAGGTCCCGATTGTTCAATAATGCAAGAGATCCCATCGTGGAAAAACGGAAACCGTTGACCCCGTCGGACGAGGAGTTGATCGAACGGTTCCAGGGTGGCGACGTGTACGCCTTCGAAATGATCGTGAACCGGTACAAGGATCCGCTTCTCAATTTCGTGTATCATTTTCTCGGGGACAGAATCGACGCCGAAGACGTGGTTCAGGAAACCTTTCTCCGCGTCTACCGGAACAAGCACCTGTACCGGAACATCGCCAAGTTCTCCACCTGGATTTACACCATCGCGGGCAACCTCGCGAAAACGGAGCTCAGGCGGAGAAAACGGCGGAGACTGTTCTCGATCAGCCAGATGGGTTTCGACAACAAGGATTTCGACGTTCCTGATCCTCTCAGGACCGCCGACGTCGTGGTGGACGGGGACATGAAGGAGGCCTTCATCCGAAAGGAAATCGACGCCCTGCCGGTGAAATTCAAGGAAGTGGTGGTGCTCCGGGACATCGACGAGTTTTCCTATGAAGAAATCAGCGACATCCTGAAAATCCCCATCGGCACCGTGAAGTCCCGCGTCAACAGGGGAAGGCTCAGGCTTCAGAAGCGTCTCGGGGACCTGTTGGATAATTAACGCCATGGAGGGTTGTGAATGACCCCTTGTGAACGGAAACACAACGACATTTTCGATTTTGAAGACGGAGAGATGGACGTTTCCAGAAAAAAGGAAGTGAAACGCCACCTTGACGATTGCTGCGACTGCAAAAAGCTGCTCCGGCAAATCCGTAATCAGAGGGCGGCGCTGAAGCGCTGCGCCTCTCTGAAAACCCGTGACTCGTTTTTCGTCCTTCTTCAGGAGCGGATCCGAAGGGAGAAAGCCGGCAAACGGAGTCCCGGAGCCTGGCCGGTTTTCATGGTACCCCGGTGGATTCCGGCTTCGGCGTTCGTCCTGGTTCTCGTTCTGGCCGCGGGCTGGATGTTCACGCGAAAGGGCGCGCCCGTCATGACGGCCGACCGCACCGCGCCGAAAATCCGGACGGATCAGCCGTCTTCCAGACCGGTTCCCCCAAAAGTCCAATACGTCATCGATGAATATCCCCGGACCCGGCCGAAGGCGGCCGCAAAAAGCGCTGACGGCGTTCAGGTCGCCGCCGCGGACACGAATCTGCGCTTGAAAAACTTCGACGCGCTGAAGGGCCGGTTGACGCCGGTCAGTTTCTGATGACGGCACCCGCGGCGGGATACGGCGTGATCCGATCGATACCTGCCATGCTGATGGCCGGTTTACTCGCCGCGCAACCGGCGCGCGCGGAGGACATCGCCGCGGCGGTGCGCCAGGCCCAGAATTCCGTGGTCAGCATCCAGACCGTCGCGGCCGCGGCCGATTCGGGATGCGCGGTCGTGGGCTCCGGATTCCTGTTCGGTCCGCATTACGTCGTGACGCGCCTCAGCGTCATCATACGGACCGACAGCATCGAGATCGCGGTGGGAGACGGGCGCACGGCACGCGCCCGCCTTCTGCAGGTTGACGAAGCCACGGATATCGCGGTTTTGGAGCACGGACTCGACCGCGTGGTCCCGGTCCGGATGGGCCAATCCTCGGACCTGGCCGGCGGAAACCAGCTGGCCATACTCGGCAATTCCCTCGGAATTTTTCCATCCGTCACGCTCGGACGGTTCATCGGCAGGCGTTCCGACGGTCTTCTCGAAATCGACGGTTTGATACCCGCGGGCAACTGCGGCAGTCCGGTGCTCGACGCGGGCGGGAAGCTCGTCGGCATGATCGTCGGCCGTTTTCAGGACGACCGGGATCCGTCCCGGGTCATGGGGGTCGCCCTGCCCGCGGAAAGCATCCAAAAGGCGTTAAACTGGGTTCAGCGACGCCCTGCCCGTTCCGGATGGATTGGCATTTCGGTCGTGGATCTGGCGGCGGCCAGGGTAACGCCTGAAGGCGGCCCGATTGCGGGCGTGCGCGTCGTGGGAGTGGTTGCCGGAGGCCCCGCGGACAGGGCGGAACTCGCCGTGGGGGACACCATCGTCCGGTTGATGGGGAATCCCGTCCACAGCGCCTGGCAGATGGCCGAATGGGTAAAGACGGCTTCGCCTCAGTCGAAAATCACGTTTTCCATCCGGAAGGACGGCCGGGAATGGGAAAAACAGGTGCTCGTGACCAAGCCGCCCAGGCTGCAGCCCTGAGCAAGGCGCGTGGGGCGGGTATCCCGCGATCCGATCCTCGTCATTTTTCCGGCATTTTTGTTGACTTTCCCGTTTATTTTATTAAATTTGTAAGTTTATCGATCGCGATTGCGGAGGTTTGACCATGCCTGGTATGAAAGGGCGGTCTTTCGGCCTGATCCTGCTGCTCCTGATCGCCATGGCGGCGTGTTTCTTCATCCCGACTTCCCGGACTCTCTGGTTCATGCCGCTGCTGAAGGGAGCGCTGTTCGTCCTGCTTGCGGCGGTCGCCGTTTACGGCCTGTTCCGGTCCCGAAAGCCCTGGGAGACCCAGTCTCCGCAGGCCGGAAGCCAGGAGGAGTTTCGCGCCGCCGCACCGGTCCAGGAACTGCCGCCCGGGAAATCCTGGGAGGGTTTCGGAAAGGCGTTCGGCTCCTTTTACAGGAAAACCCTGCGGATCGTCCGCATGTCGATGGCCGCTTCATCCGTCGCCATTTATTTCCGGAAGGAAGGCGCGCTGAAATTGGAATACGGGGAGGACGCGTCGGGACCGATCGAGCCACATCTGGTTTCGTCCGACAGCGGCCTGCTGGCGCAGGTATTGGCCAACAAGACGCCTTTTCTGCAGAACCACCTGGCGTCCGGATTCTCCCTGTCCGGCAGGCCGGGCACCGAAATCCGGTCCTTTCTCGGGGCACCCCTGTGCGCCAGGGACGAGGTCGTCGGCGTTCTGGCCGTCGGAAGCGAGGCGCCGGACGATTTCAGCGAGGCCGATACGACGCTGGCGGCGCACGTCGCCGACCTGATCACCGAGGTGATGTTCGCCTTCCGCCAGGGCCTGCAGGAGGAAATCGACGTCAAGGTCAGCCGGGTCCACCTCGAATTCAACCGGCAGCTGAAGTCGCTGGACAGCGAGGAAGCCGTTGTTTCGTTCTTCGCCCAATGCCTGGCCAGGCTGTTCAGCTTCGACCGTTTTACGCTCTGCCTCCGCCAGGGGGAGGAGGGCGCCATCCGGTTCGTGCAGGGCCAACTCGACGGGCTCACGCAGGGCGTGCGGTTTCCGCTGGACGAAGGCCTGAACGGGTGGGTGCTCAAGCGCAACACGCCCCTCATCATCCAAGACATCGGCGAAGGGGATTACCTGAGGCCGCGGTATTTCAAGGGGGAGAACAGCAAGCACGGCCTCCGCTCGTTCATCGGCATGCCGATGGGGACCGTGGAGAGCGGGTGGGGCTGTTTCAGCCTCGAGAGCAAGCGGCCCGGGCAGTACAACGATAAAATCAAGGATGTGCTGTTCCATTTCGGCCTCCAGCTCGAGCTTGCAATCGAGAGGATGGGGCCGGGGCAGCAGCCGCTAATCGCCCAAAAAAACGATCTTCCATCCTCCAAAGCGCGCTTTGAGATGGAATAAAAAGGAGTGATACTTCTATGGCAAAGGCAAAAAGTTTCGCCGACAAGGTGGCCAAGAGCGCCAAGGACTTCCACAAGCACTGTCCCAAATGCGGGGAAGCCATCAACACCATCCAGCTCGTGAAGTCCGAGAAGACCGAGAATTCGTGGCGGTACAATGAGAAGTACGTCGGCGTGTGCAAGTGCAATGCCGCCGAAGTGGTGAAGTAAAAGGACGAAACGCCGAGTGAGCTTCGCCCGGCTGGTGCTCGCCACGCGGAACGCGGACAAGGTCCGCGAAATCCAGGCGATCCTCGGTCTGCAGGATGGCCAGTTGGTGTCTCTTCTCGATTACCCGCATTTCGCAGATATCGAGGAAACGGGGGGCACGCTCGAGGCAAACGCGCTGATCAAGGCGCGCGAAGGGTTCCGCATGACGGGCACGCCGTGCATCGCCGACGACACGGGTCTTGAAGTCGACGCGCTCGGCGGCGCGCCGGGCGTTTACTCGAGCCGTTACGCGGGCGAGACCGCCACCTACGCGGAAAACGTCCGAAAAATCCTTTCAGTGATGAAGGACGTTCCCGCGGGGAAGCGCACCGCGCGTTTCCGGTGCGTGGTGGCGCTGAAGGCCGAAGGGCGCGAGGAATGGGTGGAGGGCGCCTGCGAAGGCGTGATTCTGACTGAACCTCGCGGCGCCGGCGGGTTCGGGTATGACCCGGTGTTTTTCGTTTCGGAATTGGGAAAGACGCTGGCGGAGATGACCCTCGCCGAAAAAAACGCGATCAGCCACCGTGGCAGGGCGTTTCGCGCGATGGCGGAGGTGTTGAAGAAAAATCCGGTTTAGCCTCAACCCCCTGTCGTCCCCCTTCTCCACAAGTGGAGAAGGGGGACCAGAGGGGGGATGAGGGATTCGGGGCGTAGCGCAGTCCGGTTAGCGCACCTGCTTTGGGAGCAGGGGGCCGTAGGTTCGAATCCTACCGCCCCGACAAAAGGATAGGGCTGCAACTTACGTAATTTCAGGTGGTTTGCAGCCCCATTATTTTGTTATAATATATTACTGTTTTGGTATGGATTGGTACGTTTTGGTATCCTTTAAGGCACTTTTAAGTCACCTCTTATATTACTAATGTTTAGATAAATAT
>Ga0315274_10016732_pt1 | contig 10356 bp, 5 predicted proteins | sample YL17G02_20_MG_FD_203700 | JGI IMG/M metagenome (GOLD analysis project Ga0315274, IMG submission 203700) | Sediment microbial communities from Yellowstone Lake, YNP, Wyoming, USA - YL17G02_20 | ecosystem: Environmental > Aquatic > Freshwater > Lake > Sediment | place: USA: Wyoming | collected... | reverse complement strand
GACGCCGGCGCGGGTGGCCGCCTTGCGCACCAGTTCCACCAGGCCGGCCTCCCCTTGCCTGGCCCCCTGGCCCAGGTTGGTGCCGCAGTAAAAGACCATGCCCCGCCCCACCGATTTCGAGATCAGGCAGGGCACGTCAGCCGCAAAGCACCCTTCGACATTCGCGTCCTGGCTTTCCAGCGCCGCATAGCGCGATGCACCCCATGCCAGGGTGCCGCCGGCCAGACGGATCGGAAAATAGAGGCCGCCGGAGGTGCCCAGGTCGGCCAGCGCTTTTCTCACGTCCTCGGTGACCGACCCCTGGAAGGTCTCGGCGGATTCCAGCTTGAGGTGATAGGAAGAGGTGCTGTCGGCCTCGCGGATCCCCCAGACCTCGGCCAGCCCGCAGCCGGGCAGCGCGCGGCTGTGCCGCCCTGTCGTGCCATTGTACCCGCCCAGGTGCGCTTCGCTGATCAGCACGCCGCCACCCTGCACCCAGGCCATCAGGTGCTGCGCCTCGGCCTCGGTCAGGTAATAGGGCGAAGGCATGATCAAGAGCTTCAGGCCGTCGAGCTGGCCCCGCTCCAGCATCTGCCCGCTGACGATGCGGTAGGGATAGCTATGCCAATAGAGGGCCTGGATGTACGCCTCGACGCTCTCTACGAGCGGGCTGAGCTCCTGGTGCATGCAGAAATGCATGATCTCGTTCTTGCGGCTTTTCCAGATGCCGATCTCTGCCGGTTGGGGTGGACAGCGCAGGAGGGCATCGACGTGTGGAGAGAGTGCTTGCCAAAAGGAGCGGACGGCCCCGGTGATCGGCCGATCGCTGCCATCCAGGCCCACCACGCCCCAGGCGGGAGATTCAAAGCCCAGGACCTCGGGCCGGTACTGCCAGAATAGAAAGCCGCGGATGCCCATGCCGATCTGCGGCAGCCAGTCGCGCAGCAGGTCGGGTAGGGCAAGCATGCGCTGATGGAAGGAGGTGCAGCCGTGGTTGAGGTGGCTTTCGACGTTGTAGCACAGCTTGCCCCTGGCGGCGGACACCACCTGCGTGGCGAGGATGGGCCCGCCGTTCATGGTGGCCGCAAACAGGTCGCACCGCTCGGCCAGGTCAAAATCGTCGGCGCAGCACGAGATCGAGTTGAAGGCCGACATGACGTTGGGCACCACGTGGAGATAGGCCACCCGGCCCGGGTCCTGCTCCCGGACCATGTCCAGCCTCCACGTCGCCTCGCGGGTCATGGTGTCGATGTGAAACTCGCGCCAGTCGACGAAATCGGTAAAGGTGTGCGGGTTGCGGGGCAGCTCGATCTGCTCCCAACTGTCATAGCAGCGGCCCCATACCTGGTTCAGACGCTCCACAGAGCCGTACTTTTTCATGAGCCAGGCCAGGAACCGCGCCTGGCAGTGCGCGCAATAGCAGACCAGGGTTTCGGTGTGTGGCGTGCGCTGCGGGAAGGACAGCTCGGGCTCGTTCCAGACGTCCCACATGGCCAGCGCCGGGTGTCCGCGAAAGTGCTGGATCGTGGCTGCCATGAACTTTTTGCGCTCGCTCAGCGCCCCGGGATGGTTGTAGCAGGGGCCGGGGTGGCCGCCGATCTGGCGGTGGCCCACCGTGTACGGCTCGATGACGTGGCCGTTGTTCATCACCTGCCTGGCATCGGGATACCGCTCAAAGAGCCAGTGCGGTGACACGTCGAAAATCACGTTCAGCGTCACCTGCAGCCCGTTGGCCTGGGCCAAGTCCATGAGCGGGTCCAGGTCGTCAAAGACCAGGCGATCGCGTTGGCGGTGCGACCAGCGCCACTGCACCCAGTACTTGACCGCGTTGAACCCCAGCGCCTTGATCCGCTCCAGGTCGGCCGGCCAGCATTCCGGCTCGGGGGTCGGCGCCCGGTAGTATTGGGCGCCAAAGAGGAACGGCAATGGGCGGGAGACTGGTTTCTGGCTCATGTTCACCCCCTTGTGTGGTGCCCCTCGCACGGGCTGAGAGCCTGATCTTGCTGTGTCGCTCTATACTGATTATACACCAGAACGGCTCAAGTGCTATCTGCGGTGGGGTGCGTGTGTTCCTGGAGGCACCGTTGTTGCCAAGCGCGCAGACAGTACGGGCATGGGGATACCCGTGCTACATATGATGCGGTTCAAACGCGGAATCGGTGCATCTGCAGAGGTCTCTGGCATCCTGACTTTTTCGGTCTATGGTGTTATAATGGGGATTGTGGGCGACCATCGTCCGCGGCAGGTCAGACCTGGGTGGAACCGGGACAAGGCCTGGAGCGTCATGAAAGAGGATTCGTCGTCCCGCCGTGCCAGAGGGTGAGTATTCCACCACAAAGGCACCAAGGACACGAAGGATAGACAAGTGTGTGCAGGAGGGCGTTTTGCACCACAAGAGACTCCTTGTCGTCGCCTTGAGCTTATTGGCCATGTGTTCGCTCCATGCGGCACCGGCCGTCGTCGCTGCTGAGCCGCCTCCTGGCCTCACGATGGATGCGGTTGCCGCGTTCGATGGCCATTTCAAGTATGGCGAGTGGTTGCCGGTGTGGGTCACCCTGGAGAACAGCGGCGCCGACCTGGATGCCGAGGTGCACGTCCGGGTGGCGGGGAGCATGGGCTTCACCACGTTTGCCGCGCAGGTGCCCCTGCCGACCGGTTCACGCAAGCGCGTGCCGGTATACGTGCTGCCGAACAACTTTTCGCGGCAGTTGGAAGTGCAGTTGGTAGACAGCGCCGGGCGCGTCCTGATTGCGCAAAAGACGGCAGCCTCGCCCGAGGTCAACGTCAACCTGCTCATCGGGCTGATCGCACCGCAGCGCGGGGCATTGTCCTTGATTGCCGGAGCGACGGCCGAAGGGGTTGCCCGGCCCAAGGTGCTGATCGACGTGCCGTTGATCGATCTGCCAGAGCGGGCGGAGGCCCTGGCCTCGTTTGACTGGCTGATCCTGAACGATGTGGATACCTCGTCGCTGACACCCGAGCAAAAGGCGGCCCTGGAGACGTGGGTGGGCCAGGGGGGCAAGCTGGTGATCGGCGGCGGGGCTGGCGCACGGCGCACCGTTTCGGGCCTCCCCGAGTCGCTGCTGCCGTTCGTGCCGCGCGGGGAGGCACAGGTGAGTTCCCTGGCGGGGTTGAGTGCCTTGGGCGGGGGCGAGCCGGTGCGCGTGCCGGGGCCGTTCCTGGTCTCGACCGGCGATCTGGGCGAAGGGCGAACGGAGGCCGAGCAGGACGGGATGCCGTTGGTGCGTGAGCGCAGCGTCGGCAACGGGTATGTCGATTTCGTGGCCCTCGATCTGGCGACCTCGCCGTTCGATGCCTGGACGGGAACGATGGCGTTCTGGGCACAGTTGGTCCTGCTCCACTCTGCCTACCCACAGGGCCTGCCGCCGGACATGTCGCCGCGCCAGATGCGCGCGGACCAATTGAGCTATGCCCTCTCCAACCTGCCCTCGCTGGCCCTGCCATCGGTCAGGGGGCTAAGCGTCCTGCTGAGCGTGTACATCCTGCTGGTCGGCCCCGTCAACTATCTCGTGCTGCGCTGGCGGCGGCGGCTGCATTGGGCGTGGGCGACCGTCCCGGCGATCACGATCTTGTTCTCGGGTGGGGCATTTGGCCTGGGATATGCCTTGCGCGGCACCGATCTGATCGTCAACCGGATCGCCACCGCTGCCGCTCAGCCTGATGGCTCGGTGCGGGTGACCAGCTATGTGGGGCTGTTCTCGCCGTCGCGGCAGAGCTACGAGATCGAGGTCCAAGGGGGCGGCCTGCTGAGTCCGCTCAACCCGACCTATGCTCCGTTTTCCGATACCGGCACCGGGGTCGGCGGGGACATGGTCTTTGTGCAGGGCAACCCGGGCCGCGTGCGCGGCCTGACCGTCAACCAGTGGTCGATGCAGACCTTTGTGACCGAGGATGCCTGGGTGGACCTGGGCCATGTGACCAGCGATTTGCGGATCGAAGAGGGGATCCTGACGGGCACCGTGCGCAACGGGACCGGCCTCACGCTCAAGGATGCGGCAGTCGTGCTGAATGCCGACTTGATCCGGCTGGGCGATCTGGCCCCGGGCGCGGAAGCCCAGGTTTCGCTCAAGCTATCTGAGCAGGGAGACCCGTCCTTTGGCATGCCGATCAGCTACCGGCTGTTCGAAAAAGAGCTCAGCCAGCCCGGACCCAATGGCCCGGCGCGCGAGGTGCAGCTCAAGCAGCAGATCCTGGATACCCTGCTGAACTCGGGCGGCAAGTTCGGGCCAGTTTCCAGCGTGATGCCTGTGGACGTGACCAGCGGGCAGATGCTGATGCTCCTGGCCTGGTTGGATCAGGCGCCGCCGGAGGTGCTCGTGGCTGGCCGAGAGCCTATCCAGCAGACGACGGCTCTTTTCACCATGGCGCTCGACTATCGCCTGCCGGAACAGGGAGCCATCTCGGTGCCCGCCGGGTTCGTTCCCGGCCGCCTGATCGAGATGCCCGTGGAGGGCGGCATGTGTGGGCCCACGGGGACATCGTCCGTCTATATCTCTTACGGCAACGCCACCTTTGAGTTCCAGGTGCCGCAGCAAGACATGCGGATCGAACGCCTGAAGCTGTCGCTGCGCGCGGAAGGGGGATGGTCTCAGCCGCTCGAGACCTCGTTGTACGACTGGTCGTCTGGGACCTGGAGCAAGCTGAGCAGTGCCGTGCTGGGCAGCAACGTCATCGAGCCGGTCAAGGGCCTGGTCAGCGAGGACGGCCTGGTGCGCGTGCGGATCAGGCAGGAAGATCGGCGTGGGGGATGCTTTTACGTGTCCCTGGGTTTTGACGCAACGAGATAGTAGGTTGGAAGGTTGGAAGATGGAAGCTCGGAAGGTTGGTGAGTCGTCAGCCATCGAAACGCGCGACCTGACTCGTCGCTTTGGCAAGCTGACGGCTGTCGATCATCTGGATCTCCAGGTGCCGGTCGGCTCGCTCTTTGGCCTGATCGGCCCCAACGGCGCCGGCAAGACGACGACCCTGCGCATGCTGGCCGGGCTGCTCGACGCTACGTCGGGCGAGATCGTGCTCAACGGGCAGACGATGAACCACGGGCGCGATTGGGGGGAGCTGCAGCGGCAGATCGGCTACATGCCGGACTTTTTCGGCGTGTACGAGGACATGCTGGTCTGGGAATACCTGGACTTTTTCGGGCGCTGCTATGGCCTGCCTGCTGCGCGCCGCCGCCAGGTAACCGACGAGCTGCTCGAGCTGGTGGACCTGGGCGAGAAGCGAGACACCTATGTGCAGACTCTCTCGCGGGGCATGCGCCAGCGGCTGTGCCTGGCGCACGCCCTGGTGCACGATCCGTCCGTGCTGTTGCTGGACGAACCGGCTTCAGGCCTGGACCCTCGGGCCCGGGTCGAGATGCGCGAGCTGCTGCGCGAGCTGGGGGCCATGGGCAAGACCATTGTCGTCAGCTCGCACATCCTGGCCGAACTGGCGGAGCTGTGTGATTCGGTCGGGATCATCGAGCGAGGGCGGCTGGTGATCAGCGGGGCGCTGGACGAGGTGCGGCGGCGGGCCACGGCCGGGCGTATGCTGCACATCCAGGCGCTGTCGGACCGAGACACGGCGATGGCGGTGCTGCGCGATCAGCCTGGGGTGGGGCAGGTATACGCTGTCAATGGTGGGGCGCTCGAGGCCGAGTTCGTGGGAGACGAAGAAGCGATCGCCGATCTGCTGCAGTCTCTGCTGGCCCGTGGCGTGCGGGTGGTGGCCTTTAACGAGATCACGGGCGACCTGGAAGAGGTCTTTTTGCGGCTGACGGAGGGATAAGGAATGGAAGAGTGGAAGAACGGAAGATTGGAAGGATGGGGAGCGTTCCGCCATGCTTCCATCCTTCCGATTGTCCGATGGGAGTGAACCCGATCATCGTCAAGGAGCTGCGCTCCCGCATGCGCGGCATACGGGCTTTTGCCGTGCTGACCGGCGTGCTGCTCCTGCTGGCGGGCATGAGCTACCTGCTGTACCGCATCGTGCTGCAGACCATGCAGTTCGCGAACACGCCAGTCAGCCCGCTGATCGGGCAGACCCTCTTTGTGGGGTTAGCGTTCATCGAGCTGATGATGGTCTGTTTCATCACCCCGGCGGTCACGGCGGGCACGATCAGCGGCGAGCAGGAAAAGCTGACCTATGAGATGCTGATGGCCACGCCGCTGCGCCCGTCCAGCATGCTGTGGGGCAAGCTGATCTCGGCGCTCGGGTATGTCTTTTTGCTGATCTTTGCCGCCGTGCCCATGGCCAGCCTGGTGTTCATCTTTGGCGGTGTGACCTTGCTCGATATGCTCAAGGCACTCGTGATGGTCGCAGCGACGGCCGTCACGCTGGGGGTGATCGGCGTCTTTATGTCCGCCTGGCTGGGACGCACGGTGCGCGCCACGACCCTCAGCTACCTGGCCGTGCTGACCTTGATCGTCGGGCCGTTGTTGGTCTATATCGCCGTCGGCGTGCTGCGGCAGAAAGAGCCGCCGTCCTGGATCCTGATCCCCAACCCGATCAGCGCGCTTTTCTCAGCCGCAGCCCCGGTGTCGCCCTACGGCAGCCCGACCGGTTTCCTGAGCCAGTTGGGGATGATCCTGAGCGGCAACATATCGGTGCTCAGTGGGACGCAGATGGGGCAGGGCTACCCGCGCCCATTGTACCACTATACCCTGCCGTTCTATGGCTGCCTGTCGCTGGCGCTCTACCTGCTGTCCACACGGCTGGTGAGGCCCTCGCGGCGGTGGCGGATTCGCCGGAAGGAAGTCCTTGTAGTGCTGGCTCTGTTCGTGGCGCTGGCGGGCGTTGTCGCCGTGCCTTTTCTGCTGTCTGCGGGCCGCTATGAGCGCCGGACACCGCTCCCGTTCACGCCCACGCCAATGCTCGCCGTGCCCATGCCGGCGCCCGCCGTGCCCATGCCGGCGATGATCGACCGGGGTGTCCAGGTGATCCAGGTGGGGCCGACCATGGCGCCGCAGCCCACGGACAGCCCGCTGCCGCTGCCAACCACAGCTCCCAGCCGGGCCGGGGCTGCGCCCGTGCCACCGCCAACCCCATCGCCATCGCAATCCGACCTCTCGGAAGCGGAGCAGGCGGCGATCTATGCCGCGGTGATCCGTCAACTGTACACGGTGGACAATGGGCAACTGGAACCCCTCCAGTTCGAGGCCATCTCTGTGTCGCGCGTCACGGATGATGAGGTGGGCGCCGCCAACGCTCCCCGGGGAAATCCTGTCGTGCTATCTGAATCGCTGCAGGCAGCGGTGGCCGAGGCGCTGTGGGACATGGGGCCGCAGGTGAATTGGATGGACGAGGTCGCAGGAGCGATGTTTGTGCTGGGCAATGTGTATCCCCAGGCGGATGGCACGGCGTGGGTCTCGGGTCGATTCTGGTATTCCAAGAATGGCATCAGCGCCAAGACGTACGTCCTGCAGCGAATCGATGGTGCGTGGCGGGTGGTCGGAGAGTTGGGGACATGATGGACAGGCTGACGATCTTGTTGCGGCGCTTTGGGCGTCGGCTGCGGCTGCGCGATGGCTGGTCGCTGGCCCAGCATTCGCTGTGGATGGCCGGCCTGGCCGCAGCGTTGATGCAGCTTGCCGGTCGGGTGTGGCCGATCGCCGACCTGTGGTTGTGGACGGTCGCACCGCTGGCGCTCTGGTCGCTGGCGGTCATTGGCATCGCCCTGGTCCGCCCGCTGCGTCCAGAGCGGGTCGCCCGACGCTGTGATGCCGAGCTGGGACTGAAGGAACGGCTGGCAACGGCGATCACGCTGGAAGGATGGCGGCTGAGTACAGCCGCTCGCCCTCCATCCTTCCAGTCGGATCTGGTCGCTCTCCAGCAGCAGGACGCTCTGGCTGCTGCGCAGCGTATTGAGCCCCGGCGGGCGTTCCCACTGCGCTGGCAGTGGCGGTCGCTGCTAGTCGCCGGGGTTCTGATCTCGGCGACGGTAGCCCTGGCCGTGCTGCCCAACCGCATGCGCGAGGTCATCGCCGAACGACAGGCCATCGCCCAGGCAGCCGAGCAGCAGGCGCGGCGCGTGGAAGAGCTGCGCAAGCAGGTCGAGGCGGCACGCGAGCTGAGTCCGGAGGAGCGAGAGGAGCTGCTGCGCCGGCTGGAGGAGTTGGCGCAGCGTCTGCGCGACAATGCCGGGGACCGGGAAAAGGCGGTGGCCGATTTCTCCAAGGTGGAAGAAGCCCTGCGCCAGAAGGTCGATCCCAATGCCGACGCGCGCCAGGCTGCGCTGGCAGCGCTGGCCTCGCAGCTCCAGTCTCTGGCTCAGGAAAAGGCCGGGACCAAGGCCGATCCGGCTGACATGGACCAGGCCATGCAAGAATTGGCCGACAAGATGGCAGGGATGAGCGAGGCCGAGCGCGAATCGTTGGCCCAGTCATTAGCTCAGATGGCAGCACGCGCGGCGCAGGCGGGCGACACGAACCTGGCTCAGGCGCTGGCGTCGCTGGCTCAGGCAGCCCGATCGGGCGACACGCAGGCTGCGTCTGCGGCGGCACAGGCGGCCTCTGAAGCCATGCGGCAGGCGCAGGGAGAACTGGATCAGCAAGCGGTCCTGCAGCGCGCGCTGTCCGAGCTGCAGCAGGGCCGCCAGGCGATGTCCCAGGCCGGGCAGCCACAGCCCGGGCAGGGCACCGCCCAGGTGCCTGGCTCTGGGCAAGGCCAGGGCAAGGACCAGGGACAGGGAAAACAAGGCCAGGGGCAAGGTGGACAAAACCAGGGACAGGGCCAGGGTCAGCCGGGCGGCGGGGGCGGCACCAAGGCCGACACGCTTCCTCCTGGCACAGGCAAGGGACAGGCCGTTCGTCCCAAGGGGGAAGGTCAGCCGGGCGACGTCACCAAACTGGACCAGCAAGTCTATGTGCCCTGGGGCCGGCGTCCGGGCCAGGGGGAGCAGATAACCCTACCCGGGCAGGATACCGGGCAGGGGGAGACGCAGGTGCGCGAGCGCACAGACCCGCTGCCGGGCGCGCCTGGCGAGGCGTTGGTGCCATATCACCAGGTGTTCTACCAGTACCTGGACGCGGCGAACCAGGCTATGGAGCAGAGCTATATCCCATCGGGGTTGAAGGACTATGTGCGGGAGTACTTTGCGCGGCTGGAGCCATGAGGTGGATTCACAGGAGCATACCATGTCAGAGCAGAGTACGATGACCGCAGAGCAGTTCCGCAGCATGGCCGCGGCGATCGAGGGGCAGGTGGGCCGGGTGATCGTCGGCCAGAAGGGGCTGGTGCGCCAGACCTTGATCACCTTGTTGGCCGGGGGCAATGCCCTGCTGGAAGGGGTGCCCGGCCTGGGCAAGACCATGCTGGTGCGCACCATGGCGCAGGCCGTGGACTGCGCCTTTTCGCGCATCCAGTTCACGCCGGACCTGATGCCGGCCGACATCGTAGGCACCAACCTGATCGTCGAGGACGAGCAGGGGCGGCGACAGTTCCAGTTCGAGGCGGGGCCGGTCTTTGCCAACCTGGTGCTGGCCGACGAGATCAACCGCGCCACGCCCAAGACCCAATCAGCCATGCTGGAGGCCATGCAGGAACACAGTGTGACGGTGGCCAAGGTCACCCGCCACCTGCCGGAGCCGTTCTTTGTCCTGGCCACGCAGAACCCGCTGGAAATGGAGGGCACCTACCCGCTGCCCGAAGCGCAGTTGGACCGCTTTTTCTTCAAGATCGACGTGCCGTTCCCGACGGCGGACGAGCTGGTCGAGATCGCCAACCGCACCACCGGCGCGGCCGTCCCCGAGGCCAGTCCGGCCGCCGATGGTCCGGCCATCGTGGCCATGCAGGCATTGGCGCGCGGGGTGCCGATCGCCGACCACGTGACGGTCTATGTGGCCCGCCTGCTCAAGGCCACCCATCCCACCGATCCGGCGGCCCCAGACGTGGTGCGGCGCTATGTGCGCTATGGGGCCAGCCCACGCGGCATGCAGGCCATGATCCTGGCCGGCAAGATCATGGCCCTATTGGATGGCCGCTACAACGTGGCCTTTGACGACGTCCGCCAGGCCGCCACGCCTGCCCTTCGCCACCGGCTGATCCTCAGCTTTGAGGGCCAGGCGGAGGGGATCACCACGGACACGGTGATCGCGGAGGTCTTGAAGCAGATCGTGCCGGAGTAGGAGGGAGGAGTGGAAGGATGGAAGGTTGGAAGGAGTGAGTTTCGGCTGATCGATCAGATGCGCGGTGCGGCAGTGTCTGTATTGGGCAACATCGCCGAAGGTTATGGACGCGGCAGCATCGGTGACTATATCCGTTTCTGCGAGATAGCCCGTGGGTCGCTGGCTGAGGTGGCAAGCTATGAGGATTATGCCTGACCAACCTTCGCGGCTGGGCACAGCCACCACTCTTCCATCCGTCCATCCTTCCTCTCCTCCT
>Ga0315274_10016731_pt1 | contig 10356 bp, 14 predicted proteins | sample YL17G02_20_MG_FD_203700 | JGI IMG/M metagenome (GOLD analysis project Ga0315274, IMG submission 203700) | Sediment microbial communities from Yellowstone Lake, YNP, Wyoming, USA - YL17G02_20 | ecosystem: Environmental > Aquatic > Freshwater > Lake > Sediment | place: USA: Wyoming | collected... | reverse complement strand
AGTTCCAGCCTTTCAAGTTCTTCGGAGTCGTCACTGTCCAGCTCCAGCCTTTCAAGTTCTTCGGAGTCGTCACTATCCAGCTCCAGCCAGTCAAGCTCCTCGGAATCGTCACTGTCCAGTTCCAGCGAATCCAGCTCTTCCGAGTCTTCCAGCGAATCTTCGAGCAGCCTTTCGAGCGAATCGTCCTCGTCACTCAGCTCATCGAGCGAATCATCCTCATCCTGGGCCGGGTCGCCGAACACCGCGGACCGGGCGCTGATGGAGTCGGCTGATTCGGTATTAGGCGGGATGTCGGCGGCGACGATTACTTACCTGCCCGGCACCGGGTCGAGCAGGCAGATAAAGGCGCTGATAAGATACCTGGGGGCACAGCCGATGGACGGCTTGAAAGGCGGCAGCAGGCCCCAGTTCGACCTGATCGTCAGGAACGATGCATCCGCCGGGATCTCGGCGAAAGAACTGGATACGGCACGGGACAAGGTCCAGATCGCCCTGCGCCGAGGCCGGTCGGTCAGGACCGTTCGATTGGCAGGATTGATCAAACAGGACAGAGCCATGCTCCACCTTCGGGCATGGTAACTCCTTTCGGACCGCAGGCGCCTCCGGGCCCTGCGGTTTTTTTTAGCCACAGAGAGCACAGAGGTCACAGAGAAATAATAAACCGCGAATCTCATCCTCAATAGACCGGCGTTATTTCCACTTTTCCCGTTCTTGGATCTATTGTGGCTTTATAACCTATGGGATTTTCCCCGGTTTGCACTCCATTTATGGCTGGCGTCGGTTTGTAATTGGGGATAGGTATCATAACAACGCTTTTGTCTTCAATATTCCACATCGCCCCGGTAAGCGGATCCACAAAAAGCACGCCGATCAGTCCACCGAAAACAAAATTACCGCCGAAGTACCAGCCGGTTTCTAAACCCTGCTGAATACTGAGATCCATACTTTCGTAGCCGGGTTTGCTGAATTTGATTGTATAATCGCCCGCCGTGAAATAACCACGGCCTCGTTTGAGCGTCACATTGGCAGGCGTTATTCCCTCTACGATAATAGTTTTTTCGGGATTGCTTATTATAAACTTTGCACCCGGTGGATGGCTATTTATATTGATGGTTTTTTCCGAAGTGCATATTATTGAAGCACATCCGGAAAAGATCAACATCGACAGGCCTAAGAGAACAATTAATCGCTTCATTTTCCTCTCCTTAATTAATTTTGCTATCAATATTTTTGCTTTTCAAACGCCCTTTATATAAGTACGATAATAATAACTATGTAAGGAATCATCATGAAGAAAAAACAGGGCACGCGGATCATCGACTTTGAAAAAGAGCGGGACATCCAGGATTTAGTAATTATTTTGCGGATTTACGCCCCCTTCGAATACGTTTCAGCGATGAAAGAACGTTTGCAAATTCGTTATCATCTGCAACAACAAGAGATTCCGCAATCAATTTGCCCAAGAGAGCCGGCTTAGCCTTAACCATTGCCACGAATAAACGCTCGAAGTCGCCGGCCGGCATCCAAGCAGCCTTTTCTTCCGGCTGGACCGGCAGTACGGGGATTTTCTGGATTCTGATTTGGTCTAATGCCTTTTCGATATCTTCGGAATAAGCCAACTCCTCACATTTGTCCCCTATATCGGGATTTAACGTCATAAAATACAAGATAGCCCCGGCAACCTTTGGACTCAAATCCCTTCCAGGCTTCCATTTCTTAAAGTGATTCACTAAATTTTCCGGTAAATCATAACTTCGCCGGACTTTTTTTACATTTTCTTCATACATATAAGACATTATGTAGCTAATACTTATGTCAAGACAAATGAATTAAAAAGAACTTTTATATTCTTTTTACAACTTTTCTCCTTGACAAATCCGGCCCCAATGGACGATAATACAAATGAAAGTTGAGGCTTGTTATGGCGATTGGACAATTCAACTCGGATAAATCAAACAAATCATTCCAGCCCGGTCTCCAGGGAAGGTTCCAATCGCCGTTGAAACATTTCAGCACGAGCCGGGCTGTATTTTTTATTTCCGAGGGCGAAAAAGATGGTTCACATAATACTTGAGATCGCGGCAAAGTGGTGCATGTACGTAATGGGCGCCGGGGCATTAGTTGGTTTATGCTGGCTGATCTACTATCTTTGGAATCCGTTCCGAAATTGATTCGGTCGTAAGTCATTGGATAGCCTTTTACGTAAAGTATATATAATTGTTCGATTTTGTCAAGAAAAAATGGAAAATCGTAAATCGCAAATCATAAATCATCAATCGGCGGCCTTGCCGCCCAAGAGCTGGCATCACCGGATGGCCCGGCTAATCCTGGACGGTTACGCTCCGAAATGCGAAGGCCGCGGCTGCGATAAGGCGGTTGCCTATGCCTGCGAATACGATTACATGCGGTACGGCAAGCCGGTGAGCGGCTCAAAGCTCTTATGCCTGGTCCACGCTCATAAGTTTGCAGGCCAGCATCGCATAAATTACCTCAGATCGGCCCCGGCTGTCAAATTATCACAGATCAACCAGGCCGATCGCGACAACTGGGTTTACGGTGAGGATGCGGAATGATGTATCTTAAAGATGAATTACCGGTGAATTTAGAGCAGGGATTTATGATCGCGGACAAAATTGCCGATTGCCACGAAGCCGCGGTAAGGTTGTTTGGCGATGAATTTCACGAGGAAACAGAACCCATACGGGCGGCATTGAATGCACTGATGGATGGATTCAATTGCAGCGCAGTAACGGCAGGCCTGGAGCTTTTGTTGGAGATCAGAAGCCGGGGTGATTTGAATGGTATGGCGATAATGCTTATTTGTGCCGTAGTTTACGATTTGTCTGAAAACCAAAACTGACCGGAGCAGGCTCGCCATCGGCGGCGGCCCGGCGGATTCGGATAATAGATAAAAGTTCTTTTATAATTATATATCTACCTTTTGGGCGGGGAGACAACCACCAGGGTTGGTTACCCTGAGTTAGTGGCAATCGCCAAAACTCCGAGAAATTGTAGGAATACTCCCACCTTCGGAGATGAGAAAAAACAATGAGAGACCGTGTTAACCGCACGGCCTCGCCCAAAAGGTAGATAGCACTTTTACAAGTTCAGAAGGAGCTGAAACGCAGTTGACAAGCGTGCTTGGCTGGTATAAAATCCGGGCCATACTGTGATATGGCTCGACCTCAAGAAAGGAGGATTATCATGTCGAGCACGAGAAAATTGTCTGAACTCATTGGAGAATATACGGCCAAAAATCCGAATTTGAAGTCGATGACCAGGCTGCGCCGGGAGTACATCTGGCGGCTTTTGATCGAGTCGGCCGGCGATATCGATATCGCCGATTTCGGTTATTGCCAGGCCGAGGACTTCCAGCAGTGGCTGTACGGCCGGGACTTATCGCCGAGCAGCGTAAAGTCTTATCGCAAGGATGTACAGAGTATGATGCGATGGTCCTGGCGGCGTGGTTATAGGCTCGGCGATCCATTCGACGGGCTCAGCCAGCCTAAAACAGCACAATCGGAGATCCGGGTTTATACGGAAGCCGAGGTGCAGGCTTTGCTTGCCGCGGCCCATAACAAGATATGGCGGGCGAGAATACTGGCGGCGGTATCGGCGGGCCTGCGGAAGAGCGAGGTGCAGAACCTTTGCATCGGCGATGTGAACTTCGAGCGGAACTATATCTCGGTCCAGGGCAAGAAGGAGACGGCTTATACGTGGTGCTGGTCGGCGAAGAATTATCACCTCCGCCGGGTCCCGTTGTGCGAGAGTTTGAGCAGGCTGCTGGCGGAAATAATCGACGAGCTGCAGCCGGGCCAGCCTTATTTGCTGTTGTCGGAGCAGAGGTATTTTGGAATCCAGCAGCTTAGGGCCAAAGGAATGAGCGACCGGATCCGGATGTGTCCCGATGAGAATGTCAGGCCGTGGAGAAATATTTTAGCAGCGACCCAGATCAAGGGAACTTTTCACGATTTGCGAAGGACCGCGATTACGAGGTGGACCTGGAACATGCCGCCTCAGGATGTAAAAAAGCTCGCAGGACACGCCGACATCGCAACGACGATGGAATACTACGCGGCGGTATCATCCGATATAATCCTGCGAGCAGCAAACTGTTCTATCGTTTAACCAAATCGGGGCGACAGGACTTGAACCTGCGACCTCTTGACCCCCAGCCATGCGGCCGGGTCAAACGTACAAAACAAAAGAGCTATATCACAGTAGCTTTTGAAATGGCCGGGCTCCGTATTAAGCCTCATACATCCTCCCAGGACCCGGCCGGAATCATTCACAGCTTTTCATCACCCTCCTCCGAGGCCAGATTCTGACTTTTAGAATCTGGCTTTTGCAATCATAAATCATAAATCGGAAATTGACTGCGGGGTAGAGCAGCAGGCAGCTCACCAGGCCCATAACCTGGAGGTCGCCGGTTCGAATCCGGCCCCCGCTATTGTGGGCTCGACAAAGTTGCGGTTAAGCGAAACGGATTTCGCCCGTACCGAGCTTAGAGGTCCCAGGCAATGCCCGGCGGTTCACGGGTTCCGCCGGGCATCTTTTGAAACGTGAATAAGCTGGCTTTGAAGAAAGGAAAATAACATGGCAGCAATAAAGAAGGTCAAAAAGATGGTAGCCGCGGTCCTCGTTTCGATCGCCGCGTTTTTCGAATTATGTTTCACCGGCCGGGCCGATCGCGCATGGCGCATGGCCCGGTCCGAAAAAGGCCTTTCCTCACCGGCCGGATCGAACGGTATTTCCGCAGCTTTCACACGTTCCCGGCCGGGCCAGTATATGTTTCGTTCAGGGGCGGGCGTTCCTCCTCCGGCGCCCGCCCCGCAATTATCGCGGAAGGTCGGTATCGGCATGTATGGCGCGATGCTGATCTTTCTGGCGTTCTGTATTATCGTATTTGTTACGTGCCCGAGCGGGCAGGCGTTTCACGTGGAAGATGTCACATCAGGGATCAGATCTCAATCGGCATCAGGGGCGGGCACGGAGGCCCCATCTTCCTTAATTTCCACGTCGGATAAGATAAAAGGTTCCGGCTGTGTTTTGTTTTCATGGTCGGCTTTGGGTTTTATGCTTTTCAGGGCACACCGAAAGGAGTCACGTTATGGCAAAGAAGGACACTGGGGACAGGATTAAGGTCACACACGAGCCGCACCCTCTGGCGTGCAAATTGACGACCTCGGACAGGGCGTTGGCAGCCGGGCAGCTTGCCGAGGCTATACAGAACCTCGAATCATTGGAGGTCGTTCATAAAACGGATACGAAGAACTACAATTCCTTAAAGCAACAGTTAACCGGCAGTATACATCGCTTGTCGCGGGAGGTTATGAATGGTGAGGCGGTTCGTTCGGTCGATTGCGAGCTGCGATTGAACCACTCGACCTTAACAGCCGAGCTGTGGCGGACGGATACCGGTGAGATGACCGATACCCGCCCGATGACCGAAGATGAGAAGCAGATGGATATGGAATTCTGATCAATCGTAAATCGTCAATCGTAAATCGTAAATATTTTTGAAGGGATTAGCACATGACTACAAAGGAGTTCATCAGCCAGGTCTTCAGCCGCAAATCATCGGTCGCGGCAATCGGGATTTTTGCCCTGGTTTACATCGCCACGGTCTCGCCCGGCCAGCTGGCGGTCGACGGCCAGGCTAACATTTCTCTCGTCCCAACTGCCGCCGGCCGGCCGGTCGACTGGAAGATCCCTGCTGAGATCACGCTGATCGCGTGCCTGGCGATTATCGTGCAAGGCATGCTCGACTATTTCCAGCCGCGGGCCGGCAAGGTGCAGAATACGATAGATAAGATCCTTGAATTGGATAAGCTCCTCAATTCTGCTGAAAAAGCTAAAATTCCGGAGCAAGTCACAAGCCAAAATAGCTGATTAAAAATATAAAAATACTCTGTGTACTCTGTGCCCTCTGTGGCTGAAATTGTTCATAAATCATAAATCATAAATTGAAAGGGACTTTCATGGACTCAAGGACGAAGTTCGGGATTATCGCCTTGCTGGTTATCGCCCTGTTATTCGGGTTGATACTGTTATTGGCGATAAGTTGCAGCGGCTGCTCGCAGGTTCAGATGTCACCGGCGTACCGGCAGAACCTGGAGATGACCAACGTACTGGTCCAGTCGCTGAACGAGGATTGCCGGGCCGGCGATCCGAACGCCTGCAGTAAGGGCCTGGCGGAATCGGCCGAGATTTTGCAATTGCTGGTCGATGCGGTCCACGGCACGGTGAAAGGCGGGCAGCAGCAATGACGAAGGAAGAGATGATCGAGAGCATACCGAGCGATCTGAGGCCGTGGGCCGGGCTGTGGCTGCCGGTGCTATTGCGGTGGAGCGAGGCGGAGGTCACCGAGTTCCTTATGAACGCCGCCGGGCTACCCTGGATCGAGGCGTACCGCAAGATGGTGATCATAATGACGACCGATGAGAAGATCGCCGAGCTGAAGATGCGCAGGGCCGAACTGGAGCGGTTGAACCAGGACAACGCCTTGTTTGTTATGCAGCAGAGGACGATGTTCTTTTCGGTAATCGCCAAGGTCATAATGAGCCTGGGCGAATAAAGGGGGAAAGATGTTCTGGATCGGGTTTCTAATTGGCGGATGGTGCGGCTGCATCATCGGCGTACTGACAATGGCGATTCTTATTACAGGCAAGGGACATGGTCGGTAAACCTTTGACTTACGAGCAGATCTGGGGCGAGCCGGCGGGCGAGATGCCGGCTGAGGATCCGTGCCGTAATATTTTGGATGAGCAGCAGGAAATATCGGCCACGGGGAGCCCTTCGACTACGCCCGGGGCAGGCTCCGAGGACACAGAGAAAAATAAATCTTCGTAGCTGAACAAAAAACGAAAGGAGTTTTATGATCACGGAAGAAACGATTAAGCAAACCAGGTTTTATGTGGGGTCTGATGGAAAGTGTTATTTAATCAGGGACATGCGGACCGTTAAAGTGGTCTCTTTGGTCTGCACCAGCGACGGATCAGAATCAGACCTTTTGCTCGGCGATGATGTATGTTCGCAGTTTACACCGGCCCAAGCGACTTTTGAACCATTCATACAAACAGATAGTCTGAATCAGGTTGCGGCAGAAAAGCCGGCGGCTGCGCCGAAAACAAAGGCCGGGAAAAAGCTGCGCGGCAAACACAAGAAGCGGGCGGCCGGGGCGGAAGAACCCAAACATATCCCAGGCCTGCGCGGGCCGAGGAAAAAATCATCGAAGTACAAAGGCGTCTCGCCTGCAAAGCTGAGGCAGGATGGCACGCATCAATGGCGGGCTCAACATTGGGAGAATGGAAAACTTATTTCTATCGGCCAGTTCAAAAGCGAGGAGCTGGCCGCCGCCGCTCTAGCCGAGCATGAAGGCAATCACGCAGAAGCTGCAAGGCTGCGTGCCTTGGCCGGGCGGCAGAACTCCGACATGGCCAAGCAGGCGGAGAACAACCCGGACCGTGCCAGGAAGGTGACGATCTGGATATGCAATCACTGCAAAACCGAATGGAAGAGCAGGCCCGACCGCTGCCCGCATTGCGACGGTGCGACGTTCACACCCAAAAAAGTCGATGCGGATCAAACATGAAAAAGCAAAACGAAAGGAGTAAAAAACATGATTAAAGTGCAAGTCAAATTGAAGTCGGCCGGTCCTTACGGGCAATCGAAATGAATTCAGATGAAAATAAAACTATAAGAAAGAGCTTCAAATACCGCTGCTATCCGAACGCCGGCACGAAGAGACGCACATTCAGAGCCATGTATATACAGGGTGAGGTTTGGTCAAATGCGACGGCGCAAAAAAGCAGGGCCTGGTTTGCCCAGCAAGATGCCATTTACCTGGCAGGAAAGAACGCCGGCCGAGAATTGACGCCCGAAGAGAAAGATGTGATAAAAAAACAATCACCGATACCAACTTTTTACGATCAATACAGTCTCATTAGAAAAAGAGAGCATCCTCAATATTGTAAATTCGATGCCCAGAGTCTGCAGAACGTTCTTCATAAAGTTGACAGTTCTTTCAAATCTTTTTTTGCATTGAAAAAAAACGGGCAGCCTGATGTCATGCCGCCGAATCAGAAGCGAATTCATCGGTGCCTGGCGTACCGGCAGAGCGGTTGGAAACTGGAAGGAAATAACCTGTATCTAAGTTACATCGGAAAGTTTCATCTCAAGTTGCACAGGCCGATAATCGGCAAAATAAAACTCATTAGCATTACTGAAAATAATGGCAAATGGTACGCATCTTTTTCATGCGAAGTGAATATTCTATCCGGGACGTGTAATCCCGTGTCTAAGTCTAAATCCGCTTCGGCGGATGACTTGCGGCAAGAGTACGCTCCATCGGGTGGAGATGAACCCGAAAAGGCCAGTACTTACAACAAAAGAGTTCTGGCAAGCGAGATATTCGGGGGTGGAGATGACCCCGAAAAGGCCAGTACTTACAACTTCCTGTCATCAGGCAGTCCAATAGCCTTAGGTGGAGATGACCCCGAAAAGGCCGGAGAAATCGAAATTGCCTTCGGTCTGCGAGATAATGTTTTTATCATCGACTCGGCGGGCTTTATTATCGAGCATCCGGAGTTTTACGGCAGTGAATTGGACAAATTGAAAAGGCTCAATCAAAACCTCGCACAAAAAAAGTATCGCTCTGAAAACTGGTACAAGGCCAGAAATACGCTGATCAAATGGCACGAGCGCATTGAAAACAAAAGGGCTTACTTTCTCTGGAATCTGGCAAGATATTACGCCAAAAACTTTGAGAAGGTGACAATTCAAAAATGGCCTTTGAATAAGGAGATAAAATATGCAATAGACAACAAAACGGCAAGAAGATTGTGCGATGGAGCTTATGGGAAATTTATCCAGATGCTCAAGCATAAATGTAACGAGTCAGGAACCGAATTTATTGAACGAAAGGAGTTGTCATGGCAAACAGAAATCGAAAGATTGACAGAGCAGGCAAAAATGGAGGAACTGACAAGAGTTCTCAGGGAATCCAAAAAGGCAGTGAACAGAAAATATCATGCACGCTTCAAGTACTTAGAGACGGCCTGCGAACGCTTGATGATGCTGCGGATATGATCAGGGCGGCTCTCATCGATCTAGAAACCGGCACAAGCCAGGCGAGCAAGACAGGCCAGCATCTGAACGGTGTCGGTAAGATTTTGCAAATCAAGAAATTAAAAGACAGCAGCGTGGATTCTCTGAAAAAAGCGGGTAAAGATGTGGGCTTGCTGCCGGGAAGTGGCAGAAAATTTGCATAAAAATCGCTCTTTGAAATCAAAAATAAAGGTGTGTGTAGCACCGTGTCGCCTTTGAGCGGCAAGACTACGGCTCTTATATTGTAAGAGACCTCGATTTGAGGGGTAGATACAACTGAAGCAATTCGCGATATCGTCCGAGCTGCATTGTAAGAGACCTCGATTTGAGGGGTAGATACAACAACAACCGATGAGTTGATGATCCTGGGGCCATTGTAAGAGACCTCGATTTGAGGGGTAGATACAACTGAACCGAACTGTTGACGAGCAGGATCGACATTGTAAGAGACCTCGATTTGAGGGATAGATACAAGAGGTACGTATGGAAAAGAATAGCAAAATCGTAAATCGAAAATCGTAAATCGTAAATTTCAAACATGTCCAATCAATCTGCAATCGAAAATCGCTTCATCGAAATCGTCAACTGGAAAAAGGCCCAGCCCACGATGAGGGCGGGCCATAACGAATGGCTGAAGCTCTATACGAGCCTTCTGGAGCACGATGGCTTCGCGGGGATGGATGATGCCGCCCGGATGCTGATCGTGGCACTGTGGCTGTACGCGGCCGCCCAACACCGGTTATCCGCCAGCGGTCTGTATATATTGCCGGCAGATCCGAAGTGGATTTGGCGGAAGATACCGATGCTGAACAGTGAGCCTGATTTTAATCCGCTCCTTGAGGCCAAGGATGCGTACGGTAACCCGACCCCTTTCATCCGCTATTGCAGGCGTCCGGCTAACAAAACAAAAAAGAGAAGGACGGATGAAACAACTGGCACGGGCGTTGCTACGCGCACGCGCGGCGCGCAGAGAGTTAGGAATAGAAGAGAAGAGAAGAGAGAAAAGAGAAGAGACGAAACCCTGTCGGGTTTCGGGAGAATAGAGAAGAAAGAGAGAAAAGAACGGGTTAGCCAGGCAGAGCAGACAGAAGAGCAGAAAGAAGAGCAGAAAGAAGAGCAGCCAGCAGAACCCGAGAAGCCCGAAAGCCCGACTGATCCCGAAGCTGGGGGGACGTATATGGGACACATTGTTCCTACGCCCCCCCGCTCGGTTACACGCAGGGCAGGGCCACAGCATATAGCATCTGT
>Ga0315274_10016730_pt1 | contig 10356 bp, 8 predicted proteins | sample YL17G02_20_MG_FD_203700 | JGI IMG/M metagenome (GOLD analysis project Ga0315274, IMG submission 203700) | Sediment microbial communities from Yellowstone Lake, YNP, Wyoming, USA - YL17G02_20 | ecosystem: Environmental > Aquatic > Freshwater > Lake > Sediment | place: USA: Wyoming | collected... | reverse complement strand
GACCTCAGCTGGACAAAGAAATACGGGCATCCCAGTGAGGCGCTGCAGAAGGGCCAGGAAATCAAGTGTCTGGTTCTGGAAGTCAACGAAGACAAGCGGCGGATATCGCTGGGCACAAAGCAGATGACTGAAGACCCGTGGATACGTGCCATCCCGGAAAAATATATACCCGGCCATATCATCAAGGGCAAGGTGGTAAAGCTTACTAATTTTGGCGCCTTTGTTGAGCTGGAGCCTGACCTGGAAGGCCTGCTGCACATTTCCGAGCTTGCCGACCATAAGATTGATAAGCCTCAGGACGTTGTTAAGCCGGGTGACGAGGTTGAAGTCAAGATTCTAAAGGTCGATAGTGACGCCCGCAAAATCGGTTTGAGTCTGCGTAGGGTTCAGTGGGCCGCTGAGGAGCAGACGGGCGAAACCGCCAAGCGCGCCAAACGTGCAACTGCTCAGGGCACGCCTGATACAAAGGATGCCAAAGCTGTGGAGCCGCCTGAGGAAGCCGCGCAAGACAAGGATTCTCAGTCGGTCGAGGCAAGTGACCGACAGGAAAATAAGGCCACAGAGGCTCAGGCCGGCGAGGCCGGCGACCAGCACGCGACAGCGCAGTCCGAACAGAGCCAAGCTCCCGATCAAGAAAGTATGGAACCGCAGGGCCAGGCTGATTCTGAGAATCCCGAACAGAACAAGACTGAGTGAGGGCAAGGATTTGGCTGCCGGCTGTTGAACATAGTAGGATGCGATATTTCGCACCACCTCCCGGGGCGATGACGAAAGGAGTGGTGGTGAGTATAAAAACCATAAGCCGGAGCGCCAATTCTGGGCATGTTTGCCTCTGGAATGTTCATAAGCCCAGGCTAATACACCACTTATGCTTCTTGACAAGGTAGGTTGGAAATTTATTCATATTTGATGAAAATTTTCTTGACCGCAATATAGTTAATCTGGTATAAATAGGCAAGTGGAACAAACCTGCGTGGCAGGCTCTTTGTTCCCTAAGTTGCAGAATCCGTAGGTCTTAGGCAAATCAGTTGCAGAATCATTGAGCGAGTCAAGACGAAGCTGAGAAGGCCGACGACTCGCCGGTTAAAATGCGTATGTATCTCAGCTAAAGACGCACAGAATCCCTCACGGAGGAGGAGGGTAGACCCAGCAACACTTAGACTAGCTGGAGCAGGCACAGCATTTGGTGAAGATTGCTTGTTGCCTGTTTTGTCAAGCTCGCTTCAGATAGGCGTAACCAGCGACATTGAGGGTATGTCTAGGTGCGGGCGTTTTGGCGTGTGTTCAAAGCCAAGATTTTAGTTTTGCCAGCAAGAGAAGGAACAAAAGGATAGAGGAAGGGTGTTATTAGTAAGTAGACCTCTTCTTTCATCGCCGACGATTGCAAAGCCCTGCTGGCGCAGAATATCCAGGTGATGATGCCTGAGCTGGCGACCCCGACTTGTCGGGGCTGGGCCTCGGTGGAATGCTTTTGCTGTGGCGCAGAAAAGCGTCGAGTTGATAGTTGAAAGCGAATTCCTCAAAGACTCAGTGACATACAAGCACAGGAAATGGTGAAGACATTTTTGATGCTTGTTTGTACAACGTTGTTTGAGATGGGCTATCGGGTAAGACAATAGATGCCTGTCGAAAGCAACAGAGGTTTTGGCTCGTAGCCAAAGCATGTATGTGACAAAAATTGAGGAGGAGTATTATGTCTAAGAAACTGTTTGTTTTGATTCCGCTTGTTCTGCTCCTGGCGACAGCGAGCTTAGCCGCGGTCGGGCCATTCGAGAACAACAAAGATGTCGGCACTGCCGGAAATCCCAGGGGTATTGGCAGCGTCGTGGACCAGGGCTTTGTCTGGAAAACCGACCACCTGGCTCAGCAGTACCTTTTCACAGCGGGCGGCTCCGATATCTGGGATAGCGCAGACCACTTCCAATTTGCGTATCGCACGATGACCGGCGACGTCCGTGTTACTGCCAGCTATGACTGGGTGGCCGCGTCCAATGACTGGGCAAAGGTCGAGACTATGCTGAGAGCGACCGACGCAGCCGGCTCCGTACACTACTCGGCAGCCGGCCGCAAGGGTGCCAGCTACGCCAATGACTTGGGCGGGATGCAGTTCCGCGAGAACACAGGTGCAGGCAGCGGCAACATCGATACCTGGAAGCCTGCCGGCTCAGCGGGGCCTAAGGCTATTGCTATCCAGAAAGTTACTGTTGGCGGCCTACCCTGGGTCGAAAGTCTTGTTGACTGGGGTCTAGGCGCCGGCTTGCAGTCGGTTGGTATTAAACTGGCCTTCAATCTGCCGAATACAGTTCTGGCCGGCATTGCGGTTACCTCGCACGACAACAACAACCTGGGACAGGCTCTGGTCTATGATGTGAAGTACGAGACCAAGCCGGCCCTCGTTGGGACGCTGAAGTTCACGCAGGTTCCGGAGGCTGCGGCGACAGCCGAGCCTTGCACCAAAATAGCCGGCTTCTCCATTCGGACGATTAAGTCTCAGTTCAACGATGGTTGGGGCAGAGCTGAGATGGACAAAATACTGGACTTCGGCTGCACCGGGCCTATGTGCACGGGCAAAGGTATGCCGATTCCCGGCACCGAGCAAGGCAAGCGAGTTGATCCGGTTGTCAACTTGAGCGATACCGGTGATGGGACATTCGGTAATAACCGGAGCTTCCCTGGTATCGACCCGTTCCAGTATCCGACTGCTGACCCTGCTGCTGGCGATGACGACAACAACTTCGCAACCGAAGTGCTTGCTTGCGTTAAGCTGACCAAGGGTCTGCACATATTCGGCGTCAACGACGACGACGGCACAATCCTAAAGGTCGGCGGCGTGGAGATCGGCAGGAGCACCGAGTGGAAAGGCACCGGAACCCCCACCGATTTTATCTTTGAGGTCGCCAAAGAAGGCTGGTATTCCCTCAGAGCTCGTCATCTGGAGGGCGGCGGTGGTGCATCTCTTGAGATTCACGAGGTCCTGATGAACGGCACCCGTATCCTATTGGGCGATGTTGCTGCTGGTGGCTCACCAGTTATGGTGCCAGAGCCGGCAACGATTGCTCTGCTGGGTCTGGGCGGATTGGCTCTGCTTGGTAGTCGCAAGAGAAGCTAATCCTGCCGTCAGGTTTGATTTTTTGTAGAATTGGGGGTCCGTCACCGTGCTATTGGTACGGGCCCCCCTTTGATGTTTGGTGTTGATATTTTGCAGCAGTGATCGTAGACACCTGTGAGGGATATTTGACAAGTGAGTGTTCAGTAAGTAGGGTATGCTCCGCATACCGCCAAATTCGTCAGATGGTATGCAGAAATCTGCATACCCTACAGCTGTTGACGTTTTGGAGGAGTAAGGTATGAAGAAGTTGTTAGTGCTAATTCTAACGTTGAGTTTGTTTGCTAGCGTTGCATCAGCGTCGCTCATCAGCGGAGTAGTTCGAGCGAATGGCCAATCGGGCAACCGAACCCCCATCGGTGTGTTTGACGGCGCCACGGCGCCGTTGGCGACACAGCCCGGCGGTCTGATGGACGGCAACATCGTTTTCTCCGATCGCGATTATCCGTGGGCCAAGACGCCCGTGGAGCTGATCGGGGCCGAGTACGTCCGTCTGTTCAACAGCGACAAGGCCACCACCGAGACTGACGTCACCTATACGGTGACCATTTCGCAGGCCTGCACGGTGGCGGTCACGGTCGACGACCGCATACCGGCCGAATGGAACGGGGGCGGCGCAATCCTATCGCCGCAGGATGCGGTAGACGCAGTAGTAGCTGCCTTCGCCGCGAAGGGAACGTTCCAGGACACAGGCTTGGATGTGTTCATCCACGAGAACGCAACTACGGACCGTCAGATGAGTGTGTACGCAACACAACTGCCCGCGGGAACCTACGTGTTCGGTGGGCAGCCTTCGAACAAAAACTACTACACCATCGGGGCTGTTCCGGAGCCGGCGACGATAGCGTTGCTTGGTCTTGGTGGATTGACTCTGCTGGGTGCTCGTAAGAGACGCTAATCGCTGCAAGGAAAACCCCCAAATAAATTTGGGGGCTAAATATTTAGCCCCGCAACTTGTTGCGGGGTTCTATTGAGTTTGTCCAATTTTGGGGCTTATACCCAATTGAGCGGTACAGGCCCCATTTTTTTTATCGCTTTGTGCCAGGCTCGCATTGCCTACGGCACGCCGGCATGGCAAAAGATTTTAGACAAACTCCAGATAAAGCCGATAAAAGCATAAGTGGGGTGCCGGATAATGTATTTATTGATGCCGTTGTGACGGCCGGGTATAATCGTGCCGGTTACAAATAACATAATTCTGTCATAATTTGGAGGCTAATAGCATGTTATTATGGATTTTCAGACTCATTTTCTTGACCGTGGTGGTGGGGATTCTGTTTGTCAGCGTCAGCTCTGAGCCGATCTCAGGAAAGGCAGACTCCATCAATTTTTGGGCGGTCGTCTGGAGCGGCCTGGGGATGTCGATCTTTGTTTTCCTGCTGGACGTCCTGACGCCCAAGGGCAAGCTCACCGCTTTGGCAGGAGTCTTTTTCGCAGTGCTGGTCGGGTTGCTTATCAGTGTGGCGCTCTCGCCTGTGGTAAATATGATAAGTGATACCTACGGCACGGAGATAACTGCGGACGGCGTCCGCGTAAATAAGATAACTCCCGAGGCGGTTGCAGCAATCAAATGGATGCTCGGAATTTGTATATGTTATCTTACCACCAGTATTGTGATGCGGACCAAAGATGACGTGCGTTTCGTGATTCCCTATGTTGAGTTTGCCAAACAGACCAAGGGCGCCAGGCCGCTGGTACTGGATACCTCGGCAATCGTAGATGGGCGAATTGCAGATCTGTGTCAGAGCAGGCTGTTCGACTCCCCGGTGGTGCTCCCGCGTTTTGTTCTTAATGAGCTGCAGCTTATAGCCGATTCGGCTGACAAGCTCAAGCGTAATCGCGGCAGGCGGGGACTCGACGTGCTGAACAAAATGCAGGCGAATCCCGTTATCGGAGTCGAAATTGATGACACGACAGTCCCGGAGATTGAGGAGGCCAAAGGTGTTGATCAGAAATTGTTGCTGTTCACCAAGAGCTGCAACGGCCGGCTTGCAACGACCGACTATAACCTCAGCAAGGTTGCGCAGGTACGCGGCGTCGATGTGGTCAATATCAACGACCTGGCTAATTCTTTGAAGGTCGTCGCTCTGCCGGGTGAGACGATGGAGGTCAAAATCATAAGGCCGGGCGAAGAGGCGGAGCAGGGCATCGGTTATCTGGACGACGGGACGATGGTCGTTGTTGAAGGCGCCCGCAACAAGATTGGACGCGAAGTGGTGCTGAGCGTAACCAGCTCGCTTCAGACATCGGCTGGAAAAATGATTTTCGGCAAATTCGAGAGCTTTGCTCAAGATAGCGGCGAAAGCGACCGGCGAACATCAGGCAAAAGGCCGGCTGCTGCGGGTACGGCAGAGAGAAACAGAAGCTAAGTATCCGGAACCGGACCAGATGCACATGCTTTCGGACCCCGTTTGTTTCACTTGGATTGTACGAGACATTTGAGCAAGACGGCGATTGCACCTAAGTTACCGCAGGCGAATAGCAGCCAATAGAAGTGCGAGCGAAAATCAGGCTTACCGGCCGACAGCCCCGCGACGCAAAAGGAAACAGCCACAACGAGGGCGGCAAACAGCAAGCCCACCCCGTCCCTCATAGTCACCTTGAGCGGTCGAGCCTGAGAGTCTCTGTAGAGCATTATTATGGCAAATCCAAGCAGTGTAATCGAGACAAGCACCGGGGCAAGGACGGGGCCTGCCCAGACGGTGGGTATTAGAAATAGCACATCCCACTCCATAATCGAGCTGGGCCAATCGATGAGGACCTTGAGCCAGACGTAGTAGAAGATGTCCCAGGTCGCAAAGATGGTCAGAAAATAGGCGCACCGCTGCTGAATGCCTCTTCCGAACAGCCAGGCACCGGTGGAAATTAAGACCAGAGTCGCGGCTTCTCTGCCGATCTCAATGACCAGCAGCTGTTTGGCCGGCGGCGTCAGGCCAAAACTTGTCAAAGGGAAGCTGAAGCCGTTGGGATGAAAAATGGTCCGCAGGTAGACAACAACCGCCGCTTCAATGTAAGCAAAAGCGACGCCGAAAATGATAACGATCCAGAATTTCCGAAACAGCTTGCTAATTGGTTAAATGCCTCAGCAATGTCGGGATGATTTGGTTTTCCGGGACTACACAGACCTTTTGGCCATTGCGGTAGAAGAATGCCTTGTTTTTTGCGGCGCAAACGGCAAGGTCTGCGTCGGCGGCTTCTCCGGGTCCGTTGACGATGCAGCCCATTACGGCCACGCGCAAGGGCTTACTAATTCCGGCAAGGGCTTTTTTGACCCGGCGGGCCAGCTTGACTACATCCATTTGCGCGCGGGCGCAAGTCGGGCAGACTATCACCTCCGGCTCGGTACGCTCGTATAGGCCAAGCGTCGTTAGGATTTGCCTGGCGATTTTCGTTTCTGCGAGCGGGTTGCCCGCGGCGCTTACTCTGATGGTGTCGCCGATACCTTCTGCCAGCAGCGTGCCCAAGGTGACGGCGGATGGTATTTGAGCATCATCGGGCAGGCCTGCGTGAGTAAGCCCCAGATGGATCGGGTAGTCGAAAGTCCTTGCGATGCGGCGATTAACTTCGATGGTGCGTTGAGCGTCGCTGCTTTTTGCGCTTAGAACCAATTGGTCGAATTTACGATTCTCAAAAAGCCGCACATATTTTCTCATCTCCTCCAGCATCAAAGCAGTGCGTCTCTCAAACGGCACGGGCTGTTTCTTGAGGTCTCGGATGCTTGCTTCGTTGACGCCGATGCGGATGGCCGTATGGTGCATTTTGGCAGCGTCTATTATTCGATGGATACTTCTTTTGTCTTTTATGTTGCCCGGATTCAGTCTGATCTTAGCAGCGCCGGCTTCTATTGCTTCGATGGCACGTTGCGGGCTAAAATGAACATCGGCAATTAAAGGGACGGTTACTTTCTGGACAATTTTGGCAAAGGCAGCCGTATCGGCCCGTGTTGGGACGGCGATTCTAACCAGCCGGCAGCCGGCTTGGACAAGCTGATTGATCTGTCTAACGCATCGGGCAACGTCGACAGTGGGCACCTTCGTCATCGACTGGATGACAATAGGGGCACCGGAGCCGATTCTCACCGGCCCGATGTCGACGGTTCTTGTTTTTATCCTTTCAGTCACGCTGCAATTGTAGCTTACCCAACTGTCAATTTTCAACTGCCAATTTATCCGCCGGACGGCGGATTTACTTGACCCACTTTAGTCTTGCGATGCGGACGCCGTCCAGAGCGCCCTGGTTAAGTGCGGCGATGTAGTACCGGCCTTTGTAGAAAATGATCTCCGGCGCCGCGACCGGTAAAGTGCCCAGAAAATAGCGGTCGTCTTGATTGATTCCGAACATCGTGGGATCGTTCGAGTGGTAAACGCTGGTCTGAGGCAGGTCCCTATCTCGAATGCTGCCCTTTTTTGAGGAACCGTAGTTTTGCGTTTTGAATAGGTAAAAGCTGTCGGGCTCTAACTTTACTACGTGGGGACACTCCGAGGAGCCCGGGCCTGTGCCGGCCTGACCTCCGAAGGAGACCACCTTCGATTGGCTCCAGTTTTTGAAATCGTTTGTCGTGCGGACGTAAACCATGCCCTGCCGGTTGGGGTAAGCGGTATAATAGGCATACCAGAGGCCGTCATGCCCCAGCAACATCACATCCCGCGTGTTGTTGCCGGGGCCCTCGGTGAACATACCGGTCTTGCCATTGGCTTGAACAACGCGTGTAAAATCCTTGCCATCCTTGCTTGTAGCGTGGCAGATGTTGGCCCAGTCGCCATAGAATAGATGATAGATGTCGCCGACTTTCACCACATGCGGGGCCTGAAGCCCGCCTGGGGTTTCGCCCAGTGAAGGGTCGGCCTCCATAGCGATACCCAAAGGCTGCCAGTCAGCATCGGTCAGTTTCTTGCCTTGCCAGCGGTAGAAGAAGCGAGTTTTGCCGTCTTCGCCGCCCGCGGTTGTGTTGCGGATGCAAGACCAGAGCTGCCAGGTGCCGTCTGCCGCCTGCCAGATGGCAAAGTCGACCGGCTCCTGCCTTTCGGCGGCGTACTTGTGGTCCATCGGATTGTCCGCCACTTGCCACCAGGGACCCTCAATTTGGGGTATAAGAACATCCCCCGATTTCTGGCCGGCATACGCTGCCGTGGCCAGAATGGACCCGCAAAGCACCGTCATCAATCTTGGCTTCATTGATCAAGCAGTTCCGGTTGGGTTTTTGTTTTCTGCCGTAGTGTTTTTGCTTGTGGATAAGTTGTTTTGCGGTTGATATTTTCTGTGCAGTAAGCCGCGAACAATCCAGGCAAGACCCACGGCAAAAAGCACGGCTAACACAGTTTCTTCCCAGCCGCCTCCGATAACCATGAAAGTAACTGCAAAGGCCAGCAGTCCCACTCCCATAGAGATGAACCTTATCCACGGTGGGCCTGCCAGCTTCTGTTTAGGAGGCATTATTTCTGACAGTGGTATGCCTTTTTCAATGGCTGCCATAATCTGTTTGTGTTCGAACCGCTTCTTGATAACGGCGACTATACCGATAATGAGGATCGGAGTGGATGCTGCGAGTAACATTAGCATTATTCCAAAGGCTTCCCGGGGATCCATTTTTTTCTCCTTCCAATATTTTTACGACGTTCCAGAACCTTTCTATTTTATTTTTATCGAGCCACTGCTAGTTCGCAGATTGAGTTTTCCTTTTCCTTCGCCGATTTTTCCTTGTATTTGTTTTTTGGTGATTTCACCGGCTACAGTGATCGGCAGGTCTGTCTTTAGCGAGCCGTAGCTTGTTTTCAGGTCGACCTGGCCGGAGAAATTGGGCGGCGCCGCAAAATCTATACTTCCGTATGAGGTCGCAACCTCAGCGGTCATCTCAGGCGGAGTTGACTGCGAACAGGCGATGTCGATATTCCCACTGCCGGACCTGGCAGTGAGATCGCTGGTTGTAATCTCCTGGCAATTGATGCGTCCATAAGATGTAGATACACCGATGGTACGGGCGGAAGCCGTTGTGACGTTGATGCTGCCGCTATCAGAATGTAGCCTAATTGAATCGCCTTTTAGCTCATCGCAGATGACCGAACCGTATGATGTGTGCGCATCGCAATCGCCGAACGATGCTTTTGATAGTGTTATTTTGCCGCTGCTGCTTTTGAGCTTGATATCCCCGTCTGAGATGTCCTTGCATGTGACGGAGCCATAAGAGGTCTCCAGCAGGATTGAACCTTTAATGTTTTCTGCTGTGAGTGAGCCGCTGCTGCTTTTTAGTTTAATGCTCTCGCCGGCGATATTCGTGCAAGTTACCGAACCGTAGGACGTGCCTAATTCTGCAGAGCCTTGAATATTCGTGACGTTGATCGAGCCGCTGCTGGTTTTGCCCTTGGCGCTGCCGTCGAGGTTGGCTATTTCAATTGAGCCATACGAGCTTGTGCACTCGGCGCTGGTTTGTTTTGGCACGCTTATTTTGAAGCTCACGCTCACCGAACGGTTGTTTTTCAGATGCGGTTTTTCCGCCCTAACCGTCAAGGTTTGCCCGACGGGTTCAACCTTTATTTTGACCTGTTCAGCTATTTGCTGGGCCTCTTCTTCAGTAGGTGCTCTGGCAGAAATCGTGGCCACCACATTGCAGTCAGTCACATCGGCACCAGCCACGGTGATAGAGCCGGCTGTGGTTTCGGCGACGAGCGTTGAGCCCGCAGCGAGGGGAGCTTGCTGTTGAACCGTCCGTTCGTATTTGGCCTGTGACCAATTGCCTATTTGAATGCCGCAGCTACTAACAGCCAGCAGCGAGCAAAGGCAAGCCCACCATACGGCTGGCGGGCAAGAGCTTAAAGCCAAGTTTTTCCAATAATACCTTTTCATTTTTCGCCCTTTCGAATACTTAGCCTCGGCACCCGTGGCCGAGGCACCCCCGCCGCAGGTGCGGGGGCTAATGTGACTCGCTATCTTATGGTTATTGAGCCATTGTGCGTTTCAAGGTGCACTTTGCCCTGGCCGGCGCCGATTCTCCCGGACAGGCTTTTCTTGCTTACATTTCCGATGACCGATATGGGCAATTCCGTTCTTATAGAGCCGTTGTGAGTCGCAGCTTCGATTGCTGCAGACAGATTGCGCGGGCTAGCCAGTTCGATCCCGCCGTTGTAGCTGACGATGGATATATCGCAAGCAGGTGGAGCCGCTTGAGAATAACGCACTTTCACACTCCCGTTGTGTGTTTTTAGCTGTGCAAGCCCCATTCTCCGGATCATGCTCAAGTTCTTTCCAGTCTCAAT
>Ga0315274_10016727_pt1 | contig 10358 bp, 2 predicted proteins | sample YL17G02_20_MG_FD_203700 | JGI IMG/M metagenome (GOLD analysis project Ga0315274, IMG submission 203700) | Sediment microbial communities from Yellowstone Lake, YNP, Wyoming, USA - YL17G02_20 | ecosystem: Environmental > Aquatic > Freshwater > Lake > Sediment | place: USA: Wyoming | collected... | reverse complement strand
CAGCACGCCGGCGTAGGTTCCGTCGTTGAAGAGCGGCCGCGCGCTCAGCAGCACCGGGATCTCACGGCCGTCCTTGTGCAGCAGCCACGTCTCGTATTGCTCGCTAGCGCCTGAGGGCCGCTGCGCCACCCGCTCGGACACTCTGGCTACTTCGCGCGGGACCACCAGCGCGCTCCAGTGCGCCCCGACCACCTCTTCGGCGCGGTAGCCGAGCAGGGTCTCCAGGGCCGGGTTCACGAACGTGACGATGCCGTCCGCGTCCTCGACCACCAGGCCCTCGGCCACGCCGTTCACGATGCCCTCATTGAACTCTTTCATGCGCAGGAGCTGCTCTTCGGCCCCTTTCCTCACCGTGACGTCGCGCATCATGCCCAGCATGCGCACGGGCTGTCCCCCGGCAGCCGCGGTGAAAAAGCCGCGGTCATGAATCCAGCGGTATGAGCCGTCTTTGTGACGCATGCGGTACTCGGCGTCGAAATGGGCCCGCGCGGCCTCGGTCTCGCCCAAAAGCGACTGGACCTGCAGCCGATCGTCCGGATGGAGCAAAGCTTCCCATTGCTCCAATCCGCCGCTCATCTCGTCCAGCGTGTAGCCGAGCACCGGCTCCATTCCTCCGCCCCAGACGATCGAACCGTCCGCGATGTCATAGTCGTACACGATCTGGCCCGAGGACGCCACCGTCATGTCGTAGCGCAGCTTCCAGGCGGCGATCTCGGCCTCGGCCTGGCGGCGCTCGGTGACGTCCACCAGGACGCCATCGCTGTACTCGACCTTGCCGTCCTTGTCGCGCAGCACGAGCGTGCGATCGTCGATCCAGCGCACCTGCCCGTCAGCAGTCACCAGCCGATACTCTCGATGCTGGGATTTCTGGGCCGCCACTGCGAGTCTGCGGCTGTCCGCCAGCAGGCGCGGGAGGTCATCACGGTGCACGATGTCGCGAAAGTGCAGGCGGCCGCTGGTCAAGTCGGCCGCACTGTATCCGAACTGCGCGATATTCTCGGATACGAAGGTGACGCCCCCGTCGGCCGACCAGCGGAAAAGCACCACCGGGCTGTGCTCCAGCACCAGCTTGGTCTGCCACAGCGCATCCTCCACGCGCTGGCGCTCGGCGGCGTCCACGCCAAGGAAGAAGTAGTAGTCCAGCGGGCCGTCGTCGCGGTAAATCGGCTTCGTCAGCCACTCGATCAGGATGCGCCGCCCGTCGCTGGCGCGCAAGTGGCTCTGGTGCGAGTCCGTGGCCCGCCCACTGGCGCCGTGCAGAAAGCGGCGCACCGCAGCCTGGTCCTCCTCGGGCACAAAGGTTGTCACATAGTCCCGGCCGGCCACCTCCTCAATCGAGTAGCCCAGCGCGCGCAGCAGCGACCCGTTCATCGTCAGCACCGCGCCGTCGGCGTGGATTACCGCTACAAAGGCAGGCGAGGCATCCACGAGCTGGGCGCTAAAGTCGCGTTCCCAACGCAGCTCCTGTTCCGCGCGCTGGCGCGAGATCGCCTGCGCCAGGTCCGCCGCGGCGGCGCGCAGCATGTCCACCTGCGAAGGCTCCCACGGGCGCACCGACTCGCGCTGGTCAAAGCCCATGAAACCGGCCAGTTCGCCGTTGATCACGAGCGGAAGCGCCAGGATGGCCTGGATGCCTTCCGCCTCGAGCACGGCGCGCTCCTGCGGGGGAAAGTCGGTCACAGAACCCTGGACCGCCTTGCCCTGCGAGAGCAGCTCGGCCCAGCGCCCAAAGCCCCCGCTCAGCACCGGGAAATTCTGAAAGCGCGGATTATAGGCCACAAACGCCCGATCCTTGCTGCGCCACCTCGCGCGCTCGCTGGCCAGCAGCTCGCCGCCCGCGCCGCGGCTGCTCAGGTAGACGTACGCCTGGCCGGCGCCCGTCGCATCGCCCAGCGTTTGCAGGAAGGAATCATAGGGAATCTCGCTTCCGGCCGCGAGCAGAGCCTGGCCGGCCTCGGCCAGCGCCTCCACGTAGCGCTGCCGCTGCCGGCTGGACTCCTCGGCGCGCTGCAGGTCGGACAACATGGCATTGATGCGCTGGCCAAGGTCGCTCACCTCGTCTTGACCCGGCAGGTTCACACGCCGTGCCAGGTCGGCCGTCTCGCCCAAGGCTGAGACCTGGCTGCTCAGGCCGTTGATGCGTGCAAAAACCGACTTGTAGGTCGCAAACAGGCTCACCGCGGTCCAGAGCGCCACGATGGCCAGCATGGTCCAGATCAGGAAACGCAGGCTGGAGAGACCCTGGGAGTAGATGACCCTCGGCTGCTTGACCCGCACCAGGAGCGCCGGCCGGCCGTCAATGCCGTTGAGCATCGCATACCCGGCAACAGTTTGCGCGTCGAGGACGCGCACGCGCGGCCCCGACGGGTCCGCCAGCGCCTCGGCCACGTCCTGCTGGTCGGGCGGCAGGCCGGCCGCATCTCCGCGGTACAGGTCAAGGTGGAGCTGCACCGTCTCCGCGAGCTGTCGCGCCAAGCCCTCATCCACCAGCCGCCCCATGATCAGCGTGCCGCGGATGGGCCCTTGCTGCTGGCTGGTGACGATGGGCCGTGACGCCACGAGCAGCGGCCCGTGCGCCAGGAGCAGCACCCCCGTCACGGCGCTGTCGGGGTTTGCGTGCGCCAGCAGCGGGTGGTTGGGAGACAGGCGGTCCAGCCCCAACTCGGGCAGGTCGAGCGAAGCCGCGCTGTCGAGCTCGAAGGCCCGCGAGAAGACGAGCCTGCCCTCCGCGTCCGCAATGACGATGACGTTGGTGCGGTTGGTGGCAAAGGTCTCGTCCAGAAGGTTCGCCGCGCGGAACTCGTCGCCGCCGTCCTGGACAAAGGCATACATCTCGTTCCACGCCGCCCAATCGTGGGCCAGGATGTCCAAGTGCCGGATCTCGGCCTGAAGGGCGTTCAACGTGCGCTGGACCTGGAGCTCGGTGTCGGACCTCTCCAATGCAGAAAAGCTGCGCAGCACCACCAGTCGCTGAGCCGCGGTAAGCGCCAGCAAAGCCAGCGTGACTCCTACGACAGCGATGGCCACAGCGCGTTTCCACAATGTCATTTGGATCACCCTTCCGGCGCTTTCCGCGCCAGCCCACACTGGCTTGAGCGCCCCGCGCACCCCAGGTGGGCGACGCTGCCCCCTTTTGTCCCAACCCACGTACGCCTCCCGCGCGTCGCGGGAGGCGCCAAGCTACTTGGCCGTCCCGGCCTCCAGCACCTCACGCACCATGCGCACCAGGTCTTGAGAGGTAAACGGTTTGCGCAGAACGTGCAGGCCCATCGTTGCGTCCCCCGGCAGGCCCGCCATGTCCGCGCTGTAGCCGGTGATGAACAGCACTGGCACGTCCCGCACCTGCCTGATCGCCTCCAAGACCTGCAGCCCGGTCATGCGCGGCATGATGGCATCCAGGATCACCAGTTGGATGCGCTCCCCCTGGTCCGCGAACACGGCCAGCGCCTCTGCTCCATCCGCTACGGTGAGGACGGTGTAGCCCACCGACTCCAGGATGCGCTGCGCCAGCTCGCGCACCAGCTCCTCGTCCTCGGCCAGAAGGATCCTTTCGCGCCCGCCGGCGACAGGACCGGCCTCGTCCTTGGCGCGTGGCGGCGCGGCGGTCGCGTGCGCGGGCAGATAGACCCTGAAGCACGTGCCCTTGCCTTGCCGGCTGTCCACCTCGATCCAGCCGTCGTGCTGGGTCACGATGCCATATGCCACCGACAGCCCGAGGCCGGTGCCCTTGCCGCGCGCCTTGGTGGTGAAAAACGGCTCGAACAGGTGCGCGCGCGTAGTCTCGTCCATGCCGACCCCGGTGTCGGCGATGGATATCCGGATGTAGGAGCCGTTGGCGCCCCCGTTGCCCCTTGCCACTCCACCCACCGGCTCGCGGGCAGTGCCTTGCCCCTGGGCGAGGCGCGGTGATGCGGGCATCCCATGCACCACGGCCGTGGCAATCGTCAGCCTGCCGCCGGACGGCATGGCGTCCTGCGCGTTCACTGCCAGGTTCATCAGCACCTGTTCCAGCGCCCCCGCGTCGGCAAACGTCTGGACCGGCAGCGGCGGCAGATCAAGCACGAGCTCGATGTGCGCCCCGAGGACACGCCGCAGCATGGCACTGAACTCGCCCACCAGCGCGTTCACGTCCACCAATTGTGACTGCAGAACTCTGCGCCGGCTGAAGGAGAGCAGTTGCTGCGTCAACTCGGCGGCGCGCCGCGTGGTCCTTTCAATCAGGGACAGCTCCTTGTGCAGGGCGGTCCCCTTGTCCACCCCTTCGAGAGCCATTTCCGCGTTGCCCAGGATCACGGTGAGCAGGTTGTTAAAGTCGTGCGCCACTCCGCCGGCCAGCATTCCCAACGCTTCCATCTTCTGCGCCTGCCGGAGTTGACTCTCCAGCCGCCGGCTTTCCTCAATCGCCCGGCGCTCTTCGGTTATGTCGATCGCAGAAGCAACGGCCCGCGACCAGCTCTCCTCGCAGCCCGGAAACACCTGCCAGGTGATGTCCAGCAGGCGCAGCTCCCCGGTCATGGTCTGGTTCGCAACTTCACCGCGCCAGCGCGTGTTCCCTGCGGCGATGTGGACCAGGTGCTCCTTGGCGGCCGCCAGGCCCGCGGGCGCGATGATGTTAGCCAGGCCCGCGACCAGCTCCTCCTTGCTCTCCGCCTGGTACAGGCGCACCGTGGCCTGGTTGACGTCCACCACCCTGATCTTGGCCAGCAGCTCTTGCACCGCGCCCGGTTGCTGGTCAAAATACGCGCTGAGGTCGCCCACCCCAAAGGCCCTCAGCCGGTCCAAATCGCGCTTGACCTGGCTCAAGTCCTCCTCCCACAACGAAATGGGCGAATCTTCAAACAGGCGCCGGTAACGCTCTTCGCTTTCGCGCGCCTCCGCGTACAACCTGGCGCGCGCGAGGGCTACCTCGATGTGCTCGCTCAGCGCCTCCATCAGTCTCAAGTCGGCTTCAGTCAGGACGACGCCCTGCACGCTTTCGACGTTGAGCACGCCGCTCACCCGAGCGCCGTCGTGCAGCGGGACGCACACCTCGGACGTGATCCCCTCGATCACCCCCAGAAAGTCCGGGTCGCTGCGGACGTCTGCGATCAAAACCGGCTCGCCCGTACGCGCCACGCGGCCGGTGATTCCCGAGTGCACGGGAATGCGCTCGACCACGTGCGTGTAGCCCACCTGGTGCTGCAGATGCAGTACATCGTCCCGCAACAGGTAAAGGCTCACCTGGGTATAGCCAAAGGTGCTGGCCACCGCCTCCACCACGGTCCGGTAGACCACGGCCGGATCCAGCTCGCGCGCCAGCGCGGACCGCACCTGATCGAGCAGTGCCAGCTCCTGCGCCTGCCGCTGTGCGGCGCCAAACAGGACCCGACAGCTGCCCTCGCTCTCGAGCAGCGCCGCCTCGCGCCGCTCGCGCTCGACCAGCTCCTGGCGCAGCGCGCCGTTCAAGCGGCTGTTCTGCACGGCGATGGCCGCATGGCTGGCGAACAAGCTCAGCAGCTCCGCGTCCACGGCAGTAAAGGGTTGATCGTCCGGGCGGTTCCCGACGTTGAGGGCGCCGATCACCTCACCTTGCCACACCAGCGGCGCGCACAGCACGCTCGCGAATGAGTCGTCGTCGGCAAAGGTCGGGGCGCGCCCGGGCCAGGTGCGATAGTCCTGCACGATCATGGGTTTGCCCGTCAGGGCGACCCGGCCCGCCACACCCTCCCCATACTTGAGCACAGCGCCGCTGTAATCGCGCTGCACGTTGCGACCGACGACGAGGCGCAGCTCGCGCCGGTCCGGGTCGCACAGGTAGAGACCGGAGGCCGGCGCCTGCAGCAATCCCGCCGCGCGCTCCACGATGGTGGAAAGCAGGGCGTGCAATTCGGGCTGCGCCCCGTCGTCCATGCGCGCCAGCGCGGCGCTCCCCGCGGATGGCGCTGGCGCGTCCACACTCGAAGGGGTGCGCCACGCCGCAATGTCGAGCACCGTGGCCTGCAGGGCCGCCAGTTCCGCGGCGCGCTTGCGCAGCTCGTGCTCCACGCGCTCGCGCTCCTGCTCCCGCGCCTGCAGCTCGTCTGCCATGTGATCGAATGTGCGCGCCAGTTCGCCCAGCTCGTCGTGCTCGCCCGCCAAACCGCTGCGCGCCTCCAGGTCGCCCGCAGCCACACGCTGCGCGGCCTGCACCAGCCGGCGGATCGGCCGCACGATCACCACATCGCCCCCGAACCATGCCGCGGCCAGCGCCAGCAAAATGATCAGCCCCAGGGCCGCGAGGCGCTGCAGGATGTCCTGCTGGGCCGAGGCATAGGCCAGCGCCGCTGGAATACTCGCCGTGACCCACATGTCGGCCAGCACGTCATTGTCTGCTGGCGCAGGAAGCAAGGCATCCGCGAGCGGTATCATGCCGGTGAGCCACTTGATCCCGTCGGTCGTCGTGCTCTCCAGCGCAGAGCGCTGCGACGCAGAGCGCGCTTGCAGCAGCGCCGGATCAGGCATTAGCTTGCCGGTCCACCCTTCGTCGTCGGGATAGCGGGCCACGACGACGCCATCGGCATCCAACAGGCTGAGAGCGGCCCCCACAGGCAATCCGATGCGGGCGGCGGTTTGGGGAAGCAGCCCTGTATCGTAGCCCCTCTGATACGCCGCCGCCAGGTGCGCCAGTCGCAGTGCGTCCGCCAGCGCGCCGGACCTGGCCCTCTGGCGCACCTGGCCGCCCTGGTAGGCAGTGAGGGCCAGCGCCGGCAGCGCGGCCAGCCCGACGAGCAACATCAGGCGCGCGCGAAGGCTCGAGGATGGAAAACGCAAAGGTTTGCTCATGGGATCACTGTCCTTCGTTCGTCCAGCACCGCACGCACGGTGCGCACCAGTTGCTCGATGTCAAACGGCTTCTGCAGCACCGGCCGTCTCACCCCATTCGCAAAACGGGCCCCGGCAGTTTGCGGATCGTAGCCGGTGACAAAGATCACGGGCACGTCGGCGCGCACCCCGTGCATGACCTCGTAGGCCTGCGTGCCCGACATGCGCGGCATGCCGGCGTCCAGCAGCAGCAGGTCAATGGCATGCTTGTTGGCCGCGAAGACCTGGGTGGCCTCCTCGCCATTGGCGGCCGTCAGCACGTGATAGCCCAGTGACTCCAGCACCGTGCGCGTCAGCTCCAGCACCGGCGCCTCGTCCTCGGCGACCAGGATGGTCTCGATCCCGCCGCGCAGCGGCCGCGCACGCGGGCCGAGATCCAGGGCCGGGGATGTGACGGGCTCAGGAGCCGCGCCCGCGTCCAGTTCCGGACCGGGCCGGGTCTGACGCTGCGCCTGGGCGTCTTCGCTCAAGTCGAGTTCCGCGCGCATGGTATTTGCCGCGCCGGCGCCAGCAGGCGCAGCGTCTGCTACTGCATGCAAAGCTGCTACTGCATGCAAAGCTGCTACTGCATGCAACGCTGCTACTGCATGCAACGCTCGGCTTGGGTCGGGCGAGGCTGCCGCGCTGTGTGGCATGGGCACAGCGGGAACGGCTTCCGGCGCGCCGCCCCAGGCGCGCGGCGCAGGCGCTTCCACCTCCACAGCGGCCGGTTGCATGGCCCTGCGAGGCGCTAGCGGCTCCCTCGCTGCCGTTTCAACGCCCGTGGAAGCCGCTTCGGACTCGCCGGAGGCCAGTTGGGTGGGCAGGTAGACCTCGAAGCGCGTGCCCTGGCCCGGCTCGCTCTGCACGTCGATCCAGCCCTGGTGCTGGGCCACCAGTCCGCACGCCACAGCCAGGCCCAGGCCGCGGCCCGCCTCGCCCGCCGCGCGCAGCGGCTGGAGCAGGCTGCGCCGCGCGGCCTCGTCCATGCCCGCGCCCGTGTCTTCGACGGTCATGACCGCGTACTCGCCGGGCGCGGCCTCCGGATGCTCGGTCAGGCTCGCCGCATCCACCCACCCCTGCGTGGTCGCGATGCGCAGCGTCCCCCCGTGGGGCATCGCGTCGCTGGCGTGCAGCGCCAGGCTCAGCAGCACCTGCTCCAGCGCGGCCGAGTCTGCCAGCACCGCGGTCATCCCCTCGGCCAGGTCCAATTGAATCGACACCTGCGACCCGATGGCGTTGCGGTAAGAGTCGACAAAGCCGCGCACCAGCGCGTTCAGCTCGAGCGCCTGCGGCTGCAGGATCTCCTGGTGTCCCAGGGAGAGCAGTTGGCGCGTGAGGTGGGCGGCGCGCCGACCCGTGCGCTGGATCGCCTCGAGCTCGCGGCGGTAGTCCTTCCCGGGACCGGCCTGGGAGAGCGCAAGCTCGGCATTGCCCAGAATCACCGTCAGTTGGTTGTTCAGATCGTGCGCCACGCCGCCGGCCAGCAGGCCCACGGCCTGCGCCCTCTGCGCCTCGCGCAGTTGCGCCTCCATCTTCTCGCGCTCCTCGCGCGCCAGGTTGCGGTCCGTGATGTCGCTGCTGACTCCAATCCAGCGCGTCGGTTTGCCGTCCCGGTCCGATACGACGCCGCCCCGATCAATCCAGAAGCGCACGCGCCGGTCCTTGCCCATGACGCGGTACTCGGCGCCATACGGCTCGCGCGTCTGCAGGTGGCGCTTGATCGCGGCCAGGACACGCGCGCGGTCGTCTTCGTGCACCAGGTTCTTCCAGGCCTCGAAGGTGCGGGGGATTTCCTCCGGTCCGTAGCCCAGCCGGGAATCGATGTCCCCATACCAGCGCACGCCGCCGGTGCGCATGTTCCACTCGTAGATCAAGTCGCTGGCGCTGCCGGCCGCCATGCGGAATCGTTCCTCGCTGTCGCGCAAGGCGACTTCCGCCTGCTTGCGCTCCGTGATGTCGCGCAGCGACACCGCCCGCGCCAGGATGCGGCCCTGCCAGTCGCGCAAATCCGAGACGCGCATGTCGAATTGCCGCCGGCCGCGGCGCGTCTGCAGCTCCACCTCCTGCGCGGCGGCGACGGACCCGCCGTGCTCCGCCAGCGGCGGGCAGCCCGGCAGCACTTCCGCCGCCGGCTGCCCCATGGCGCGCAAGGGATCCATGGCCACCAGCCGCTGCGCGGCGCCGTTCATGTGTATGACCCGCTCCGCGTCGTCCAGGACGAGCATCGCGTCGCCCGTGCCGATCTCGATGGTCTCGCGCGCCAGAGGGACCAGGTCGCGCTCGCGCAGGCGGTTGAACGCCCAGGCCACCGGCAAGACGACCAGGCCCAGCGTCAGCGGGGCCAGCCGCACGTGGCGCAGCAGCCTAAAGTCGCCGAGATCAAGGGTGTAGGCCAGGAACGGCAGGCCCGCGGCAAACAGCAGCGCGCGCGCCTGCAGGCGGTAGAGCCGCTCCGAGCGCAGCAGGGCCTCCATCAGCAGGAGCAGGCCAAAAATCACCAGCGTGTACCCATAGACGGCGTAGGCCTTGGCCGCCAGCCCGAGCACGTAGTGCCGCACCGGGAACAGCCCGCTGGAGTCGAGCCATACCCGGCTGAAGATCAAGTGGTGATAGTCGTCCGTGAGCAGCAGCAGCAGCGCAGCGCCCGGGACCACGCCCAGGAGCGCGCCGCTTCGGCGGCGCGGCATCCAGCGCTCCAGGCCCGCGTACCGTCCCGTGTAGACCAGCCAGAGCGAGGGGATGGCGCACAGCGCCGCAAACTGCGCCTTGCCGCTCAGGGCCTTGGCCGTCAGCCCGGGGCTGGCCAGCTCGAAGGCGTAGGCCAGCAGCCAGAGCGCGACGGCCAGGAGCAACAGCGCAGCGGACGGGAATGACCGCGGCCGGCGGCGCACAAAGAACACAAACGCCGTCAGCAGCGCCGCGCATCCCAAAGCTGCCAGTGGAACGCTGAAGAATAGCGCCCGATCGGACATCCCTGTCACCTCGGCTGAGTGTGTCGAAGCACGTTTCGCGTCATCCCTTCACTTCCTGTGCCGCAGACGGCTCAGAATGACAACCGCTGTCCGCCCTTGTATACTTTCAGGCCGCGCAACTCTCTCATCCTGAGCCGACCTCGAAATGAAACTCGTCTCACGCACTCTCCCAGGCTTCGTCTCTGCCCCTTGGGCAGAGACGAAGGATCCCGGCCTCACTAGCACGAGATTCTTCGCCGCAGACGGCTCAGAATGACAGCCGTGTGCGCTCAGAATGACAGGCCCTTTCCTCTGTGCCCCCTGTGGTAGCTCCCTTCGCCCCACAGGGCTCAGACCGCCGCCTGAGCCGCCCCTTCTGTCGTCCTGAGCCGGTCCCAAGATGTGACTCATCTCACGCACTCCCTCAGGCTTCGTCTCTGCCCCTTGGGCAGAGACGAAGGATCCCGGCCTCACTAGCACGAGATTCTTGTATATTGGTGCAAGTGGGGTAGGATATGCCCCACAGTGAGTGGCCGGGGGTGGTGAACCCGAAGAGATCCAGGGTCACTGAGCCCGAGGCGAAGA
>Ga0315274_10016725_pt1 | contig 10359 bp, 10 predicted proteins | sample YL17G02_20_MG_FD_203700 | JGI IMG/M metagenome (GOLD analysis project Ga0315274, IMG submission 203700) | Sediment microbial communities from Yellowstone Lake, YNP, Wyoming, USA - YL17G02_20 | ecosystem: Environmental > Aquatic > Freshwater > Lake > Sediment | place: USA: Wyoming | collected... | reverse complement strand
CCGCCCTTGCGTAACCTCGTGGAAAGGAAGAGGTGGTTGAGACAACGGCTGCGCTCCATCTGTTGCGTGCCCTTTCAAACTTGCATTCCTCTTGCGCCGTGCACGCCCTTCGCTCACGCACGCCACCGCTCTCCCTGATGCACTTGGGCCTGCCCTCGCCTTCTCATGACAAGCGGCGGCCGAGTGAGGCGGGCGCGGGCGTCGTGGGGCGGCGCGAGGCGAGCGCGCCGGGCGCCGCCCGTGCGGGCGACGACGTTGCTCCTAAGACAGCCCTGCCCCCACCGCCTCCTCCACCATCACAGCACCCGCCGGCCCCGTCCATCGCCTCCCTCATGGGCGCCCTCGCCCACCTGTCCGCCCAGCTCGCCGCCGCCGCGGTCGCCCAGGAAGCAGCCACAACCACAGCGGTGGCGGCGCCCCAGCCCCCTCCTCCTCCTCGTCCGCCGCCGCTGCCGCCCCCTGGTCCAAGACCCCCGGGCCTGCTCCGGGCCTACTCCTCGAAGAGGCGGTACGTCGTGCGGGAGAAGGGGCGGTGGCTGGCGATCGTGTCCACCCCTGAAGGCGCGGGCCGGTCCCCAACCGGCGCGGGGTCCGGGGCGGCGGCGGGCGACCAAGGAGGCAACGCCAGCGGCGCGCCCCCCGCCGCCGCCGCCGCCGCCGCCGCCAGCAGGTTTCCCCTCCTCGAGCGCGTGCGGGCCGGGCGGTGGGGCACGGCGGAGCAGGCGGCGGCCGCGGCGGACATCGGTCGCTTGTCGTGCGGCCACCCCCCCATCAACCACACCGCGCCGGGGCTGTATGAGGGCGCGGGCCTGGACGTGGCCGCGCTGGTCGACGCCGGCCCCGCCTGGGTCGCGGCCGCATGCAGGCTAGCCTGCGGCGCCAAGCAAAAGGCGTCCGGCCGCCAGCCCCGCCCTGACATCCAGGCCCTGGCGGCCGTCCTAGGGCCCATCGTGTGGGCGGTGGGGGCCGCGGCGGACAGGGCGGGCGGGGCGGAGCGGGGGCGGGGCGGGTGCGAGCAGTTGGGGCACCCGTCTGGGTGGCGGGGGCCGAACGCCTTGCCCGGTGAGACAGCCGCCACCGCTGCCGCCGGCGCCGCCGCTGCGGCCGCAGGCCCCTTACAGCCGCGAGGGGGTGAGCAAATGCAGCAAATGCGCCCGCTCAAGCGGCGGCACACGGGAGGCGGTGTCGGTGCCTGTGCGGCGCCGCCGCCGCCGCCTGGGGATGAAGAGCAGCAGCAGACGACCGCCGCCCCGCGCCCGCCGCCCAGCCAGCGCCCGGCCGGCCGGCCCCTGCATCGTGAGGAGAGCGGTCCCGACCGTGGCCGGCCAGTCGCATTGCCCCGCCTGGCCACCCAGGCGCCGCCCTGGCCTGCGGATGCTTATTTTTGATAGAGAAAAAAAAGGGAGGTGCTCCAAAAAAAAACGGAGAGAGAGCAGGTGGGGTGGTGTGAAGGATGGGATTGGAAGTACATTTTCTTGCATTTTTACACTACATATAGTCGCGCGCAATATGCACATCAGCGGCAAGCACTGCCGGTCACGCATGCACGGCGACGTAACACATAGGTGTGCGCGCCCCTCACACCACCGCCCTCGCCTCCTTGGCGCCGCCTTCCACGCCATCAACCCCACCCCCACCCCCGCCGCTCGCCCCTCCCAGCCCGACCGCGACGGGGAGGACGTCCAGCACGTACAGCCCACAGACTAGCAGCAGGGTGGACGCCAACATTATCGTCGGCCCAAAGAGCGACATGAAGAAGGGGAGGAACGCATAGAAGCAGCGCTGGCCAGCGGTGAAGGCACCGGCCGCCCGGTCCAGGAGGGCGAGCGCCTCGCCCGCCGCGAACCTGGTCGGCAACGCGCCCGGGGCCGGCGCCTCCAGCCCCACCCCGCTCGCCGCGACTTTCAGGGCGAAGGCCGCGTGCACGTTGAAGCGGATGGACTGCATCAGGCACACCATGGCGGACAGGACGGCGATCTCGAGGCAGGCCTGTGTGTGGAGGGAAGGGGTGTGTGATTGGTGAGGGGAAGAGGGCGGAGGGATGAGAAGATTGGAGAGGGAGGAGATGTATTTTTTGAAAGCCCAGGCGTGTGGAGAGGTTGAGACCAGAGACCAGAGCCATCCCACCTCTGCTGTCTCTCTCACGCGCCTCCCTCATCCCCAAACACTCCACTCACCAGCTTCACCCCCTCTGACGGCCACCGCCCCTCCACCCCGGGCGCGACCGGGTCCCGGGAGGCCAGCTCCCGCAACTGCCGCAACCGCCCCGCGTCCAGCAAGGCCGGCAGCATGCCCTGGATCGCTATCAGCCCGCAAGTCGTCGCCAGCAGGGTGGCGGCCATGATGTGGGAGCGCAGGACCTGGACGGCGTACGTCTGGCCGCCGGAGGAGCTGTCAGTGAGGACCGCCCGCACCCAAGCCCGGCGGTTGCGGGCAGCCTCAGACGCGACGCGGAAGCGCCCCGCCGCCGGGTTGAGACGGTTGGCCGTGCCGCAGCAGGCGCCCCGGGCGCGGGTGCAGGCCTGGGTGTCCCAGGTGAACAGCCAGAGGTGGTAGGCTAGAGAAGGGAGGCGGCAGGAGCGTGCGAGAGAGAGAGATAGAGAGAGAGAGATGAGGCGACCGCCGCTGGAGAGAGAGAGGGGTGGTTGGGGCGCGCGTCGCCCACCAACCCCTCTCATCTCTCACATCTCTCCACATCATCACATACACACGCACCCACAAAGATGCCGACGGAGGCGGTGAAGAAGGCGACGTCGACGGCCGTCGTCTTGAGCATGGCGCGTGTTTTTATGAAGAGGATGGGAGAGGAGGTCTGGGGAAAGCCGATTGATGGGCAAAACTCTAGTCAAGCGAGCGAGGAGAGCGCCTAGGACTTTGCTCCTTTCTCAATTTACGCTTTGAATCGTTCTCATGCAGCGAGTCAAGAGGCTCAAAGTCTGGCCTGTGTAGATCAGGCTGATGTAAGTTTGACGTGTGGGCGGAACGAACGTCTGCCAAGAGAAGCCATTGGAAAATGGGCCCTGCGGGTGTGTTTGCCATCACTATCCTTTTTCTTTTCCACACGCCAAGCCGCATCAGAAACCGGTCCAACCCGTCAATTCAACCAGGTCAGTGACTTGATCAAGCCCCACGCTTGCCACGCATGATAGTCTGGTGCTCAGATCGGCGCGCGACGTGATACGCGGCTAGATCAGAGGCGGCACACGCAGCGTGCGCGCGCGCGCGCCATTTCTATCTTTCTGATTTGCTCTCCTCTATTTCTCTTTTACTCACGCATCGCAGTTCGAGCAGTATGGCCAAGAAGCCCAATTTCCTTATCATCTGGGGCGATGACATTGGTGAGTGGTAGGGAAAGAATTGAGAATGAAATGGTGGAGCGCACGCGCACAAAAGTTGAGAGAGGAAAAAAAAAAGGCACCCACACGCGGTGGACAACCTAGCCATCATCCTCTCTTCCTCTGTTGATGCTGGGATGGGGAGAGCAAATAACAGAGGCCGCCCGCACGCGCGAGCCCTTCGAGGTGTGCCTTGCATCTACGGAATGAACAGCCCTCCCCCTCTCACGGGCTGCCACACTCTCATCCGCGTTTTTTCTCACTTTTGTTTTGTCTTTGTTTTTTCCTCCAGGCATCTCCAACGTGTCCGCCTACTCGGAGGGCCTGATGGGCTACCACACCCCTGAGATCGACCGCATCGCCAAGGAGGGCATCAAGTTCACCGACTACTACGGCGAGCAGTCGTGTACGGCGGGCCGGGCCGCGTTCATCACGGGCCAAAACCCGTACCGGACCGGCCTGACGAAGGTCGGCATGCCGGGCGCCAAGCTGGGCTTGTCCGAGGACGACCCGACCATGGCGCAGGCCATGAAGGCTCAGGGCTACGCGACGGGCCAGTTCGGGAAGAACCATTTGGGCGACCTGGACGGGTGAGGAAGAGGATGGGAAGCGTGGTGGGAGAGTTTTGGAGAGTGACCTCTCCTCCACCTGCGGCCTCAGCCTCCTTCATCGCTCTTACCCCCTCCCTGCCCACCCACTCTCCCGCGCTCCCCCGTCACAAAAACAGCTTCCTGCCCACCAACCACGGCATGGACGAGTTTTTCGGCAACCTCTACCACCTGAACGCGGAGGAGGAGCCCGAGCACGAGGACTACCCCACCGACGCCGACTTTCCGGAATTCAAAAAGAAGTTTGGGCCCCGGGGCGTCATGCACACCTTTGCCGATGGGCGGGTGGAGGACACGGGCCCGCTGACCAAGAAGCGGATGGAGACGATCGACATCGAGTGCGCGGACAAGGCCATCGACTTCATCAAGCGCACCGTCGCGTCGGGCAACCCCTTCTACGTGTGGGTCAACACGACGCACATGCACTTCCGCACGCACGCCGCGCCCCACGAGCGCGGCCTGTCGGGGCGTTGGATGTCTGAGTACACGGACGTGATGGTCTCCCACTCCAAGCTCGTGGGCCGCCTGCTGGACGCGCTGGACGAGATGGGCCTGACCGACAACACGGTCGTCATGTACTCGACGGACAACGGTGAGAGAGAGGGAGCGAGAGAGAATAGAGAGCGAGCGGGCAAAAAGTGGGAGGGAGAGAAAATAATGGAGGATGGATGAGATGGATGCGCGCCCACCAGCGGACGGATGATGCGCGCCCACCAGCGGCTCGATCCTCACCCCCCTCTTCTCTCTCCACACCTCCGCAGGCCCCCACGCCAACACCTGGCCCGACGCGGGCACCACCCCCTTCCGCGGCGAGAAGAACACCAACTGGGAGGGCGCGTACCGGGTGCCCTGCCTCATCCGCTGGCCGGGCGTGTTCCCGGCGGGTAAGGTCCTCAACGGCATCGTCTCGCACGCCGACTGGTTTGTGACCTTCCTGGCGGCTGCCGGCCGGCCCGGCATCGACGAGGAGTTGAAGAAGGGCGCCCAAGTCGGCAGCCGCTCGTACAAGGTCCACCTGGACGGGTACAACCAGCTGGACTACCTGATGGGTGCGTGGAGAGTGGAGGGGGGGGAGCGTCGGCGGAGAAAACGAGACGAAACGAAGCGAACTGCGCACGAGGAGGTCAACGTTTGCGGCCCACTTCATAAAACCCCTTTCACCGCACCCGCGCCAAACTCTCACCCCTCCCCACCCCCGCCACCCTCCACACAAACCAATCTCTGTCTCTCCTTCTTTGCTTACAGGCAAGGTCGACAAGTCGCCGCGCAACCACTTCTTCTACGTCTCGGACGACGGCGACCTGACAGCCTTCCGCTTTGACAACTGGAAGTTTGTCTTCCTCGAGCAGCGCTGCGTCGGCACGCTCGCCGTATGGTCGGAGCCGTACATCCAGCTCCGCATCCCCAAGATCTTCAACCTGCGGACCGACCCGTACGAACGCGCCGACTTCACCTCCAACACCTACTACGACTGGATGATCTCGCATGCCTTCCTTGTCATCCCGGCCCAGGCGTACGTGGGCAAGATGATCGCCTCCCTGGCCGAATTCCCGCCCCGCCAGAAGCCGGCGTCCTTCTCCATCGACCAGCTGATGGAGAAGCTCAAGGCGGGCATGCCGGTGACTTAAGCGGGTGCGCGCGCGCGCGTCTTGGCAAGCCTTGTGAAAGAAGAAGTGCTGACTTTTTTTTTGCTCCGCCCTCCTCCCCCTTTTATGGTGTGTGTGTGCTGCTTTCCGCGTGCTGCTTTCTTTTGGGTGGTTTGCTTCCTTTCCAATATATATATGAGCGGGTCGTGTGGGTATATGTCCGTGCGGGCGCGTGCGCTGCGCGTATTCCGCGTCCTAACAAAAACACGGGTGCCCTTAATTATAAAGAGAACGGGTAAGGTTTTTTTGTATTTCTCCCTCAACCTCTCCCTCCTTAAAAAAATCAAAATCGATAACGGGACGACACACAACGTGGGCAGCAGATACACGCACACGAAATTTGAAAGGCCACACCCATCCCCACTCTCTCTCTCTCTCTCAAGCCACCGCCGCGCTGCGCGGCCGGGCCGCCGGCGCCTTCTTCACCACCGCCCCACTCCGGGCCGGGCCTGCCGACGGCGGCCGCCGCACGACCATCTTGGGGCGCGGCGCCGCTTTCTTGGCGACCAACACCGGGCACGGCGCGGTGCGCGGCAGGGGCGCTCCGTTGCCGTACCAGCGCGCCGCGACCGCGGAGCGCAGGGGCCCGGGCGCGTTGACCATGACGGCAGCGGCGGCCGCCCGGCCGGACAGGCGGGCCGGCCCCGCCCCGTCCGCGCGGGAGCGGGGGCGGTCGAGGGGGTGGGAGGTCGGGCGGGCCTCCCAGGAGGCCGGGGTCGCGGTGGAAGAGGCGACGGCCGGGCGGCGGGCGACGGAAGCGAGCTGTGAAGGGAGAGAGATGAGAGAGAGAGGAACGGGCGGGGTGGTGTGAGAGGGAGGCAGGGGGGAGGCGGTTGGGGAAAAACGCGCTGCGCCGACAGCTCTGCCGAGGAAACGCCGTTTCCTGCGATCTTCCGGTTCGGCAACGGCCCAACATTTCAGTGTTGTGGTCTCGTGTGGATCTTGCACCTATCCAGGTGACCAGACGGGGCGAATAGTGCGCGCTGCGGGCGCACCCTGCCCTCTCGCATGCGCGCGGCGGATTCCTAGTGGGGCGCCGCCGCCGGAGAGTTCCAGAGTCTCCCTCGTCGCGCGCGAGATTTCGGGCCACGACCACCCTCATTGTTGTCTCCACAAGGTCACTTTTGAGTCGGGTGACGGCCGGGACAGGCGGACACGGCGCGTGCCGCTGAGCGCCGTGCGGGCTGAGACAAAACGGGGGGCAGCGGGGCCCGTCTCTCCCTTTTTGTAACCTTCCTCTCTTCCTCACCTTGCGCAGCACCCTGTCAATGATTGCGCCCACCAACGCGGCCACAACCAGGCGAGTATCAACAACCTTCTGCGCCTGGGCCATCAGGCGGGCGGTCGGCGGGCGGGCAGGCTGGCGGGGGCGTAGCATTACCTCGGCGAACGGAGGGAGAGAGGACAGTTTTATTTTTGGTCTGGTCGAGTGATAACACCGCCCTCTCACTGGCTAGCTGTGAGGCTATGTGAGTGAGACAACCTTTTTCGCCCTGGCCAGCTCCAAAACGCGCGCCCGCCGTCTCTCTCGCTCTCTTTGCCCTACAGGCCCTTCCGCCCCCTATCACCGGCCTCCCCAACCTCCATGATCGAGCGCTGCGGCCGATTGTATAGGCCGTAAACGACACCCTGCCGCTTCCACACCTCCAGTTCAGCCTTTGCCTGCGCCAGCATGGCGGTTGGCGCGCTCTCACCCGCCACGCCGCCGCGAAACTGGTCACGGGCGCGGCGGCGGATGTATTCGCGGACGTTGTAGTCCGGGAAGGCGGAGCCTGGGGGCGAGGAGAGGAAAGGAGTGTGTTGGGGTGGCGCGTGAAAATGAGATGGGACGAGAGGGAAGGGGTTGAGCGCGTCCACGCCGCCCCCCACCGCTCCCCCACCAGTTTCTCTCTCTCCTTTCCCCACACCATCCTCTCCTCCCACCCCATCTCTCTCTTTCACGTACCTGTCCGCAAGAACTGGCGGAACAGGGACCGCATGGCGGCCGGGGTGGGCGGGGCGGACATCGCGCTGAGGAGGAGAAGATGAAGAAAGAAGAGAAGGCGTGCGTGTGTGTGTTCTCGACGTCCGGAGCTTTTGTGTGTGTGTGTGCCTGTGTGTGTGGCCAGAACAGGGACGTGTGCGCGTTTGCGTGCGTGCGTGCGTGTGTGTGTGTGTGTGTGCGTGTGCGAGCGGGCGTGTGTGCGTATGCGCTGTTGTCCAAAAAATGAGTCAGTATGGACTGTCCCTGCAGCAAAATACCGTTCCGCATCAGGGCTGCGAGCCAGAGCCCGCCGGCTGGCCCCCTCCTCGATCTCGCACCTGGCCTGCCGGTGCCAGGAGAGGCAGCGCCCGCACACCCAGAACCCCCGCCCCCCTCGCACGCCAATCACCCCGGCTAGGCGCTCGCACGTCCCCCACTCAAAGAAAACAGAGAGAACAAATGAGCGCCCCGCCGCCGCCACACTTCGGCGTCCACTCCGCCCCGACCTCCGCTCCGTCCTCCGCTCCCGCCTCTGACGGTGGAGGCGGAGGATTGGGTGTAGGAGGAGTCGAGGGCGGCCCCCACCAGGGCAACAACGGCGCCGGAGCGGCCGCCGCCGGGCGGGCCAACCCTCCACCCGCTGCTGCTGCCGCCTGGGGAGGGGGAGGAAGCACGGCCGCGCCCGCCCGCACGCTCACCAAGGCCGTCTCCTTTGGCACGGGCGGCGGCGACACGCCCGCCGACGCGCTGCGGGCCCTGGGAGGAGGAGCGGCCGGGAATGGAGGCAATGGAGCAACGGCCGCCACCGCAGCCCGCAAGCCCGGCGCCGGCCTGGCCACTTCCACCCTCGGCCTGCGCCGGTGGGTCCGCATCGACGACGGCGGGGCGGTCACCTCCGTCGTCGCGGACAAGCACGCCCTCACCCAGGCCCTGGGCGTGCAGCCCCGGGACTTGCGCCTCCTGGACCCGCACCTGGCGACGTCCTACCCGACAGCCATCCTGTGCCGGGACAAGGCGCTGGTCGTCAACCTGGAGCACATCAAGGCCGTCATCACCGCCTCCCACGTGCTGGTCCTCAACGCGGATGACGGGGCGGTGGGCTCCTTCATCGAGGAGCTAAGCCGGCGGGTGGGTGGGGGCGGCAGCAGCCAGGCGGCGAGCGTGTCGTCGGGCGAGCACGTAGCCGCGGCCGCGTCCGCCGGCCTGCCTGGGCGGGGCGGCCTCGCCGCCTCGCTCTCCGCCCCTGACCTCGCCGCCGTGGCGAAGGGCCCGCCCTCCTCCGGCTCCGGCTCCGCCGCTGCGCCGCCCTCCAGCGGGGGCGGCGCGCTCTCCGGCCGCCGCGGCGGCGGCGACGCCCCTCACTCGGCCGCCACGCCTCGCGCGCCGGCAGCGCCCTCCGCGCCCGCCCTGGGCGAGGTCGCGCCTTTCGAGCTGCGCGCCCTGGAAGTCGCGCTGGAGGTCGTGTGCGCCCACCTGGAAGCCCTGGCGGGCGACCTGGAGGCCGCCGCCCACCCGGCCCTGGACGACCTGACCGCCGCCGTGACCACGCCCAACCTGGAGCGTGTCCGCCGCATCAAGTCCCGCCTGGTCCGCCTGACGACGCGCGTGGAGACCCTGCGCGAAGCCCTGGAAAAGATCCTGGACGACGACGCGGACATGCACGACATGAACCTGACCGCCCGGGCGGCGGACGTGGCGGACCGGGAGCGTGGGCAGAAGGCTGCTGCTGCTGCTGCTGCTGCTGCGGCGGCGGCGGCCGCGGCGGCCGCCGCGGTCGCGGCTGCTGCGGCCAACCCACCGCCCGGCACCTCTCCCGACGATGGGGGCATGCAGCCCTTTTTCCCGGCCGGCGGCTCGCCCGTCCCGCCCTCGCCCGCCGCCGCGGCTGCCGTGCCCGGGTCACCCTTTTTCGGCCCGCCCCTGGGAGGCGGGAGTGGGAACATCAACGCGCTCCCCCGCGCGGTCTCAGGCGCTAGCGGCGACGGCGGCCCCTACGAACCCGGCTCCACGCCCGGCCCCACCCCGGGCGCGGTCGCCCTCGCCGCCGCCATGCGCCACGCGGGCCTGGACCCGGCCTCCTCCGTGCCCGCCGCCCTGGAGTTCCTGGAGGAGGAAAAGGAAAAAGACGAGGGCGAAATCGCGGAGGTGGAGATGGTCCTGGAAGCATACTTCATGCAGGTGGATGCCACCTTCAACCGCCTGCAGACCCTGTGCGAGTACATCGACGACACGGAGGACTACATCAACATCGAGCTGGACAACCACCGCAACCAGCTGATCCGGCTGGAGCTGATGCTGACGGCCGCCACTTTCTGTGTCGCGCTGGTGGGCGCGGTCTCCGGCATTTTCGGTATGAACCTGCACAACAAGGCCGAGGACAGTTACGGCGCGTTTGTGGGGACGGCGGTCGCGTCGAGCGTGGGCGCTGTGCTCTGCTTCCTGGCGATCGTGGCGTACTGCAAGAAGCGGGGGCTGTTCTGAGAGAGGGGCTGTTTTGAGAGAGGAATATGGATGGAGAGAAGAGGGGTGGTTGTTGTTGTGATGGGGGAGGAGGGAGCGCGCGCGTGTGCGCGTGCAGTCTTTTGTGTGTGAGCCACTTGATCGGTCCTGGTGCTCCATGTAGTGAGGCGGGCGTCGCGCGTGGGCACGGTCGTCGTCGACATTTGCGCGGAATCGTTTTCATGGGGGTAAGGTCGGATTTTTTAAAATCATTTTTTTTTTTACATGTCGGACGACCGCCGCCCGCGCCCTGGGCGGGCGCCCTCGCCCGCGGGGCGACCAGGCGGCGCAAGTGGAGGCGGCGGGAC
>Ga0315274_10016723_pt1 | contig 10360 bp, 9 predicted proteins | sample YL17G02_20_MG_FD_203700 | JGI IMG/M metagenome (GOLD analysis project Ga0315274, IMG submission 203700) | Sediment microbial communities from Yellowstone Lake, YNP, Wyoming, USA - YL17G02_20 | ecosystem: Environmental > Aquatic > Freshwater > Lake > Sediment | place: USA: Wyoming | collected... | reverse complement strand
GATGTGTCCCCGGAATTCCGTCTATACTTGACACTCCCCGATTCAGGCCATAAACTTGAAGGCTCGTTGAAAGGAGTGAGCCATGCTAGAAATCCGATTCCACGGCCGGGGCGGCCAGGGGACGGTCGTCGCCTCCAAGATCCTCGCCGACGCTCTGGCCAAGGAAGGGAACTACGTCCAGGCCTACCCGGAGTTCGGGGTCGAGAGGAGGGGCGCGCCGGTTTTCGCCTTTCTCCGGATCGACGACAAGCCCATCTATGACAAAAGCCGCATTTATACGCCGGATCATGTCGTCGTGGTCGACCCGACCCTGCTCGAGGCGATCGACGTCACGGAGGGACTCAAGCCCGGAGGCATGATCATCGTCAACAGTGACCGGGCACCGGCCGAACTCAAGCTCCCCAAGACGTTCAAGGTGGCGACCATCAACGCGACCGGGATCGCCGTCAAGCACAAGCTGGGGACGCTGGCCGCGCCCATCGTCAACACGGCCATCTGCGGCGCCGTCGTCAAGTTTCTCGGGCTGACCAAGCTCGAGTCCCTGACGGCCGCCATCAAGGAGGGCGTCCCGTTCGCCGCCGACGCCAACATGGCGGCCGCCCGGGAGGCCTACGAGAAGGCCTCGGCCTGAAGGCCGCCGCGACGGGACCGAACCGAAAGGACGCGTCATGAAGAAATTCAAGCCGACCCCAAAGATCGTCTTCGCCTCCGAGAAGGAGATGCCGATGACGCCGATGTCCCTGGGCTCCATGCTCTACAACCTGACCGGGGCCTGGCGCAACATCAAGCCCGTCATCGACAAGGCCGCCTGCATCCAATGCGGTATCTGCTGGAAATACTGTCCCGACACCTCCATCTACATCGAGGACGAATTCCCGGTGATCGACTACGACTACTGCAAGGGCTGCGGCATCTGCGCCGAGGAATGCCCGTCCAAGTGCATCGCCATGGTCGAGGAGGAGAAATGAAAAAAGTCATGATGGGCAACCACGCCCTCTCCTACGGGGCGATGCTGGCCCGCTCCCAGGTCATCGCCGCCTACCCGATCACGCCCCAGACCCAGGTCGTCGAGCTCCTGAGCGAGATGTGCGCTTCGAAAGCCCTCGACGCCAAGTTCATCAAGGTCGAGTCCGAGCACTCGGCCATGGCCGCCTGCCTGGGGGCCTCGCTGGCCGGCGCCCGGACCTTCACGGCGACTTCGGCCCAGGGCCTGGCCCTGATGCACGAGCTCCTCCACTGGGCCTCGGGCGGACGGCAGCCGGTCGTGATGGGGAACATCAACCGGGCCATGGCGCCGGGCTGGAGCATCTGGACCGACCAGAACGACAGCCTCTCCCAGCGGGACACGGGCTGGCTCCAGTTCTACTGCGCGTCGAACCAGGAGGTCGTGGACACGGTCATCCAGGCCTTCAAGATCTCGGAGCGGTTCATGATTCCGTCCATGGTCATCCTGGACGCCTTCGCCCTCAGCCATACCTACGAGGTCGTCGAGCTCCCGGACCAGGACAAGGTCGACGCCTACCTGCCCAAGTTCAATCCGCCCTTCCGGCTCACGCCGAAAGAGCCGCACGCCTTCAACGCCCTGACCTCGCCCGAGCATTACTTCGAGCTCCGCTACAAGCTCCAGAAGGACATGGAGAAAATCCCGGCCGCCATCGAGGAGACGGGCCGTGAGTACGAGAAGGCCTTCGGCCGCTACCTGGGCCAGGTCGAGGAATACCGCTGCGACGACGCCGAATTCGTGTTCGTGACCTCGGGCACGGCCGGCTACACGGCCCGGGTCGCGGTCGATGAGCTCCGCAAGCAGGGCATCAAGGCCGGGAACCTGAGGATGAAGGTCTTCCGGCCCTTCCCCTTCGCCAAGGTCCGCGAGGCGCTGGCCAAGGTCCCCAAGGCGGCCGTCGTCGACCGGAACTGTTCCTACGGCCACCACGGGATCTTCTACCAGGAGATCAAGTCCGCCCTGTACGGGGAGGCCAAGGCGCCGGCCCTGTTCGGGTACATCACCGGGCTGGGGGGCCGGGACATCACCGTCGACATGTTCCGCGAGATCGCCCAGGACACGCTGTCCAAGCCGCGGCCGTCCGAGGAGATCGGCTGGATAGGAGTCAAGAGATGAGCGCCGAAACAAAGAAAAAGACGATGAAGCTGACCATCCCCGAAGAAGAGCTGATGAGCCCCGGCCATCTCGCCTGCCAGGGATGCGGGGCGACCATGGCCATGCGCTACATGTTGAAGGGGCTCGGCCAGAAAACGATCGTCTGCATCCCGGCCTGCTGTTGGGCCGTCATCGACGGTCCCTTCCCCCACTCCTCGCTGGGGATCCCGATCTTCCACTGCGCCTTCGAGGCGGCCGCCTCGACCGCGTCGGGCGTCAAGGCCGGGCTGGAGATGGTCGGCGATAATGAAACGACCGTCCTGGCCTGGGCTGGAGACGGCGGAACTTTCGACATCGGGCTCCAAGCTCTGAGCGGGGCGGCCGAGCGGAACGACGATATTATTTATGTGTGTTACGACAACGAAGCCTACATGAACACCGGGATCCAGCGGAGTTCGGCGACCCCTTACGGAGCTTGGACGACGACGACCCCCGTGAAACACTTCAAGAACCGCCCCAAGAAGGACATCGTCGCCATCATGGCCGCCCACCGCATCCCCTACATCGCGACGGCCAGCGTCGCCTATCCCGAGGACCTGGTTAAGAAGGCCAAGAAAGCCAAGGAGACGCGGGGGACGAAGTTCCTCCATATTTGGGCGCCCTGTCCGACCGGCTGGAAGAGCCGGCCCGAAGACACGGTCAAGCTGGCCCGGATGGTCGTCCAGAACTGCATATTCCCCCTCTACGAGATCGAGAACGGCGAGACCTACAAGATGAGCATCAAAGTCGCCGAGAAGAAGCCGATCACGGACTACGTGAGGCTCCAGGGGCGCTTCCGCCACCTCAAGGAGGACGAGCTCAAGGTCATGCAGGACGAGGTCGACCGCAAGTGGGCCGCCCTCCAGAAAAAGTGCCTGTAGAATAATTCGGGGGACACATAACTTAATTCGGTAATTAAGTCATGTGTCCTCTTTTTTCTATCCACTACGATAATTCTAGGGACACATCACTTAATTCACGAATTTCCAAAATTAAGTGATGTGTCCCTAGAATTATTTGTCCCCGGAATTATTTATTTTAGGATAAAGAGCGAGAATGAGTCGGGGAGGATAATCAGGCCGTCGGAGACGCGCACGGTCGCGGGCTCTCCCGGCGTTCTGAATCCGCCGACGAGCTTCGGGGCGGCCGGATCGCCGATGTCGAACACCCTGAGGCCGAAGGTCTCGTCCGAAACATAAGCCCGGTTCCCGAAGATAGCGACGCCGTTCGCAAATCCCTCGAAAGAAGCGCTTCCGACCGCCTTGATGGCCCGGGGATCCGCGATGTCCAGAACGAGTAGACCCTCGGGGCCGTCGGCGACGAACGCGATCGTGTCCTTGATCGCAACGTCGTAGGGTTCGCCGGACGTCCGGAACGATCCCAACAGGGCGGGCGCCTCCGGTTTGGCGATATCCAGGACGTGAAATCCCGTGTCGCTGCTGCAGATATAGGCCCGATCTCCGGCAACCGCCAGTCCGTAGGCGAATCCGGGCATGGCCAGCGACCCGACGACCTTGGGCGACCGCGGATCCGCGACGTCCACGACGTGGAATCCCGAATGATCGGACGTCACGTAGGCATATCGGTCCCGGACCACCACGGCCCGGGGCACGCCGGGCAGGGGGAAGGACTTGATGATTTTGGGCCTGGGCGGATCCGAGACGTCCAGGATGTTGAGGACGCGCCTCTCCGTCTCATAAGCCAACGAACCCTGAACCGTCAACCCCTGGACCCCGCGTGAAATGGACGAGGCGCCGAGGAATCGGGGCGCCGCGGGGTCGGTTACGTCAAAAATCTGGATTCCGGAGAGCTCCCCGATCGCGTAGAGGGTACGGTCCTGGACGGCGGCGGTGATGATGGAACTGGGGGTCGCAAAGCGTCCGACGACGGCCGGCTTGGCCGGAGAGGAGATGTCCAGAAGATGAATTCCGGAAAAATAATCGACAACGTAGGCCGTCGTCCCTGAGACCCCGACTCCCCAGGCCTCGTTGTACATCGTATATTTGACGATGGCCAGCGAAGCGGGGGCCTCCGGCTTTCCGATATCCAGGACCTGAAAGCCGCCGTCGTAGAGAGTTCCGACGCAGGCGATCCCTCCATCCCCCAGCGCGATGCTGTTGGCATAGCTTGAGGTCATAAACGAGGCGGCCTGTTTCGGGGCCCCGGGTTGAGTGATATCGATCACGGTCAAGCCCGCCGCCCCGTCGGCGACGAACGCGTAACGGCCCGAAACGGCCGTCTGGCGGGCCGTCCCCGGGGTGTCGAGATAGCCTATCTTTTTCGGCGCGGCGGGATTCCGGACGTCGATAATCTGGAGTCCGGCCTCGCCGTCCGAGAGGAACAGCGTCGTTCCCAGGAGGGTCACCCCTTCCGATTCGCCGGGAGTGTCGAACGAAGCCACCGCCTTGGGCGATCCGGGATTCCCGATGTCGAAGACCTGAAGTCCGGCCGGGCCGGCCGCGACAAAGGCATGACGTTCGCCGACCGCGACCGCCATGGCGGGGCCGGCCGTGGCCGCTTCGCCCTTGAGGACGGGCGAGGCCGGGGCCGAGACATCCACGATTTGCAGCCCGCGCTTGCCGGCCGCCAGGAAGACGAGCGTTCCTTTCTTTTCGATGTCAAATCCCCCGCCGAGGTAAAGCTGCGATACGGCTTCCGGTGAACGCTTGTTGGTGAGGTCGAGCACAACCAGGCCGTTGAGAAAGGCGCAGTAGGCATACGGTCCGTCGACCGCGACGTCGCGGGCCTTGGACCAGAGGATGGAGCTGAGGAACCGCGGATTCCCGTCCTCGGCTCCGGTCCGCAGGGGCAGGCAGATCCCGGCCGCGATCAAAAACAGAATCACGATTGACCTTGCTGATTTCATGGTTCGTCCCCCCGGCCTTCGGCAGCCGTTCAAATCAGGATGTCCTCGCCCCAGCCGAGCTTGATGAACTCGATGGCGTTGATATCGCTCGTCCCGATGCCGTGGCGCATGTCGGCGAGCTGGATGTGCTTGGGCACCGGCGGCAGTTCCTGGGCCTTGCCCAGGACCTCGCGCCGCTTGGCCATGATCAGCCGGAGCCCGATCGTATCGACGGCGACCGGGTCCCGTCCGACGAACAAACCCTTGTAGGCCCAGACGTAGCGCCGGCTGAAGTGATGGGGTCCCCGGCCGTGGAACTGAGGGGTCAGGGCGCACAGGATGTTGAGCCGCGTCTTGCCCTGGACGATCGGGAGCTTGAACAGGGCGCCCAGGTCGGCGCAGCTGTCGGGGTGGTAGTCGGGCTGGGATTCCGCGAACATGATGTAGTTCTTCAAGGTGCCCGACATCCCGGACAGGTAGTGCGTCCGGAGCGGCCTGACGTTGATCAGAGAGGTCGCGTTGATGAAGAGCGGGTTGGTCCGGACCGTGTGATCGTCGAGCCCGATCCGGTCCTCGGCGATCCCGGCGTCCACGAGGCGCCGCTTGATGGCCGCCTCGAGTTCCTTTGGGGTGGGAAGGTAGGACCAGACGTTGGTCTTGATGCCCACCGTCTCGCCGGGCTTGACGAGACGGCCGAAGGCGGCGACGGGATCGCTCTCGTCGAGGAGCTTCATCACGGCTTCGTCGAGCATACCCTGGAGAATATCCGGGTTGATGGCCGAGTTTTCGTCCAGGACGCCGGCGTGCCGGATCAGGACGACCCTTGCCGTCTTGGCCGCGGCCGGCTCCTGGGCCCGCGCCAGATGGGCGCCCAGGACGACGGCCGTCGTCCCCTTGAGGAAATCACGTCGGGTGATGATGGGGGTCATGCTGTTTTCACCTCGAGGGAGATTTGAAGGACGGGACGGATGAAGCGAGCGTCCGGGCCCAATCCGGGTCCGGCGCTTCGAAGACGACGACGAGGACAGCCTCTTTACGGAGGGCGAGCACCCATTTCTTGTTCTCCGTCCGGGCCAGCCCCTCGGCGCCGGCCTCGGGGAGATAGGCGGCCAGGAAGGACCGGCGCGCGGCTTCGGCCTTGGCCGCGTCGGGGTAACGGACGATCAGGAGGCAGCCCGCCTCTCCGGCCGCGGCATCGTACTCGGCGAAAACGCAGTCCGTGGACCGGTCGAGACCGAGGATGTTCTCGCTGGCCACGAAATATCGGTTGTTGAGGTTGACGTTCGAGTGGAAAAAGCTGGTCCGGTCCGCGCGAAGCGATCCGGCCGGCAGATAGCCGATCAAATCGGGCTTGGGGCCGGGCGGGCCGAGAAGGCCGACAACGGTCCTGCCGACGTCCAGGACGGCCCTTTGGGACGTTTCGTCGTCCCCCGCGGCGGTCACGGTCACGAAGTAGCGCCCCTGCCAGAAGCGCAGGAGGCCGAAACCCGCTTCGGACTCCTGGCCGATCCCGGCTTCCGGGTCTTCCCGGTCGCAGGAAAAAATGCCGAAGGCTTCGGCCGGAGAGCCCATGTCGTAGATATCCAGGGTCAGCTCGCGGCCCTCAGTACCGCCGTCCGGCCCGGCGTAGCGGCGGCTCCAGACCTCGCGGAAATCGAAGGCGAGGAAAACCTCGGCGCCGCCGTCCATGTAGTCATAGAGGGTGGTGCGGTCAAAAACCCGGTCCGTCTCGCGGGCCTCCCAGGCCCCGATCGTCTTGGGGATTGAGCGTCCGAAATCGTCCATGGATTCTCCAGCCGGAAAGACGCAAAGGGCGGCGGCGAGAACGGCGATTAAAGGGACGGCCCGGGCGGCTTTCATGCTCTCAATCACCGTTCCTGTCCGGCGCGATAATTCCGGGGACACATCACTTAATTCAGTTGCCCGTGAATTAAGTGATGTGTCCCCGGAATTATTTTCTCTGTCTTTCTGCTCCCGTCACTCCCGGATCCTCAGAGAAGCACGTTGCTCTGAACGAAATTGAAGTCATAGAGCGAAAAGCTCTTGACGGACAACGTCGGCGTCCCGCTCGGCCACGTGTTGTTATAGATTTCGACGTTGAAGGAAATTGTGCCCGCTGTTTGCCCAGGAAAGTTGGTTGACCAGCTGCCGCCAAGTTGCAGCTTCGTGGAACGAGTTCCACTGGCTCCGAAATTAAGAACGACCGTGAATTCTATGAACGCACCGTCCATCGCCATGTGCCCGGTGTTCCGGACATCCCCTTCCGGGTGCTGGAAGTCAACGCTCCCTCCCACATACGCCTTCCCCCCGCTATAGGAGAGGGTTGGGATAGAAAGATTCGATATGGAGGGAGACACCGGAGCGACCCCGGTGAGATAGACGAGAACGGCAGGCTCCATGAAGTCCTCGCCTGGAAACCAGACGATGGCGGCAAGATCATCCACTTTGTCCCCATTCACGTCGCCGCTCGCGATGTTCCTGTTGTTGCACTTGGACCCCTTGTTCAACGTGAAGTTGAACATGCTCGCGAGTTTGTCCCCCGCGGCAAATCCACCGTTGCCCAAACCCCGAAAGAGATCAATGCCCCCCTTGCTGCCCGGGGCCGCGACATCCGGCTTGCCGTCCGCCGTATAGTCAAACACCGTAAATCCGTAGTGCAGCGACGGCTTTGCGGGGAAACTTTTCTTGTTAGCGAACGTCCCTTTCCCATTCCCCAGCATCGACCAGCCGGGCCTGCCGGCCGACGAGCTGTCTCCCAGCAGATCGAGGCGGCCGTCGCCGTTGATGTCGGCGGCCGCCAGATGCGGGCCGACGTTCTCGCCGAGACTGGATACCACGGGTATGCCGAAGGTCCCGTCGCCGTTGTTCTTGAAGAACCGCAGGGTGGAGCCGCTGCCGCCGACAACATCGGCCGACCCGTCCCCGTTGAAGTCGCCGCCGGCAACGCCGGTTATCTTTTGTCCCAGCCCGAAGCTGGTCACCTCGAACTTCTTATTCCCGAGATTTCGGAACGTGTTTATCGAACCGTCCGAGATTCTCCCGGCGAGGTCGAGCTTTCGGTCCCCATTGAAGTCAAGACCGCCGGTCCAATGGGTAGGGCATTGCGCATAAGCACCCGAAGGTACGATCTTTATCGGAGCGAGAAGATCGCCGTTTCCTTTTCCGGGAAATATTAAAAACCAGTTATATCCGCTGCTGACGGCAATATCCACTCTCTTATCGCCGGTAAGATCACCGGTTGCTGCGATGGGAGCAACCATCTGATAACTCCAATCGCTACCCTTCCAGTACTGACTCAAGAAAGCGGCCTTTTTGTCTCCGAGGAAGACTCTCACCTTGTCGGGATACTCCTCCGAGCTCCCCTCAATGGTCACCACGTCCGCTATCCCGTCCTTGTTCACGTCCACCACGGCCAAATCCGCGATGCCTCTCGGCCATGAAGTGAACGGGATGCGCACCTGACGAAATGTTGTTGCGCTCTCAGCCGCCGGAAGAAACACAAAGCACGCGATTCCTGCGAGAATTATTTTTTTCATCTTTAATTCCTCGAATTCATCTTGGCCTGTTTTGATTTTCCCTACTGATATTAGTAGAACAATATAGCGGGCCGCCGGCAATGTCAACACCGGCGAAACAGCGGACGATGCCAACGGCTCTCCCGCTCTTAAACGCCGTTCCCATCCGGCCGAGGAGAACCTTTTCGTGCCTAATTACGTCTTATACAGGGAGAGGTGTTTCATGAAAAAATGGCTGTGGAGAATACTGGCCGTCGCTTTCGTCGGCGTCTTCATCTTCCTCCTTTTCTCGGGCCGGAAGGCCAAGGCGACCCTGAACGAGGTCAAGGTCGTCCGGGGAACGATCAGCGAAAAAGCCCTGGCGGTGGGGACGATCGAGCCGGATAAGGAGATCAAGGTCAAGTCGACCATCCCCGGCATCGTGGCCGAGGTCATGTTCAAGGTCGGCGATCCTGTCAAACCCGGCAGTCCCCTCTTCAAGATCTTGCCCAACCCGACGCCGGTCGAATACGTCGATGCCCGGCGGAATATCGAGATCGCCCAGGTCTCGCTCGACAAGTTCCAGACCGACCGGGAGCGGACGCTCCAGCTCTTCCGGGGCGCCCTGGTCTCCCGGGCCGAGATGGACGCTATCGACTCGGCCTTCAACGAGGCGAACCTGAGGCACAAGATCGCGCTGGAGCGCTTCGAGCTCATGGAGAAAGGTCGCATCCGGATGTCCAACCGCGACATCGACTCGATAGTCAAGTCGCCCATCAAGGGCATGGTCCTCTCCCAGAGCGTCTTCGAGGGCGACCCGATCGTCCCGCTGACCAATTATCAGCCCGGGACCGAGATGTGCTCGCTGGCCGACATGGGCTATCTCCTCTTCAAGGGGACGGTCGACGAGATCGACGTGGGCAAGATCATGATCGGCACCGCCGCCGACATCCAGATCGGGGCCCTGCCCGACAGCCGGATCACGGGCAAGGTCGAGCGGATCTTCCCCAAAGCCAAGAAGGACGGCAACGCGACCCTGTTCGACATCGAGATCCTGATCATCGACACGGGCGGACAGCAGCTCCGGGCCGGCTATTCGGCCACGGCCACGATCACCGTCCGGGAACGGAAGGACGTCCTGACTCTGCCCGAGCGCCTCGTCCTGTTCGAGAACGGAAAGAAGTACGTCGAGGTCCGCAAGGGCGAGGCCGTCGAAAAGAAGGAAGTCCAGACCGGCCTCTCGGACGGGCTCAACATCGAGATCCAGAGCGGGCTGGCCGAGGGCGAGGCGGTCGTGGAAAGGCCGCCCCGGGAGATCAAGTGATCGCGACATTTTTCCGAAACCTGGCCCGCGACCTGGTTCGCCAGCCGCTGCGGACCGTCCTGACGCTCTCCGGCGTCGTCTGGGGGACGTTTTCGGTCGTCCTTATGGTCGCCTTCGGCGAGTCGGTGGGACAGGCCCAACGCAAGCGCTTCCACGGCATGGGTGTCGGGATCGTTCTCCTTTTCCCCTCGAGAACCACCCTCCCCTACCAAGGGCTCCAGAAGGGAAAGCCGGTCCGGATCACGCCGGAGCAGGCCGAGGATCTGCCCCGTAAGGTTCCCGGCATCGAGCTCCTCAGCCCCGAGTTCATCCAGGGCCGGCGCATCCGCTACGGGCGGCAGGAATTCCTGAGCACGGTCCGCGGCATCAACCCCTCGTTCGAGAGGATGCGCAACACGATCGCGGCCCGGGGGCGCTTCATCAACGACCGCGACATGGAGGAGCGGCGGCGGGTTTGCTTTATCGGCGACGTCCTGGCCAAGGACCTCTTCTTCGAAACCGACCCTTTGGGCCGGCAGATCCTGATCGAGGGCGTCCCGTTCACCGTCGTCGGCGTCATG
>Ga0315274_10016722_pt1 | contig 10361 bp, 8 predicted proteins | sample YL17G02_20_MG_FD_203700 | JGI IMG/M metagenome (GOLD analysis project Ga0315274, IMG submission 203700) | Sediment microbial communities from Yellowstone Lake, YNP, Wyoming, USA - YL17G02_20 | ecosystem: Environmental > Aquatic > Freshwater > Lake > Sediment | place: USA: Wyoming | collected... | reverse complement strand
GAGACCAAAAGCACGGTGCGATACGACGCGGCTGAGGACGACGACACGGCGGCCGTCGGCTCGATCTACGTCCGGAAGTTCGCCCTTCAGGGCGCCCGCCCTGAAAGCATCACGGTCACGCTGACCTGGCAGTAATCGGCACCACGCAACTCACGCCAAGAAAGTGCCGCTTCGATACCAGCAAAGGAAAGGACAGTGATGCCTATGACGCATGAGTAGGTCCCCGCCAAGGCCGCTCCAAACCGGTCTTCCAGCAACCCGCAACAACGGAAACAACACACCATGCTTTTTACAGCACCCGCAACACCCAGCAACACCACAACACACACAGCGCCTCTTGAAGGCGCAGCAAAACCAAACATGAAGGGAGAAGAACCATGTCCAACAAAGTCACCATCACCTACCTGAACCGCGACGGCGGCGGTTTCGCCGAACGCCACACGCTCGACGCCGGCACCACCGTCGCCCAGTTCCTCGACACTCGCGGCGTCAAAGCCGACAACTGCACCGTCCGCATCATCCGCACCGGCCAGGGCGGCTTCACACCCACCGCCGACGAAGCCTTTCAGGAGGGAGACCGCCTCTCCTGCGTCCCGCTCAAGATCGAAGGAGCCTCAGCATAGTGCCTTCGAACTCCTCGTTCATTCGGGAAGTGGCGCTCCGCGTTCTGGAGCGCCACTCCCTCTCTTTGCAGGCCGAGAAGCAGCGCATCCTGGAAGAAATCCGACTGGCGAAGCGGTCACGCCGGCGCCGGGAGCGCCTGCTCCAACTGGCCCGCGAGAAAGGCTTTCAGTTTTGCATAGAACGGCTCAGCTCGCCCGGAATGACACTGGAACGTAGCCCCTACTACGGCGTCTCTGCCCACTACGACCAGCGAACCACGCCACAACACGAAGTCTCCCTCAACGAACGGCTGCGAGCCATCCGACGCGAGATCCGGCAAGCACGCAACGCCTCGCCCGACCCCGTCGAGGCCAACCTGCGCGGCCTCTTCGACGAAGCGGAGCTGATCTCGAAAAAACCGACCGAAGTCCGCTGGGTCGTGGAAAACGTCGAACTCCAAGACGTCTGGATCGGCGACCTCGAAGTCAACCTCACCCTCGACGACTTTCGCGTTCACGTCTGGAACCACAGCGTGGACACCGACGACAAGGGCGGCTACCAACACCCACACGTCAGCGGCGAAGGCTCGATCTGTTGGGGCGACAACGAAACGGCGGCTCAGGCTTACCACCACTCCGGCGATTTCCTCGCACTCAAAGACCTCATCAACAACCTGCTTCACACTTACAACGGCCACAGCCCTTACATCACACTGGACGACTGGGTCAGCGGCGTCGGCACAGCGTGCTACGAATGCGGCGAACGCTACCCGGACGACGACCTGGTCTGGACCGAAGACATCGAAGGATACCTCTGCGACAGCTGCCGATCCTACTGCGACCACTGCCAGCAATACGTCTGCTACCGCCACTACGACCGAGACTTCGCCGCCTGCCAGAACTGCGTCGAAGAGCACGCCATCACATGCGGCGGCTGCAGCGACAAGTTCTGGGAAAACGATCTTACCCCCATGCCGATACCATGGTTCGAGCAGCCCGGTTCGGCGCTGCTTTGCGAGGACTGCGTGGCCGAGTTTGAACAATCTGAGGAAGTCTACGAGAAGATCGCCGATGGGACGGCACTACCAAGGCAGATGCAATTCTCGATGCCGATCCCATAAAAGCAACCGCACGGAAACACAGTCGCCAGAGGGATCCAACATGCCCCCGTGGTCGGCCAACCGTCGGTGGCTTCAGTTTTCCCTTGCTGAGGGACGCATAGTGTCCTCGATCACTTACGGAATCTGTCGGGGATCGATGGCAAGAGCCGGGCCTATGGAAAGAGCCCGGCTCTTCGGATTCCCACTGCATTTCGAGCAACCCTACCGCTGGCTATGGGGAACGGTCACTGTCGCCGATGCTTCCGCGACGTTGCCGGAAGCGTCTGTAGCCCTATACGTGATAGTATAAACCCGACCGTTGCCTAACCCGGAACGCTCCGATCGCAAAAAGATCCGCCCCGTCGCATCTACCAAGATATCGTCGGTAGTATGTCCGTCGCCCAAAGTGCTGTCATATGTTGGGTCGTAGGCGTTCGTCTCCTCGCTTTCATTGGACCGGATCAGCACAAGAGTAACGGCCGGGTTGGGATCAGCGTTATCCCTTACAGTCCATGAGGGTCTGATCTCCACCATCTTGTGGCTTGGGGGCCAAAGTACGGCTGGTTCCATTGAAAGCGACAGCTCGGGTGGGATCGTGTCCCGGGCTATTACGTTCACTTCTGCCGTATCGACTGCGGTCAATCCATCGTCGTCGGTCACGCGCAGTCTTATAATACCGGCGAATTCCGCGGCCCAGGTATGCTCAATGATTGGGTCAATACTGCTAGCATCATACATACCGTCCGAATCCCAATCCCATTCGTACAATACTATGTCCCCATCGGGGTCATATGAAGCGCTGGCGTCGAAAGCAATGGGCACACCTGCGTCGCCTTCGTATGGACCGCCTGCATTTGCAACCGGTGAGTACATGACTGCGTGGATGGCTTCCATTATCGCCTCTACCACTTGGCTCGCATTGGCCGCTGTGAACATTTGGCCGCCGGTTCCTTCGGCAAGCGCGTTGAAATAGGCCCGCATGGTGCTGTCGCCCCCGATCGCAATCGAGTAAATCGTTATTTGACCGACAGCGCCAGCTTCTTCCAAGGCCTCCGACGCCATCGACATCGCCACTAGCTCATCCGTGGACGACCCTATACTTACGTTCACGTCACCTATTAAAGCTGCAGCGAGAACATGGAACAAGGTGTACCAGGTGAAAGGCTCAGGATCGTGCGGCGGCGCATCTCCCATTAAGATGATCGCCCGCTTCACTCCACCCGTCCGCCAGCCGCCCAGCGAGGCACCGCTGATACAATGCATCAAGGCAGAATAAACCGACTCCCGCCAATCCATTCCGTTCCCCAACGATAGCGACTGGATGGCGCTGGCGGCTGCCGCCGGATTGTTAGTGAAGCCCAAGACATCGTGATAGGGATAGTCTCCGGACGCGCCATACGGATAGATAGGGAAATCCCTGTAGTCCACGACACTAATCCTGAAATCGGGAAGCTTTGCCGCAATCCCATTGATTATGTATGTTGCCGACGACTTTACTGCGGCAATGTCATCCCACATGCTACCCGTGGTGTCGATGCAGAAAACAAGGTCCAGTCGTGCATCATCATCTGGATCGTGGGGATCTGTCTCATCCTCAGCAAGCTCATAAACTCCGTCGTGATCTTTGTCCTCAATGCCGTCTGGGATGCCGCCGTTGTCCGAATCTGCGTCCACCTCCGCCCTTTTCCCGTCTCCATCCACGTCGGCACTGATCCCCCGAAAAACATAGCTTGCGATGTCGGCCTTGTCGGGAACATTGTCGCTATCCGAATCGGAGCTGGTCTTACTGGTTGGAAATCGCTCTTCCTCGTCGAAATCAACTATTCCGTCAGAATCTGCGTCTCCGCTCACACGTACGTCTGCCGTCCGCCCCCCTAAACTACTCTCGGGGACAAAACAGAATAGGAATGGTTCATCGGCCCATGGTTGCCAGGCAATCGTGCCGTCGTTATCCGTGTTTAGGAATTGGGCTTCGAGCCTTGAGCCAACAGTTCGGTATCCGTCCACGACCATTGCGTGGCCAAACGCGCCGATCTGCGTCACGTAATATACTGGACGGTCTGCGTCAATGAAAGCACGCAGTTCAGCTTCCGAAGGCTTGCTCCCCGCGTGCACTTGACTATCAGTAGCTTGAAGAGCGAACTGCACAGCACGCGAGCATTCGGCAGACGTTGCACCTGCGCGCGAGCCGTGCGGAAGGGAATCCTCAGGTTCCGTCGAACCGGATCCCTTAACTGTAGCCAAAATCTCGTCCTGACAAAGACTGCCGCCCCGATACACTGCCAGCATTTGAGCCGCCGCTGCCCAACAGTACCAATTCGAATGATCAGTGATAGTACTAGCACCTGGAATCGGGCTTCGCGCAACGTCCCATTCTGTCTTGTTGCATCCATCCACGCACAGCAAAGCAGCATCCTTCCTGGCTGCGCGAGCAGGTACGCCAAGTGGGTTCTTTCCAACTGCATTGATAACGACTGCGGCAGATTGTGAAATCGTGGCAGTTCCTTCTGCACCTGGATAGCCGATGGTGAATTTGCGAACTTCACTCCAACTGCTACTACGATTTCCGTCTATCGCTCGGACTCGCCAAAAGTAAACAACGTTACTTGCAAGTGGAGACACAGGTCGGAAGCGTGGTGGGATAAGTGATGTCGCAGACACAACGATGTTTGTGCATGACAGATCCCTGCAAATTTGGATATCATAGACAGCCGAACCGATCGCATGCCAACTGAACGTGAACAGATCGGCACTAGTTTGAAGCCCATCACGCGGCAGCCAGAGCCGAGGGGCAGGGACAGGATTTGGACGCCCCGGTGTCACGTTCTCTTGTGAGCACGGAACTGCAATTCTCTCCGATCCATTTGAATCGCGAACTACGAGCGACTCCCCTTTTCTCATGAGAATGGCAGGCCCCGTAATCCCCGGAATAGAAGTAAAGACACCGACCGCGGTCTTATTCCACAAGCCTTTCTTCCTGGCATTATCCGAAAACACTTTGGCCCTTTTCGCTCGCCCTTCATTCTTATTGGCGCCGACGGTTCCCCAGCTGACGAATCCCTGCATTGCCTTGGCTGAACGGGACTTTCCGGCGAAGAGCGCGCAGATGTCGCCCTCGTCGGCAAAAACGCCGCGCGCGCCCGCATGCAGTGTTGCCAGGTTATCGCCGTCGAACGATATGTCGTCTTCCGCCGGGCCTTTTCCATCGAACATTACCAGCACGAGTCCGCCGGGGGGAACGGCTGGCAGAGCGGCGGGGAATGTATACACGGTGTCCGATGCGTTGGCTATCTCATAGCCGGCAAGAATAGCAAATCCGACGGCAGAATCGTTGCGGATTTCAACCCACTCTGGGTCTGCGGCAGCGTCTATTGGATAGAACATGATCTCGCTCAACCGCAGCCCTTCGGAGACATCCTTCCTTACAGCCGCTGCCAGATCGGTGGGTTCCGTAACGGTGTATTCGACGACCCACTCCAAATCCTGGCCTTGGTTTCCGCCTTCTTGGGATGGAACAGGGTAAGCGATTGTGATCAGAGTATCGGCTAGGACTTCAGATCTGGCTTCAATACGGCTGATCGCGACAACCCCAGGGCTGACCTGTACTGGTTCGTTCGCCAGAGCGCTTACTCGCACGTTGGACACGGCAACCTTCAATCTATTTGAAAGGCGCAACATACCCGAGGTTACAACCGTCCCGTCCCGAACAGATGTCCCCAGCGGAACAAGAGTTGCCGCCACTTCTCTTTCGGCGACTGGCACGTCTGCCTGTGCAAGCGTGCAACATACTGCAAAAGTGAATCCAACTAACCAGATACTGCTCAGCTTTGGCTTCATCGCTCAGCCCCTCCTGAAGAAAAGATTCTCGCACCGACACTTTTCAGTCGATGCGGCAAAACCTGTCTAATAATTTGAAAACCATTGCACCCTGAGTTTGGCGCTCCCAAAAGGAGAACAGCAGCTCCGGCAGCACCCAAGCTTTTACTCCACATGCGCGATCACTTCAAACGGAAACTACAACTTAAAATCAACTTGGCCACGAAATGCGTCAGAGTCAAGACTTTTTTTCGGTTTTTTTGGTGCGTTTGTGCGTGTCTGAGCGACTCATGTACATCATTGACAATACACGACTTAATGCCGATGTCTAGCCTTTTTTTGCCCCTTTTTTCTTGGGGTGAAAAACGGCTTCTCCCTGTCTTCCGCCACATCCACCCCCATTTTCCGCACCCCCGCTGGTGGGGTATAATCTCTCCCACCGCCCTCCAAACCTGCGCCCATCAAGATCTTGCATTTCGCAAGTGGCTCGCGGAAAATGAGGCACACCACTCTCAACCACGAAACACGTGCTTGCACCAGAATGAAGATGCATCCGGGCTGCCATGGCCAATTGCTCACCGCGCCCGCATTCTGAGGGCGCCGCGGGTGCATCCAGTCCAAGAGAAACAACCACCAAACATCGCCAAACGGAGGAGAACCATGAAGATCTACATGACACCGCGCGCCTTTTGGCGCCTGCAAACAACCTCGCGCTCGCCCGCGACATCCCACGCTTCACGCACACGATGATCGGCATCCTGCCCAGAATCATGCCCAACTTCAGGCTGCATGTGAGCGGTGATTTCTTCAACGCTGACTACTGCTCTGCGTGGTTTGAAATCTGCAAGGCATTTCCGCAGACACGTTTCTGGGGCTACACACGCTCATGGGCAAACCCCGAAATGCGTGAGGCACTCGAGCGACTCCGCGACCTGCCCAATATGCAGCTGCTCGCATCCACCGATCCCACCATGCCGCTTCCTCCTGACGGCTGGCGCGTGGCGTTTGTCCTGACCGACCCGCGCGCCCGCGGAATGCTCTGCAACTTCCAAGGCGGCGAAGAGGACTCGTGCCTTGCCTGCGGTTACTGCTTCGAGCGCGACAAAGGCAACGTCATCTTCAAAGTCCACTGAAACACCGCCGCGCGATTTCACACAATCTCACTTGCATCGCAAACGGACGTGGGCCCGACGGGACCAGCCATTGCCCCGTCGGGCCTCAACTTTTTTCAAGGAGGTGAAACCACAATGAAAATCACACTCGAAATCGTACGAGAAGTTTTGCGAGACACGCTCGGCTTCGACAGCTTCGTCGCATCCTTCATCAGCGAAGTCCGCGAAAACCCCAACCACCCAAGTGCTGGTATCACACGCGATGGGAGACTCTTCTACAACCCGGAGTTTATCGCCCGCTTTGTGGCGACCAAGGAAGACCTCTTCTGCCTCATCTTCCACGAACTGCTGCATCCAATGTTCGGCCACTTCATCCACGGCGCCGGACAAATCGAAAACATCGCCGCTGACGCGGTAATCAACGCCGTCATCAGCACCGTCTACTGCGCCGAGTCCAACGACGGCTCACTTTTCACAAAGACGCACGAGCCACAAGGACTGGACGGCATCATGCGGCCCGACAGCGAAATGAGCAACAGCCGTTACAGCGGCGTCTATGACAAGTTGTATCACCGCCACTATGGCCATGGCGACTCGATCAGCACCGGGGAACTTATCCAGACGCTGAAGATTCTGACCGAGGCCGAGCGGATCACAGCGGTGATGCTGCTGGGAACGCACGGGGACGGCGGTGTCGTGATGGAGAACGGCCTCATGGGTCTCGACCCCGAAACGCTCGGCCGCATCGCCGAAGACCTCAAACGAAGCGTGACCGAAGCCATGGGTAACCGCGCGGGATACAGCGAATCGCTTGTCTCGATGCTCATGGAAGCCTTGCGAACGCACCTCTCGATCCGAAAGGCGTTGCTTCGGCGGTTTGTCACGAAGCGCAAGGTGGATCACTTCAAGGAACTCTTCCGCGAACGGCGCATCACCGTTTCGCCCATCCCGATTCATCCCAGCAAGCGCGACCTCGTGATGATCGCTGCCGGCGCCTATCCCGTCCACTTTCACAATGACATAAGCCGCCCGCAACGGCGCGACCGAGGTCTCGCGATTTACCTCGATGTCTCAGGAAGCGTGAACGAGCACCTGCCGAAGATTCTCGGCATCCTGCGGGGCCTGCGACGCGAGATCAAAAGCATCTTCCAGTTCAGCAACAAAGTCGTCGAAACGCCGTTCGAGGCGCTGCTTCGCGGCAAGATCGAAACCACGTTCGGCACGGACTTTAACTGCATCGCGCAGTCCATCCTTGAGCGTGGCTTCGAAAAGGCCGTCATCCTCACCGACGGCTATGCCTCGATGAACGACGACCTCAGGGCGCAACTGCAAAAGCGCGGCGTCAAGACGCTCACCATCCTCTTCGACGGCGCGACAGAATGCGAGGACTTCGCATGCTTGGGGGATGTGGTGCTGCTCGAAGACGTGTGTGAGTGAAAGGAGAGTGAACCAACATGAAACAGCCCTACACGGTGGTCGGCCTTTTCAACGAAGGCTCATTCTGCGAACTGGTAAACGCCGATTCGCCGCAGAACGCCGCCCAAGCAGCCCTAAAGAAGTACAAGGGCGGTGAGGTCATCAGTGTTTTCGCCGGCTCTCATCGAGACCTTCACGGGCCGGTGCAATTGCCGCGCGAAGACGAGTATGTCGCCAAAGGCGGTGTCGCATGTCCATTCTGCGGCGCCCCAGACATCGAATCCGGTCCTCTGGAGGCCGATGGGCCGGTGGCAACCGCAGCTGTGGAATGCCAGAAATGTCATCGGACATGGACGGATGTTTTCCGTTTGGTGGACGTCATCTTGGAGGAAAAGAGGTGAGGATTATGCAGACGGTCGAAATCACGGTTTCAGGCGGCGTGGTGCAATACGTCGAATTTCCGCGAGGAGTTCGCGTCATCGTTCGAGACTACGATGTCGAAGGAACGGATGAGTCAAACGGCCAATTCGACATCCGCCGCGACGAACGCGACGATTTGTTCGAGCAAAGCGAGTACATCCATGATGAAGACAAACAGCTGAAGCCCGAAGAACCGCCAAACCAAAGCGCTGAGAACGAAACAAAGACAGCAGAAACACATCAAGCGCCTGTCTATTTGGAACTCTTCCACGGCCGGAAAGACCCGAACCAGGAAATGGACGACTGGGGAGAACCGGGACCCATCTTCGAATGCCAGTATGTCCACACGACCTACTCGCACGACATCAAGATAGGCGACAACTCTCCCGCCGAACTCCTCATCCGGCACGGCATGATCTACTACGGCGGCCTGTGGTATGGAGACTGGTCGGTTTTTGTCCCCAGCGGGGAGTTTAGGGAATCGGAGGAATTCAAGCGCCGTCTTCAGCCGTTCGATCCTGAAAAGGTGAAACTCCCGAAGACAGACGCAGACCAGGAGCAACATCGTTCGGGTTGCAATATTCCAGTGGACGTGAGCAAGGTGGACTGGGCGCTGCTTCGCAAGCAGAAGGAAGCCCTGATTGCCGCAGCCGGCGTCATCTCGAAGCGACAGCCACTTGCGACCATCAAACAGATTGATGCAGACGCTTTTGAAGGGCTGCTGAACCTGCTCGACCACATCCAAGACTCGGCTGCAACAGTTCTCGGAGAGAAAGCCGTTTTCGGTTTGCTACAGGAGACGACCTTGCCTTGATGGGCAACGCCAGGGGATGCACCAACACAGGTGAATCCGGACGGACACCGGAGAACAACATCACCCACGAAAGGAGGGACAACCCATGGAGTTCACAACACGCCAGATTGCACACATTCTCGCAGCGCTTCGCCTTACCCAGGGAGCGGACATCAAGCACATGCCGCACTTTGAAGAGACAGAGCCGCTGACTGATGCAGAGGTCAATAGTCTCTGCGAAGAAATCAGCTGCGGCCCACCAGACGAGCCGGCCTTCACGGTTGTCGGCATCCACCTCGACTCCATAGAAGACGGCACGCACGATGCTAGCTTCTGCGATTTCGTCGTCGCCGACACGCCACTCGACGCAGCACAGAAGGCCCGTCTCCAAGCGGCACAGAACCGACTGCCCACAACCGGCGAAAGCGACGCAAACGCCGATGAGGAAATCGCAGCGATCGCAAACAACATCGCCATCCTCGCGGTATTCGCCGGCCAACACTCCGACTTGTACGATCCCGCCCTCGAACAGGAATGAGCCGGCAAGACGGGCCCCGTAAAAGGCAAGTTTGAGCCATCCCATCGAACACCCACCCACAACTGCGCGACCGTTGCATCATTCAGACGCGGCAGTTTGAAGCCCGAACAAGGTAGGTGTCTGATTAAACAGACATCTCCCTCCCTTTTTCTCAAACCGACCACCACTATCAGAAAGGAGGCATGACCCATGCCCAACTGGTGCCAGAACACCCTGCTTGTTCAGGGGCCGAAAGAGGACATCCACAAATTTCTGAAAGACAGCGCCAGCGTCCCCGCCTACTACTTCGAACACGGATGGGCCGAAGAAGAGCAACGCAGCAACCCATACTTCTGCTTTTCCGGCCTCGTTCCAATTCCCGAAGTGATTCTGCAAAAACACAAGGCACAGAGCGACATCTATCACAAGGACCTGGCCCGATGGCGCGAAGCCTGCCAACGGGTCCGCGACGAGAATCCCGGCCAGCCGGACAACGAACTGACGTTCCCCGACGCCTCCCAGTTCACATCAGCGGAATATGACCAGAAGGCCATGGAGGCCTGGTATGACTGGTCCTGCAAAAAC
>Ga0315274_10016721_pt1 | contig 10361 bp, 9 predicted proteins | sample YL17G02_20_MG_FD_203700 | JGI IMG/M metagenome (GOLD analysis project Ga0315274, IMG submission 203700) | Sediment microbial communities from Yellowstone Lake, YNP, Wyoming, USA - YL17G02_20 | ecosystem: Environmental > Aquatic > Freshwater > Lake > Sediment | place: USA: Wyoming | collected... | reverse complement strand
GACATCGGTTGCCGGAGAAGCAGCCTGAGCTCGCGCGCCGGAGAGAACCGCCCGTGAGTGAGGGTGGCGGGGCGAGTCTGAACGAGCTGCGGCTGACGGAGGAGACTGAGGCTTCTCACTATGATGGCGAGACGGCGTACCGGCTGTATCTGCGCGAGATTGGCGAGATCAGGCTTTTGACGCCGGACGAGGAGGTTGTTTTGGCGAAGCGAGTTCGCAAAGGCGACAAGCAGGCGCGCGCACAGATGATCAAGGCCAACCTGCGGTTGGTAGTCAAAATCGCTCGCGATTACGAAGGGTGCGGTCTGCCGCTGCTTGACCTGATCAACGAAGGCAACATCGGTTTGATCAAGGGTGTGGAACGCTTTGACCCCGGGAAAGGGGCCAAGCTATCGACCTACGCCGCCTGGTGGATCAAGCAATCGATCAAGCGGGCGCTGGCCAACCAGTCCAAAACGATCCGGCTGCCGGTGCATGTGGTGGACAAGCTCTCGCATATTCGGCGGGCGGAGGCCAGGTTGCATGACCTGTTCGCCCGCGAACCGACCGATGAGGAAGTGGCGGCCGAACTGGGGATCCAGGCGAAACGGCTCAGGCATTATCGCCGCATGGCCATTCGTCCTGCTTCACTGGACGCTCCGCTCGGCGGCGAGGACTCGTCGCAGATGGCGGATGTGATCCGGGATGAGGGGGCCGCGACTCCCTACGAACAACTGGAAGAGAGCAACAACGCGGCCCTGATTCGGGACATCATGGCGAGCCTGGATCCCCGCGAACGGGCCATTCTGCGGCACCGTTTTGGCCTGGATGACGCCGAGGTGATGACCCTGGAGGAAGTAGGGGAGGAATTCGGTGTCACCCGCGAACGCATCCGCCAAATCCAGGAAGAAGCCCTCAGGAAGCTGCGTCGCAAGATCGAGAAGCTGGAGACGGTTGAACTCGCCGCTTGATGAACGCCTGCCGCCGGCGAGCGTGCGAGTCCGCGCTTGCGGCTGTGGCGGGGTATCCCTTAGAAGGTATGCATGCCAGTGCTCCACAGACGCACCCGAACGGCCACGGCCACGGCCTTTGATCTCAAGACCTACTTGCGCGACCGCACCGCGCAGATCGACCAGGCCCTGGACCGTTTTCTCCCCAAGACCTCAGCCCGGCCAGCCACCATCCACGCGGCCATGCGTTACTCGCTCTTTGCGGGCGGAAAGCGGCTCCGACCCGCGCTCTGCCTGGCGGCGACGAAGGCCTGCGGCGGCCGCGAAACAGACGCCCTCCCGCTGGCGTGTGCCGTGGAGTGCATTCACACTTACTCCCTGATTCACGACGACCTGCCGGCGATGGACAACGATGATTACCGACGCGGCAAGCTGACCAACCATAAGGTGTATGGCGAAGCGATTGCCATCCTCGCGGGCGATGCCTTGCTCACCCAGGCCTTTGAAATCGCGGCGCATTGCAGCGGTGCGCCGCGCTATCCGCCGGGGGACATCGTCCTGGAACTCGCCCGCGCGGCCGGGTCGCGGCAACTGATTGCCGGTCAGGTCGCGGACTTGGAGGCGCAAGGCCAGAAGGTGTTGGCCGCGCAATTGCGATACATCCACGAGCGCAAGACCTCCGCCCTCCTCGGTTGCGCGGTGCGCCTGGGCGGCATGAGCGCCAACTGCCCGCCCAAGCAGCTCGCCGCGCTCACGGCGTTTGGCTGCCATGTCGGCCTGGCTTTCCAGATCATCGACGATATTCTTGACGTCACGCAGACCAGCGAACAACTGGGCAAGACCGCTGGCAAAGACCTGGCCGCGCAAAAGGCAACCTACCCCAGTATCGTCGGTTTGGAGAAATCCCAGCGGATCGCGCGGCGTCTTACGGACCGGGCGTTTGCCGCGCTGGCGGTCTTTGGCGGCCGGGCCGTGGCGTTGGAGGCCCTGGCGGCCTATCTTCTGCAGCGGGATCGCTAAGCGAATGCCGGGTTTTGCGTTCTGGCTTGACGGTGGAACGGAATCTGTTTGCATACGCCCCATGAAGAGCATGATATTGGCGGTCCTGACGGCAGGGTTTCTGGCGGTTTTCGCAGTCGGTTGTTATACCACGGTGGAAGGCCGCAGCAAAATGGGGTTGCCCTCGAAAGACTCGATCGAGGGCCGGTACGAGCGCCCGGTGGAACAGGTTTACGCGGCGGCGAGGCGGGTGCTCGAGTACAACGGCACCCTGCGCGGAGACAACACGGTCATGAAGACCCTGGAAGCCAGAGTCAATACGCGCTACGTCTGGGTGCGAGTGGACGAAGTCGAACCCAATCTCACGCGCGTGATCGTGCAGGTGCGCCGCACCAGTGGGGGCTCCGGCGACGTGGACCTGGCCGCGGAGTTGGAGAAGCAGATCGCCCTGCAGATCGCGCAATCCAAATAGCTCAGCCGTCCGGTTCGGTTTGATCTCGCGAGACCCCCAGTCTGAGGTGGGGGTCTTTTTGTCCGCGCTTGGCTTCCAGGTTCAGGTAAGCCATCCGGTTGCGCGCATTTTCTGCCGCGGCGCCTTTGGGGTAGAGGTCCATGATCCGCTGGAGGCTCTGGTGCGCGGCGGCGACATCGCCTCCGTGGGTGATCTGGAGGTCGGCCAACAGGTTCAGCCAACGGACAATGTGCTTGGGCTGCTGCTGGGGATAACCGATCAACTGCTCCAACTGTTCCCGGGCCAGGTCGAGCCGTCCATAATGCCCGGCATAGATCAACGCCAGCTTTTCCCGCGCCTCGTTGTCGAGCGGATGCTGCTCCAGGTGTTTGACGTAGCTGGCGGCGGTGAGAGCCAGGTCTTCGGGCGGCGGCTTAAGGCCGGTGTAATCCTGGCGCAGACCCAGGTGCTCGTCGTGTTGGGTCACGAGGAGCCGACGCGGGTCACGTTGCTCGGCCATCATCGCTTCACTGGCAAGGTGGGCAATATGTTGCGCCGCGATTTGTGCCAGCTCCGTGTTGGGGAACAGTTCCCGGATCCGCTCAAGGCACTTCCGGGCTGATTCACGGTCGGCCTGATAGTGGACGAACCAGTCGGACAGGCGGTTGAGGGCGTAAGCCACCTTGGCAGGCGTGTGCGCTTGGCGGTGGGCAACGATGTTTGCCACCGAGGCTTCGCCGGCAGCAAAGTCATGCAGGTTCTCGATCTGAATCTCGGCCAACAGCATTAGCCCCTCGAAGTCGTCCGGGAATCTCTCCAACTCCTGTTGAACCAAAGCGACGGCTTCGGCGTAAAGCCCACGTTTCCTCTTTGCCGTGGCGATCGAGTAGAACGGCTGCGGCGCCAGCTCCTGATCCCCTCCGTCATAGCCTGAGGTGAGCGGTTTCGCGATAAACCGGCCGACGTTTGGGGCCCACAGGATGCCGATCGCAATCCCGAATAACGCGATCAGGCCCACGCCGGCGAAAGCATTTTGCAGCAAGACGAACACCACGACCACGAGCACCAACCCGCCGAGCAAGGCCGTGATGATCCACTTGCGCACCAGTTCGCGGGGTTCGTCTTCGGATTGTCTGAGCCGCCGCCACAGCACCCAGGCCAGGATCCCGAGCACCAGCAACCATTTGAGGACTCCCAGGAGGGTCACAGCAGCGAGGTGCATAGGCGTTCACTCCGTGTGGAGGTCCAGCTCTAAACGTGTCCGCGAACTCGTCTGCTCGTTGCGGATTTCCATATCGCGCAGATGCCATTGGCCGTTGATCTTCTTGAAGCTCCCCACGCTGAACTCCTTCAATAGGCGGCCCGCCGGATCGTACGCCTCCGCCCGGAGCAGACCGCCGGTTTCCTGGTCGATCCACGAAAGCACGCGGGCATAAGCGCCGGGGGCCGGGTGCGGGTTGACGCTTTCCAGGACCTCACAAAAACGCCCGCGGCGCATCTCTTTCTTGACGATCCGTTGGTTGGGCCAGTGAAAGAACTCGAGTCCCAGATCAAAGAGCCAGAAGTCGGTGTTCGCGAACGGCACCATCGCCGCATTCCCGGTCAGGCGCTCCCCTTGGTCCGGCTCACCGGGCGACGGTGGTGTCCAACGCAGGCAATAGGCGTTGGGCTGCTCATCCGTATGAATCACCGTCAGGCGCAGGGCCTGGCTTTGATTGGTCCGGTGGGCCGCATAGATCGTCTGCCAGTTGGTGGCGGTGACCTGCGTGCGCACCTGGAGCAGGATCACCGTCGGCTTGGCTTTGGGCTTGCGAACCTGAAGCACGCCGGCGAACTCAGAGTTTTCCGGGAGGGCCTGGCGGCACATTTTCCCGGCGAGCGTCCGGCCTGCGGCGGTCCACTCACTCTCCGGCTGAGGCGCCGCGGAGAGACCTGCGGGGAGACATTGCGCACACAGGATCAGGGCGGGCAAAGAGAGCCGGATCATTTGCGACGGAATGCCAGGGGGAGGGCCTTGGAGATATGGCGGACGAAGTGCACAGTCATCCGCTCCTGCACTTCAGGAGGGACTTCACCCCAGTCCTTGCGGTTTTGCTCGGGCAGGATGAGCTGTTTGATGCCTGAGCGCGCGGCGGCCAGCACCTTTTCCTTCACGCCTCCTACCGGCAGCACGCGGCCACGGAGACTGATCTCGCCGGTGGTGGCGACGTCGGCCCGGACGCGCCGTTGCGTGAGCAAGGAGGCCAACGCGATGGCAATGGTCAAGCCCGCGCTCGGTCCGTCTTTGGGCGTGGCGCCCGCGGGCACATGGATGTGGATGTCCTGTTTCTCGTAATCGGCCACGTCCAGCTTCAGGGCCTTGGCCTGACTCCGGAGGTAGCTCAAGGCGGTCTGGGCGCTCTCCTTCATCACATCGCCGAGCGAACCGGTAAGGATCAGGTTGCCTTTGCCGGGCATGCGCGTGGCTTCGATGAACAGGATTTCCCCACCCACGGGCGTCCAGGCCAGCCCCACGGCGATGCCCGCCTCCGTGAACGACTCCGTGGTCTCGGAGACAAATTGCGCCGGTCCGAGATAATCCGGCAGGATCTCGGGGGAGATCAGGAGCGGCCGGGGCAGCGGGCCGGTGTTCACTATCCTTCTGGCCGCTTTGCGGGCCAGGGCGGCGATTTCCCGGTCCAGTTGGCGCACGCCGGCCTCGCGCGTGTAGTCTTCAATCACGCGGCGCAACGTGGCATCGGGGATCCTGACCAGCTTGGTTTTGAGTCCGTGCTCATCCAATTGGCGCGGGATCAGGAAGCGCTTGGCGATCTGGAGTTTCTCCGCCGCCGTGTAGCTCGGCAGCTCGATCACCTCCAACCGGTCCCGCAGCGCCGGATGAATCGGATCCAGCCAGTTGGCTGTCGTAATGAATAACACCCGCGACAGGTCAAAAGGCAGGTCCAGGTAATGGTCGGTGAACGTGTAATTCTGCGCCGGATCCAGCACCTCCAGGAGCGCCGAGGCCGGGTCGCCACGAAAGTCCGAGCCGACTTTGTCGATTTCATCCAGGAGCATGACCGGATTGTTGCTCTCCACGCGGCGCAGGCTCTGGATGATGCGTCCGGGCAAGGCGCCAACGTAGGTGCGCCGGTGGCCGCGAATCTCCGCTTCATCGCGCATGCCACCCAGCGAAATGCGCACAAACTTCCGGCCCAGCGTTTCGGCGACGCTGCGTCCCAGCGAAGTCTTGCCCACGCCCGGGGGCCCCACCAGGCAGAGAATGGGACCTTTGAGTTTCTGCTTGAGCTTAATCACCGCCAGGAACTCCAGCAACCGGTCCTTCACCTTGGTTAGACCATAGTGTTGCTCGTCCAACAGCCGGGCCGCCGCCTCCAGATCCAGCTTGTCGTCGGTGGATTTGGACCAAGGCAGATTCACGATCCAGTCGAGGTAGTTGCGGGTGACGGTGTACTCGGCCACGCCCGCCGGGATCTGCCGGAGCCGTTCCAGTTCCTTGAGCGCCGTCTTCTTTGCTTCTTCCGGCAAGGCGCCTTTGTCAATCTGCTCTCGCAGGCTGTTAATCTCCACCGTCGCGGCGTCACCTTCGCCCAGCTCCCGCTGAATGATGCGCATCTGCTCCCGCAGAAAGAAGTCGCGCTGGCTCTTGGACATCGCAGAGGCGACCTCATTCTGGATTTTCGACCCCAGGGTCAAGACCTCCAACTCGCGGTTCAACAGGGGGAGCAGACGGGCCAAGCGGTCTTTCACGACATGCATGGCCAGCAGTTGCTGCCGTTCCTCCAGCCCCAGATTCAGATTGGCAGCGATCAAGTCGGACAACCGACTCGGGTCGTCGGTGTTGAGCGCCGCGATCTTGATCTGGTCCGACAGCGTGGGCGAAAGATTGATGATCTCCTGGAAACGCTGCTTGGCGTTGCGGGCCAGGGCCGTCAGTTCGATGGAGTCTTCCGAGAGTTCGCTCATGACCTCCACCCGGGCCCGCAAGTATGGCTCGTGGACTTCATAGCCGGCCACATGGACCCGACGCAGGCCCTCGACCAGGACGCGCACGGTGTTGTCGGGGAACTTCAGCATCTTGAGCACCCGCGCCGCGCAGCCGTCGGACCACAAATCCGCAGGCAATGGGTCCTCAACATCCGCGCGTCGCTGCAACACCAGAGCCAAAAAACGGTCCCCCGCAACCACGTCGTCGATCAGGCTGATGCTCTGGGCGGTTTCCACCAGCAGGGGTGATACCATGCCCGGGAATATCACAATGTCCGCCAGCCCCAGGACCGGTAACACCGACGGCAACGTCTTCTGGGCCGCCTTGGAGGCGGTCCCTTCGCCGCCACCGGAGGACGCCGCCAGGATGCTGACAAACTCTGTATCGGGCGAGGTCATCTGCTGGTCTTCAGGGCATTAGATGCCTCCGGCCCTCAGAAGGTTCAGAAAAACTAGCGGGCGTCGTTCACGAGGATCGAGATGCTCTTGGCGGGCTTGGGCTTGACCTGCGGAACGTCGATGCGGAGGAATCCGTTCTGATAAGCCGCCTTGGCCGCGCTCAGATCGTATCCGTCGGGAACCTCCAGGATCGTCTCAAATGGGCCGTAGTTGATTTCCATCACCAGGAAGTTGCAGGTGGATGGCCGGCAACCATCCGGTCGGTGTCCGCTGATCCGGAGGCGATTGCCCTCGACCACCAGTTCGAGGTCTTCGCGGCGCATCCCGGCCAGCTCAACTTTGATCACCATGCCCCCATCGGTGAGATAAACGTCGGTATTGGGTACCCAGGAAGTGCTGCTGGCTCCCTCTCGGACTTCCGGCGATGAGTGACCCATATGGAAACGGAGGGAGGAACTGACTTTGCACATGGCCATGTATGGCGCGAAACTAAATCATTTCGGCCAGCAACGCAAGTGCGCGATTACATGGACCGCACAATCACCACCCGCCGCCCTTCGCCCTTTCGTGCGCGAAAGACGATTGATGCCCGCGAACCGGCAGGGCCTGCCCCGCTGCATCCGCATCCCGTCCCCTTCCGCAGCCCGGGCGCACGGGCCCACACTATCCGCCACAGGAACAAACTTGCAGTCAGCGCCACGATCACCAGGGCCGCCATCTGCTGCGAATCCATGTCCACACAATAGACCAGATAACCCGGACTGCAACTCGCAGCGCATGCGCAACTGTGCCATTGCCCCTGTGTCGTCTCAGGAGACTTGTGCCAGAATTGCGCGGAGTTGGCGGCCTGCCCAGGGAGGATTCGCCCAGGATTAATCTGCAAAAACCTACGGATCAAATACTTGCGTTACAAGGCCCGGTCACGGCATGTCAACTGCTGACAAGATGCCAGCAATTTTGATCAAGGAATCTTTATGGCAAAGGTGTTAGGGATCGATTTAGGAACGACCAACTCGTGCATGGCCGTGATGGAGGGCAGTGAGCCGGTCGTGTTGGAAAACTCGGAAGGTAAACGCACGACCCCGTCGGTGGTGGCGTTCACAAAGTCAGACGAACGCCCCGTGGGCGACGCGGCCAAGCGCCAGGCGGTCACGAATGCTCGCAATACGGTTTATTCCATCAAGCGTTTCATGGGACGCAAATATGACGAAGTGCAGGAGGAGATCAAACGCGTCCCTTACAAGGTCATCAAGACGGCCAACGGCGACGCCGCAGTCGAAGTCGAGGTGGAAGGCAAGCCCAAGGTCTTCAGCCCCCCCGAAATCTCGGCCATGATCCTGGCCAAGCTGAAAGCCGATGCGGAGATGCGCCTCGGCGAGAAGATTACGCAGTCGGTCATCACGGTGCCGGCGTACTTCAACGATTCCCAGCGCCAGGCCACCAAGGACGCCGGACGCATTGCCGGACTGGAGGTCTTGCGCATCATCAACGAGCCCACCGCCGCATCCCTGGCTTACGGTCTGGACAAGAAAAAGGACGAGAAAATCGCCGTTTACGACCTGGGCGGTGGAACCTTCGACATCTCGCTGCTGGAGATCGGCGACGGCGTCTTCGAAGTCAAAGCCACCAATGGCGACACGCACCTGGGCGGCGACGACTGGGACGCCCGCATCATGGATTGGATCCTGGACGAGTTCAAGCGGGAGCATGGCATGGACCTCCGCAAGCAACCCGACGCCCTGCAACGCATCAAGGAGGAGTCGGAGAAGGCCAAGATCGCCCTCTCCAGCTCCCAGCAATACGACATCAACCTGCCATTCATCACGGCCGACGCCAGCGGGCCCAAGCATATCAGCATGAAGCTGACGCGGGCCAAAATGGAGCAGCTTTGCGACGAGTTGTTCGAGCGCACAGTGACCCCCGTCAAGAATTGCCTCCGGGACGGCGGGCTCACGGTGGACAAGATCGATGAACTGGTGCTGGTGGGCGGCATGACCCGCATGCCGCGAGTCGTGGAGACCGCCCACACCCTGGTCAACAAACCGCCCCATCAGGGCGTCAATCCCGATGAAGTCGTGGCGGTGGGCGCGGCGATCCAAGGCGGCGTCCTCAAGGGCGAAGTCAAGGACGTGCTCCTGCTGGACGTCACCCCGCTCTCCCTGGGCATCGAGACCCTGGGCGGCGTGTTCACCAGGCTCATCGAACGCAACACCACCATTCCCACGCGCAAATCCGAGATCTTCTCCACCGCCTCGGACAACCAACCCGGCGTCGAAATCCACGTCTTGCAGGGCGAACGCCCCATGGCGCGCGACAACAAGACCATCGGCAAGTTCCATCTGACGGACATCCCTCCTGCCCCGCGCGGTGTCCCACAGGTCGAGGTCACCTTCGACATCGACGCCAACGGCATCCTCCACGTGAACGCGAAAGACCTGGGCACCGGCAAGGAACAGAAAATCACAATCACCGCCAGCAGCGGCCTCTCCAAAGATGAAGTCGAGAAAATGCGCAAAGACGCCGAACAGCACGAGGAAGAAGACCGCCAGCACCGCGAGAGCATCGAAACCCGCAACGAGGCCGACAATGCCGTTTACCGCTCCGAGAAGATGCTCCGGGAGAATGCCGACAAGATCTCCGGCAGCGACAAAAGTAAAATCGAGGACGCAGTCAACGCCGTTAAAGAAGGCTTGAAAGGCAGCGATGCCGGGGCCATCCGCTCGGCGAGCGAGAAGCTCAATGAAGCCTGGCAGACCGTCTCCGCAGAGCTCTACCGCGCCGCCGCCGAGAAAGCCAAAGCCGGCAAGTCTCAAGCCGGCCAGAGCCAGTCAGGTCCCTCCCCCGGTCCCGGCTCCGGCAAGAAAGACGAAGGCCCGATCATCGACGCCGAAGTCGTGGACGAGAAAAGGAGCTGAGCCTGGCCATGATTACGCAGCGGCAACCTTGTCTCCTGGGCGCCCTCCCACTGGAGGACCTGAACGTCCCCCTTGATTCCCGGAACCAGAGCCTGGCGGCAGCGGGTCCTGCAGTGGCCGCTGGAACGCTTTTCCCGCGGCGGGTGCTGTGGGATTTGATTCGAAACTAATCAAACCAACAACAAAGGAAAACAGAACGTATGGCAATGAACGTCAAACCTCTCGGCGACCGTGTTCTCGCGGAACCGGTCGAAGAGAAGCAAGTCAAGAAAGGTGGAATCATCATCCCCGACTCCGCCAAAGAGAAACCGACCGAGGCTGTCATCCGCGCGATCGGCACCGGTAAAACCGACGATAACGGCAAGAAGGTCCCGTTTGAAGTCAAAGTAGGCGACCGCGTCTTGGTCAGCAAGTACGGCGGCACCGAGATCAAGCTGGATGACAAGGAGTACAAGATCCTGAACTCCGACGACATCCTGGCAGTCATCGACTAATTCGAGAAAGGAACACAAGAACTATGGCAGCAAAGCAACTATTGTTTGATGAAGCCGCGCGGCAGGCGATCTTAAGGGGCATCTCCAAACTGTCCAAAGCCGTGACCGCCACACTCGGTCCCAAGGGCCGTAACGTCGTGCTCGATAAAAAATTCGGCTCGCCCACCGTCACCAAGGACGGCGTTAC
>Ga0315274_10016720_pt1 | contig 10362 bp, 10 predicted proteins | sample YL17G02_20_MG_FD_203700 | JGI IMG/M metagenome (GOLD analysis project Ga0315274, IMG submission 203700) | Sediment microbial communities from Yellowstone Lake, YNP, Wyoming, USA - YL17G02_20 | ecosystem: Environmental > Aquatic > Freshwater > Lake > Sediment | place: USA: Wyoming | collected... | reverse complement strand
ATTTGTACCACTTGTAGCATTTACTGTTGTTCCAGAATTATCACAATCTGTAACATTTAAATATTCTACAGTTGCCGCTGGAAGTGAAACTTTGTACTGAGTTCCGGGAGTTTGAGATGTCCATGTCAACACATTTCCAGAAGTTCCTGAATAATCTCCAGCTGTATATATCGAAACAGTTAATTTATTAGCATTCGGTACCCATGTTATCGTCTTTCCTGCTGTCACTATTAGTCTATCGATAGTTCTGTTTCCAGAATTTGTTGGATCAAAAACAATACTATTTTGCAAACTAAAATATAAATATTGAGTATTGACAGAACCTGTTGTACTAATTCTAAAAGTAGAATTTAAAACTGTCATATAAATCATTGCATTTAATACTCCAGACTGAGATATATTTCCATAATCATAAAGAAAATCACCATTACTCCAAATACTATATCCAGAAAAAACAAGTGTTCCAACATTACTACTAGCTGTTGAAAGACCTTTACATGTAAAACCAGTTGAATTAGTTATATTAACATTAGCACTTTTATTCAATATTATTCTCGGAATTTCTTTTGTATAAGGACTATCACTGATATTTGCTGCATTTGTACCGTTTAATGTAATAACAGAAGTACCTACATTGTATGTAACGTTAGTTCGTGCAGTAAAATTTCCTTTTACAAACCACTGCGATGTACCCATATTAACAGTACTTGTTGCCCCAGTAGGATTAGTGTCAACACTACCTGTTACTGTAACAATTGAACTCCCCATATTCAAAATACTATATATAGTTGAAAGATTTCCTCCAAAAGTAAGATTTGCACATGTCAAGTTATAATTATTAGTATTAAATCTCGTAACATTCGGACCATAAATGGAAGTGTTATTTATATCAAGATCACCACAAGAAAAATTCCCATTCATATTAAATGTACAATCGGCACCACCACCACGCACTATCGAAAAATTTGACGTCATAGTTATTGCAGGAATCGAAACTGTAAATGTATTCCAATATAAGCAACTTATAGATGAAACAGAAATAGTAGGCATAGCTCCATTTATCGTAATAATTTCTGAAAATCTAATAGTTCTTATTTCAAATTTTCCAGTACCAGATAAAGTTCCACCATCCATGAATGTAATATTCTCTAAAACTGTTGTTGTAGAATAAACTTTGTATACAATTGCTCCCGGACCTAAAACAAGTTGTTTTATCCATGTAATTCTAGAACCTCCACCATTATCAGTAAATGTCATTCCAGTAGTACCATTCATTACAACAACAGTATCAGATGTCCCTGTATCGTCAGCCGGACTATAATAAAAACTTCCTGCAGCCCCATTAACTGTTATACTAGTTCCCCAATACCGCCTGTTAACTGCATTATCAGAAAATTGTGTATCTACAGTTACAGTAAAACCAGTAAATATCCATACTCCAGTAAAACTACTTGATATAGTTATAGATTTAACATTGATATTTGCTGTTGCAGCAGCATTAACAACTGATGTGTTATCAAACACTAAATCGTCTGTTACAAGTAATGCTCCAGAACCAGTATAATTAGCTCCATTATTTAAATCAGTACTACTACTACTATTCCATGTTCTTGTTGCCATTTTTGTCCTCTAATAAAAAGTAAAGATACTTGACACTCAGAATACTCCAAGATTCCAATTTGATCCTAAATTACCATCTGTGGACCCTGTACTTAATCATGTGTTAACTGCCATTTTTTATCCTTTTTTTTAAACAATTAAACAATTTTCTAAGCAAACAACGTAGTATCAATATATGAAGACTGCACTAATGCCCAAAAATCATTTGCCAACCCCGATGTCACATACTGATACGGCAACCATCCATACCCCTGATTTCCCCATGATGTACCCCATGAATTCCTAATCATCAATGCTCCCTTAAACCCACCAATAACTCGAGTATCGTCGTAACCACTTACAACAATTGCGTGACCCCCAAGTAATCTATCTCCACTCTTCGGATACGGAATATCAGCAGCATTTGATATCGAAGAATATACTGAAAACCCAAACATCTGCGGCAACCCAGCAGCTACCTTCTGCTTAATTGACACTAACAAATTCTGAGGTGTAACTCCTGCAACATCCAACCGATAATACTGCATAGCCTTAAAATTCTGCCCCAAACTATATATAAATGCAGTCGGCTCTTTATCAAAATTACTAATCACATACGGCCAATACTTCTCGTCCGGAGCTCCAAACAATACCAATGCTTTCATCGTATCTCTCAACGATGCCCCAGTATCTCCCACCAACCCCATCAAATTTCTTGTTGCCTTATAAATAAACAACCTTGAAGCATTCAAAAACTTTCCATAAGCCTTATTCTCATAATACTCCACTAACCCCGCAGCAGCTTGTGCTGTACAAGAACCTAAGTTTGACTGATCTTCAATGGGAGTAAACCACTGTCTCAAATCGACTGATGTCGGAATTACTGCTTTTACAGCTTTCAAATTAGCTGAACGATCCAATATAGCCCTAATCTGAGAAGAATTGTCATTCAAATCTCTAAAATCAGCATAATCTCTTACCCATCCAAATTTATTCATGAAATTCTCCCTAAATCATATTGTTGACCGCTAGTACCAACAAAATGAAATGTTAATGGTTATCTATATGATTTTTTTAAATGTACTCTAGAGGCTTTTAGTAAACTAATTCTTTTATAATATCTTCATCTGTCTTTTGTTTCAGTCTAACTCTAAACTTTCTAGCTAATGTTGCAATAATAGCAGCTGCAAACTTCATTAAATCAGTTCCTGGCCACGGAAACGTTATCTTCAAAAATGCACCAGCAGCAAACAATGAAAAAAGCTTAACTCCTTCTGATCCCCCGAACATATCTGACAAACTATAATTTCCCTTTAAAGAATTTACTGCATCAGAAAGATCCAAATCATACTTTGCGTTTCCAGAATCTGCCATAAAAAAATATATGAAAAATAATGAAACTCCAATAATCGGTCCAGAAAACTTCTTTATCATCTGATGTTCTTCCAACCACTCATCAAACTTCTTCAAAGTATCAGTTGTCATTCTAACAATTTTAGTCTCTTCGACAAACTTCTGAACAACTTGTGAAAACTCTTTTACAGCATTATACCCATTTTTCAAAATTTCTAAAAGCTTTCTAAAACTCCAACCTATCTTTGAAAAAAACCGCACTACTGCTGAATTTTTAAAAACTTCCAATACATCAGACAACTTCACTTTCATCTGATTAGCTACATCTTTAAAAAATGTAACAGGAGCAAATGCCAACACCTTTATTGTCTTCTGATTCTCTTCATACTCTTCAATAGATGAAAATTTTAAAGAAGAATAATAATCAATCAAAATCTTCTTCGCAGATATATTCTTACTCAAAGCTAATTCAAATTGCGTCATTATTATTTTCACCTTTTAAAACTTCAGTTTCTGCAATCTTTATAAATCTCTCTGCAGCATTCACAGCATTTGTTTGTTCTACTGATGCTTGAATTCGTTCAATAATCCCAATAAGCAAATATCCTTCTTTTGCAATAACGTTTCTATTAATACAGTTTGAACAATATTCACCACAAGTACAATTTTTATCTTGACACGTAGACGGTTTCATAATTTCGTTTTTTCTTTCAAAAATGAAAACTGCTTATCTAACTCTAAAAAACATTTTTCTTTATCTTCATTATAATGTGTTACTGGCTTTATAATATGATAAGAAAATTGCATCTTACTATACATCTCAAGCTTACCATACCAATCTAAATCATCTTTTCGATCTAATCCATCAACTTCTATATACAAATCAAAATCTGGAAGATACTGATCTGCTCTTTTTAAACTTTTCCCGATTCTTGGATGCGGTATATGCCTAATATGATTATAAAACAACCACTCATCTACATCTTGTTCGTTTAAAGAATCAAAGTCATGGTCGTCTGAAGTTATTCCAAAATAACCAAAATGATTTTTCTTTGCAAATTTTGGTCTTGGCTTAGTTTCTTGTTTAATTGGTCTGTGTTTAGGACAGCAATAAATTTGACTTTTAACCGACTTTAATTCAAACTTTTCGCCACATATACAATTTCTATAGGGTTTACCGTCTTCATAAAAAACTTTATAAGCTTCTGGATCAGATTTACAAACATCACAAAGTAAAAAAGTACATAATTTGGAACTAACTAAAACTATTCTTGGACATCTATCGCATTTCTTTGGAATTGTCTTTTTTTTGTCAATGTCAACTTTACATTCTGTACAAATATAAGTTGATGGAACACTAGCGTTTTCTACTTCAAATATTCGATTGCATCCGCCTCTACAAGTTCTATAATGTTTTCGATTTAATTCTTTTAGAATTTTTTGTTTTCTTAATTCTTCTCTTTTTGCTTTACACTCTGGACAATATGATTGAGTTGACCTTGCAGTTTTACCTATAAACTTTTTCTTACATGTCGGATCTATACATTCGCGTTCAATATCAACTTTCTTAGTAAACCTTTTTATTCTATATTCTTCAGAACATTTTTTACATTTAATTGCGAATTTAGTAATTTCAGTTCCGACGATCTTATCTTTTTTGCAATAATGACAAAAAGCAGTTTTTATCTCATTCTTCTTTTTTTCTTCACATTCCTTACAAATTCGCTTAATTCCATCAAATTTATCTGATTCTAATTGTCTTTCACAAACTCTACATTCTCTTACTAATAACTTATTTGATTTTTTCTTATTTCGACATTCTGGACAAGTGTGAGTTCTACTTGACGGATCTTTTTCAAACTCTTTTCCACATTCTTTATTGCTACATATATGCTTATATAACTGTTCGTTTCTTTTAGCTTTACATTTATCGCATAAAAACAATGAAGCAAACTTTGGAACTAATCTAATTTCTTCACAATCTGGACTTTTACATTTTCTATAAACTAAATCTGGTTTCTGATTTTCTTCTTTTTTCTTTTCCTGACATTTATAACATGTTCCAATATTATAAATTTCATCTGGAATATGTTTCTTTTCTTGACATTCAGAACAAATTCTAAACTCTAATTTTTCTCCCTTTTTTCTCTTCGGAATTTTTTCTGTACATTCATAACATTTACCAACCCTATAAATCTCGTCAGGAACGTGTTTATTCTTACCGCAAGCTTCGCAAATCTTGAATTCTACTTTTTGCATTTTGATCCCCTGTTAAAAGTTTTCATATACATAATATACTTTTACAGTGGGCAAATCAATTATTTATGCAACAGTAGTACATTGAAAAAACATATTGCTGTTTTGACAAAGTCCTTTTAATTAATGTTTAACTTCTTTGCTTTCTTAACCCATTCCAATTCTGAACGGACCACCTGATATCCATCTACGAATATTTTGACCGCCAGTATTATGAACAATAATGTTTTCAGCTACGTAATTTCTATATGGCTCAGACATTTCCATATCATATGTTTCATCGTGTCCATAAAATTCTTTGTTTAAGACGGAAGCTAAAACTAATAAATCGTTTTTCTTCACCCAAATTTTCTGTCCAATTTCAAGTTGTTGCAGTTCTAGTTCTTTACATTCTTCATTAAAAAATTTATGTGTTTTTGTACAAATAATTTCAGAACCATTATCTAAATTCATTTTAAATAATTCCTGAACTCCATTTGACCACACTTTCAAAACTTCATTCACTATCAATTTGTTTCGTTCAAAATCCATTGAATAACTATATTTTATCCCTTTTGCAAATGCATCAAAAATCGTAACTAGTTGATTTTTATCAACATCGAACACTTTCATAGGGCCAGAAATGCACCATGGCCCAAGTGCAGCGCCTCTACTAAACAAATAGCGGTTTTGTCCTAACCCTTTTATAATATGTATCCTTTTTTTCGCAAGTTCAAGTTGCTGTGTTACTGTATCTTGGAGCGAACTTGCAGCACCTTGGTATTTATCTGATCTCTGGATATCTAGAGAAATTCCGTTTAGAGAATAGCTGAATTCTTCATTTATCCAAAGGATTGAGAGATCCCATAAAGCATAGACCATAGCTTGTTGGATGACGATAGGTTGCCAGACAGCAGGAACTGATTCTAATTCAAATCCAGTGTCAGGAGGATACAGGTTGACAAAATTGACAGCTTGCATTAGATGAGAATAAAGGCTCTCATCTGCCCACCGATACCCGCGTGTTCTCGTAAATCCGCCAATTGTGGATTCACTAGCGGGCGCAGAAAATGCATAATCTCTATCTGGATTTATGTCTCTTAGACGGATTCTCAATTGGTTGATAAGATAGATAACAAAGTCAGGAAACATTTGTTTTAGAGTAGAACACGGAGGAATGACTTGAAATTCTTCAGTTTCTGATTTTATTTGAGATGAAGCTGATTCTTTATATTTCCAGACAATTTTATGAAGTCCAATTGGCTCATCGTCCGGAAGAGCCCAAGGGGCATAGTAGCTGCCTATGCCGAATTTGATTGGGTTTTTGTCAGACATTCCGATTAGGAGATCTGTTCCGGTAGTTGAATCATAGATAGTGTAAGAGACCCAGAAAGGATCTGATAGACTACCGCCGACGTAGTAATAGGAGTTTAGATCATCTTTTGTGACTGTTTGACCTTGTTTTAGAGAGGGCATATTTTTGAATCCCTTATAGGACGATAGTAATTACAAAGCCATCGTCAGTTAATTTTTCTCTATGTTCATATTTTATTTTTTGATCATCAATAAAATATTCTTTTAGAGCTCTTAGGTTTGCATAGTAAAGAGCTTTGATATGATTTTCATCAAGATATTTTGATTTCAAAGTAATTTGCGCAGAGCCTTCTTCTTTTTTTAATGGTGCAACAAGCGCTAAAATTTTTTTTGCTTTCCGCCCAAAACTATCTATTATTTCTTGCACAAAATGAAATAATTCATCAAGAGTTTTCCATTCTTTATGATATAAGGGATCCGATCTATTCCCTTTACGATATTCTACCCATCGAACTAAAGCATTAGTTCGAACAATTATTTCACCCGAAGCAAAAATGAATGCTGCATAATTGGCATTTTGGCCTGGACCATGTGAAGAGAGATTAAATTTTTTATCTAATTTTATCCTAATTTCTTTAGATAATGGACCTAAGTTTGCAGCTAAAATCTCTTTTACAATTTTTTGAATGTTTTTCATATATGCCTTTCATTGTAGATTTTTCTTTAATCTTTCAATCCAATCATACGCATAGTCAACAAGTTTTTCTGCAAATTCTTTTGCATTTTCATTGCCTTGATATCTCATAATGCTATAGTTTAATGATTCTGGTTTAATTTTAAGATCATGGATATCAAGAAGAAAATTTTCAAGTTCTTCAAAAGTTTTTTCAAGTTTGATTTTGAATCGTGGTTTTAGTTCATGATCAAATGCAGATTGAATATTATTGGACGAAGCTTGTTTTCCGTTTTCTTGTTTTAAGCATTCAATTTCTTCTTGCATAGCTTTAATAGCTGCTTCTTTTGTTTCAAATTCATCTTCAAAAACATCACCAGAGTCTTTTTCTGTTATGTTTAAGCGCCAGCCAGCGGGTTTTACTTCTACTATATCATTTTCATCTTCATATCGTAATAGATCAGATTGTTTGTTCATAACGATCCTTATTTAAATTTCTTTTTAATATCTGCTTTTAAAACTGGAATAATAGCATCTATAGCTTTTTGATAATCATTGAGTTTGAAATTCTTTTTTATCTCTGTCGAGGGAATTCTAATTCCGCCAACTTTAACTCCATTTATGTCTTTTGTCGGTTTTAATGGTTCAGGTTCAAAATAAGCTCTGATTGGGCCTACTTCAAATAAAATACAATCCTCAATAATTTTTCCTGAAACAAATCCATAGGGCAAAAATATACGATGTTCTAGTTCTTTTCTAAAGTTCGAGTATGTATCTTTAATTTCTTGGCTTACTTTTGATTTAATTGCTAGAATCTCTTTTGCTATTTTTTGTACGTTTTTCATATTTCCTACACATTTCTTTTAACGTAATTATAAATGTCTTCCATTAATTTATTCCATTTTTTAATTTTTGGAAGTATTGTTCTTTGATATTTATCAGATTCATTATCAATGTCATATCCGTAAGGACTATCTTTATACATTGAAATTCCAATATCTAAAACATTTTCAGAATCATTTCCTCCAAAAAAAATAACTTCATAAATAGCAGGATCTTCGTCTGTTATAATTGTTACTTCGTCAAACATTAAATTTTCGTCTTCTACATCTATTCTAAATGCAGGATAGACTTTTTTTATCAAGTTTTTGAGTTTTTTACCATTAATTTGTGTTTTAAATTTTGTTTTCTCATCTAAAAATTTATTTTTCTTTATATATTCTTGAATTAAAGAAAATTCTTTAACTGCTAGTATCTCTTTTGCAATCTTTTTAGAAGCATCTTTTAGTTTTCTTTTACTAAACATAGATACATATTCTTTTAGTTGAGCTATATCTTTTTCTGAAAAATCACTTTTTCTATACTCATTGTCATAACCACTTGTCCAAGGTTCATCAAATTCCAAATGAATATAATTCTTATCTGTATAATATCCACTTATAAAAGCGATATCTCCATCTGTTGTTTGATTTTCAATCTTCTTTAAAATTGGATATGTCCTAAAAATTTCTTGTTTTAAACTATCAATTTTCTTATTATTCTCTTTTTCTAATTCTAGTTGTTGCTTTTTAAATAATTCTGGAATTTTGAATTTATCTAAAACATCGTTTAGTGCTTTATAATAATCAGTTGAATTATTAGCTATGTTCCATTCTTGTTCAAATTCTTTTGCTTGAGAACCATGTAACAATTTTAAAGCTTTAAACTTTTTATATGAGCTATCTGTTTGTAGAAATTGTTGATAATCTAATGGTTCATCGGAGATAAGTTTTCGAATTTCTAATACTTTATTTTTTATTGCGGAAGATGCAGCACTCAAAATTTCTTTCGCTATTTTTTGTACATTTTTCATATTTCCACCTAAATCAACAAGTCCCGCTTCTTTTAAGATATCGTTAACAATGCTTGCTGATTGAATTTCTTGTAAAGTTTCTTTCTCAACCCAATGTTGTTTTGATCTATCTTTCTCGCTATATACTGAAGGATTTCTTTTGATAACATAATTGTTATCTTGACACCATTTGATAAAGACATCGATATAGTCATCAGAAAAAGAAAATACAGCTTTACCTTTTTTCGTCTTGTAAAATTCTTTATTTCTAATAGGCAAAGACTTCATTTTCTTTTTAATATCAACAATCGTCATGTTATCAAATTGCATTTCATATGCACCATCATCTTCATAGTATGTCATGTAGATAGTTTTATTAACATATTGTGGGCCATGGCCTTCGTCTACAGTAGCATAGCTTCTTCTTTTTTCTAGTTTGGTATCTGCAACAGAAGAATCTGGTAACCAGTCATTTGAAGATGAATATGCGCCAGTAGAGGTAGACCAGTAATAAACTTTTCCTTTTAATTTTTCTGCGCTAGTCTTTAAGATATCATCAACTATATTAGTTATTTTTTCTGGGAGTTCTTTTCTGGGAGTATGGGCAAAATCAGAAAGATCTTTTTCTTTCATATTTTTAGCTAAATCTTTGACTTTTTCTTTCATTGACGCAGGCATATCTTTTAAAGAAAGCTTTCCTTGAGAATATGCCCAAGCCATACCCATTAACCGCTGTTGACTCTGTGAAACTGAAGGCATAATTACTCCTTAAATAAACGAAGATAGAATATCAGTAATGTATTCGCGTTGTGCATGAGGATTGCGAATATATTTTTTCTCTTGTAAAAACTCTTTTACACCAGGTTGATATAGAAAACTTAAAGCTAAATCGGGAAGTTTTCCTTCTATATCATCACCTTGTTCTTGGGCTTTTAAGTCTTTTGCCCAACCTTTTAGTTCTTTGTCAATTTTTGCGTCAGTCCAAGCATCTCGTCTTTTTTGTTTCTGGATTTCTTTAAGACGTATTTTTTCTTCTTCATTGTGTTTTCTTAATTCAACCATTTCTTGTTCATATTGTGCTTTTGTTTGTAGTCTCTGTTTAAGAGGAAGTTGAAAAAATGGAGATGGTTGATTCGTTTCTGTATTAATGAATTTCTTTCCTTTTAACCATTCTTCAAAAATAAGTTCTTTTTGAATTTGAGCAAAAATCTCTTTTGCAATCTTTTGAATATTTCGCATATCAATTTCCTTAAAATAATGGTTTGTCTGTAGAAAGAATATATTCATTATTAGATTTTTCTATAAGATGCCCTTGATCAACCATTGCTTTAAATAATGAATAATCTTCTAACACTTC